>Ga0209755_10000213_pt1 | contig 113539 bp, 98 predicted proteins | sample TergutCo191P1_FD_187301 | JGI IMG/M metagenome (GOLD analysis project Ga0209755, IMG submission 187301) | Cornitermes sp. P1 segment gut microbial communities from Petit-Saut dam, French Guiana - Co191P1 (SPAdes) (version 2) | ecosystem: Host-associated > Arthropoda: Insects > Digestive system...
ACCTGGGTAATCGGCTTTACAATTAAAAACGGCATTATTCATCCCTTTATTATTTGCAGTATTGCTGAAGTATTCATAATATTTCTTTTAAGGCCCGCTGTTGTAAACCAGCAGGGTTTAAATGAAGAAAAAAAACGCGCCGGTTTTGTAAATGTATTAGCGCGTCTTATGCTGATATACATTACTGTTGTTGTTGTGATCAGCATTCTGGGCGGATTAATTGATTTTATTTTTTACACATTACTGGCAAATATCAAAGCAGATTACAGCGCGGAAGACGCATTCAAAGAATGGCTTTTCCAAAGCTCTCCCTCTGTTCTTGTAATGAACATTCTCTCCCGGCTCCCTGTAAATATTACCGATCGTTTCATCGTGGTTTTCGGCGGTTATTTTATTTCACAGGCTTTTATATCGCTGTATAAGTCAAAATTAAACAACACAGGCGGATAATAAAAGCGGTATCAGTCAGCTTGCGGTAAATCATTACTCATGTAACAATATAACCGGGGATTTGATGAAGAAACTGCCTGCGGTATTATCTATTTTTGTTTTAATTCTCTTTTCCGGCTGTAAGAGTAATACCATAGATGAAACTCCTGATTTACCTTTAAATGTGCAGAACTTTATAAGTCCTTTCTCCCCATCCATTAATTCAAGAAACCCGGTCAGGCAGCTTGTAAACGACGCGGCGATTGAAGCCGCCTTTACGCTGGATTACCGCCCGCTAAAAGCGGAAAGAATAAACGAATACGATACTCTCAGCGCCTCTGATCTTGCGGGGGATTCAGCAGGCTCTGGGCAGAGCGTTACATCTGGCGGGGGCCTTCGCAGACTTACGGAATACAAGACTGTCTATTTTGATCCGGCAAGGGAACAGGCAAGAATTGCGGAGATAAGAGCCGCGCAAACATCGGCGCTGGAAGGGCGGATTCAGGTAGAAACAGAAGACCTTACCGTTATTGACTGGGGGCCGAAAGGAAATTATTCATCGGCGATACAAAGGCCTTCTGTTTATGTGATTTTTTCCCAGCCGATGATTCCCCTTGCAAGTCTTGGAGAGCAGAGTTCCTCCTCGCCCTTGGTTACGATCACTCCGGCGGTTAAGGGAACATTCCGGTGGTACGGGACGAGTTTCTTAAGTTTTGAAGGAGCGGAACCCTGCCTTAGCCAGCAGACCTATACTGTTACAGTTGCGGCTAACGCGTCTTCCTTAAGCGGGAACATTATATCAGGAGAACGCGTCTTTACTTTTAACACCGAAGCTCTAGGCATAAGAAGCGTTACACCCGGCGAAGAGTGGAGGGTAAATAACAATTTCCGTTTTGACAACGACAATGTTCCTCCCCAGGCCGCAAGACAGATCAGCCTTCTGTTTAATTATCCCGTACAGGCTTCCGACATAAGGCAGTATATAGATATTACAGCGGGAGGAACCAGCAGACAGTTTACCCTGAGGCAGATTGATGAATATAAAATTATCGCGGAACTTCAGGACAATGTCGCTTTTAACTCACAGGTAAGAGTAATTTTAAAACAGGGCGCAAGATCGCGCGGCGCGACGCGCGGAACAGAAACAGATCAGATTTTCAGTTTCAGAACGCCTGCTCCTTTCACTGTTACGTCTCACTACAGAGGAACAGGCTACGGCAGATACGCCAATCTTGTTGAAATTTATTTCAGCCACGGAATTAATGAAAGCACAATCCGCCAGGGAATAAGAATATCCCCTGCGATGAATTTTACTAATGACAATTTCGAAGTATACGGAAACACTCTGCGGATTTTCAACCTGCCTGTTAACTACAGGGATCGGTTCATGATAACTATCGGCACGCTTGTTGAAGACGTGTACGGCAGAAGGCTGAGCTCTCCGTATATTGCCGATATCATAATGCCTGATGAACCGCCTCCTTCCGGTACGCTTAATTTTCCCGAATACAGATACAATGTTATGCTGGAGGCGCAGTTTCCTCCGCGCTATATTTTTGAATACAGCAATGTCACGCGGACTTCTTTTTATCAGCTGGGAACTGAAAATAATCCGTATATATCAAGGGATCGCAGATATAATAATATAAATTTTTCCAACATATCAAATTTTGCGGTTTTCTCTGAAATGCCAAACGTAAAATATTTTGAGCAGATTGATCTTTCGCCCTATCTGAATAAGGAAGGAAAGGGATTTGTCGCTTTCAGATCAAATATTGAACTTCTGACAAGCCGTATGCAGGAAAACGGAACTTTTCTTACAGGGACAAGATTAATAGAAAACGCCTTCAGTATTCAGGTAACAGACCTTGGCATGACTGTTCGTTACGGCTTTAATAAAATCGCGGTTCTTGTTACAAGCCTTTCAACAGGAAAGCCTGTAGAAGGCGCGAAGGTAACGCTTCTTTCCAACGGTAATGTAGAAACCTCGGATAATCTTGATTTTCCGGACTACGGTGAAGCTGTAACAGATTCAAACGGCCTTGCCGTTATTACTTTAAACTCGCTCTCGCTCAGGAACAATACTAACGTAAACAGTTACTGGTATGTACCTTATATAATGGCTCAAAAAGACACAGACAAGGCGGTATTCAATCCGTCTTCACATAACACATGGCGTTACGACATCTGGTCAAATTCGCCGCAGCGCGCCGAAGAGATAATACCGCTTGCATTTATGTTTACCGATCGCGGGCTTTATAAGCCGGGAGAAACAATTACATTCCGCGGAGTGGATCGTTCCCGCGTGCTTGGCATGTACGCTATTTATCATGGAAACTACTCTGTTGTCCTTGAAGAAAATTCATACAGACCTGCAAGGATTGCGGAATTGGAAGATGTGACAACGGAATCAGGAAGTTTTTACGGAAGCATAACCATCCCTGAAGATATTGAGCCGGGCTCATACAGGCTTGTATACAGGCGTGTAACAGAAACAATTGAAATTGATGAATCTGTCGCTGTAATTCCCGTAACGATAGCGTTTTTTGAAAGGCTCAGGTTTCAGGCATCTCTTTCCTCTCCGCCGGAAGCCGTCATATTGGGCGGCGATATCAATTTAAACTTAAGGGCAAGTTATCTCGCGGGAGGAAGTTTATCAGGCGCTTCCTGGGAAAGCGCATGGTTCGAAGGAATGGGCTATTTCTCGCCGAATAACGCGGACACAAGGGGATTTACTTTCGGCCCGATGCGCGCGTGGGACAGTACGCGCTATATCAGCTCAGACTCAGGAGCGTTAAGCGGTCAGGGCAGCGCTGCGCTAAGCCTGAAAACGTCAAGCAGCAGCAAGGTAACAGGTGCGCCTTATTTATATCAGGCCGAGGCTAGAGTTACGGATATCGGCAATCAGATGATTACAGCATACAGGTCTGTAATGGCGCATCCTGCAAGTTTTTATATCGGGCTTAAAAGCAGCGTAACAGGATTTGTCCGCGCAGGACAGGAGTTTACATGCGATTATATAACTGTAAACACTCAGGGCGTTAAAACAGAAAATAATAATTTGTTTTTACAGAGCGGAGACGGAGCAGGACAGATAAAAGTTGAGCTAATCCGCGAGGAATGGCGGCGCGTTCAGCAAAGGGGCGTATACGGTTATATAAATGATGAATATATACTTCAGCAGATAACGGACAGCGGGCAGAATATTAATATCCGAAACAGCGGAACAATCAATGTAAAGCCTTCTGCGGCCGGTTATCATGTGCTGCGCGTAACTTCAAGGGACAGCGAAGGAAGAACAGTTCTTACGGAAATGGGTTTTTATGTTACAGGCGCGGGCGGCTACTGGAACATGAACAGCGCTGAAGAGATTCGCCTTGTTCCTGACAGGGAAATGTATGAACCAGGCGATACCGCGCAAATATTGCTGCAAAGCCCGCTTGCTTCGGGATATTACCTTATCACTGTTGAAAGAGAAGGCATTTTTACAGAAGAAGTCCGTTATATCAGCGAATCCGTCACCGTTCTTGACATACCCATTGCGCGTAACTTTGTGCCTGTAGTCTATGTATCGGTTTCTTCCTATTCTGTGCGATCAGGGCCTCCCGGCCATGAATACGGAACTCCGGATTTGGACAAGCCGAAAGGTTATTTCGGTATAATAAAATTAAATATAGATCCAAGAACAAAAGCGTTTTCAGTTAACATACAAACCGATAAAAAAACATACCGTCCGGGAGAAGAGGTAACAATGACGCTTACCGCGACAAGGGACGGCCGCCCTCTCGCGGACGCTGAACTGTCGCTTATGGCGGTAGACAGGGGCGTGCTTGATTTAATTAATTACCGTGTTCCCGACCCTATTAGTCATTTTTATTCTGAATATCAGTTTCCGCTTTTTGTTTCAGGCGGCGATTCCCGCTCCATGCTTATGGATCCTGTTACCTACGCCGTTATGGATCGGATGGGAGGAGATTCAAACGACAGCAAAGCGGAAGAGAGAGCAGACTTTAATCCTACCGCCGTATTTGAACCGATGCTGATTACGGACGCAAGCGGCAAAGTTACGTGCAAATTCAGGCTCCCCGATAATCTTACAACATACCGCGTAACTGTTTTTGGAGCGCGCGGTGATCTTTTTGCTCTCAAGGAAAGTGAGATCGCGGCTCAGAACAGGATAAATGTCCGCGAAGTTGTTCCGCGCCGCCTTCGCGAGCGCGATACCGCCGAAGCCGGAGTATTGATCACAAACCTTGATTCCGCTTCTCATACAGTGACTGTAAAGCTTGATATCGGCTCTCCTTTGGCGCAGGACGAATCAAGCGGGCTTGCAAAACCCGCGGGGCAGGCTTTTGTTGACGGAACAGCGGAAAGGCGCGTAACGGTAAGAAGCGGCGATAACGCAGTCGTGTATTTCGACGTGGCGGCGGTAAAACAGGGGAATATTACGCTTAACTTTACTGTTAACTCCGATATTTTAAATGAAAGATTAGTCCGCGAAATGATAATAGAACATCCCTATGTAATGGAAACAGTTACCACAACAGGAACTGTTTCCGGTTACGAAAGTTTCGCGGCGGAAGGCATTACTGTCCCTTCATTTGCAGATAACGGTGTCGGAAGCCTTACGCTGACTCTTGACGCTACGCGCTTAAGCCTTCTTGATTCGGCAATAACGTACCTTTTCCATTATCCGTACGGATGCCTTGAACAGCGAAGCTCCGCGATTATGCCGCTTGTCATTTTCGGCGAATACCTTGACGCTTTAAGTTTAAACTCCAAAGTTACCAATCCTCAACGGGTAGTAGAAAACGAATTAAGAAGCTGGGCGCAGATTCAATTGTCAAACGGAGGTTTTCCGTACTGGCCTACAAGCACATTGTCGGATTTTTATGTAAGCCTGCGGATCGCGCATGTTATCGCAATCGCAAAAGAAAAAAATATCAATGTGCCATCTTCTCTTAACATCACAGGTCTTGTTGAATACCTTAACCGTGAATATCAGAATATGCAAAACCAGAGAAGCAATTCCTCAGGTTATGTTTATCAGTCTTATCTGCAGTCTTACATGCTGTATGTCTGCGCGCTTCTTTCAAGAACGGAAACCTCTGTCCGCGTAGACTCGTCAAGGTTAGCTGAAATCCTGGGCCGCGATAATGTTGATCCGTCAGTCCTTGCCTTTGCAGGAATGACATACCGTCTTTTGAACCGGAGCGCGGAAGCTGAAAATACCGCGCAGCGCCTTCGCAATTTAATCAGGCTGACCGCAAGAGGCGCTGACCTTACAGATCCGTTGGAAAGAAACCGCTACAGTTATTATGGCGGATATACCGAACAGCTTGCCCTTACATTGCAGTTTTTCGCGCAGCAGTATCCCTACGATGATATAAATACTCGCCTGCTTTATTCGCTTCTGGAGTCATCGCGCTCAGGTCTCTGGCAGAGTACGGCTGTAACAATCCGCGTTCTTTCAGCGGTTGACACTTTAATAAGAGCGGAAGATATGACCAATATCAATGCAAGAGGATCAATAACGTTAGGTGCAGCGCAATTATTGCAGGGGACATTTTCAGGGCTTGGAGCCAGGCCTGTTACCGCCTCCCATGATTTTAGCGGCGCTGTTCTTGAAAATATCGCAAGAGACAGAATCCACCAGCTCAGCATTAACCGAAGCGGAACAGGCAGTCTTTATTACACAGCGTCTCTTCGTTACGCGATACCGTCGGAGCTTCAGTCTTTCCGCGATGAAGGAATCGGAGTCTTTCTTAGTATTACCGACATAAGTACAGGAGCAGAAATCAAATCAGGCGCCGCGGGTACTGTGGCTCTTCAAAGCGGAAAAACCTACCGGGCGGCAGTACGGGTATCTTCAACAAGGAATCGCGCATATTTGGCTCTTCGCGTGCCTGTTCCGTCAGGCGCGGAAATACTGGATATGGCTTTTGTTACAACCGCCTCCTATGAGGAAACGGCGGGAGACAGCGCGCGAAGCGGGTCATGGCTGAGCCATCAGGCGATATTTGACAATGAGATTCAGTATTTCTGGGATCAATTTTACAGGGGAGAGACAACGGTCAGTTTCCTTTTCCGCACCGCAAGAAGAGGCGTATACCCGACTCCTCCTGCCCAGGCGGAATGTATGTACGAAAGTGAAATCTTCGGCCGTACCCAGGGATTGATTTACACCATTGAATAAAAAAAACAAATTAGCAATATTATTTTCCGGAATATTATTTATAATTTTGCTTATTTGGTTGTTATTGCGCTTTACTCCGTATACGCAGCTGGAGCAGTTTCAATCCAGGCCTTACAGTATACGCTATTATGACCGTTACGGGATATTATTGCAGATAACACCTCTTGCTGACGGGCTTCGCAGGGAAAAACCGGATGAGATACCGCAAAGGGTAAAGGATGTTTTTGTATTTACAGAAGATAAAAGATTTTACAGCCATCCGGGAGTTGATGTTTTTGCCGTAATGCGCGCGCTGTATCAGAATATAACGGGCGGCAGGAGGATAAGCGGAGCGTCGACAATAACAATGCAGCTTTCCCGCATTATTTCAGATAACGCATACCAGCCTGCGCGGGGTCAGACTCTTTGGCAGAAAACAGGCGAGGCGCTTAACGCGCTGCGTCTTGAAACGCGTTTTTCCAAAGATGAAATACTTGAAATGTACATAAACTCGCTCCCTTTTGGCTATAACGCAGAAGGAGCGGCTTCCGCGGCGCGCACCTTTTTCGCCCTCGATCTCGCGATGCTCTCTCCTGCGCAAATTTTCTGCCTGGCGGTTATCCCGCGCCGCCCAAGCCTTTACAATCCGCATGAAAATCCGCAAAGCTGCGCGGAGGCCGCGTCAATGCTGCATGAAAGATTTGCAAATAATAAAAAAATGGCCGAAAAATGGCCGCTTCTTGCCGCTATTGACGAAAGGGATTTTAAGTTCGCAGTTGAGTCATCCCGCCGTTTTCAGTATCCGTTTGAGCTGCCGCATCTTATCAGACTTATCAATTCTCAGTTATTATCGCAGGATAATAACAGTAATCAAAGATTAGGTAAAATACATCTTTCAATCGATTTAGCTCTCCAGCGCTACCTTGAAGACGCTGTCGCGGGCAATGTGATGATGTACTATTCATCGCGTCTTTCAAACGGCTCGGCCATTGTTATTGATAATGACACAGGAGAAATCCTCGCGTGGGTGGGAAGCGCCGACTTTTTTAATAATGACGCCGCGGGGCAGATAGACGGAGTTCTCGCGCTGAACCAGCCCGGCAGCAGTATGAAACCTTTTCTCTACGCTATGGCTCTTGAAAACGGTTTTTATCCGTCGGATGTTATCGCCGATATTCCGATGACATTCGGGGAAGCGGAAATTTATTTTCCGCAGAATTTCAATAACCGTTTTAACGGCCCGATGCTGCTGCGGGCATCTCTTGCGTCAAGTTTGAATATTCCCGCTGTATACCTGCTGTACAGATTAAGCGTCCGCAATTACACGCAAAAACTTTTAACGCTTGGTTTTGATTCCATTGAGTATTCCGCGGCGGATGCGGGACTTGGCCTTGCTTTGGGAAACGCTCCTGTAAGTCTTTTTGAGCTGGTGCGGGCATTCAGCGTTTTTCCACGCGATGGAGTTTATTTGCCGTTAACCTGGGAAAAGCGGAGTAAGGATCAAGAGCCGGGAATCAAAAGTCAGGAACGGCGGATTTATTCTTCCGATACCGCAAGATTAATATGTTCTTTTTTATCGGATTCAAGCGCGCGGGTGCTTGCTTTCGGGGCAGGGAGGAACTTCAGGACAACATTCCCCGCCATTTTTAAAACAGGAACTGCCAATCAGTATCAGAACATTGTTGCTCTGGGCGCTACAATGAAATATACCGCAGGAGTTTGGATGGGGAACTTTACAGGAGAAACCGTATTGGACAAGACAGGCAGTTCCATACCAGCCGCAATTGTACGTGACACGCTGAGTACTTTACACAGGGCAAACACGTTCGCACAATCCATGGATTTTAAAATACCGGAAGACTGGCAGGTAAGAAGAATCTGCGCAGTATCGGGGATGAATCCGACAGATGCCTGTATTTCAGTTATTAATGAATATATCCATATTCTGGAAAATAAAAGCAACTGTACATGGCATCAGATAATCAACGGAAGAATAGAAACAGTATACCCCGCAGAGTACCAGATGTGGCTTACTTCCTCTTTAAGGGAAGGTTCACTTGATTACGCATCAAGTCCGCTTGAAATAATAAATCCGCGCGGAGGCTTTGTATACCTTTCAGGGAGCGGTATAGGTATAAATGAAATACCTGTGGAAGTAACAGGCGGAGAGAGCGGTATTTTGCACGTAACACACAACGGCAGGCAGTTTACGGTCAGCCGCCCTTTTATTTTTTTTCTTCCGTATGAAGCCGGAACAAATATCCTGCGCATCCAGAACGGTTATGAAGAAGCGGCAATTACTTTTACTGTTGAATAAAATAAAACTATCCGATACAATTATTAAATGAAAAACAACAGGTTATCTGTTTTTACACTAATGGGAGCAGTATTAATTTTGTGTGCCGTAGAAACAATTGACGCCCAGACGCTGGGTGACGGTCTTTTTGCGCGGATTACTACGAACCGCGGAGTTATAATTGTGCGTCTTGAATATCAGAAAGCGCCGCTTACTGTCACAAACTTTGTGGCTCTTGCCGAAGGTAAAATGGATGCATCAAGGGGAAAAGGCTATTACGACGGACTTACTTTTCACCGCGTCATATCAATTGCGAACGGAGATAATCAGGATTTTATGATACAGGGGGGCTGCCCCTTGGGAAATGGAAGAGGCGGACCAGGTTATAGTTTTCCAGATGAATTTGATTCAACATTAAAACATGACAGGCCGGGAGTCCTTGCAATGGCAAACGCAGGGCCCGGAACGAACGGAAGCCAGTTTTATATCACAATTGTTCCGACTCCGCATCTTGACGGACAGCATACTGTATTTGGCTATGTTGTCCAGGGACAGAATATAGTAAACAACACACGGCAGGGTGACAGGATTCAATCAATAACCATTATACGCAACGGCGCGGAAGCAAACGCGTTCAAAGCAGATCAGGAGAACTTTGACAGATTGCTCAGACAGGCAGGTTCAACTAACGAAAGAAGACTTCAGTCACAGCGGCAGGCGGACATTGATAAAATCAATAACGATTACCCGAACACGCAGATGACCGCTTCGGGAATCCGTTATATCGTTCTAAAGGAGGGGTCCGGTGGAAAACCAGCGCGCGGAAGGAATGTCAGCGTACATTATTCAGGAAGGCTCTTAAACGGCACTGTCTTTGATGACTCAAGTTTAAGAGGCCAGCCGCTCGAATTTCAGGCGGGAACAGGCAGGGTTATTCAAGGATGGGATGAAACTGTTATGGACATGAAGATGGGAGAAAAGCGCCTTGTCATTATACCACCGGAACTTGCATACGGAAACCAGACAATCAGCGGCGTTATTCCCGCCAACAGTTTTTTAATTTTTGAGATGGAACTTGTGAATATCAGATAACAGGTAATACATATGAGCGATGAAGAAAAAAAAGAAAATCCCTCGAGTATGGAAGGAAGCAAAATATTTTTCCTGTATCCTACCAACTCCATACAGAGTCAAATCATAGACGAACTGATACAGCAGGAATACGAAGCATATACCGCAAAGGATCACGGCCGCTTGTCATACGCGCTGAAAAAATATCCAACTTCAGTTATTTTTATTAATATTGACGAGCGCATACCAGAACCTGAATGGGAAAAATGGATTGCAAACCATATGAAAAATATACCGACTTTAAAATTCGGAATTTTTTCTTCCTCTACAAACGATGAAATAAAAGATAAATATTTAAATAAATTAAAAATAACATGCGGATTTATTATGCTGAAACACGACATGAGCTATATTATTAATAAAATACTTGAAACCATTGAAGCATCCAATGTTAAGGGGCGGCGAAAATATCTTCGCGCAACCGCAGAAGGCGATTCAAAATCAACTATGAACCTGCCGTTTAACGATGTATATATTAACGGTAATATTATTGATATCAGCGTTGTCGGTATTTCCTGTAAACTGGAACGTGACGTGGATTTAAAAAAGAACTCCCTTTATAAAGATATCCAAATCAGGTTGCAATCAACACTTATAAAAGTAGACGTTATAATACTTGGCTCACACGAAAACAACGGCGAGAAAATGTATGTAATGCTGTTTACACAACGCACTGACCCTGAAACCCGTGTTAAAATCCGCAAGTATATCCAGCAGAATCTACAAGGCAAAATGGACGCAGAGATTAATTAATTAATTAATTCAATGTTATTAATTGTACCCCATGTCATTTATCCGTTCCATCGGGGAAACAATTTCGGTTACGCGCACGCCAAAGTTTTCATCAATAACTACAACTTCGCCCTTTGCTATCAGTTTATGGTTTACAAGAATGTCAACAGGTTCGCCCGCGAGCTTATCAAGCTCAATGATTGTACCCTCGCCCATTCCAAGGATTTCCTTTATAAGCTTACGGGTGCGGCCAAGTTCTACGGTCATCTCCATTGATACGTCCATAATAAGGCCGATATTACCCGCTTCGTGTGCGCCAAGACGCGGCTGCATAAGATTGGGGAACTGTACAGGCTGCACATTGGCTGTACCGAGTCCTCCCATTCCCATACCTGGCATTTGCATTCCCATTCCCGGCATCTGCATTCCCATACCTGGCATCTGCATTCCCATGCCTGGCATTTGCATTCCCATACCTGGCATCTGCATTCCCATGCCTGGCATTTGCATACCTGGAGTACTCGTTCCCATTGGACTCTGACCGCCGCCGTTTAAGCCGTTGGAAATATCAGCGGCAGGTCCCGGGCCAAGAATCTCCCACATCTGATGGGCTTTTCCGTCACCCAGATTAAGATTATAGTTCATTACAGCGAAATCCCCGGAGGGAAGAGCGGCGGTTGCCTTTGGAACATTCGCAGCTACAGGAGATGCCGCGGCTATGGACTTATTTTTTGTTTTGTCAGTCAGCGCGGTTATTTGAGTACCCACCATCTGGGATACAACCTCTCCTATTACTGACATTGCCATATCATCAAGCTGGATATTTTCTTCCTTTGTCATCAGGCTGGCAATAGCGCGCGCAGATTCTTCTGGAAGTATAAAAATATGTTCTCCGGGAAAACCGGAAGTGTAATTGGCGGAGATAACGGTAACCATATTCGGAAGAGATGGCATAAAACTGTCACGATTAAACGCATTTGCCTGGGGTCCAGTGAGAGTTACGGAAGCGCCTGTCAGAGCCGCTAAATTTGCGGAGAGCGCGTTTGTAGTTGAAGCAAAAAATGTTTGCAATGCGTTTCGATCAAAGTTAACATTTGCAGCAGGAGCTGTCATTGTTGCGGCAGACGCGCCTGACGCGCTGGATCCGCCCGCGGAAGATGAATCTACACCGGCCAACAATGCATCTATTTCGGCCTGTGAAAGTGCGCCATCGCTCATCATAATAACCTCTCCTTAGCGCAGTCAGCTGGCTGCACAGTATAATCGAATATGATACGTAGTATCATAATTCTTCTCCTTCTGAAACGAGCTCTTCAAATTCCTCATGTACAAGCTCGTCAATCTTTTGTGTTATCTGCACCGCGATTTTTTTCCCGATAATGCCGGGGCGGCACAAAAACTTTCTTCGAGAGCCGATATTCAATGAATAGGGATCGCCGATGCGCGTGTTATAAAGCCTTATTACATCCCCAATCTGTAAGGAAAGAACATCCCGGACAGGAACATTTATCTTTCCAATTTCGGCTGTTACATTAACATCGACCGTTGAGAGCTTGTCCTTTAGTACATTAAGATTTTCTGTTGTAGCGTTTCTTCGCACCGATGAATACCAGAATTGAGCGGAAAGTTTTCCGATAATTGGCTCAATTGTCAGGTACGGGATACAGAAGTTCATCATACCTTCCACATCGCCTACTTTAGTTTCCAGTGTTACAAGAACAACCATTTCTGTAGGCGGGACAATTTGCGCGAACTGCGGATTGGTATCAATCTGTCCAAGGCGCGGACGAAGGTCTATAACTGTAGTCCACGCTTCGCGCATATTTCCAAGTATACGGACGATAATTCCTTCCATCACAGACTGTTCGATATCGGTCAATTCATGCTGTGATTTTGTGCCTTCGCCGGTACCGCCGAAAAGACGATCTATTATTGAGAAGGTAATCGCTGGGTCAATTTCCAGAATAGCATTTCCTTTAAGAGGGTCCATATTGATAATTGCAAGTGTTGTAGGAGTCGGTATAGAACGGATAAACTCTTCATATGTAAGCTGATCAACGGATGCTACATGCACATGAACCATGCTGCGAAGCTGAGCGGAAAGCGATGTTGTTGTAAGGCGGGCGAATGTCTCATGCATGATCGAAACTGTGCGGATTTGTTCTTTCGAAAACTTGTCAGGACGCTTAAAATCATATATTTTAATTTTCCGGCTGTCGGCGGCCGGTCTAAAATCTTCAGGCTCGGTATCCCCTGCATTAATCGCGGTTAATAGCTGGTCTATCTCATCCTGGGACAGAACTTCCGTCATAACAGCCCTTATTACTCCTCAGCTAATAGTAAACATATCATATATTCTTGGCAAGTACACGTACAGTAAAGAAATAAAGCGATAGTAAAAGAAATTCGAACCTTTTTTAAACTCGGTCAGTTTCGAAAAGCTTCACTTAATTAAAAATTACTTTCCATCACATCAAGCCTGTTAAATAGAATAACCCGGGCTCCTCTGGAGTCCAAAAAACGTGTATTAAGCATTTCGCGAATCTCAGCTTTCAGCGTTTCTTCCCTTTCAGGAACAAGTTCTGCGGCAGTTTTCTGACGAAAATAGCGCCGTACAAAATCACGAAGCTCATACCTTCGGCTGATTAACTCCTGACTTGCTGTAGTATCATCTAAATCATAACCGATTATCATATCTACCGTAACAGAGACGCTTAAAGGATAATCGCTTGTACTTACAGACATAGAACCAATCCCATCATAATATGCATATACAGGCCTGGTTCCCACATACGGAGAAGACGGATCATTAATTACTGTTTGAGACGCGCCTCTGGAGTTCACCACATTAACAGTAATCAGTGAGACAGTAACAATAAAAACGGTCGCGCCAAGACCAATAGCTACAAACTTGAGTATAGTTGGTAATAAATTGCCAAGTCCCCCGCTTTTCTTTTTTGAAGAGCCGCCGGACTCCGGAGCTTCACCGCCATCAAGATCCAGATCATCACTGTCAGACATTCTAAAACCTCCCAAATTGCATATAAAAACCTAAATTACAGATGAACTACATTTATTCCTATAGATCATCGGCGAATTTTATACAGAAAATTAGAAATTTGAAGCAATGGATTTCATCATAATAAAGTTAAAAAATAGAAAATGAACATGAACTGGAGATGGAATCCATATATAACTGGATAGATTTTGAAATAAAAATAATATACGCAGCAGAACCTAGTTAGCGTCTGTCAATAATGGAATCCCCTGTCAAAGACCTGAATTCATTATTTATGGCATTATAGTTATTAATTACCGGTATAGACTCCTGCTCTGCCGCATTGTGGATTTCATCATAGTGTTTAATAGTTAATGATACTATATGCGTATCCAATAAACCGCTCATATCGTTTAATATTCCAATAATTTTTTCCTTGGGGAACTCGCCCTTATAGCTGCGTACTCCGCACAAGGCGCTGAAAATATCGGCAACCGCAATAATACGATCGTAAAGAGAGATATCACCGGCGTTTAATTTTTTTGGATAGCCTGTTCCGTTAAGTTTTTCATGATGCCTGACAGCCAGATGTTTGATAATTTCATCTACATTTCCGTCCAGTATTTTTTCAGAAATAACTACATGCGTTTTCATAATCTCCATATCGGATTCACTCAGTTTATCCCTGCTTTCCAGTATATGGAGAGGTATGCCTATCTTTCCTATGTCATGCAGCATTGCTCCGGTTTCAATATTTTTTATTTCATTTTCGCCTGCACCCAGTAATCTTGCCAAAAAGACGGCCGCACAGGCTGTGGTAACCGTATGCAGCACAGTCTGGCTGCTGCGGAAATCTATCGAAAAGATTATCATCCTAATATATCCGTTTACTTCATCTTCAGTTAAGGGAATATTGTATAAAACCTTATTAAAAACAGCGTCAGAATCCATTTCATTATTGACTATGCTGACATCAATGCCTGATGCCAAAAACATGTCAACAATATAGCCAAAGTATCTAATACCCCTGTATTTCTGCAGATATTCACAAAAATCGTTTGCGTTCTTTTTATATTTTAAAAAGATATCAGCGCGATCGCACATTGACATGAGCTGCGCGAGTAATTGATGATCGCTTTTTAGACAACTGGCTTCATTGCAGTCAGCATGATGGTAGAGAATAACCTCGGCTAATTCCTTTAACGGCGAAAAATATTTTAAAAATAAATATCCGTAAGCGGAATGTTCCCATACATTAGTAGTTTCAAAAATCACCATTTTATCAATTTCTTCGGTTTTGTAAGCTCCTATATCATGCAGCATTGCAAGAATACATATATCACGTAATTGCTGTTCATTATGCTTATGCTGCTTTTCCAGTATTTTAAACATCAGGTACGCAACCCGTTTTCCATGATCAACCAGCCGCGGATCCATGTGATTCAGGGTTTTTTCAATAATGTTAATAATTTTTTCATTTTTTAATAATTGCATAATAAATATACCTTTTAATATTAGACAACGTTAACAACAGCGAGTATAGCATAATAAACGATTATTATACATAATGATTCAGGAATCTGCATCAGAGGCTCAGTTTATAATTACAAGCGCAGAAATTCATGGGTGTCAGGCAAACATCGCAAGCATGTGATATTTATCTGTACTATTTTTAAGTCCTGCCGACTACTTGAATAAAAACCATTTTCTATGTTAGTGTAAGCGGAATACTATATACCAAGGATGTTACAAATGGATACATTTACTCTTCATTTACTTATGGGGGTTCCGCAGGGTGACCCTAATGCCGCTGTGTCGGGTGGAAGTCTTATCGGAAGTTTTCTCCCCTTTATAGCGATAATTGCGATTTTTTACTTCCTTATAATCAGACCGCAAAGCAAGAAACGCAAAGAAACTGAAAAAATGCTCTCTAGCCTGAAAAAAGGCGACAGAATAGTCACAATCGGCGGTCTTTACGGAACAATTCAAAGCGTTAAGGACACTACAGTAATTGTAAGGGTAGATGACAATATCAAACTTGAATTCTTAAGGAGCGCGATTTCCAGTGTAACAATCCCCGCGTCTGAACCTAAAGATGAAAAATCAGATGATAAAAAGAAAATAGAAGATAAAAAAGAGGAGAAGGAGAAGTCAGAAGAGAAAACCTCCGAAGACGGTGAATAATTATGAGTAAGCGTTACAGATTCATTATTCTGCTTATTGTTTTAGTGGTCTGCTTCCTGTTTCTATGGCCGACAATACGCTGGTATTTTTTCACTCCGCTGGATAAACAGGAATTGGCGCAGATACCGCGCGAGAAAATACGGGAGGATTCATATCAGGCCGCGATGGCGGACTGGCAGCGTCTTATTGAATCCGCCCGCGTAAACGGTCCCCTCCCTGAGAATCTTGAATTCCTGATCCCGATTGCCAGGAATCTGCATAAAGATTATAAAGCGCCTGTCCCCGAAAGCTGGACAGCTTTAAGTATCCTTGAAACTTTTCAGGCTTATTCTACAAGACGAGCGGCACAGGAGGCGATTGAGCAAAGATACGCCGATGAAATTTTTGCCCTTAAGGAGCTGCAGAATAATGCTGTAAAGCTCGGGTTAGATCTTTCAGGCGGTCTGAGTATTATTCTTCAGGTTGGCCGCACCCTTTCAAATGATGATCCTGTGGACGCGATGAACCGCGCCTTGGAGGTTTTAAACAGCCGCATCGACCGTTTCGGGCTGACAGAGCCTGTAATCCGCGGAATGCAGAGCACAAATCAAATCTATATTGAAATCCCGGGAACCGCCGATCCCGAGAGGATCAATGATATTATTATGGGAAAGGGAAGCCTTACTTTCCAGCTTCAGGACGATGAAGCGACTACTGCCTTTTATGAGTATTACTCAAGGAATCGCGGGATAACAATTGATAATAGCGGTAGTATTTATAACGAATACGGACAGACGGTCTCGTATGAATCCATTCCCGGCCTTTCTTCCAGTGTTGTGATTCTCGGCGTTTATACCAAAGACAGATACGGGCTTGATGAGCATGTAAGAAACATCGATGGTACATACAGCTATATCGCCGTAAACAGGGAAATCGGTCTTGACGGAAACTATATTGAAGACGCAATCGTTGAGCGTAATAATATCAGCGGCAGGCCGGAGGTTGCTTTCCGTCTGAGCGAGGAGGGCGGAGAGATTTTTTACAGGCTCACTTCAGCTAACATTAACAAAAACCTTGCCATTGTAATGGACGGCAAAGTCAGATCTGCTCCGAACATTTCAACAGGAATCCGTGAAAGAGGAACAATTACAGGCTTTGATCAGGAAAGTTCAGAGAATCTTGCTCTCGTTTTGAGAACAGCGGCCCTGCCTGTCGAGCTTGAAGTAGCGAGCCAGCAAAGCATCGGCGCCTCATTGGGCGAAGATACAATTCGCCAGGGGTTGTTCGCGCTTTTAGGCGGCATTGCGGCTGTATTAATCTTCATGCTTGTTTTTTACAAGGCGGCTGGGATAAACGCGGTTGTCGCGCAGTTACTCAACTTTTATATAATGTTCAGCGTGCTTTCCGCGTTGAATTTTACATTAACATTACCCGCAATCGCGGGTTTTATACTCACAATCGGTATGGCGACAGACGCTAACGTTATTATTTTTGAGCGCATGAAGGAAGAAATGCGGCTCGGTAAGTCAAGAAAGGCGGTAGTTGAAGCCGGATTCGGCAAGGCATTCTGGGCGATTATGGACTCTAACATTACAACATTTATCGCAGCCCTGTTCCTTTCGCAGCTTGGTTCAGGCCCTATCAGGGGATTCGCTGTAAGCCTTTCAATCGGGGTGTTCTCCTCTGTCTTTACAGCTCTCTTCGTGTCTCGGCTCATCTTCGACTTCGGAACTGATGTAATGAAGAGTAAGGACCTTTCTGTAAGCTGGACTGCGCATATTCAGGAAGGCGCTTCCGGAAGCGAAGCTTCACGCACCAGGGCGGTCAGTTTATGAAAAAGACAATTCAATTTTCAAGGTTTTTTATTCCTGCTGCGATAATCGCAGTTGTACTGATTATCTTCGGTGTATTTGGTTTTATCTATTATAACGGATTCGCTCTCGGCGTTGATTTTCAGGCCGGTTTAATTCAGGAAGTACAGGTCACACCCACAGCTTTTTCCGTACGCTGGAACGGAACTGAAAGCGCGACTTTATATCATGACAGAAACAATATCAGCATCGTTACTTCCGGCTTCGGCGTTGAAGGCAGGACATATGCGTTTTCATTTAATGAATATAATACAATCGGATCGCTCACAAACGCCATGCGGCAGCAGCTTGACAATCTGGATATTACTGTATCGGCAAGCCAGGGGATTAGCTCCTCATGGCTGAGGTTTTCTTCCATTGGGAATATGCCTGAGTTAAGCAGAAGCAATCCATATGTTATTCATTATCTTGATCCTCAAAGAGCGCCGATTGATATTTCCGAAGTACGTTCCGCAATGGCCGATTTCAGTCACGGTGTTGCCGTTCAGAACATTGTTACTCCCGACGGCGAAGCTAGATTCATGATCCGCGTTGAAGATCAGGAAGAAGGGCGTATTACGTCAAACGATATTGTTCAGACATTGGAATCACATTTCAACGCTCAATACGGCAGAGGGTGCATAGCGGTGTTTCGCTCCGAATATGTTGGCTCGCGCTTTTCAAAGGATTTAACAGATCAGGCAGGCGTATTAATCTCGCTTACTTTGCTTCTGGTCCTAATTTATTCAACTATCCGCTTCAGGCTGCAATACGCGGTAGGCGCGGTTATAGCGATTATGTATGATGTTTTAATCATTGTGGCATTTATGGTCTGGACGCGGATGGAGTTTACCACACTTAGTATCGCTGCGATTCTAACCATTTTGGGTTATTCAACAAACAACACAATAATTTTCTTTGACCGTGTCAGGGAAAACCTGCGTGTGTACCCTGATAATCATTTTATTGATATCTTGAACATTTCGCTTACAGGCATACTTGGAAGAACAATTATTACAACGGCGACTACAATGCTTGCTGTTCTTGCTTTATTTATCTTTACTACAGGTTCAATGAAAGATTTTGCTCTCGCGCTTTTAGTCGGTATGACTTCCGGCGTATTTACAACCCTTTTCATTGTTTCAGGTTTTGTTAACTTCTGGCAAAATCAGAAAATAAAACGAGAAAAGAAAAAGCTGGCTGCGAAGTAATTTTTGAAAGTAATTCGCGCGAAAGTTCTGGGCTTTTGCATGGGAGTGCGTCGGGCTGTTGATATTGCGATTAGAGAAGCAACGTGCGCAGCTAAAGCAACGTGCGCTAAAGAAAGCGGTTCTTCTGTCTGCACTCTCGGCCCTTTAGTTCACAATCCCAAGGTGTCAGCCGATCTTGAAGCGCTCGGTATTCATTCAATTGATGAATCTTCCCTTACTGTACACGGTTCGGCTCTTTGCGAGTCCGTTATTATCCGCGCGCATGGAATAAATCCTGTAACGGAGCATAAATTACGTAAAGAAGGATACCGTATTATTGACGCAACCTGTCCTCATGTTAAAAAGAACCAGCTAAAAATTCAGGAGTTATCCAACGCGGGTTTCCGTCTGTTTATTGCAGGGGAAGCTGAACACGCGGAAATAAAAGGATTATTGGGCTACTGCGAAGATTCTCCCTTCTGTGAAGTTACAGGCAGTGCGGATGAAGCGCGGGAAAAAGCTGCTGTTCTTTATAGGAAAAACAGGGATGCTAAAACAGCTCTTTTAGGACAGACAACAATTTCTGAAGAAGAATACAAAAACATCGGAGAAGAGATTAAAAAATATTTTCCCGATTTACAAATAATACAAACAATCTGCGCCGCCACAAGCGATCGGCAGAATGCGCTGCATGAATTACTGCTCCAATGCGACGCTGTGATTGTCGCGGGCGGAAAAGAGTCAGCCAATACGCGCCGTCTTTTTTCCATTGCACAGCAAAGCGGTAAACCCTGCGCTCTTATGGAAGATGCCGCGCAAATACCTGATTCTTTCCTTAAACATGAAACAGTCGGTATATGCGCAGGAGCTTCCACACCAGATTCGGTAATTGAAGATATAGAGCAGGAACTAATCCGTATATCCCATCTCGCCTAACGCTTTTTCCGCTTCTTCAAACTCATTAAAAGGCATTACATAATCGGCGTAAATAATTGAGTTTTCATGCCCTTTGCCAAGCAGTAAAACCAGATCGCCCCTTTTTGCTAATGAGAATGCCTTGCGGATTGCCTTCGGTCTGTCAGGAATAAGAAATAGATTATCATCCCTGTTAAATACCTTTTCATCCGCAATGGAAGTTATGCCCAGCGCAATTTCCTCAAGAATATCCATCGGCTTTTCTCCCCTGGGATCTTCATCTGCCAATACGATAATGTCTGAATAAAGGGCGGCGATTTTTCCCTGTTCGCTTCTTTTTTTTGTATCACGCTCGCCAGGTGAGCTGAAAAGGCTTATAATCCTGCCTCCTGTTTTATCAAGCCTTTCGCGAATGGAAGGAAAGATTGCCAAAAAAGATGATGGTGTGTGGGCATAATCAACTACAACTTCAAAAGGCTGCCCTTTCCTAATTGCTGTCATTCTTCCCCTGACAGGCTTTAATTTCATTACATACGGAACAATTTCCTTAACCGGAATATTTAAAAGGCCTGACACCGCAAGAAGAGCGGCAAGAACGTTGGCGGAATTAAACACGCCGGGTAGTCTATCCTGCACTTCCAGACACTCATATAGCCCGGGAATTGAAATGGTATACCTGTTGCCGTCTTGTCTGCTTTCGATCGATGTGAGTATTAAATCTCCTGCGTTTCCCGAAGGACTGAAAGTATATATCCTATGATCTGTTAATTTTATAAAATAAGGCGCGCTTTTATCATCTGCATTTACAACGCCGAACGGCTTTGTTAAAGACGATCCAGCCTGCGGTATATAATTGTTTAGTGCGCGGAAGAGATTAGCCTTGTCATCCCTGTACTGTTCCCATGTCCCGTGAAATTCAAGATGCTCGTGGGTAATGTTTGTAAGAACACCCGAACAGAAGTTTACGTCTCCCAGGCGGTTAGTTCTGGGCGAAAGCCCGTGAGAGCTTGCCTCCACTACCGCGTATCCACATCCATTATCCGCCATTTCCTTCAGTAACCGCTGAACAATCGGCGCTTCAGGCGTAGTCTGATGCTCCGGATTCCATGTAACTTCTCCGCCAAGGCAATGTTGAACTGTGGATATAAAACCCGCCTTCTTTCCCAATAATGTTAAAAGCTGCCAGATAAGGTAAACAGTGGTGCTTTTACCCTCTGTTCCTGTAACACCCGTTACCAGCATACGCCGTGAAGGATATTCGCAATAAGCTGCTGATACAGGCGACATTGCAAAGCGGGAGTTTAATGCTTTCAGATAAACAATGTTTTCTTTTTTATTTGTTACTTCATTTTCATGCACTATAACTGAGGCCCCGCGTTTGATAGCCTCCTCTATGTAAAAGCTTCCATCGGTGTGCAAGCCTGGAAGCGCGAAAAAAAGACTTCCTTCCTTTATGCAACGCGAATCGAATTCAAGCGAGGTAACGATCGGATCAATTCCTGTCTGCGTATATTCAATTCCAGCTTTTTGCGCGATTTCTTTTGAAAAAAAAAGTGATAAATGTTCTGCCATATAAATCCAGTTTTTATCTGTCCTCCCCAAAAACAATTGCTGTAAAGGTATAAAGCTGCGCGTCACGGGCTTTATATGAGTCAGGCGGTAAACCTGCTTTAACGCAGATATAATCAAGATACTCATCACGGTTCCAGCCCTGTTCAACAGGAACCTGCGGCAGAAGAACGCCGGAGCGGCCTTTACAAATAAGGTAAAGCCCATGTACGCCGACTTTTACGCTTGCAGGATCATGGCATATAACAAAGGGAGAAAGCGCGGATATTTCTATATGAAGAACGGACAGTTCTTCTTTTCTTACGGGGGGAAAACGCGGATCGCCGAACGCAGCCTCTTTTGACATAATACGTACTGTCTCTATCAAGGGAAAGTTCGCGGCCATCCTGCCGATGCAGCCCCTTAAACTGTGTCCTGGTTCTATATGCAATGAAACAAAAGCTCCGCATGGTGTATAAACATTCGAACTGCTGCCGATTTTCGATTCCTCATCATTATTTGATTCGTATGACGGTCTTCGCCTTTCCAGCTCTGCTTTAATGGTTTCGCGCGCCTGAGACAACAGTATTTTCTGTTCCTGTTCTGTAATGTTAAATTCCATATCAGTAATATAATATAATATAGGGACATTAAATGAAACTAAAAAGAATGACCAAAGTTATCAGAATCGGCGGATTTTCCCAAATTCACCCTGTTTTTATTGGAGGAGAGTATCCGATAGTTATTCAAACCATGTACAAGGATCGCCTTTCCCTATCCTCAATTGATGAGACAGTTAAAAAAATAGAAGCCCTGCAGTCTTTAGGCTGCGGACTCCTTCGTTTTGCTGTTCCCGATATTCAATCAGCGCAGGTTTTCGGGAGTCTTTGCGAAATGGTAACAATGCCTCTTTGCGCGGATATTCATTTCGATTATAAAATCGCTCTTCGCTGCATGGATTTTCCTGTTTCAAAAATCAGAATCAATCCCGGAAATATCGGCAGCAAGGATAAAGTACGAGCTGTTCTTGAAAAAGCCGCGGCGAAAAATATTCCCATCAGAATTGGGGTAAACGCAGGCAGTCTGCCCAATGATCTCCAAAAGCGTATAGATGAAAATGGGATAGCTCCCTGCGAAGCATTGGTTGAAGCAGCCGAGAGGGAAATCGCCATATTTAACGAATTTGGTTTTGGCGACTTTCTGGTATCAATGAAGGCCTGTACAATTGCCGATAATGTGAAAGCAGGCCGCCTTCTTTCACAGCGTACAGACGCGCCTCTTCACATAGGTGTTACTGAAGCAGGCCCTTTAACAGCAGGAGTAGCAAGGAATACGGCAGCCATACTGACTCTTTTAAATGAAGGTATCGGCGATACAGTCAGGGTATCCCTTTCGGATACCATGGAGAGTGAGATAATCGCCGGAAGGGAGATAGCCGCTGCGGCCGCTCAGTTTTCGCCTGAAAACAAAAGGCTGAGCCTGCGCGGAGTGAACATTGTTTCCTGTCCGCGCTGCGGCAGGCACAGCTTTGATACACATGCCTTTACAGACAGGTGGATGCACACCCTTTACGCAATGGACAAGAACATAACTGTCGCGGTTATGGGATGCGAAGTAAACGGCCCTGCGGAGGCAAAGCATGCGTCTTTGGGCATTACAGGAGCGGGAGACAAGGTTTTGATTTTTAAACACGGCAAGATTATAAGAACAATTACAGCCGATAAGGCAGATACGATTTTTAAAGAGGAATTAAAGAAACTATGAAAAGAATCTTAATTATATTTATCCTGCTGTCTTTTACAGTGCCGGTTTTTTCGCAGACTTCTGTTTCTCCGTGGTGGCTTTCGCTGGAGTACGGTAAACTGAGATTCCGTTCCGGTGATTACGGAAACGCTTTAATGTTATTTGAAGACGCAAGACGCGACAGACGCGCTGTGTATGAGCAAATGGAACGCGATTTAATCCATCTGCTTTCGCTGGGAGATGTACGGCGAATAGGAGATTCCCTTGACAGAGTTGAACAGTATTCCTATGACCGCCGTTACACAGCAGCTTCCGCCGCGTTTGAAGAACTTTATTACCGTATTCAGAAATCCAGTCTTAACAATTCAGCAAACGCCGCTCTTGCCGCAATCGGCAAGCTGAAGGATTATCCCGAAGCCGAATACTGGATAGGGGAAGTATACCGTGTAGAAGGAGAGCTGTCTCTGGCGCTGTCACAGTACCGCAGGGCATACGCAATGCGTGAAAACCTTGAAGATTCCGGATTCGCAGTTACATTACAGTATAAAATCGCAGGCATCCTCAGAACCAGAATGGAATATAACGAGATGGAAAGAACTTTACTTTCCATTATTGATAGTCTGGATACTCTTTGGGTAAACGCGGACAGAGCCGCTCTTAATAATACAGGCACAACTTCAATTCCGTATGCGCAGGCATCAGCTTCATTCGCGAGAGCCGCAATGACAAGAACCCTTGAAAATGACGGAATTAACCGCTTTCTGGAAATGTACAGGTATAACAACAGCACTGTAGAACAAGCGCACAGGCTTTTAGGCTTTCACTATGTTGTCGCAGGCCGTCCGTCTGCCCAGGATCATCTGATGTTCGCGTTCCTTATTCAAAACACTGTCATTATAGAAGAATTAATGAGACGGCAATTTGATTTCAGGTTTACGACTATCACAGAGATACGCGAAAATCAGGCGCGCAGCCTTATAGAATTATCTGAAGCTTTAAACAAAAACCATGTTCTTGTCTCATATATTGACGAAGTTGAGTACTATAAAACCGCGTATTATCTTGCAGCGAGCCTCTACCGCAACGGCAAAACAACAACTGCGCTGAACATATGGAGCTTTCTTGCCTCCCAGCCTCGGGCAGGAGAATGGTACAGCCGCGCCGTAAACCAGCTTCGCAGCCCTCACGCCGAACCAATAGTAGAAATGCCTTAATTACTGTTTAATTGTTAAGTTATCGGGCAACCCGGATTTGGGGTTCCAATCGTTGACATCCTGTCAACTCTTTCCACCCCCGACTACGCGTTCCCGGCGCATCCGTGCACCGATATTATTATTAAGGCTTACGCCTTAGCATTGTTCAAGGAACGCTTCGTTTCAAATCCGAACTGCTTTGTTAAATCAATTCTTAACATTCCTGAACATTACTGTTTAATTGTTAAGTTATCGGGCAACCCGGATTTGAACCGGGGACCCCAAGTCCCCCAGACTTGTACGCTAAACCAACTGCGCTATTGCCCGATAGAGGAAATATCCCTTTTTTATACTAATAGAAATGAAATAACGTGTAAAGGTATGCAGGATTGATATCTTCAGTAGATAATAAATATTTTCAATATTCTTTTAAAAAAAACAGCGTTATATTGACAAAAATGCCGAAAATATAAATAATGGGTACAAAAGCATGATAAGGGAAACTTGTTCTGTATTTAGATAAATATAACAATAATACAATTGTCCCTCGATGCGGCGGTGGTTTATAAAGAGTAATCGAATGAAGTTCTAGCAAAACTTTTAAACGGAGGGTCTGCATTTTGCAAAAGGCTCAGATGTCTCTTTATAAAAAGCTGGATTGTATTAAAATGGGCTTATTGGGAAACTAGCAGTATAGACCGTTGGTTTATATAGTTCAAAAATAAGTCTTTATTATTTTTCAGGAGAAACAAGATGAAGAAAATTGTAATTTTTATGGTTCTTGCCGCGCTTGTTGCAGGCGGAGCTTTTGCTCAGATCAGCCTTGGTGTCGGCGCGCTTTTTGATATGAGCTTTGGTAATGGCATGAAACTCGATAAGTATGTAGAAAATGCTAACAATACAAGTTTTGGCGGATTTGTTTTCCTGGATGCCAATTATGTAGAGGTTGATGTCAGCTTCGCGTATGGATCGCTTAAAATGTCCGGAAAGAAAGCAGATGGCACGAATATGGTGTTCACGGGAAATGAAGCCAATGCAGGAAGCGTACTGCAGCTAGGTTTCAGCGTATTGGGAAAATACCCAATCCATATGGGTTCCTTTACCGTTTTCCCTCTTATAGGAGCAAGCTATAACATGGTTCTCTCACAGAAAGATAAAGACGGTAAAAAAGTTGAAAAGTTCTATGATTTAAAAAACCTCAAAGAATCTACCGCTTTAGCAGAGTTAAGCCAGTTTAGTATTTTAGGCGGCGTAGGAATTGATGTCCCATTCAGTGGTAATTTATTCTTTAGAGCAGAAGCGTTATTTAATTTCCGTTTGGCTAGCAAGTCGATGAGAGACGTTGTAGATATTGGAAAAGTAATTGATTCTAGAGTAAGTACAACCATGGGTATGGGCCCCAGAATCAAAGTCGGAATCGGCTTCAGGCTCTAGTTTATCGGGCTATATTACAATATCATCTTGTTCCGGAGCGGTACACACAAACGCCGTTTGTGTGTACTTTTCTCATCAAGGCGCGGGTTTGCTGTTACAGCATGTTGTACTAGCCGTGTACAGCTCATTGTATTAGCCTTGTACAACGGTTTGTACTAGTCTTGTACAGCGCACTGTACCAGCCTTGTACAAAATGTTGTACAGTTTTACATCTGCATACCAGTCTGCTCAATTCATCTTTAAGACAGATTTATCGTAATCCTCAGGCGGAATAAAGCCCAACAGGTGAATACAGGCTGCGGCTATGGAACTTATCCCCAATCCTTCATTAAGGCTATTATCTTTCGGTTCATTTGTATATTCGCCCTTGTACTCAGGGTCGTAAATTATACACGGAACAGGGTTCAGGCTGTGGCTTGTTTTAGCTTTCGGCTTTCCGTCTTCCTTATGAATGACGGCTCCGGTCTTCTTGTCATGCTCAAACATATCGTCGCTGTTGCCGTGATCCGCTGTGATTACCATTACGGCTCCGGCGTCCTTTACCGCTTTTTTAAGCCTTCCAAGCTGAACATCCATGCCTTCCATTGACTTTATAACGGCATCATACACGCCTGTGTGGCCTACCATGTCTCCGTTGGGATAATTAAGCCTTATATAATCATATTTTCCGCTGCCAACCGCCTCGACAACCTTGTCTGTAATTTCGGCGCACTTCATCAATGGTTTTTGCTCAAAGGGAATTACATCGCTCTTTATTTCAACATAGTCTTCCAGTTTTTCATCGAACTTACCGGTGCGGTTTCCGTTAAAGAAGTAGGTGACATGCCCGTACTTCTGCGTTTCGGATATCGCGAGAGTGCTTACTCCGCTTGCTGCAAGGTATTCTCCCATTGTTTTGTCGATGGAAGGAGGGCTTACAAGATAGCGGGACGGCACATGTAAATCGCCGTCGTATTCCATCATGCCTGCGTAGCATATTTTTGGACAGCTGAGACGGTCAAACTTATCAAAGTTCTCATTCTCAAAAGCCGCGGTAATTTCCAGAGAACGGTCGCCCCTGAAATTAAAATAAATGACAGAGTCGCCGTTTTCGATTGTACCGATTGGCTCTCCGTTCTCTGCTATAACAAATTCTTTTAAGTCCTGATCTATTATGCCGGGTATTTCCTTCCGGTATGTTTCGACCGCTTCGCGCGCGGATTTGAATTGACGTGCGGTTCCCAGTACATGAGTCTGCCAGCCGCGGTCTACCATAGACCAGTCCGCCCCGTAACGATCCATAGTGATCCACATTCGCCCGCCGCCTGAGCCGATTCTCGCGTCAAAGTTACTGTCATTAAGTCCCTTTAAAAAGTCCTCAAAAGGATCGATATATTCAAGCGCGCTTGTTTCTCCGACATCGCGCCCGTCAAAGAGCGTATGTATTCTTACCCGTTTAATATTTTCTTTTTTTGCCTGCGTTATCATCGCTTTTAGATGATCAAGATGGCTGTGTACATTACCGTCAGAAAAAAGGCCTATAAAGTGTAGAGCGCTTTCCTTTGTTTTTTTTATGTTTTCAATTATCTCCTTCCACGCGCCGCCTTTAAACATTGCGCCCGTTTCTATGGATTTGGAAACCAGCGCCGCGCCCTGATTGAATACGCGCCCGCATCCCATAGCATTGTGTCCTACTTCGCTGTTACCCATATCCTCATCAGAAGGAAGCCCGACAGCCTTTCCGTGCGCTTTTAGTTTTGTATGCGGGTTTTCATTTGTCAGCGCGGTAAGATTATCCATTTTTGAAGCTGCGACCGCGTCTCCTTCCCTGTATTTTCCGTAGCCGACGCCGTCCATTATAACTAAAACGACAGGGCCCCTGCGTCCTTTCCATGCGGGGTTTTTATTCAAAGCGTTCATGTCTGCTCCTTTTAATATCATTATAACAGTAATAATAATATTCGCAAAGAGATATAACTGAAGCTGTTCCAAAACTTCAGTTTTTGGAACAGCTACCTTAGATTTATATGAAAAAGTGGGCTTTAGACCACTTTTTCTAGAGCTTGTTCCGAAACCAACCGTGTTTTGGAACAAGCTCAATTATATGAATATTTCCACAGGCGTTGTTATATTTTTCTCCGCGAATCTGCGTCGTAATGAAGCTGCCCGCTTTTCAAGGTATTCATCAGGGAGCCGGGACGCTGACGGGTCTTCGGGAGCGGGACGGGCTTTACCATAAAGCTGCACCTTGCGGATACCGCCTGCGTTGTTTTCTGAATTTGCAGCTAATTTACAGATAAGCGCTTCCCATGCGCGCTCTTCTGTTTCAGCCGGAACGTCACCTTTTACCGCGCAGAGCATTGTCTGTATTGTTACAACAGCACAGGATGTAAAATCTTTAAAAATATTAATTAAATTATCATAAGGTACAGCGCACCTGTTCATCCTCTGATACCAGTCAGGCGTTCCCGCGTCGAGTTTTAACCAGATGTCGACGAGGGGGCTTATTGCAGCGTCTTTTAACAGAGAGAAAATATCGCTCTGTAATAACCCGGTGCCGTTTGTTATGACTACAAGTTTCGCATCTGAAGCTGTTTCTGCGCGAATGGATTGCGCCAACTTCAACGCATCTTTAAAATGAGGGGAGAGAGTAGGCTCTCCGTTGCCGGAAAAGCAGATATCCTTAACCGGCACATTCTGTTCCTGCGCGGATGCAATTGCACATTTTAAACCGGCTTCCATCTGTTCAAGAGAGAACACGGCGTTATCTGCAAATGGAAACACTTCGCAGTACGGGCAGTCGAATAAGCATGTTTTCTTATCCGTAAAAAGATTTATACCAATAGAAAGCCCTGCGGAACGGCGCGAGTATACGGGATATACGATCAATCCTTTTTCTCTTTCACGGTGGTTTGTAACGGGAGTGATATTAATTGGCATGGCTTAGTGTAAATAAATAATATAAATTATGCTACCATTCGATCATGCTGGAAAAAACCGCTGTACAGGCTCAAATGCTGGCTAACCGCCTGCAGAAACGCTTTCACCATCTTAAAAAATGGGCGCAAAGAAAAGAAATTGAAGCGTTCAGGCTTTACGATCGTGATATTCCTGAAATCCCGCTTGTTCTGGATTTTTACGGCGCTTGCAATGCGCCTGAAGATGCGGCTATTTGCGGCGCTCTTTACAAGCGTCCTTATGATAAAGATGAAAGTGATGAAATACAATGGTTGTCAATAATGAAGAATTGCGCCGCAGATACGCTCGGGATTAAACATGAAAATATATTTATTAAACAGCGGAAGAGGCAAAAAGGGATGTCTCAATATGAGAGAATATCTCATGCGCGTTATGAAAAAATCATTAAAGAAGGCAATCTGCTTTTTAAAGTTAATCTGTCGGATTATCTTGACACAGGCCTGTTCGCTGACAGACGTTTATTGCGCGAAATGGTCCGCTCAGAATCAAAGGGAAAAAAAGTCCTTAATCTATTTTCATATACAGGATCATTTTCTGTTTATGCCGCGGCAGGAGGAGCTCTGTCGACAGACTCTGTAGACATTTCCAATACTTATTTGAATTGGGCCGGGGAGAATTTCTCGCTGAACGGGTTTACAGCACAAACAATGAACGCACATAGGTTAATCAGGACTGATTCGATTGAATTTATAAATAATGCGGTTAAAAGAAAATCGCAATGGGATATAATTGTAGTTGATCCGCCGGTATTTTCGAATTCAAAAAAGATGACGGACTATTTTGATTTGAACAGGGATTTAACAAAGCTGCTTAATGACTGCCTGAAGCTGCTTGTTCCTGACGGTAAAATATTTCTTAGTGTTAATTTGCATCGCAAAGCTCCCTCTGCACACGAACTGGAGGAAAACCTGCGCAGTCACACACAGACAAAGAACACCCGCGTAATATATTTGGGAGGGAAAATGGAAGATGAAGATTTTAAGGGAAGGAAAATACCGAAGGCTTTTACAATTACTCTTTGATATTGTATTTCTTCCTGAATCTTTCTATGCGGCCGGCCGTGTCTACAAGTTTTTGCTTTCCGGTAAAGAATGGATGGCAGGATGAGCAAATTTCAACCTTGATATTTTTTACTGTGGAACGTGTCTCTATTACATTTCCGCATGCGCAGGTAATTTTTGTCATTTCATACCTGGGGTGAATCCCGTCTTTCATTTAATCCTCCAAAAATTGTCCAACATCCCTTTTAATATCCGGGGTTTAAGGACTTATCCATTAAAGTGATTTATTAATCAATTCCGCCGGTTCCGGTGTTCATGGATCTCAGGAACGCTTCATTATTCTTGCTTTTCTTCATCCTGTCAACCAGCAGTTCGATTATTTCGATATCGTCCATCGGGTTGATGACTTTTCGTAAAACCCAGATTTTCTGGAGTTCTTCTTCTGTAAGAAGGAGTTCTTCCTTACGGGTGCCAGATTTCTTAATATTGATTGCCGGGAAAAGACGGCGGTCGGAAATACGCCTGTCAAGGTTAATTTCCATATTGCCCGTCCCTTTGAACTCTTCAAAAATTACTTCGTCCATGCGGCTGCCAGTTTCTACAAGCGCTGTGGAAATGATGGTCAGGCTTCCGCCTTCCTCTATGTTGCGCGCCGCACCGAAAAACCGTTTTGGTTTGTGCAGTGCGTTTGAATCAACGCCGCCTGAGAGAATTTTACCCGACGTGGGGACTGTCTGGTTATAAGCGCGCGCCAGGCGCGTGATTGAGTCCAAAAGAATGACTACATCCCTTTTATGCTCAACAAGGCGCTTGGCTTTTTCCAGAACCATCTCTGTTACCTGAACGTGGCGGGTTGCCTGTTCATCAAAAGTTGATGATATAACTTCCGCGCGAACAGTGCGTTCCATGTCGGTTACTTCCTCGGGGCGCTCGTCAATTAAAAGGACAATCAGGTATACTTCCGGATGATTTTTTGTGATGGCGTTAGCTATCTTCTGCATCATGATTGTTTTGCCTGTCCTTGGCGGTGCGACGATTAACGAGCGCTGGCCTTTACCGATTGGGCAGAACAGGTTGATGATTCTTTCACTGACACCTTCTGTAGAGGTTTCCAGGTCAAGCTTGCGGTTTGGATATAACGGCGTCAGATTATCAAAAGGAATACGGTTCTGGGCAATTGTAGGATCATCATAATTGACAGTTTCTACCCTCAGCATCGCGAAGAAACGCTCTCCTTCCTTGGGACTTCGAATCTGGCCGTAAACAGTGTCTCCTGTTTTCAATGCAAAAAGCCGAATCTGGCTTGGGCTGATATAAATGTCATCAGGACCGGGTAGGTAGGAATTCTGCGGGCTGCGCAAAAAGCCGTAACTGTCGGGTAATATTTCAAGAGAGCCGTATGCATAAATTATGCCGCCTCTTTCCGTATGAGCTTTAAGAAGAGCAAAGACAATTTCTTGTTTTTTTAATACAACCATGTCATCATGTGTAATATTATAACAGGCGGCCAGTTCGCGAAGGTCCTTCATGTTAAGCCTGATTAGCTCGTTTATTGTGAGCCGGGGCTTGCTGTTGTCCTGATCCTGGCGCGGAATTGGTTTACCGTAAAGATCAGGCATGGAAGGTAATTTTGGTATTGCGGGCAGAGCTTCGGGTTTTCTGTTAAAAGAATCCTGTGAAGCTTCCGAAGAGTGTCCTAAAGGTCGCGGCGCATCCTTGGGATGAGAATTCTCTGACAGTTCATTGTTTTGCCTGTTATCGGACATATTTGAATCTGCTGATGAACCTTCTTCATGAAACGTTCTCTCCGAAGAATTTGTCCTGAAAGACTTTTTCCCGCGGACTACTATGCGCCCTGAATTCTCATTCCTTTCGCCATTATCGGATTCACTTCGCTGTGAATTATTAGTTTCCTGTGAATTTTCTTTTTCTGCTGTAGGCTTTCTGCCTTTTCGTAATATAGCCATATTTACCACCTAAAGACTGCCGTTCCCGGCATAAATGAAATTTATCAGGTCCGGGACAAGACGAGACATAAATTATATGTTATTTCATGCAACATGACTTGATTGGATACCCCCAGTATAGTCATATTTTTTTAAACTGTCAACTAAGCTGTTACAAAACAAACCAGGTTTTGAAACAATCTTAATTATGACAGGACTTTAATTAATCCATCCAAAACAGCAATAGCTGCCTGATAACGGATTGAATTACGGCATCCGGTAAAATGAAACGCATTTGTTTCCGTTCTTCCGTTATCTGAAGCAACTGACACCCAGACAGTCCCCACAGGAACATTGCTGCCATCGCCTGATGGCCCTGCCAATCCTGTTATGGAAGCTGCTATATTTGCTCCGCTTTTTTTTAATGCGTTTGCTGCCATTGCGTCTGCAGTTTCGCTGCTGACAAGACCGCAAACGCAAAGTTTTTCGTTATCAAGGCCAAGCATGAAAACTTTTGCTTCCTGCGTATAACACACAAATGAACCCCAAAGACATGAGGACGCGCCTTCAGTATTTGCGATTAAACCTGAAATTAATCCTGCTGTGCATGATTCAGCTAACACCAGTTTTAATGATTTCTTTTTTAGCCCTTTTAATACCTCTTGCGCTTTTTCTTCAGCTGTCTTCTCATAAACATCCAGCTCGAAATTCACTTGTGTTTTCTTCTTTTTCAGATTCTGACATTTGACCGCTGCAAGTCGGCTTTAATTTCTTCTGCCGGACGGTGGAAGATTTCCACATCTTTTTCTACATTGGTCATCTTGCATTTCCCTTCAAATAAGACTCCGTCCGCGATTCGCAGTCTTGCCGCGCTTACATCTCCGTGAACAATTGCGCCGCTCATCATATCAACCTTATCCTGCGCATGCACAGTCCCTGAAATACTGCCGAAAACAGTAAGCGAGCTGACCATTATGTGATCTGCATCCACAACCGCATCTTTATCGACAATAAGATCTCCCGTAGCTTCTATGGTTCCCCTGAAACTTCCCTGGACGCGCAAGGTTGTCGCGAACTTTAAAAAACCTGTAAAACTGGTTGTTTTACCCAGTATTACTATCTCTGTCTTGTTTTTCCTGTCCCGCTTAGGCATTTATCCCTTATCCCCTGCCCCGTCCTGATGTAAAAATTTCCGTATATGATTCTCAAGAACAGAAAGCCCGATTTCATCTTTCTTTAAATTATCCCATTCATTGATGGTCTTTTCGATCCTTGCGTCAAGAGCCGCTATGTGTTTGCGTACTGATAGAATTTTCTCACTTATGGGTTTAATCTGGCCAGCTAAAGTTTCACCGCTAATATTCACATTGTTGGCAGCGGCGTTTTCACAGATGGTAGATATTGCCTTGTCAAGCTCGTCAATGCTTCCGATAAAAACAGAAAGTTTCTCCCGAAGATCAACATTCAGCTCTTCAGCCAGGACAAGCCGCGCTTCCCTTTTTTTTATTTGGTCAAATAATGCGCGATTACGTAAAACCGCGTTTATGCGCGCCAGTACTTCGGTAAAATTGAAAGGCTTTGTTATATAATCATCGGCTCCGGCTTCAAATCCGGCGACTTTATCCTTTACATCATCAAGCGCTGACAGCATAATTATGGAAATATTCATGAAATTCGGATCGTTTTTAAGGATTTTGGTTATTTCACGGCCTGTCATACCAGGCATAATATTATCAAGAATAATTAAATCAGGCAGGAATTTCCTTACTTTTTCAACTACCTCAGCTCCGTCGTCGCACTTTTCCACTACAAACCCAAGCTTGGACAGCATTACCTCGAAAAAATCCAGATTAATGGTTTCGTCATCAGCTATAAGTATTTTTTTCTGTGTGTTCATGGCATGTCCTCTGCTCTTTGTGAACTTTTTTGTTTCCTCATTGTATACCATAAAGCGCCGAATAGCAATAATATTACAGATGAGAAAGCAAAGAACACTCCAAGGTAATCACCATAAAGCGTGTATATTGTTGTATTTGTAACCAAAGGCACAGCCACATTAAGCCAATTTTCTGCAAATGGAGCGGATTCTGCTATAACTCTGCCATTTGGATCAATTGCGCTTGTCTGACCGGAAGCTGTGGCGCGCACCATAGATCTGCTGTTCTCCACAGCTCTGAAAATAGCCATTGAAAGATGCTGGTTCTGTGCTGGAAGGCTGTTTGACCATGCGTCATTGGAAATATTAACAATAACATCAGCACCGTTCTTTACAAAATTCCTTGAAAGATAACCGAAAATATCTTCGAAACATATCGGAGTGGAAAAATTAAATCCCGGCCCTTTAAAGACTGTCTGTTCATCTCCTTTTTCCCAAAAATGCGTATCCGCTTCCTTCAGCATCCGGTGTATCCACGGAAGCTGTTTCTGATACGGGAAATGTTCTGTAAACGGCACTAAATGGAGTTTTCTGTATACTGCTGTATTTTCACCTTTTTCAAAATACATGGCTGCGTTGTAATCAACTCTGTAATTTTCATATTGGCTGGGATTCAATGACGGATCCATGCGTGCGTCATCATTTCCGATTAAAAAAGGCACATCCTTTGAAGCTAAATAATCAAGCAGTTCTCTTACCAGTCTCCATGAATTTTGATCATCGCGGTATGTTGTGTGCCAGTAAATCCTTGGGATAAACGCGGTTTCTGACCATACAACCAATTGCGGCTTTGGATATGATGCGAGCGCTTCATTTGAAAGGCGCGTCAACGTCGCAAGATCTTTACGGTATGCTTCGTTTATCGCCCATTCTGTAGGAGCTTTTGATGCTTCCCACGGATCAGTATTATGTTGAATTAGAGCAATCTGCGCAGCCGGATAGGATGAAAAATCTTTCAAATTGATAAAGCCGAAAACAAGCGATACTATTAATAATACCACCCAAATTATCGCCGTAATCTTTTCTTTCTTAAAAAAAAGATTAACCGCAGAGCACATGGAATGCCACAAAGCAGAAATCCAAAAATCTTCTTTTCCTCTGTGTAACTCTGTTTTTTTTAATAACGCCGCTCCGAGCCAGAAGGACGGGAATGTAACAAGCGCTGAAACTCCCCAAATGCCTGTTACGCTTGCTATTTGGATAAAAGGAATTATTTGCCATTGGGAATAACCTGTTATTCCGTAAGGATATCCCAGGAATCCCCTGGTGCATAAATATTCATAGGAAAGCCAAATTACCCATTGAACCAAGTATGCTTTATTTTTAAAAAAAATATCCGCGAGTTTCAGGAACATAAAAACTAGCGCAAGAAATACAAGATAGATACTGTAGACAATCAACCCTGCAAGCGGATGAAATGCGCCAAGCCAGTAATTAAACAGGCTGTAAGAGGTTAGTCCGTAAATCGCTCCCCAGCCAACACATGCTGGCATATTATATTTGCGGATAATCGTTAAAAGCGGAATGTAGGCAAACCACGCAAAAAAAGGTATGCCTTTTTCAAAAAGAAGATTTGGAAAAGATACGGAAAAAAGTACTGACGCTAAAATAACAAGCCCAAGATGAATAAAAATGTTTTTAAGCCAGATGTTATTTTTTCCCATCGTCATTTAATGCCCATACAGCCTGTTTTAATTCACGGCCTGAGCGGAACACTACTGCTCCATGTGAGTGGATAACGATATTTTCACCTGTTCTGGGATTGCGAGCGCGGGGGCGGGCTTTTCGTGTTTTAACTTCAAAAGTGCCAAACCCCCGCAATTCAATGACCTGACGGCGTATTAGAGCCTCTTTCATCTCATCAATAAAAAAATCAAGGGCGCCGTGGATTTCCGTCCGGTTCATCCCTGTTTTTTCATAAAGTGCGTCAATAATGTCAGCCTTTGTAAATTTTTTCGTCAGCATACCAAATGATTACTGTGCTGCTTTTATGGTGTTGTAATACCGCTGCATTCTGGATTTTTTTCTGGCTGCCGAGTTTTTCGTAATGATTCCTTTTCTTGCAGCCGTATCAAGTTTTTTAATCATTTCTTTTAAAGCTGCGTCTGCCCCTGAATCTTTCTTCTGTGCGAGAGTAACAAATCTTTTTACGCATGTCTTTACTGCGCTTTTGGCTGATTTATTACGCAAACGGCGTTCTTCACTCTTGCGGTGCCGTTTCTCCGCTGAACTTATTTTCTTTGCCAAAGGACTACCTCCAAATTATTACTTAAAAGATGACCTATTTAAAATCTGAAGGGCGTCTTTCAATCCGTTTGCATTTTTCGCATTCGGCCATATTTTTTACCTTACCGCTTTCAAAAAGGGTTTTCATTTTTATTTCACCGCCGCAGGAACACATAAATTTCTGTGTCGCGCTGGCTGTACGGCTGTTCTTACTGACTTGAGCCATGATTTTCTCCTAAATATTGATATTCGTTAAGGATACTGAAACAGGATATTTTAGTCAAGATAACTACTAGCCACTTATTATTTTTTAATGGATAATTAATTATATGCTAAAGACTATTCTGTCTGTTATTTACCTTATATTTTCAATGATTTTTTTATTACCGTTTGGGCTTATTACAGGTTTTTTCTATTTGCTTGGATTACGAAAATTAATGCCGCTTTTTACATACCTTATTGCTAAAGTCTGGGCATGGACATCAATGAAAATAGCAGGATGTACTGTAACTGTAACGGGTCTGGAAAAAATACCTAAAAAAGACGGCGTTTGTTTTGTCAGCAATCATGTCGGGTATTTTGATATTGTATTACTGCTTGCTTATTGCGGTCGGCCTTTTGGTTTTGTCGCAAAAAAAGAGCTGCTTTTTTTTCCATTCTTAAATGTCTGGATTTATTTGCTTGGCGGCTTGTTTATTGACAGAGGTAATATCAGAAAAGCTGTCCGTACAATTAACAAGGGAGTAAGGCATATTAAATCAGGCGGCGGCATGCTTATCTTCCCCGAAGGCCACCGTTCCAAAGACCGCGGGCTTCTTCCCTTCCATTCAGGTTCTCTTAAACTGGCAACATCCGCTGAAGCTCCGATTATTCCTGTCGCTATTAAAGGCAGTTACGACATACTTGAAAAGCATATGCGTGTTATACGCGCTCCTGTAAAAATCGCTTTTTTAGAGCCAATTATTACAGTAAATATACCTTCGGAAGATCGTAAACAGGTGCTTTGTGACAGAATTTTTTCTGTAATAAAAAAAGAGCTTGAAAATGATAAAGAACAACCGGATGATAGTAATAATCTGTCGCCGTAGATACAGAAAACATTGACAATATTACTTATTTTTAATAGGATTGACTTATAAACACGCTCCCCGGTTGTGTAATGGTAGCACGGCAGACTCTGGATCTGCTTGTGGGGGTTCAAATCCTCCCTGGGGAAACTAGACAGAATCCATAGTTATATGTTGTTACAGTGATAAACTGCACTTATAACGGGCATCTTAAAATATTAATCCAGCCCCGCCTGCGAATAAAAGCAACTGACGCATAAGTGGCACGACAGTTAATTTTTGGTGTAATCTTATGATTGAAAGTTTTGACACAAAAATAGACATTGTAATAAATATAATAAATACTGAGTTAGGCTTAAATCCAATTGAGATAAAACGCTTTTCAAACGGCTATCGTCATAATGTTTATTATGTAAAAACTGATAACAATGAATTTATTAAATGTTCTTTTGGGTTCTCATTATTTAAAGCACTACAATTTTTTGACCTATAAGTTTTGCAAGGTAATAACGTGATTCCAAATCCGCCGTATCATTATTAAGAAAAGTTTTAAATTCTGCGATAAATGATTCCGGCAATACAGGCAATTCGCATACCTGTCTAAAATACGCGCGGTGGGATGGTTCAAAACGCTTATTTATGCAGAAAAGAGTAAGGCATGCCATTTTAATGAATCCCGCCGATGCTATAAGATAGTGAAATTTATCACCTTGAAAACAGGAAGCGCCCAAATCGGACAGAAAATGTTCCATTTTTGACTGAACCGTACTGCGCATTTGAACCCAGAACTGATCTCCTACCTGCTGGAGTTTTTTCCTTACATTATGTATCCAATTGGAACGGGAATAAATTATTTCGCAATTTACAATGCGGTAAAAACCATAAGTGCCAGAATCTTTAATAAACCACAATGATTCATAATTTGAACTTGCCATTTTTACAAGCTCATCAATTTTTGCAGTTTTCTTAAACTCAAGCCGGACCGGAATTTCGCCAATCATAAAACGGTCTTTATCACCCTGGCTTGAACTTTCAAACGCGGCGACATCATCGCCGTATAAACGGCACCGCTCTTCCGGTTCGGGAATGGGAGATGAATATAATATGTCAAGAATGAGCGCAAAATACGGGTCAAGAATATCCGGCAAAGCGGCTTCATTTAATGTAATACATTCAACGCAATCCCATGATGAAAGAAGCTCTTTAAATCTATCTACTAATACTTTAGTCTTATATTTCATGAAAGTTCTCCGTATAATAATTGTATCATGAGATTCCTGAAAAACACAAGGCAAAGCAGGATAGCAGGTTGGAAAAGAAAAATTGTACTAACAGACAAAAACAAAATATTTTTTTAGCTCTTATACCGCACAGAGACACCAGAATTGTGCTGCAAAAATACTGCGAAATATTATTCAAGGCAGGACTTGCAGACGTATACCCTTTCCCGTGCGCAGTTCCGTTAGCAGCTATTTCTCACCAGTTAACAGATGAGAAATTAAAACATATTGCCCGCAGGTTAAGAGAAGCAATTAGCGGTGAAGGCGCAGAACGATGTTCCAAGGGCATGAATAAATTCTGCGTTACTGAAATATCGTCTGCCACGCTGTCAATAAATAATGAAGATATAACCCTGTTAGGTCCAAAGCTGGAATTTAATTTAAAACATGTTAATGATATTGAAACTGAAGAAATAAAATCTTTCATTTCACCTGCGGTAATAGGCTTTTGCCTAGTTCCAAAAGAAAACGAGCAAAAAATTCTATCTTCCCTAAAATTAAATATTATACCAGCTTCGCCTTTACCAGAACTTTCATTTCGCGCGGCAGCAATATCGAATATGTTCTGGAAACCGGTGAAACTTAACGGCGAAATCGGTTACAAATGGAAGATCGGGAAACTTTACTGGCTGCCAAAAACACTTATTTAAAAATTCCTACAAGCCAAGTGCTGAGAGGCGGCAAATAAGTAACTAAGAATACAACTGCTACGCGGACAAGCAGGAACGGAAGCACGTTACGGCAAATCTCAAGGAAAGGCTTGCCAAAACGGTAACTTGCAAGGAACAGGTTAAGGCCTACAGGAGGCGTAAGGAACCCTGCTTCGAGATTAATAACAAATATGATCCCAAGATGCAGCGGATCTATTCCGTACGCGTGTCCCAGCGGAACAATCAAAGGAAGCAGAACCAGAATCGCGGAAAAAATATCCATTACGCAACCAAGTAAAAAGAGGGTAAGATTTAAAAGAAGCAGAAAAACAAGTTTTGACTGTACTACGTTTTGCATCCAGAACGCGAAATTATCAGGAACGCCGGAATCAATAAAAGCGACTGATAAAGCCTTTGCCATCGCTATTATCGCGAGAATACCGCCGATTATCGGAACAGCTTTAAAAAATACTTTCGAAATATCCTTAAGAAGAATATCTTTTTTTATTAAAACCTCAACGATAAAAACATAAATTACTGATACGGCGCTTACTTCAACCAGTGATAAAAGTCCTGTAAAATAACCTGCTAATAATATCAATGGAAGCAATATTTCAAAAAATGATTCCTTAAGAGATTGAAAAGCAAGTTTGGAATCAAATTTTTCACGCGGTATTTTTATTTTTGCGGTAAGAGCAAAGCCTGTAGCTATCATTGCAAGCACTAAAATAATGCCTGGAAAAAGAGCCCCGATAAAATAATCAATGATGCTATATTCAGTCGGCACATTCATGTAATGCAGTATGGTATTGCTTGTGGAAGCTACCAATATAATAGGGAGACTGGGAGGAAACATTAATCCAATGCCGCCTGCGGAAGTCAGCATTCCTATAGAAAATCTTTCTGAATATTTATTCTCGCTTAAAATTACAAATAGAATTCCTCCAAGAGCAAGAATGGTAACGCCGGACGCTCCTGTAAATGAAGTAAAGAATGCGCAGATAACAACAGTCGCTATTATTATACCGCCTGGCATCCAGCCAAAATAGCATTTGAATGTACGGACAAGCCGCTCTCCTGCCTTGCTTTCTGAAAGAAAAAAGCCTGTTAACGTAAAAAGCGGGATTGCAATTATATCTGTATTGGTTAACGCCTCATAAACCCTAATGGAGATTTCTTCAGGTTCATATCCGGCAGCCTGAAACATAACCATAGCGATACCGCCAAGAACCGCAAAGACCGGCATCCCGGCAAATCCGGCTAAAATCAGCAGAATGATAAGGGGAATATCGAAATGCAACGCAAAGTCATATATATAATTTACCCATGAGAAAAACGGTTCAGGCGGGTTAAAACCCCAAATAATTTTTGCGATTGCAGGGAGCGCCGCAAAACAACCAAGTAAAATAGCGGTAAAGGCCAATGTTTTTTCACGCCAGCCCTTAAGTTTAAGCGCAAAACGCAACGCAATTACGGCATAACCGAGCGGCATGGCAACCGCCAGCATTTGATCAGTAAAAGGGCCTATCTGTTTTCTAATAAAACCGTATTTGATATAAGTAATGCAGTTCCATGTAAGGATGCTCAAAAGGAAAACAGAAAAAACAGTGCAGATAATTACAAGAATTCTTTTTATCTTTTCATTTTTAATATGATGAGTAACAGTAATTGAAATATGTTCACCGGATTTTGTTGTAAGCATTGCCGCAAAAAAACCGGTTACAAGAAGAAAATGAGTAATCAATGCGTACGAACTGGAAATCGTAAGACTAAACTGCCGAAGAATTAACTCGATAAAAGGCACAATTGCAAGAACGGAAAGAGAACCAAAACAAATCGCATTTTCCAGCCATGAGACTTTAAATGTTTTCCCAAATTTCATTAATGCCTGCAGTATAAAATTTGCCATTATGTTACCTTCCGGTCAGCGTCCGCTTCTTGCTCTTTGCAGAATACCGTTGATCTGGTTATATAAATCACGATCATAAACAGATCCAACAAGAGAAGGAATAGAATTTTGTAACTCCGCTCTCCATATCTCCTGCTGAACCTGATTTGGCCTGTTAACAGTAAGCCTGTCTCTGCTCATTGATGTAATTGCGGCTGTTTCGTTTTTGTTTATTGAAGCATCAAAACCTAAACCCATTTGCCGCGCGAACCTTAACATCTCCTGCTGGTTAGCTGCGCTGATTTGATTCCATGTAACACGGTTCATAACAATAGCGCCCATAACGGGAGCAATCGGCAGCTCAAGCATTTGAAGCCCCCTGTGCAGATTTAATGGTACCATCAGAGTGGGAATCATATAAAAAGCGGTTACCATATTGCTCGCAAGCCTTGTTCCGATATTTACCCAATCTGTTTCAATCACCTGGAATCCCATAGTCTTGAATGCCGTATTCATATCCCTCAATTCATTGCTGGATGCCAGTTTCTGGCGGCGAAGATCATTCGGGGTTAATACTGCTTCTTTAGAAAAAATATAAACCCAGCCTCCCTTTGACCATCCAATAATCACAAATTCATTCCTAACACGGTCTTCCAGAACTGGTTTTATATCCCGAAGTACAAGATCCAGTTCAGCATCATTTCTGATCATGAACGGAACACTCAGATTTATAACCGCAGGACATATTTCATAAAGCCCAGAAGAAGATAAAACTGCAGCCTGAATGGAATTGCTCAGAAGAGAGGATATCATCGTAGATTCGCTCATCTGCGATCCATGAGTCATGGTTACGCGAACCTGATTATTTGTTGCACGCTGCCAGTCAGATGCAAGCTTATCCAGTTCTCTTCCCCAGTCTGAATTCCGCGGTAGGGATGAAATAAAACGGATATTGGTTACCTGTGTACTGGTGCTGCCGCGTTGGGCATAAACCGAACCAAGGGAAAACAACAGACAGAATAACGCAAAAACAAAGATAATAAAATGTTTTTTCATACAGTAACACTCCTTAAATAAAACAATGTATCAATAATCATCTGGGAAGGGAAGAAAATAAAAAAACATCCATGCATTATCCAAAAGCCAGCGCGCTTTCTGTTGATTGACAATATTAACAAGCCGCGTAGAAGGGTTATCATCAGGATTGACAGCAAGCGCTTTTTCAAGACAATCTTTAAATGTATCGTAGTCTTCAGCATGAACACAGACTAACTGGGCATAAGATACATATGCGCCAGCGGAATTTCCATTCGTTCTTTCCAGCGTTTTGTTAAAATGATACTGCGCGCGTTCCATATCTCCGCCCATTGTTTCCGGTAAAGATGCGTACAAAGTGATGTAAAATTCATCAATTGCAGCATTGTTAAATCCCGGATCAAGTTCATACGCTCTTTGGAGCATAGCTCTCCATTCCGGAAGCTGTGAACTCAATTCAAAGTCCAGCAAATCAATGGAATAAGCGGAAAGCCCGCCGGCAACAGCCCAATATAATAAACCTACATCTTCCTTCCTACACCTGTTTAGTACAGATTGCAGGCTGCCGTCATCTACGGAAGCACGGCTGAAACCAGGGAATTTTAATTCCAGTGCGTCATAAAGAATTTTATACCCGCGCAGATACAACTGTTTGGATCGATTCAGAGCCATTTCCCTTTCTTCCCAATCATGAACCGAAAGCATTTCCGCCGGTCCCTGTACATAAACATTGGCATACATGATAAAAAGAGAGCCTGTGGTCAGCATCAACCCCTCGTGCCCGGGATTCTGTGATAGCAGAGTTTCATACAACTTAATCGCAAACGGAAGAGCGTCCCCTACAAGCCGCGGATCGGAATCTCCTGTAAAGACATCAGTGCTGCCTTCACCTGTAAACATATCGGCTACCATGTTCATTGCCGTCTTGTTTATTGAACAAGACGGTAAAACAAAACATATTACGAACGCCGATAAGATCAATATAACTCGAGTTTTCATAATATTAGAATTATAACCATAAACGCACAGAAAAAAAAGAAAAAAATCAAAATAAAAATGTTAAAAATTACTCATTAATTAAATTAATTGAGGTGTTATAATGCTATGGAAAGAAAGATTCAAAAAGAGGGAATATGGATGTTTTAACAGCAAATAATCTTACAAAAGTGTACCAAAGCGGCAAGAAAGCTTTGAATCGCATCAATTTGTCAATAGAAGAAGGCGAGATTTTCGGTTTTTTAGGGCCAAACGGAGCGGGAAAAACCACTGCCGTTAAACTTTTAAACGGTATGTTGAAGCCTTCCGAGGGCTCATGCAGTGTTTTTGGCATTAATCCGGGAGAAAACCCGGAGAAAGTTCATGCGATATCAGGCGTTGTGACAGAGCATGCCCAGATGTACAATAATCTGACAGGCCTTGCTAACCTTATGTTTTTCGGTTCTGTTTTCGGTATCGGCGAAGAGGAATCAAAAAGAAGAGCGCTTAAATACCTTGAACGACTTGAACTTCTGGAAGCAAAAGATCAGAAACTGGGCGAATATTCCACAGGCATGCGCCAGAGATTATCCCTTGCAAGGGCGTTAATCCATCAGCCAAAGATACTTTTTCTGGATGAGCCGACTTCAGGATTGGATCCCGAAAGCGCGTTGAATGTAAACAATTTAATAAAAAGTCTTTCCCGCGAAAAAGGGACAACCGTATTCCTGTGTACCCATCAGTTAAGGTATGCCGAAGAAATATGCACCAAGTACGGACTTATAAGCGAAGGAAGCATGCTCGCAGAAGGTTCGCTTGACGAGCTTCATTCCCTAGTTTTTACAGGGCTTACCGTTGAACTGGATGTTGAATGCGAAATGTGGAGCGAAGAATGGAAAAGTAAAGTTAAGGAGTGTGAAGCCGGGAACGGGAAACGGAAAGAGTTTAAAACAGAAATTGAATCGGAACAGGAAATTCCTGAATTGGTAAAAAAGATAGTGGATTCAGGCGGAAAGGTGTACCATGTTTCAGCCCACAAACATTCGCTTGAAGAAATTTATTTCACGCTTCTGGAAAAAACAAAAAGGACGGACGTATGATTAATATAATAACGAACCAAATGCTCGCAATAATAAAAAAGGACATAAAAGGCATTACAGCCAATAAAAGAATGATGACAGCTTTAATAATAGTCCCTGCAATGATGGCGCTTGTAATGCCCGCGATTTTTATTTTTACGGTTGTTTTTGTTCCAGAAGATTCGCCTGATATGATGGAGATGATGACTCTGCTTGGATCAACCGCGTTAACAGAAAGCGGAAATATTCAGCATATGCTGGTAAATATGATATTAAATTATATTATTCCGTTATTTTTCCTTTTAATACCGATCATGGCTTCCTCTGTTATGGCGTCAAGTTCATTTGTAGGCGAAAAAGAAAAGAAAACCCTTGAAACCCTCCTTTACAGTCCGCTTTCTTTAAAAGATATTTTTAACGCTAAAATACTCGCGTCTTTTTTACTGAGCATGGCTGTGTCTGTTTTATCATTTATCGCAATGATTATTGTTTTTGAAACTCTGCTTTTTATATTTATTAAAACAATGATACCTCCTAATTTAAACTGGTTAATAATGATGCTTTTGGTATCCCCTGCAATGGCACTGATAGCAATCAATTTAATTGTGCGGGGATCCGCAAAGTCGCAGACTTCCGAAGAAGCGCAGCAGAGCAGTTTGTTTTTAGTACTGCCTGTAATTTTGCTGATAACAGGGCAGTTCACAGGGATAATGATGCTTGGCCCGCATATATTTTTAATCCTCGGCGCGGTAACAGCTTTGATAGCCGTGTTGTTATTCAGAGGATCATTCGGGAATTACAGTTACGAAAAACTTCTAAGGTGACTGACATGGCAGGTGCCAGTCACCGTTAAAACGTTAAAACTCACGCTTACTGTAATACTTTAAAGAAAGCCTGTACGAACCGTACAAAACAGCGAATATTAGCAGACAGGCTGCCGCGATAATATAACCGTGGGGAATAGACATGATAAAGTTTATTATATTATCCTCTGAGGCGCTGTCTATCAAACCAAAACGTTCGATTACCGTTATCATGAAAATGCCTGCGGCGATTATCGCGAAAGGAACAACGCTGATAAATTTCGCTTTTGAATAGCCATGTTTAAAAAAGGCAGGCAGCTGAAACGCTTCTACTACGGCCATTAAAACGGCAAGTATAAATACTGTCGCGGCGCTGATTCTCAAATCAACTTCATTGCCTGTCATCATGGAAACAAGAAGCCCGGCGGCTGATATAATATAAAAAAATATTATTGTGAAGCAATTTGTTATAAGCGAATAAAGATATCTTGCAAGCACTGCTGTTTTTCTGCTGATAGAAAGCACCGCGTAAAGCGCGTCCATATTGCTTTTTTCACCGACCGCGAACGGATAACTGATATACATTGTGCCGAGCATCATTCCGACACCCATGCCGGATGCGATGTTTCCAGAAAACATCGAGAGTATAAGCACAATCACCGCATAAATGGAAACATTCTTGAGTGTGAAATACGGTTTAATAGTTAAAAAATCGAGCTGTATAAAAGATTTTATTTTATTAACCTTGTTCATGGATTTTTTCTCCTTTATTCATAAATATGATAATTTCTTCAAGCGAAATTTTTTCGATTAACACGCCGCGGGGCATACAGGCGGCGTCCTCGGTTTCTATCATTCCCTCAAAGCCTGAGCCGTGTTCGCGGTATCCGATAATGTTTTCCTTCTGTCCGCTGTTTAAATCATCGGGTCCGCCCGTTACGCGCATATATTTTTCCAAGAGCGCGTCTTTTGCGCCTGAATACACTATGTTTCCGTTCATTATAAATGTGATATAGTCCGCAGTTTTTTCTAAATCAGAAGTGATATGAGTAGAAAAAAACACGCTTTTATCTTCATCGCAGATAAACCCGCGCAGAAGATCGCAAATCTCATCGCGGGCAACAGGATCAAGACCCGATGTAGGCTCGTCAAGAATCAAAAACTTCGCGTCGTGGGATAAAGCGGCGGCTATTTGCAGCTTTACCTTCATGCCGCGCGATAAATCTTTTACTTTCTTTTTAGGATCAAGGTCAAATTCCTTTAAAAATTGAGAAAATTTATTATTGTCCCAGTTCGCGTAAAAAGGCGACAGGGCTTTTTCCGTGTCGGTTAACGTCCACTCATCTATATAAAGCGGAGCGTCCATCACTACTCCGATCAGCCCGTTTTGCATAACGGTATTTACCCGGCCGAACAGATTAATATTTCCGCCGTCAATATTAATCAAATTCAGAATAGATTTGATTGTTGTTGTTTTACCCGCTCCGTTCGGTCCGATAAAACCCGTAATGTAGCCGCTTGGCACATCAAAATTAATGCTGTTAAGTGAAAACGAACCGTATTTCTTGTTTACGTTCCGCACTTCCAAAATATTACTCATCATCTGTCTCCCATAAAATATTAAATCTGCTTATAACATCTTTTTTACTGATGCCTTCTGTTTTCGCGGCTTTTATAGCTGCGTTTAATCCTTCTTCCATCCTGTGAAGAGCGTTTTCCCTTACAAGTTCCTGATTGCGCGCAAGAACAAAACAGCCCTTCCCCTGAACATTCGCAATAAAACCTTCCTGCTCAAGATCGTTATAAGCGCGCGTTGTTGTGATAACGCTGATTTTAAGATCCCGCGAAAGCTGACGGATAGAAGGAAGAAGGTCGTCTTCATTTAATTCACCTGAAAAAATCGCGTGTTTTATCTGCTCTTTAATCTGCTCATATATCGAAACTCCCGAGCGGTTAGAGATAATGATTTTCATTTATGTCCCTCATCATTTTACCTCCTTATTTTATTATAGTATTAACACTATATACAGTATAATCAGTAAATACATTGTTGTCAAGAGAAATATTGCAATATAAGTAATATCAATGGATACTGTTTATATTAAGAGGCTCTTGCAAAACTTCAGTTTTGTAAGAGCTTCCTTTAAATACCGCAGTTTTGCAGGGCGTTAGCCCGAAAAACTGCTTAGCCGCAGCAAAACTAACCGAGTTTTGCAAGCGGTTATTAATAATCCGCAGGAGGTTTTATGAGTAAGCTGATAATTAACGCCGGGAAAAAAGGCGCGAAGATTAACAGGGAAATATACGGTAATTTTTCTGAACATCTTGGAAGGTGTATTTATGACGGTATTTATGTGGGAGAAAACTCCTCTATTCCAAATGTCAGGGGAATGAGAACAGATATAGTGCAGGCGCTAAAACATATAAAGCTGCCTGTACTTCGCTGGCCGGGCGGATGTTTTGCAGACGAATACCACTGGAAGGACGGAATCGGTCCTAAAGAAAAGCGAAAGAAAATGATTAACACGCACTGGGGCGGTGTTGTTGAAGACAACTCTTTCGGCACTCATGAGTTCCTCGATTTTTGCGATCAGGTAGGATGCGAACCGTATGTCAACGGGAATCTTGGAAGCGGCACTGTTCAGGAAATGAGCGAATGGGTTGAGTACATGACATTCGGCGGAGTATCGCCTATGTCCTCTCTCCGCAAAGAGAACGGCCGCGAAGAGCCGTGGAAGGTAAAATATTTCGCAGTCGGCAACGAGAACTGGGGATGCGGAGGAAACATGCGCCCCGAATATTACGCCGACGAATACCGCCGTTATCAGACATATGTGCGCAATTATGAAGGCAGCCAGATTTATAAAATAGCCTGCGGAGCGTGCGACTTTAATTACAAATGGACGGAAGTATTAATGAACAGCGCAAGACTCCACATGAACGGGCTTTCTCTCCATTATTATACAATCACTAATTCCTGGGACAAGAAAGGATCAGCCGCTGATTTTACCGAACAGGAATATTACAGAACACTGAACAAAGCGCTGTTAATGGACGAACTTGTAGCGAACCACAGCCGCATCATGGACATTCATGATCCGGGGAAAATGGTCGGCCTTATTGTTGATGAATGGGGCACATGGTTTGACATAGAGCCAGGATCGAGGCCTGGATTTCTTTATCAGCAGAATACAATGAGGGACGCGCTTGTTGCCGCTGTTACTCTTAATATTTTTAACAGGCACTGCGAACGCGTAAGAATGGCAAACATCGCGCAGTTGGTTAACGTGCTTCAGGCGGTAATCCTGACAAAAGGCGAAAAGATGCTTCTTACTCCTACCTACCACGTTTTCGACCTTTACAAGGAACATCAGGAAGCGGAATTAATAGACAGTTACATTGAGACATCCCAAACCGGAACAGAAGAGGCTAAAGTGCCCGATCTTCATGTGTCAGCGTCGCAAAAGGATAACCGCGTTCACATAACGCTTGCCAATCTGTCAGCGGGCGAAAGCAAAAATATAGAGATGGAACTGCCTGGAAAAATAGCGAATAATGTCAGCGCGAAAATTTTAACAGGTAGTATTCAAGCGCATAATGATTTTTCAAATATTGATAAAGTTAAACTTGCGGATTTTAACGGTATTGCGCGGACAGGACAAACTTATGAGTTTACAATTCCGGCCTGTTCTGTGACAGCGGTTACAGTTTATTAACGGCGTTGTACGGGAAGCCTTAAGCTTTTCAGATAACCCCATTGACATATTCTTTGTTTTTGTATACCTTAAAAGACACTTAGAAAAGGTCATGATCGGGAACAAGTAACTCCCATGTCTTTCCTTCAGAGAGTCGGCGGCTGGTGAAAGCCGGCAGGAAAGCGGGTATAAAGGTTAGCCTTTGAGTGAATACATCCCGGGAGCTGCGCGCTGAACATTAAAGCGCTTTCAGGCTGTGCCGAAGGTGCAAGGTTAGTAGGACGCGACGGGTGTGCCCGTTACAGCATGAGGGTATAAAATACCCTGTGAGCGCGTAACCGTGAGGCTGCGCGGAACTGAGGTGGTATCGCGGTTGTGTTACAATCGTCCTCGGATTATTCGGGGGCGATTTTTTTTGCCCCAATATTAAGGTAGGTTCCCATGTTAATCAAGGTATTCCTGCTTTTGTTGTTCTTTGCGGTTACGATCTTTATCGGGATTTATTTCCGGAAGAGAGCCGCGAACGTAAACGATTTCGTGCTTGGCGGACGCAATGTCGGCCCGTGGCTTTCTGCGTTTTCCTACGGCGCGACTTATTTTTCCGCTGTTGTATTTGTCGGATACGCAGGACAATTCGGCTGGCGTTTCGGTACAGCTGCCGTATGGATTGGACTTGGCAACGCTTTTATCGGCTCGCTTATGGCCTGGTTCATACTCGGAAGGCGCACCCGCGTAATGACCAATCACATCAAAAGCGCGACTATGCCCGAATTCTTCGGCACCCGCTTTTCATCAACGGCGTTAAAGATATGCGCTTCAGTTATCGTATTTATCTTCTTGATCCCGTACACCGCCTCATTGTATAACGGGCTTTCGCGTCTGTTTGAAATGGCGTTCGGTATACCGTTTGAGTACTGTATTTGGGCAATGGGAATCCTAACGGCAATATTTGTTGTCGCCGGAGGATATTTCGCGACAACAGTCAACGATTTTATTCAAGGTTCAATTACAGTGATCGGCATAGTCGCGATAATTGTCGCAGCACTCGGCAGTAAAGGCGGCTTTATACCTGCGATTGACTCACTTGCCCAAGTCAGCGACACAGCGGCTTCACGCGGAAGCGTTCCCGGAGTTTTTACTTCGTTCCTGGGCCCTGACCCAATATCGCTTCTTGGCGTATTAATACTGACATCGCTTGGTACATGGGGACTGCCTCAGATGGTTGCGCGGTTCTACTCCATAAAGAGCGAAAAGATGATCACCAAAGGCGCGATTGTTTCTACATTCTTTGCTATCTTTGTCGCAGGCGGCTGTTATTTCCTTGGCAGCTTTGGACGTATATTCGCTTCCCCTGCAGATGTAAGAGCAAAAGGCTATGATTCCATTATTCCCGGACTGCTTGAAAGATTGTTTGCCAACAATGACTGGATGATGGGATTAATTATAGTCCTGGTGTTCGCAGCCTCCATATCCACGCTGTCATCACTTGTTATGTCTTCAGCTTCTACATTAACGCTGGACTTTCTAAGAGGAAACATAATTAAAAAGATGAGTGATAAGATGCAATTGGTTATTATCCGCGCTTTAATTGTCGTGTTTATTATTGTATCATCTGTGATTGCAATCAGCGTATACAGGGGCGGAATTACCTTCATCGCGCAGCTTATGGGCGTTTCATGGGGAGCGCTCGCAGGCTCGTTCCTCGCGCCGTTCCTTTACGGCCTTTACTGGAAACGCACAAGCAAAGCGTCTGTCTGGTGCTGCTTTATTTTCAGCACTTCCGTGATGATACTCAACGTCTTGTTCAGAAGTTCATTTCCCGCGATTTTACAGTCACCGATTAACGCAGGCGCTTTCTGCATGCTCTCAGGACTCATTATCGTACCGCTTGTAAGTTCCTTTACAAAAGCGCCCGAGAAAGCAAAAGTTGATAATTGCTTCGCCTGTTACGATGATACTGTCACTGTAAAGGTGAAAAATGATCTTGGAGAGTAAGTGAGAAATAAATAAAAATGCAGGACTTGTGAGACAACTGACATCGAAGGTTCGCAGTTGTCGAACAAGTCCATTCTTCATTTCTGACTTGATTATTACCGCTTTTCATGTGATATTCACATTATGACCATAACACAGACCGTTGAAGTTCCAGCCGAAGGCAAACGTACTATAGAAATTCCTCGTGAAGTTCCAGCAGGAAAGGTGGTACTAACATTTACCCCGTTAGCTGAATCAAACATAATTGAATATTCAAATGTCTCAAACGAAGAAGTTATGGCTGTAGGCGAAGAAATTTTAAACAAACATCTTACTGCATTTAAGGCATTGGCAAATTGATCTGTATACGCCTTACCATTGAAGATATAATATCTTTACATAGTAAACTTATTTCCAAGAGTGGCGGTATTGACGGAATACGGGATTCAAATTTACTCGACCTCTCGGTTAATTCACCATATCATACCTTTGGCGGGCAACATTTGTACCCAACAATTCATGCAATGGCGGCGCATCTTGCTTTTTCTCTAATAAAAAACCATCCTTTTCTTGATGGAAATAAACGAATCGGTATATTAGCTATGATGGTTTTTCTTAAGATGAACGGATTTCCTGTCACTTGTACCGATAACGAACTTGAAAAGCTCGGTTGGGGACTTGCAGATGGCTATATTACTGAAGCAGATTTACTTGTCTGGATTAATGCTCATTGCTAGAAAACCTGCTTTATTTTCAGCACTTCCGTGATGATACTTAACGTCTTGTTCAGAAGCTCATTTCCTGCGATTTTACAGTCGCCGATTAACGCCGGTGCTTTCTGTATGCTCTCAGGACTCATTATCGTACCGCTTGTAAGTTCCTTTACAAAAGCGCCCGAGAAAGCAAAAGTTGATCATTGCTTCGCCTGTTACGAAGATACTGTCACTGTAAAGGTGAAAAATGATCTTGGAGAGTAAGTGAGGAAAACGGTATCAGGCATTATTTAATAATTTAAAATAGTGTTTGATACCGGCTTGTTTCGTTGTTTAAAGAAATGAAGGAAGAATCGAAGGGCCGGAAGAAATAATCAGAGAATACAGAAAGTAAATGTTAATCCGTATCTATTGCTTAATAAGCGTTATTCGATAACCAAGGACATTGGCAATTTTCGCAAATGTACTTATTCTTGGATCCGTCTCGCCGGAAAGAATACGGTAAAGGCTCGCGCGATCAACATCTGCGTCACTGGCCGTTTTAAGCATACCTCTTGCGCGCGCGGCTGTTTCAAGCGCGTGAATTAAATACTTTGGGTCGGTATCATTTTTTGCTTCTTCAATTGACGCTTCGATAAAACCGTCAATTTCTTCTTCTGTTTTAAGTTCTGTTGCTATATCAACAGGATAAATTTTAACAGCCATTTTCTAAACCTCCTCTGCAAGTTCAATTGCTTTTTTAATATCTGATGATTGTGAACGTTTATTACCGCCGCAAAGGAGAAAGATTATTCTTTTTTCTCTAATAACATAATAAAGCCGGTAACCAGGGCCGTAATGAATTCGCATAGCTCTTACATCTCCGCTCTCTGTCTTCCAATCACCAAAATTGCCGGAAACAGCGCGATCAATTCTTGCTTGTATCTTTAGTTTTAACTTAACATTCAGCAAACCTTCACGCCAGTTTTTAAAACCTTCAGTTTGAAAAACTTCATATTCCATATACTTACTGTAGGTTATTACCTACAGTAAGTCAAGAGGTATATTACCAGCGTCGGCCATGAAGCAAGGCAAAGATTAAAGGAACGGAGGTATTTGATATGGAACAAACCATTAGCACATATTATACAATCACCGCCGAATGATTTCCGCGAAAGAGCCAGACACAATGAAGCCGCTGCTCTGCGGTAAAAAGAAATTAAGGAATACAGAAAGTAAATCACGTTTCATTGAACAAAGATTGAAGAAACAGCTTCATTTTTTATATCTGAATCCAGGTCAGTCTCCCGTAACAGTTCAATTTTAGGGTATTTTCCTGCGCTGTTCATTGTTATTCTGATACAAAGTTCCTGCCCTGACCTATATACCACTTTAGTCCATAGTGAAACTATACTTTAGTCTATAGTAATATGTCACTATAGACTGTAGTTAATGTTCACTATAGGCTAAAGTGAACTATCACTATAGTCTATAGTTGAATATCACTTTAGGCTATAGTGACAGCTTACTATAGGCTGAGCGATGAACCTAGTCCAAGGCTGAATAAGACGTCTGTTAACGCTTAAACTGCTCGTTGTATCAGCCAAGCCTTGACGCGAGTTCCATAAAGGCGTGCAGACAGGTTCCTTTGTCTTAAATGCTACTGTTTCGTCCAAACAGTACCGCCAGCAGCTCGTTTATAAGTTCCTACCCCACCCGAAAGGTATTTAACCCGTAAATCACCGTCGAAAGAATAAATTGAACTAAAATTACCGGAAGCAATAGTACCCAGGAAAGTTACACTTGTAAGGCTGCTGCAGTACTGGAACGCGTAATTGCCGATAGAAGTAACGCTGTTGGGGATTGTTATGCTTGTAAGGCCAGTGCAGTGTCGGAACGCCTCATAGCCGATAGAAGTAACGCTATTGGGGATTGTTATGCTTGTAAGGCCGCTGCAGCCCTCGAACGCACCATAGCCGATAGAATTAACGCTGTTGGGGGTTGTAAAGCTTCCGCTTAACGCTCCAGGTGCCTGAATAAGCGTAGTTTTTGTTTTATTGTATAATATCCCATCTTGGCTTGAATAATTCGGATTGGCAGCATCTACATTAATGCTTGTAAGTCCACTGCATCTAATGAACGCCTCAGAGCCGATAGAAGTAACGCCAGAGCCTATTGTTACGCTTGTAAGGCCGCTGCAGTTTTGGAATGCTAACCTGTCGATAAAAGTAACGCCTGCAGGGATTGTAAGGCTGCCTGTAAGACCTGAGCAGAGGGAGAACGCAAAATCGCCGATGCTTTGTAACTGACTGCCTGCAGCGAATACAAGACTTGTAAGATTGCCGCATTTTTGGAACGCAGCACTACCGATAGATGTAACGCCTGCGGGGATTGTAAACGCGCCTGTAAGGCCGGTGCAATTATCAAACGCAGCATCGCCGATGCTTTGCAGCTGGCTTCCGGCAGCGAATGTTACACTTGTAAGGCCGGTTAAGTAACCGAACGCACCCCAGCCGATAGAAGTAACGCTATTGGGGATTGTTATGCTTGTAAGGCTGGTGCAGCCAGAGAACGCGCTATTGCCGATAATAGTAACGCTATTGCCGATTGTAACGCTTGTAAGGCCACTGCAGCCGTAGAACGCGCCCGCACCGATAGAAGTAACGCTGTTGGGGATTGTTACATTACCGCTAGCGGTTGGCCATGCAATAATCTCAGTTTTTGTTTTATTATACAATATGTTGTTCTGGGCTGAATAATTTGGATTATTTGTGTCTACTATGAAGTTTATAAGGCTGGTGCAGCCAGAGAACGCACCACCGCCGATAGTAATAACGCTGTCGGGGATGGTTATGCTTGTAAGGCTGCTGCAGTACTGGAACGCGTAATTGCCGATAGAAGTAACGCTATTTGGGATTGTTATGCTTGTAAGACCGGTGCAGCCAGAAAACGCCCGATTACCGATAGAAGTAACGCTATTGGGGATTGTTATGCTTGTAAGGCCGGTGCAGCCATAGAACGCCTCACCGCCGATAGAAGTAACGCTATTGGGGATTGTTATGCTTGTAAGGCCTCTGCAGTTATTGAACGCGCCATCGCCGATAGAAGTAACACTATTGGGGATTGTTATACTTGTAAGGCCGCTGCAAACGTAGAACGCGTAATTGCCGATAGAAGTAACGCTGTTTGGGATGGTTACGCTTGTAAGGCTGCTGCAGTACTGGAACGCGTAATTGCCGATAGAAGTAACGCTGTCGGGGATTGTAATGCTTGTAAGGCCGCTGCAGGCGTAGAACGCAGAACTGCCGATAGAAGTGACTGGTCTACTGTTATATGTTGATGGGATTACCACCGCGCCTGTACTTACTGTGCCCTTTTTAACCTCATAAGCTGTGCTATTATTTATCAGAGTGAATGCAAGGCCGGGGGTGGTTGTTTGTATATTGCCGGTTGCTGAGCAGATTTGGCAAATTTCTGTACTTGTTTCAACTCCGTTATTGGCAGGCGCAGCGTATGCAGTTATAACCCACTGGAAATTGTGCTCCAGAGCCGCAATCGCGCGTGTTGCGCTATGATCACAGCCTGTACGGGTGCAAGCGTCTGTTTCTATACCTGCCGCAGTACAGGTTGGCGCAGTTGTTACTGTCCAGCCTCCCATTATATGCCCAAGGGCGTTTACCGGATTTATATGTTCCTGCGCACTGCACCATGAACAGACTTGAGTTGTATAGCCTGCTGTTGTACAGGCAGGAGCTGTCACTTCTCCTGTTATCCAGTTGTGCACATTTTCATCGAGTTCAAAAAAGGAGCCTGTTTCTTCTATGTCACATAAATCACATTTTCTTTTTCCCGAGCCGTGTACTGTGCAGGTAGAGGGTGTTCCTTCAAGCTGTATCCATTCGTGAGCGTCCGCGTCTATCGCGATAACCTCTGTTTTATTTAAACCGCAAGTTTTACAGGTTAATGTCCTGGAGCCTTCTGATACGCAGGTGGCGTGCAATGTAACCGCAAGAAATTCCCAGCTGTGCGTGTGAGCTGTTTCGCCTGGATTGCCGCTTGCATCAGGCACTATAGAAGAAGAAAATGTTTCTGTAACATTTTTTTCGTCATATGTCCATGTAATGCTGCCGTTGAAGCTTGAAATACTTGTACCCGATACATTTACGATAAAGGTATTACTCTTGTCGGATTCAAGCTGGAAAACAGAATTAACAAAGGAGAGAACTTCTCCCTTGCTTACCTTTCCGTCGCTTATTGTAAGCGTGTAATAGTCTCCGCCTGTTATGGAAAAGGTCGCGCGTTTAATATTGGTGTTTTCCGTTATTAAAAGAGAATACGTTTTGCCGTCTGAAACAGCACTGAAAGGCTGCGTACGCGCTGCAGGTGTTACGTTTGCAGGCCCGCCGCCCGGGTCGCCGCAGGAAGCGAAAATAAAGGCGGCTGTTAAAATAATGGCGGTTATTCCAAATAGTTTTCCTGTCTTTTTCATAATACACTCCTTTTAATTCCGGTTTTAATGAAAACACTAATTAGAAACTTATGCTATACGGTAATTTATGTCAATAGGATTTAATTAGCCTATTGGTAATTGTTGACAATACTTTTACACTATTAGCATATAAAAATGACATTAAGGCAAATATTTGTCCGGAATCTGAAAGAATTCCGAAAAAAAGAAGGTTTCTCGCAAATGAAACTGGCTGAATTTTGCAACACTGCTTCCAGCTACATCGGACAGATTGAAATAGGGCTAAAATTCCCTTCCATTGATATGATAGAAAAAATGGCGGATATACTCAGAATAGAGCCGTACCATTTCTTTAAGGAATATAAAGACAGCATATCAGATTCTGAAACTGATAATTTATTTCCTCGGCTGCCCAATTCCATGAAAACGCAGATTATGATTCAAATAGAAACCCAGATTGGCCAGTCAACCGGCGAAATATTAAGCAGTATCCTGAGTAAGTATTAAATTCCCCGTTATTAACAGAACGTGTTTTTTATTAATGGCCGCCTGGCATGGAGCCTTTGCTCATTCAGGAAGGGATGGTCAAATATATTAACAGCAGATATTGAATAATTAAGGCGCCTGTATTCCTCTTCCCGTTCCGGTTAGTTAATTTCTCCCCAGTAAAGATGCGTACTCAATCTCATAGCGGCGGAGCTGCGGATGATCCGGCGCGATGGCGAGAGCCTGTCTTAAATAGTAAACCGCGCGGCGTTCTTCCCGCCTGTTGTGATAAATCTCGAACATGGCGATAATCGCATCCAGGTTTCTTGGGTCTTCGAAAAGGCTCGACCTTAAATCGCTTAAAGCGTCTTCGGAGTCCGCCTGCAGGCGGCTCCGAAGATAAAAGAAACGGCTCTTAAGCTGTGCGTTTGTTATTGAGTTAAGCCGGCTTTCGATAAGGCGGGAAGCTTCGGTTCTCTGTCCGTTGTCAATCAAGGCGGAGATATAGATAACGGTATAATCATTATTGGAAGTATCCCTGTCATAAAGCTCGCGCGCGTAGGCAAGAGCCCGCGCGTTGTTTCCAAGGCCGCGCTCGATATGATAGCCGTCAGTTAAATCCTCGGCGTTTCTGCGGACAGCCAGAACGCTGTTTAAATATCTTTGAGCCTCCTGCCAGCTTTCGCGCCGCACTGCGTCCCTAAGGCTCAGGTTCATCACTTCGATTAAGGAACCTGAAACCTGCCGCAGTCTTTCAAGAAGCTCCCTGCCTTCAGCGTGATCCCCTTCGCGCTGGGAGTCCATTAAAAGAGTCACGGCGAAAATCAACGCCTGCGTGTCGTTCGGGCTGGTGCGCAGAATGGAGCGGAGATAATTTAGGGCGGAGTCGCGGTTTCGGCTTCCGTCAAACTGTATCTGGGCGCGCATATACAGATAATCCCTGTTATTTGAATTAATTGACGCGTAATTATCGAGGGACGCATTTGCCTGTGAATAATTTCCCTGATCTATCAGGATATGCGCCCTCATCAACAGGAACTCGCCGTCCCTCGGCTCAGCGCGCAGTATTTCTTCTACCGCGGGCAGCGCGCGCGGCCAGTCATGATTGGTGTAGTAACAAAGGGCAAGCTCCCTTCTTATCTCTTTGCTGTCTGGATACATTACCGCCAGATTTGAAAGGATTGAAACAGCGGCGGCAGGATTTCCCGTCAGCCTGTTCACGCGCGCAATGCCTATTTGAGCGGGATATAACTCCCCTGAAATACTGTATGCCCTGCTGTATGCCGTAATTGCTTCGCTGTAACGGCCCGCATACTCATGAATAATACCCGTAAAATAGGGAGGAAGAACGGAAGCGTTTTGTAATTGTTCCGCTCTTTCCAAATCCCGTACCGCGATCGGCCATATATCGCTGTCATGATTATTAACAGCGAGAAAGGGAAGAACAAGCTCAAGAAAGTCATTTGAATCGGAAGGCGGCCGCATATAAGCGCCCCTTTCAGCTTCCCTTATAATGCGCGCGTAGTTTGATGTCTGCGGCATATCCACAACAGGAAGCCTTGAAAGCGAATCGGGATAAACGCGCCTTATGAGGGTTGTATTTACACCTGACATTAAACGTCCGAAATCTGAAGCGTTTAAGTCCCTTGAGCGGATTAATTCAATTGCATGAAGCATCGATGATAAAATACCTGTTTCTGTCAGGCTGCGGATTTCATCGGCAAGGCCGCCTGTACTTGAAGAAACGGGAGAAGTCTCCGGCACCTGTACTGACGGAGTCCCGGAAGTTTCATTGTTTCCGCCCGCAAACGCGGACGCAGGATTGCACAAAATAAATAAAAAGAGAAACAATACATGTAAAAAAGACCGATTCTCAGCATTTATTATCACTTTCTACTATCCACTGTATATAATTATCGGGAGAAAAGTGCGGTCTCCTGTACAAAATCATAGCATAATGATAGTATGATTAACAATGGATAAAGGTAAAAAATATAATTTTATATGTTATTGCGCAATAATTTTAACAATTATCTTAATAAATATATCCTGCGAAGCTGTATCTGATTTAATAAACGGATATTCCGATGTCGATCGGTATTACATTACGGGTTCAAAGGAAGACAGGGAGAATTTTTTTGAACTGTTTAGCCTTCTTAAAAAAGAAAAACCAGGAAGCGAAGCCGAATTTGTCGCAGCAAGGGAGATTGCAGCCAATTACGCCCAGTTAAAAGATTATGACAGACTAATCAATTTTTTAAGCGCAAGAACTATAAACAATCCGGGCGATCCGTATAACGGATATTACTTTCTTATGATTGCCTATGCGTACATCCAGCAGGGTTCGGAACTGATAGCCGCCTTTTACTTTGATATAATTCTGAAGAATTATCCCGATTTAATTATAAATAACGAATCCATACATTTAATATGCCTGCGCCATCTGATAAATTTAAACGATAATGCGGAACAGCAGGTTTGGTATTACAGGGAACTTATATCAAGGTTTCCGGAAAAAATAGATTTGAGCGAAGCATATTTTATGCTCGGGCAGGCGTGCGAAAACATCGGAGACTGGAACGGCGCTATACAGGCCTATAACAATTACCTGCCCTATTCAGGAACAATAATACAGGGCTTTCCTAACGCGGACAGATACGCAAAACAGCAGGTTGATTTCTCAAGGTCCCAAAAAGACTGGACATTTGAAAGCCTGCCCGCACTAAAAAACGCAATCCAGGCTGCTCTGGACGCAGGCAACGCGCAGACCCTTTCAAGGTATCAGGCTAAGGTAAATTTCTTTGCCCGCTCATGGGAGCAGATCGAAACTGACGAAATAGGAATGACCCGTTTTAATCTTGTACAGTTTATGTACGGTAACAGAATCAGGTATGCCGCCGAATTGGATGAATCGTCAAACACTATTGAAGCTTTTTTAAGAACGACAGGATGGTCGCAGCCGCTCTCTACATGGTATTTTTACTTCAGAAAAATATATTTTCCGCAGGAACCGGAGATTCATGGTCATTGGGAATGGGCAGGGATATATTACGGGGAAAAGTTTTAATAATACATGAATTACAGTAAATATAAAAAATATCCATGCTTTAATGTTTTTCTTTTTAATGCTGATTATTTAAATATACTGATATTATTCTCCGTATTGTCCCTGAGCGGAATAAATTTTTTACATGCGCAGAATGATATAAACCGGCCGTTACGTATAATGCCGCCGGTTACGCCGTATTCTGCATACTCCGTTACTCACACTGACAGTCCTTCATCTCCTGTTGATGATTCCATTCCCGACTCTGATCCAATAACACTTAACTCCGAATCTGTTTTAATCTCCCAAATCTCAGTCTTAAACTCTCAGGTTGATCCGCTGCCTGATTCTAATCCCGTATTATTCGTTCCGCACAGCTCATCAGCCAATCATTCTGATTACCGGCGTGCGGCAAATTCGCTGATTACAGAAAGAGCGCTTGAGCAAACATTGACGCGGCAGTTTATAGACTACTATCTAACTCCAAACGGTACCGCGACATTAAACGCGATGATGGAGAGAGGAAATATTTACCTGCCTTTTATCAGAGAAGAAGTCGCAAGGCGGGGGCTTCCGCCTGAGCTTGTTTATCTTCCAATTATTGAATCCGGTTTTGTGATAACAGCAGTCAGCCGTTCGGGTGCGGTGGGATTATGGCAGTTTATGCTGAACAGTATTTCTCCCTATAACATGAAGGTGACAGACCTTCTGGATGAAAGACGCGATTTTATCAAGTCAACAAGAGGCGCACTCCAGAAACTTGAAGATGAATATAACAGGCTGGGCGATTGGGAACTTACGCTTGCGGCTTATAACGCCGGTTTGGCGGCGGTAACCCGTACAGTTCAATCCAGCGGAATTAATGACTACTGGGAACTTTCAAGAAGGAATCTGCTTAAATCTGAAACAATCAACTTTGTACCGCGCCTGATAGCGGTATCTTATATTTTATCGCAGCCAAGGAGATTCGCGATAAATGTCTGGCAGGAAAAATTTGAATGGACCGCCGTTCCGCTTGAACGACAGGTTTCAGTTGATATAATCTCCGAAGAAACTGGCATAAGCAGGGAATTATTACGGCGGCTTAACGCGGAACTGACTCACGGAATTACCCCGGCCGGAACCGGACATCTTTTAAAAGTTCCCTCCTCTCATCTTGAAATTGTTAATAATACCCTTAAACGGGAAGATTTACAGTTGATCCGCTTTTATTACCATGTTGTACGCTCAGGCGACACGCTTTGGGGTATGTCAAGGTATTACGGAACATCACTGAACATGATTGAACAGCACAATCCGGGAATATCGAACCGTTATCTTAAAATCGGAGAAACAGTGATTATTCCTGCGTTTAACGAAGTTTCACCGCCAGTGCAGCCTGCTGCAAACACGAGTTTTGACGGAACCCATGCGGTACAACAGGGCGAATCTTTCTGGTCAATAAGCAGATTATACAACGTAGATCCGCAGGTTTTAGCGGAAACAAACGGAATGCGATTAGATCAAATTCTGCATATAGGAAGAGTCCTAAGAGTGCCGATAATTGAGTAGGTGTTATAAAAAGTGCGGAGTATGAAGTGACCGGCAATATAAAAAAAATAAAACTTTTAATTTTAATATTTTGCTTTACAATCCCGGGAATATATGCCCAGTCAAACACCGGTATTACAGGCACAATAAACTGGGAAACAATGTATTTAAATGTTGAAATAACGCTGGATTTGGTATCGGCGGGTATAAGGCTTCCGGCGGGGAGAACCCAGGGGGAATCGCTTTTAAACGCTGATTATCTTGGACTTATAACGCCTGGCATTCTTGGATTACAGGCGGATTCCTCTTCCACTATCGCTGACCTTATTGACAGAAGGGAGTTTAGTCTTCTTGAAGCTGAATCAATTGCGCTTGGCGCGAATAAAACAGCGCCCGCTCTTTCTTCCGATATGCGAAAAATGTTTTCTTCTTATTCAATTTCACTTGCAAATATCAGCTCTGCTTTCCATAGCAGCAGCCGTTCGTCCGCTGTTACCAGATTATTGAATCCTGTTTCCACAGCGCGTTACACCGGAATAGTAATTATCGCAGCAGACAGCCTGCCTGTTCACGGAATGAGGGGAACCGCTAAGGCTGTGCCTTGCCTGTTTCCGAAAATTTGGGACAGCGAAATGAACCTTATCTATGAAAAAAATATGCTGCACTCGCGCGATACGGCAATGGTGCGTTACTCTACAATGCAGAATATTTTCCAGAACAATCCTTCAGGACTTTCAAGAGAACTGCAGGATGTTGTGGGAGAGCGGCCTCTCAGAATCTTTGCGTGCGGCGTATATGGAATAAATCCCACAGACCTTATCATAGACAGAAGCGATGCGCTTTTAATTCTATCATCGGAAGAAAACCAGCGTCTTTTATCGCAGGGCCGTGTTGCGGTAATTCTGGATGAATCTGTACTGAAACATAATTATTAACTTGCCTCATAACGGTAATTTTACCGATAAATGGTAATCTTTTCCGCCTTCAATATCAGCTAAAATATTTGCGGCAAGGGTTTTTCCTTCGCATAACACTGTAACATCTTTTGCTTCAGAATCGCGCTTTATATCAGCGTGAATCACCGCACCGCGAAAATACCGGGTAACTGCTGCCTGTTTCCAATGAGACGGGAAATTCGGGTGAACCGTCAGGCCTTCTTTTGTACCGCGAAGACCGAACAAACCGTCGATAAGACTTCGATAATACCATGACACCGCTCCTGTGTTAAACAGATGGCTGGAACGTCCTGCCGAATCCGGGAATTGATTGTAAGCTCCGCGGTAATAATTGGGAATATACACCGGCATTTGTCCGCGCTTTAAGATATCTTCTTTATCTTCACCAGGAAGCATTTTCCGTAAAAGTCTGAAAGCGCTGTCGTATTCCCCGCAGGTATAAAGAGCGTATATATAAAACATTGCTGCGTGATTATATACAGAGCCGTTCTCAACCGCGCCGGGCTGCTTTTGAGTCAGGCGTCCAATGTCTTCCCTCATAGCAGTGTACGGCGGAGTGAGTATTTCAACTCCAAAAGGCGTCTCAAGATATTTCTCAACAGATTCCGTCATTTTTTTTCTTTTATTTTCATCGGCGGCGCCGCATAAAACCGCCCAGCTTTGCGCGTTCAGGAAAATTTTACCTTCTTTATCCGAGCTTACTCCAAACAGAGCGCCGTCGTCCGTAATCCCGCGCGCGTACCAGCCGCCGTCCCATAACCACTTGTTTATAACGGCGTTCATTTCATCTGATTTCGAAAGATAGTTATCTGAAACTTCCTGTCTTCCGCATTCGCGGCAAATTCCGGCCCAGATGCGCAGCGCAAAAGAGGAAGCCATGGTCAGCCAGCCTGAAACACCCTTGCCTTTATAGCCCACCATGTTCATCGGATCGCACCAGTCGCCCTGACGGATATAGTTTAAACCTCTGTCATCCCGGTCATTTACAAGCCAATCCATCGCAAGATCGATATGCTGAAAAACAGCCGCTGTTTTTTTACCGCTTTTAAACCGGACAACTTCATCAAGCAGCGCATAATCTCCCGTTTCATCAAGATACGCGCTTAATGCAATCGGCAGCCATACGCAATGGTCGCTATGCGGTATCTGGTTTATATATTTCAATTCAGCCTGCGGGAATAATAAAATACCGTCCGGCATTTCGCCGTTTTCATGCTGCTGATCCAAAGCGAACAATATCATGTTACGCGACATTTGCGGCATTACATAGCACATGCCCATTGTGTCCTGGATATAGTTACGCGTCTGCGGATCTGTGCACATCCTGTTTGTTATGCCGTGGTAATAAACCTGACGGGGCAGCCAGTTATTTATAAAGTTATCAAAGTCTGCATCGGGAGAGGAAATCTGCAGCACTCCCTTACCCTGATTAATATAAGACGCGTAATCATTTTCAGCGCTGTCAAAATTGTTTCTGTAGCGTTCTGTAAGCGACAGAATCTCCTTTTCATCTTTTGCAGGACCGAAAATAAAGCGGAACTCATGTTCCTGCGTGCTTTCTATTTCTATCCGGTATTGCATAACAACAGCGAGTAATTCATACTGGCTGGCTGTGCAGGATAAATGATCAATGGCAATTGCTGAAGGAGAAGAAAGCCCTCCTTCTCCTTCAAATCTTTCAAGGCTTGTTTCCCACGCGGCGGGAGGATCCTGCGCCCAAAGGAAGGTCCTATCCTTATATTCTTTAATTTTTGGGTAATCTTCGGATTTCTGATAAGGCGTTACAGAAGAACATATTATCGCATTCAGCTTTTCATTATAAGCGCTGCTTTGGTTCATCCATGACATATAACCAACCGTAAAATACGGGTAAAGGCTCAGTTTGCGTTTTTTATTTGAATTGTTTTTAATTTTTATCCGCCATAATTCCAAAGAATCATGCTTTGGAAGACACAGGCTCATAGTAACTTCAATGGCGCTGCATTCTGTGCGCCAGAGTATTTTGTGTTTCCATACCTGAAACGCGAAACGATCAGGTTTACGGCGGACAGGTTCATGAGGAGCGGAGAATAAAAAAGTGGTATCTTCTTCATCTTTTACAAATACAAAACGTCCGGGATGATGAGAATAATAAGGTTTTTCAGGAAGCATAAAATGTTTTGCTTCCATATTCGGCGCGTATGAATACTTTGCGGGCTCAGGCTGCATGAAGTACGATGTCGCATAACCGCGGCAGGTAGCGTGAATCATCATCGTTTCATTCCACAAAAAGCCGCCAGCCTTTGGCATACTGACAGGGTCTGTCAGCTCATAATAATCACCGTCACCGCCTGAATGCATCATATTCCAGTTTCCTCCATGAAAAAAAAATTAACCTTTTATTCCGGTTGTCGCGATACCTTCGACAAAATATTTTTGACAGAAGAAAAACAAAATGATAACAGGCAAAACCGCCACAGAAGACATAGCCATTACAATTTTCCAGGGAATAACAGTTTCGGCATCCAGGGTTAAGCGCAGCGCAAGGGAAACAGGAAATTTTTTTATGCTGTTGATGTAGATCAACGGATTAAAATAATCGTTATATGTCCATAAAAACTGGAACAATCCCGCCGAGAACAGAGCAGGCTTAAGAAGCGGCAGTAGAATACTTATAAGAGTCCTGAAAGAATTGCATCCGTCAATGCGGGCCGATTCGTCCAGTTCCTTTGGGATCCCCCGTATAAATTGAACAAGCATATAGGTAAAGAACGGATAGCAGGCAAAAGCGGACATCATGTAAAACGGACCGTAGCTGTCAAGAACGCGTAAATCACGAAAAATAGAATAACGGGGAATGAGCATAATGGAGTTTGGCAGCATAAGCGTTGAAAGCAAAATAATAAATAAAACCTTTTTCCCCCTGAACTCAAAACGTGCGAACCCGTATGCTACAAGTGCGCTGGATATAACAGTAAATAACGCAGTAGGTATTACAAGCAGAAAAGAATTTGCAAAGAACCTTGTAAAAGTATTACCGCTAACGCCTCTCCAGCCGTCACGGTATGCGTCAAAGCTGAATTTCTCCGGTAATAAAACAATTCCGGTAAATATTTCCCTGTTTTCCTTAAAACTGGCGAAAAACATCCACAACAGGGGATAACAAAGAAACGCCGCTAAGATTGTCAAGGCGGTAATTGAAATTGCATCCGGTATTTTTGATTTATTTAATACTGACATGGCAGTTTACCTCCATCCTTTCAGCTTTCATCGCTGTAGAAAACCCAATATTTCTGGCTGATAAACAATAATGCGGTAAAAACTGCTATTATCGAAAAGATAATCCACGATGTCGCGCTTGCGTATCCCATTCTCCAGAATTGAAATCCGTCATTGTAAAGTTTAAGGCTAAGCAAATAAGTGGACTTAAGGGGCGTGCCGCGCCCCTGAGTTATAATGAATATAGATGTAAAATTCTGGATTGCGTTTAACGTCTGCATGATAATACAGAAGAAAAGAACAGGCGATATGTAAGGTAAAGTAATTTTGAAAAAACTATGCGCCCTTCCCGCGCCGTCAATAAGCGCGGCTTCATAAAGATGAGAAGGCACCTGCTTTAACGCGGCCAGAAATAAAACCATCGAAGATCCGAACTGCCATACTTCAAGTAAACTAAATGTCGGAAGAGCCAATTTCGTGCTGCCCCAAAATGTAACTGTCGAAATACCAATGGAATTTAAAAAAGCATTAACCATCCCGTAATCCATAAACATAATCTGCCAAAGAACCGCAACCGCTACGCTTCCGCCGAATAAGGAAGGCAGATAGAAAGCTGTACGCAATATGCCGATTCCTCTTCTGGAACGGTTCAGCAAGACAGCTATAAAAAGAGACATAATGAGTTTTAAAGGCACTGTGTATATTACATAAAGAAGGGTCGCCCTTAATGAAATGAAAAATTCAGGATCTATTGTAAAAAGTCTTTTAAAGTTATTAAAACCGACAAAAGAAGGTTCTCTTAAAGGATTATAATCACAAAGAGCATAATAAAAAGAAATAATAAACGGATATAACTGTAATACCAAAATACCGATTATCCAAGGCAATAAATAAAGGTAAGCTGCATTATTATACTTGGTTAGGCTTCTTCCTTTCATAATAGCTCCATACAGGATTTTTTAAAAGCGCTGAATTCCTAGTTTCAAAAATGAAGGTCTGCAGGCAGATAATATACCTGCCTACAGAAAATCTACAGTCCGTGCTATATAGAATTACTGACGGGAAAGGAAATCATTAATCTGGGCGACTACCTCTCTTGCAGCTACCTGAGGCGTCTTTGTGCCAAAGGAAACTGCCTCATAGGCTGCCAATAAAATGGCAGTAACTTCTGCGCCTGTGGTGAATCCTGCGTCATCTTTGCCATTATACGTCATACTTACTTCCATAGCCTGTGCTACAAGCGGATTTACAAACCCCGCATTTGCTATAATCTGTTGGGCAAAGGCTGTCGGCGGTGTGGAGCGGACGTCTTTTAAGAGTATGGCGGCTTGTTCTGAATTAAAGAAGAAATTCAGGAAGGTGGCCGCTTCTTCAGGATACCTTGTACCGGAATAAATTCCCATATACTGCGGAGTATTATTAAACCAGCCATCGTCGCGCTTGTTGGGTAAAAGAGGTAAACGTCCTGCTATATATTGGACACTGGGATTGGCTGATTGAAGTACCGCCGCATTGGAGCCGTAACCGACAGAGGCGACATATTTTCCCGCGATCCAGTTGGGATCATTCTGATCCTGATCTCCGAAAGAAGCCTTGTAGGCTGCGGGGGCTGCGGTTCCGGTTTTATACAGCCTGTCAATGAAATCAAATAATTGCGTAAATTGAGCTTCGGTCATGTTAAGCCTCTTGTTCGCGTCATCAATGATCGGCATACCTGCAATCTGACGGGCATAAGCGCGGACAAAGAAAGGCATTCCATGTACTTGATTCACTGATAAAAGATAACAAGTCGGATCCGCCGCACGTACCTGCTGACCCCATGTAATAAGCTGTTCCCAGTCGTACTGTCTGGTAAAGTCAATTCCTAATCTGTCGGCAAGAGTCTTATTGACAATCACCGCGGTTCCTGCCATACCTGTCGGAATTGCGTACTGTTGTCTTGTTCCGAACTGTCCGTTTGCTACAAGAAAACTTGGACTAAATTTTTCAAAGCTGATTGAATTAAGCCTTGACAGGTTATAAAGAACCCCCAGTCTTTGGTATTCGGGTCCCGCTCCTGTTTCTATCTGAAAGATATCCGGAGCGGTTCTTGACGCGAATTCTGTCGTTTTCTTTTCATTGTAACCTGCCTGAGCGCCATATTCGGGTTCAATTCTGATGTTCGGGTATTGCCTGTGGAACGCGTCAATTACAGCTAACGTAGCTTCATGGCGAGCATCGGTGCCCCACCATGAAAACCGTAATGTAACAACATTGTCACTGGCTCCGGTTGCCCATAATGAGGCAGTCATCACGATACACAACACGAAGAACATCACCATTTTAAGTTTCTTCATTTTTCACTCCTCCAGAAAAAATAATTTATTAAAAAACCCTAACGGGTCTTTTTGCCGATTTCTTCGCCGGAAATTTTCGCGTAATATTTCGCGAGTGCGCTGTGATCGCAGCTTCCATCTCCGTCAGCGCGCAGCGACTGGAACATCTCCATTACAGTTGATGTAAGCGGTAAAGGAGAGGCGGCGGCGTGTCCTGTGTCAAGAGCGTTCGCCAGGTCCTTAATGTGAAGATCGATACGGAAGCCCGGTTTAAAATCGCCGGAAATCATCATCGGCGCTTTCGCGTTCATCACGGTAGAACCCGCAAGACCGCCCTTTATTGCCTGGAAAACCAGCTCCGGATCCACGCCCGCTTTTTTTGCCAATGTCAGCGCTTCCGCCAGAGCGGCGATATTGCAGGCAACGATTATCTGATTGGCGAGCTTCGTCGTGTTTCCCGCGCCTATCCCGCCGCAATAAACGGCCGAAGCTCCCATTTTTAAAAGAATGTCGTCTTTTACGCTTTCAAACAGGGCTCTGTCGCCTCCTGCCATGATGGAAAGAGTACCGTCAATTGCCTTTGGCTCTCCTCCTGAAACGGGGGCGTCAAGCATCTTTATGCCCGCTTTTTCGCATTCGCAGGCGATTTCCCTTGAAACGCCCGGAGCGATGGAAGACATGTCAATCAAAACGGCTCCTTTCTTCGCGCCTTCCAGAACGCCGTTTTCACCTAACACAACTGTTTTAACATGGGGAGAATTTGGAAGCATGGTGATAATGTGTTCGCAGGAACTTGCCGCTTCTTTCGGCGAGGAGGCCGCCTCGGCGCCGGCCGCGACAGCATCCTTTACAGCCTCTTTCACAATGTCAAACACAACAAGCTGATGTCCCGCCTTTATAAGATTTTTCGCCATGGGCTTTCCCATAATGCCAAGGCCGATGAATCCGATTTTCATATAAACCTCTCAATTTAATTTAATAACGCGACCGCTTTATCCGCTATCGCGCCGGCGGTCAGTCCGTAATGTTCAAGAAGATCGCCAAGACTGTGCGCGCTCTGGCCGAACCTGTCCCTGATGGCTACATAGTCCATCGGCACGGCGCTTTTTCTGAGAGCCATTGCGGCATGAGATGCAAGACCCCCAATATAGCTGTGGTCTTCCGCCGTTACAATCGCCTTTACGCGTTTTGACAGCTCAAGCAAACCTTCCGTGTCAAAAGGTTTCATGGTGCCCGCGTTTATCACGGCCGCCTTAATCCCTTTTTCCTCCAGGATGTCGGACGCGTTCATCGCCGCCTCAACCATTATACCGTGGGCAATGATCGCGCACACCGCATCATCGCGGTCTTTTAACGCGCGCAGCTTTCCGGGAATGAAATCGCCTTTTGTATACGCGGGCACATCGGCGCGCGTTACGCGAATATAAACCGGACCTTCAATGGCCGCGGCGGCGCGTACGGACTTGCGTACTTCATCCGCGTCCGCGGGGGTAAAAACCGTCATGTTTGGAATGGCGCTCATAATCGCGATGTCTTCAACAGCCTGGTGCGTGCTGCCGTCTCCAAAGTCGGAAAGACCGGATGATGATCCGCATATTTTTACATTCAATTTGCCGATCGCGACAGTCTGGCGTATTTGATCATAGGCGCGCCCTGACGCGAAAACGGCGAATGATGAGCAAAAAGCGATTTTCCCGGATGCGGCAAGCCCCGCCGCCGTCGATATCATGTTCGCCTCGGCAATACCCATTTCAAAATACCGATCCGGATGCGCCGCCTGAAACAGGGAGGACATGGTTGATTTGCCAAGATCGGCTTCCAGCGCCACAACATTGGGGTTTTCGGCGCCAAGAGCCGTAATTGCCTCACCGTATGCCAGTCTTTGACTGTATTTTTCCATAATAGCCATTACCTCTAATAAAATAAATATTAGAGTTGTTCGATAACTTCAGTTTATCGAACAACTACCTTATAAAAATGGCATTTTGTAGGGCGCGAACCAAAGGTTCGATAGCCCGAAAAATGCAAGGACTTGTGAGACAACTTACCGAGTTGTCGAACAAGTCCATTATAACAACCTGGCAATTTCCCTATCCAGTTGAAAAAGAGCCATATCGTATTGTTCTTTTGTCAGCGCTCCGTTGTGAAATGCGGCCTGATTCTCCGCAAAAGCGATGCCTTTGCCTTTTACGGTATTTGCGATAATTACAGCGGGCTTGCCGTTAATACCGGCGGCCTCATCATAGGCTGACATGATGGCGTCAACATCATGGCCGTCAATTTCAATTACATGCCACCCGAAACCGGCCCATTTTTCAGCCAGCGGATTTGTGTCAAAACGATCCTTGATAAAACCGGTTGCCTGCATCGCGTTGCGGTCAACAATGCCAATCAGATTGTCCAGTTTAAAATTGACGGCGGCCATAACGGCTTCCCATATCTGCCCTTCAGCCATTTCTCCGTCTCCCATCACGCAGTAAACCCTGCCATCACGTTTGTCCAGTTTCATCGCCAATGCCATGCCCGCGGCGATGCTCAACCCCTGCCCAAGACTTCCGGTGCCAGCTTCAATGCCGGGAGTCCTCAGCCGGTCGGGATGCCCCTGCAGCATTGAACCGAGTTCTTTTACTTTCCATAATTCTTCACGCTCGAAATAGCCGACTTCAGCCATCGCGGCATATTGAGCGATTGCCGCGTGGCCTTTACTGTAAATGAATTTGTCACGATCTTCCCACTTTGGATTATCAGAACGGAAACGCAGATATCCGCCATAAAGGGCCGCGACGAGTTCCGCGCTTGAACAGGAACCTCCAAGGTGCCCTACCTGTCCGCCGCAGCCAATCATTTGAACAATGTTACGGCGAATTTTACAGGCAAGCATTTTTATACCGTTTGATTTATTCATATAACGCCTCCACTGGATGTTCACCCATACGCGTTATCATATCAGCGTAAGTATCATCAATATGCCTTGTCATTAAAAGGCGGCATCCTTCTGTATCCTTGGAAATGATTTTATCAATAATCAGCCGGTGATAATAAAGACCCTGTGAGTGTCCGCGCTTTTCGACAATGTTTCTCATCGCTGTCCGCAATAAATCTTCGATCAGGTTGTAACATTCAACAATCAATGAATTACGGCTGATGACGGCAAGCTCATAATGAAAACAGTAGTCCGCCTCTGAATACTCCTCCAGACTGCCTTTATTCAGTTCCATCTCGGTAAAAGTCATTTCAAGCTTTTCGATATCATCCGCATCGGCTTTTTTTGCCGCAAGCTCCGCGGTATAGCTCTCTATCGCCTTTCTAAACTCCAGCACCGAGAGCATATTATCGTCATTTAAATACGCGATGGGTACCAGACTTGAGATGGACTGCCTGTGAGACAAAGTGCATATATATGTCCCTTCGCCTGGCTGTGTCTGCGCAAGGCCAAGCGCTACCAGACGATGAATGCCCTGCCGGATGGTAATGCGGCTGACTCCAAAAAGAGAGGCCAGATTGTTCTCGGAGGGCAGGCGCGTACCAGACACCCAATTCCCCGACAGTATCAGGCTTTTCATCTGATCAAAAACCTGATCGCTCACATTCAGGCGGCGAATCGGTTTTATGCTCACAGAATTCAATACTTGGTGTCGTACGGCCAAGGTGCGCCTCCCGCCAAACATCCGCCGTCTACATGAAACATGGAGCCGGTAATATACGAAGACGAATCGGATGCCAGCATAACCGCGATACCCAGCAATTCATCAGGATTGCCGGGACGCTTCATCGCTATGCGTTCTCGAAGATATTTGCTGCGTTCGGGGTGTTCCCATGTTACTGTTGTAAGGCTGGTAAGAATATGACCCGGCGCAAGCGCGTTGGCGCGGATTCCGTACTGCGCCCATTCAATAGCCATGCTTCGGGTCAAGGCGGCCACTGCGCTCTTGCTTGCGCCGTATACGCTGCACCCTCCAAGCATTCCAACCGAGTTATGCGATGCGATATTGATGATATTCCCTTTCTTTTGCTTTATCATATGCTTTGCGGTCTCCTGGGAAATAAAATACAGACCCTTTAGATTGATATTCATAATCCTGTCATAAGTTGATTCCTCTACATCCAGAAAACCTTCCCTTACATTAATTCCTGCGCAGTTAACAAGCACGTCAATGCGTCCATAATCTTCCATTACGGCATCAACGCATTTTTTAATACTGTCCATTTCGATCAGGTCCAATTGATAACAGCCTGCCTTGCCGCCATTTTCTTTTATTCCTTCGGCTATGGCATTCAACCTGGATAGATCAAGATCGCCCAACGCCATCACGGCGCCCGTGCCGGCAAAACCTTCCGCAAGCACTTTACCTATGCCGCCCGCGGCTCCGGTAAGTAATATTGTTTTGTTTTCAAGAGAAAACAGTTTTTCCAGATTTTGATTAATGGATAAAGGCATTAAAGCTCCTTTTAAGCCGACAATTTTCAGTATGAAAATCCGCCAATCAGCGAAAAATCGCTGAGTACCTGTCTACCTGTAATACATCATAGAAGCGGTTTTTATTATAAAATGGGTTAATTTCATTTGTCAAATAAAATTATGATTTTTTAATTAATAGCTTTCCCATGACAACGGCGATTGTCTGTTGAAAAATAATAGTTAAAAGCGAAGGAAAAACTGCTGCTTCGGGAAAAAATGTAACGGCTATCGTCATTACAACACTGTTATTCCTAAGCCCGCCTGCCAGAATAAGCGACGTTCCTTTTTCAACACTGCATTTTCCTATAACGCCGTTTAATTTAGCAATCAAAAAGCCTGTAATCGTCAATGTTATACACAAAGCTGCTGTTATCCAGGAAACAGGATCGGTTAAACTTATTGCAGAGGCAACCGCCGAGGTATTGGCCGCGATTACAAGAAAAAGGCAAATTTTCGCAAACGGCTCTACAGCGGGGCATATAAATTCCGGGATTTTTCCCTTGCTGAACTCATTTATAGCTACAGCGATGATTGTAGGAACAACAACCATAAGAAAAAGAGAGAAAACTATTCCGCTCATATCCATCAAAACTTTCGCGCCGATAAAGACCGAAAGAGTAACCGGAACTACAAGAGGAGCAAGCATAGTATCAAGCAGGATCAATGTAAGGGCAAGCGCTTTATCTCCTTTAAAAATTGAAACCCAGATAAACCCGGAAACGGCTGTGGGGCCCGCGAACATAAGCACAAACCCTGTGATAATATCAGGATTGGAAATTATAAGCGAGGAAGACAATAACGCCGCAAACGGCATTATAATATGGCTTGTAACAAAGAAAAGTAAAATTGGAAGGGGATTTTTTACAGCGGCTCCCAATTCGGAAGCTGTAAGTTTTAAAGCGCCTGAAAAAGTCATAACAGCGAAAAGAACAATTACAAAAGGACGCAGGTTAATAAACACGCCGGAAAAAAATAAACCAAGCGCTACTGCGAGAGGCGTTGTTACAGGAATAAAGCGGTTTAACTGAAAATTAAGTTTATATAAAATCGAAGACACTAATTCTCCAGTATAGTAATTTCCACTCTTCGATTCCTTTGCATACCTTCTTCCGTACTGTTATCTGCTATCGGTCTGTCGGCGCCGTATCCGCGGGTAACAATACGATCCGGCGTACGGACATTTTTGGAAAGAAGATAATCCGCTACAGCTCTTGCCCGATCCTGCGAAAGTTTCATAAGGTAATCCCTTGAACCGAGAGGAGCGGCATGCCCGCTTACAAGAATATCCCTGTCAGGATAACGCAAAAGTATTTCTGCAATTATATCAAGTTTAGTCTGCTCTCCAGGAAGCATAATATTTGTGTCTGCATAAAATTGAATATTTTCAAGGCTTAAGGAAATACCCTCGTCTACAGCTGTAATGAAAACATTGGGAATATCTAGCTTTATGATTTCTTCTAAAATGTCAGTAATTAACTGTTCTTTGTTCATTTGTTCTGATTCAATAATCTCCGCCTGCGCTGTTCCCCTAAACTCATATCTTGTTCCGTCGGACATTGTAAAAATAATACGGAAATTTTCTTCATAAGCTGCTTCCTTGCCAATTCCGCGATCCCAGAAAACAAGCTGACTGAATGTCCCGGATATTCTTACAGGATATAATCTTCCCCTTACAGGAGACGGGCGGGATTCTATATTATAATTTACAGAAAACGCAGGATAAGAAACTTCCTTCCACTTGCGTTCTCCAAGATATTCATAAAACGCGTTAAAAGAGATTTCATACGGTTCCATTATTCCAAAAGCGTCGCGAAAATCATGTACCTCATGGCCAGGAGCGTACCACTTATCTCCGACAGCCAGTTCCCTGCCGGGAAATGTCGGAACATTACGCACAACAGGCATGTAAAACCGGGAATCTATCGTCAGGTTTCCAAGTTTGTCGCGCATAAACTCAGATTCGTACTCCCTGCTCCATTCGAACCCGGTTAGAGCGGTCTGCGCTCCAAGAAAATAATCATAAACCAAACGCTCTGATGTCTGAAAAACAGCGTTGTGCTGCCCTATCCCGTCTTTAACATCCTTTACATCTACGGCAATGCGGTTAAGTATTTCAGCGCGATGGCTTAAAATACCATTAACATAGACAGCTTCATCAACAACAGACAAAATTCTGTACCGCTCGCCTGGAAAATATTTATATTCAAATACTTCACCTTCCGCTTTTAGCGGAAAAATTATTAAAAATATTAAAATAAAAAAAGCCATAATACTTGAATATCTTTTATTTATCATAATATAAATATAGCACATTTTTTATGAAAAGTAATCTATCACACATCTTCGTATTTAGATACTAAATAACTTTTCTGCGTTTTTACCAAAAATCAATTGTTTCTCATTTTCAGTCAAATTACTTTTTTCAAGGCACGTAAAATAACGTAAAGGAGAGAGGATTGGAAAATCACTTCCGAAAAGAATTCTTTTAGAAATACCAAGAGCATTTATCATATTGTAAATTCGATAATCGTAAAGAAAAGGAGCTCCCGATATATCGTAATATACATTGCTGAAACCATTCTTTATTTCTTTCATTGTTTCATAAAAGAAAAGACCGCCTCCGAAATGGGCAAGAATAATTTTTAAATCAGGGTGATTAGTTACAAATGTTTCCATCTGCTTCAATGTAATGTTTGTCTTTCCTGGATAATAATGACCGACCTCCTCATTTGAATGGAGTAAAAGAGGAATATCGAGCTCTTTACATGCACAGGTTATAGTATCTGTTTCTTTTTTGTTTTCCGGATTAAACTCCTGTCCCTGGGGAAACAACTCCCCTACTCCTTTAAGGCCCTCATTGTAACAGCGATATATCTCATTCCCTGATTCCTTTCCAGGAGGAACAACAGCAAAACCAATCAGTCTTTGCGGAAACTCATTTATCTTTTCAATTACATAATTATTCACATAACGGCAAAGGCCTATATCGCGGAAAGCAAATCCGAAAACAACAGCTTTGTTAAAATTATTTTTATCAAGCATTTCAATAACATTTTCTGCGGTGGCAAATTTGTTAACCTTGCTTCGGGAAATCAATGAAAAGTAAGGTTCTTTTTGCGCATATTTTTCCCAATTCGCTGCAATATCGGGAGGAGTTATATGCACATGACAGTCTATTCTCATATCTTAACATCTGTATTCATGTTTACTTCAGACGTATCATCCTCTTCTGGAGGGCCGACGAGAATACCTGTTTTTTCAAGACCTTTAAGAAGAGGAACGCCCACAAGCGCTGTACTGAACGCGAAAACTGCCCGTTCAATTGGAGCCGTTATTGTCAATAATACCCAGATGTCTTTTGGAACCTTAAACAAAACAAGAGAGAAAAAGTTTCCGACAGCAGCTCCTCCGACAAGACCGCCGAATGAACATAAAAAGACAGCAGGAAATGCCAGTATCCGTTTTTTACTTGCGAACATTCTGCCTGCGAAAACAATTCCTGCAATCATAATAATAAAACCAAGGCCGTAAAAAACAAGCGGGAAGCGGATAATACTTCTTCCGGTTTCCTGGGTAAACCAGAGAATTGTCCCGATGATATATACAATTAATCCGCCGTTAAAAATAAAGTTGCCTTTGCCGCTAACAGTGACAACCGGCCATCTTCCCCATGCAATGCAGCCGGACGTAAATGCTGTTGTCATTCCGATTATAAAGGAAAAAGGTCCCATCATAGGTTTTACAGGCGCGATAAAGAATCCAATAAAACCGCCTGCTGCGGAACAAAGGGCGCCGCTTAACGGTCCAAAAAAAATACCGGCAAGGGGATTTAAAACATTGGCAAGGGTAAAATTGGCGCCTGTTCCAAGTATCGGGAATACCGGCAGCAAATATCCCGCCGCTATAACAGCTGCCCATACAGCGATAATTGCCGGATGAACAGGTCTTTTTTTACTCATAAATATAATCTCTTTCCATCTTTACCAATCTGTGCGCAAAATTATCTGCAAGATATATATTATGTGTAACAAAAACGATTGTAAAGCCTTTTGAATGAAGCTCCCGGGCTATATTCATTATTTTTAAACTGCCGCGGTAATCGTTTCCGGCATCAACTTCATCCAGAATGATAATCCTGCAGCCCATTGCAAGAACGCTTGCGATAATTGTCATTATCCGATCCGGTCTTGATAACGCATGAGGAAAAGCTGTTTCATCATGCAGACCCACGATGTTAAGTGCATCTTTAACACGCTGAGATATTTCTTTTTTTGAAAGGCGAAGGTTTTTTAACGCAAAAGCGGTTTCATTATAAACAGAATCTGTAAAGAGCTGCGTATCAGGATTTTGCATGACAAAACCCACTTCTTTTGATATATCGGCAACTGTTAATTCCTTTGTATTCCTGCCGCGAATATATATATCTCCGCCTGAGGGTTTTAAAAGCCCTGTAATGTTTTTTAAGAGTGTTGTTTTTCCGCAGCCGTTTTTTCCCATAACGGCGATAAAATCATTTTCGTATATTGTTAAGTTGATATTATTTATATTTATATTGCTTCTTTCATATCTATAACTAAAATTTGAAACTTGAATCATTGGTTTTTTTAATAACGAATCTGTACGAAATAGTAATCCGGCATCTCCCTGATGTTCGCATTGGGTTGTGTGATTTATTTTAATTCTCTCAGTAATTTTAACCGGCATTATTCCGTTTTCTTCCAGTAAATCACTGTCAGAAAATATTTTATCTGCGGTATCAATAGCTGATACACGGCCGTTATTCAAAAGACAAACCCTATCCGCATAATGTGCCATTTTTCTGCTGTCACCGCAAACAATAATAATTGTCATCTGATATTTTAATCTTATATCATCTAAAACAGTTATAACTTCCTGCGCTCCGTCAGGATCAAGGCGGCACAGAGGATCATCCAGAACAAGTATTTTCCCTTTCATGGCAAGAGCTGCCGCAATGGACAAGCGCTGCTTTTCGCCGCCTGAAAGCGTTGAAGGAACTCTTTCTTTATATCCTTTAAGGCCGACAGCGCAAAGAGCGAATGTTATCCTCTCCTCAATTTCATCAGGCGGGAGAAGCAGGTTTTCAGAACCGAACGCGGCTTCATGGCGGACTGATGATGTAAAGAGCTGAGCGTCAGGATCATCAAGTACAATACCCGCTTTTAATGCCAGCTGGGGTATAGTACTCTCAACAGTGTTTAAACCATCCACCGTAACAGTGCCAGACAGCCTGCCGCCGCAGTGGTGAGGAATCAGGCCGTTAATCAGTTTGCATAAAGTTGTTTTGCCTGCGCCGTTTTCTCCCATAACAGCGAAGAATTCGCCCTTTTTAACAGAAAAAGTAATATTTTCAAGCGCATATTTATTATTATTCGGATATATATAAAAAACATTTTTAAATTCAACAATACTCATACTTCACGGTTCCTTACCGCACTGCCGATTACAGATCTTTCCCCTATAAATTATAATTTATCAGGATTATACATATAAAAAAAACAACGCTGCCTGCAATAAAGAAGTAATCTATTTTCCGCATTTCAGGTTTATCTATCCATGTTCTTTTTTCATATATACCAAAAGCCCGGCTGTCCATTGCAACCGAAGAATCCCGGGCTTTTCTCATTGCACCTAATATCAGGGGGATCAATATCCCTGCAGCTGCCTTTAACCCTGTCTTGCGCATACCGCGCAACCTCTGAGCGTTCATTATAACAACAGCTTCATACTTGAACAAATAGACAAAATTAAATGCCACAGTAAAAATAAAAGCAATTCGGTAATTAACACCCATCGAACAAAGCCCTGACGCTATTCCATGAAGAGGCGTTGTACCGGTAAAAACAGGCAAAAAAACCATTAGGGCTGCCAGACGGCAGGCAATAATAACACCAAGCATAAGTCCTTCCCATTTGAGAGAACCAATCCCTCCCAAGACCGGAATAAAATACGGAAACAAGGGCTTTATTATGTATGATTCGCCGGGAGCAAAAAGCATTTGTACAGCAATTATAAATGCCGCTAACAATGTAAGATTTTTAATATATCCAATAACGCTGCCTGTGACACCTGAAACAAGCCGAATAACAATACAGGAAATCATTAAACAGACAGCTGCCGCAAGTTTGTCAACAAATAAAATTAATAATGTGAGGAGCAATGAAAAAAATAATTTTGTTCTTGCATCCAGCATTGAAAAAAGAAACATCAAATACCTTAAAAAAATAATAGATACCAAACTATATACAAAATGATAATAATATACTATACTGAATAAAGTGAGACAAATCAGTCAAAAAGGAGATAGTGAATGACAGATGCAAAGACACGCCTTGCAAACAGGGAAAGGCAGAGAAAGTACAGGGAAGCTCACAGGGAAGAAATTAATGATCAGCGAAAGGAACGGTACAATGATCGCATAGCGAAGGGGAAATGCCCCAGATGCGGAGGTAAGGTAAAAAAGGGTTACACCCTTTGCACCGAATGCTGCGAATATCAAGCTAACTTGAATCGAAAGTACGCCAAGCAGAAGAAAAAAACCGCAACAGCCAAAAAAACAACGGCAAAGGCCGCAACTTCCAAAGCTGCTGGTAAAAAAGTTGCAGCTAAAAAACCCGCCGCCAAGAAAACAACCTCTAAAACAACCTCTAAAACAACCGCCAAGACAAAACCCAAAGCCAAAACAAAACCCAAAGCTAAGGCTAAAGCCAAAAAGTAACTGTCGAAGATTTCAGAAAATCGCCATTAAAACCGTGCTTTCTCGCACGGTTTTTTCATATATTTTAAATTTAGGGCAGTTTTTTAAGCAAAGGCTTCATTCAATATCATGAATAAAGGGAAGTTCATTCTGCGGCTCTGATGATTTTTGAGTAACCAGCCGGTTGATGATAGCCGCATTGTCAAGAAGGCTGGATACAGACTGATTTTGATGAAGTCTGGAAATTACATGCGCGAAAAGACGGGTAATGTTAACATTTACATACCATTCCCTTTTTATCACCTCTTCATGAAAAACGGCATTGGTTCCGATAATGCGGTAGAAAAGCCCTTCTTTGTAAGCTTCATCAAAATGCGAGATGGCATTACCCGAAAAAAGGGGAAGGCTTATTGCGCAGATAATCCTTCTCGCTCCGTTTTCCTTAAGGAGCCTCATTCCTTTTATCAATGTACTGCCTGTCCCGAGCATATCATCAGCCATAAAGACGGTTTTATCCTTCACCTCTCCCAAAAGACGTATTTGTGAAATATTGGATTGGGTTGCATCCCTGATAACCCTGGAATAATCCCTTTCCTTATACAGAAGTGTCAGCGGTTTTTTAAGCAAAGACGCGTAGAATTTATTCCTGTCTACAGCTCCTGTATCAGGCGAGACAACGACAAAATCATCGTTTAAAATTCCGTCCATCTTGGTTAATATTTGAATTATTTGATAACTTGCGTGAAGGTTTTCAAGCCGTATATTGTTAAAAGCATTAATAATATCCCTTGAATGTATATCCAGGGTAATTATGTGATTTACACCGAGGCTTTCAAATATTTTTCCGATACGGCTTGCTGAAAGCCCTTCCCTGCCCTTCGCCTTATGCTGGCGCGAATACGGATAACACGGAATAACAAGAACTATTCTCTCCGCTCCGGCCTGTCTTGCTGCGTCAACAGTGACAAAAATTGTCATTAAATGATCATTAGTTGAAAGATTATTAATAATCCCGCCAGAAAATTTCACAGGATACCTGTTTTCAACATCCTGAAAGATATAGACATCTTTTCCGCGGATTGACTCCTCAATCTCCGATTTTATTTCCCCGTTGGGAAACTGGGTAAATTTTACAGGAACCTTAAAAGAGCCGCTGAATATATCATTTCCGCTTTGATAAACCGATCCTCTTGTAACAACTTTATTGATTAATTCGATCTGAAGGGCAGCCTGTTCCGCACTGATATTATATTTTCTGGATATGTCTTCAACATTGTGCTTGCGGTTCAGACGGTACCTATGACGAAGATGGCTTATAACTTCATCAGCGAAAACTTCCCCGCCCGGACAGGCAATAACAGCTAAATTCACTGGGTTGAAGTATTTCATGGTCTTAATGTTTAATAGCAAATAAAAAAAAAAAAATCAATACATTCCTGAACAGAACTGTCCGGATTTCACATTTCTTACTGTTCCACCCAGGCCCTGCTTCTTTCTACAGCTTTATGCCAGTCTTTAATCAGTTTACCGCGTTTCTCATCTATCATCTGCGGATTAAATATGACATCACGCCGCCAGTATTTTTTCATCTCTTCCGTATCTTTCCAAAAGCCAACGGTAATACCTGCAAGACAGGCGGCGCCGAGAGCAGTTGTCTCTCTTACTACAGGGCGCACAATGTCTGCGCCGCAAATATCAGACTGAAACTGCATGAGAAAGCAATCCCTGCTCGCTCCCCCGTCAACCTTGAGTTCTTTCATCGAAACGCCAAGGTCGTTTTCCATCGCACGCAGAAGATCCATTACCTGATAAGCGATGGATTCCTGAGCCGCCCTTACAATGTGCGCGCGTTTTGTACCGCGCGTAATCCCCATGATACAGCCGCGGGCATACATATCCCAATAGGGAGCGCCAAGGCCTGTAAAAGCCGGAACAATGTAAACGCCTCCGGTGTCGTGAACTTTAAGCGCGTAATACTCGCTGTCGGCGCTGTCTGTGATAATGCGCATTTCATCGCGCAGCCACTGGATTACGGCGCCTCCTGTAAAGACAGAACCTTCAAGCGCGTAACTGACATTATTATCAAACCCTGCGGCGATTGTTGTTAATAGACCGTTCCCGCTTGAGGCCGCTTTCTCTCCGGTATTCATCAGCAGAAAGCAGCCGGTGCCGTAGGTGCATTTCGCGTCCCCTTTATCAAAACAACACTGGCCGAAGAGAGCCGCCTGCTGATCTCCTGCGTTACCCGCAATTGGAATCTCTATGCCGTTATATATAGCGCGCGCAAAATGAGCGCCTGAGGGCATAACCTGCGGAAGCATCGCGCGGGGAATATCAAGCGCGTTAAGGAGCCTTTCGTCCCAGTCAAGTTTATGAATGTCAAAGATCATTGTGCGGCTTGCGTTTGTATAATCGGTAACATGCGCCTTTGCGCCTGAAAGATTCCATATAAGCCATGTGTCAACAGTACCGAAAAGTATCTCGCCGTTATTTGCCCTCCTGCGCGTTCCTTCAACATTGTCCAATATCCATTTGATTTTTGTTCCCGAGAAATACGCGTCAGGCACTAATCCTGTCGTCTTTTTGATATAATCTCCAAGCCCGTCTTTATTAAGCGAATCGATAATGGAAGAAGTCCTTCTGCACTGCCAGACTATCGCGTTATAAACCGGCTGCCCTGTATTCTTGTCCCAGAGAATAGTTGTCTCACGCTGGTTTGTTATTCCGACAGCCGTAATATCCCGCGCGTCAACATTCGATTTAACGATTAGATCGTTCATAACAGTATATTGCGAAGACAGTATTTCCATCGGGTCATGCTCAACCCAGCCTTCTTTAGGATATATTTGCCTGAATTCCTTGTGTTCTTCACCGACAATATTTTGCTCTCTGTCAAAAAGCATGGCCCTGGAACTTGTAGTTCCCTGATCCAGAGAAAGAATATATTTACTCATTTAATTACTCCTTGAATAAAGAGGCATAATGAATGGATTATAACATGAATAGCTTACTGCCATGCGGCAAAAATGCTTTTATATTGTTTGGTATTCAACTATAGACTATAGTGACGTTACACTACAGCCTGTAGTGATATCTAACTATAGACTGCGTGATGAACTGATTCTATGGCAGAGAAAGAAACCAATATACGGTATATCACGCCCACCACATACCGCCCGGCTTTTCTTCAATAATCACCTGTTTTAAGAACGACACGGCTTTTTCAAGCCCTTCGCTGACGCTCATAAGGCTGTCTTCGTGTTCTATGCTTATGGAGCGGTCATAGCCTGCGGCGGCAAGCGCGGAAATTATTTCTTTCCATTCAAGGTAATCATGGCCGTAACCGACGGTGCGGAATACCCAGCTTCTTTCTAATACATTGCCGTAATGGCCTGTGTCCAGCACTCCGTTAACATGTATATTTGCCATGTCAAGTTTTGTATCCTTCGCGTGAAAGTGATAAATCGCGCCTTTCAGGGCTTTGACAGCTTCGGATGGTTTTATTTGCTGCCAGAACAAATGGCTCGGGTCAAAGTTAGCGCCGATTGCTTCTCCTACGGCATTGCGCAATTTTAACAACGAAGAAGGATTGTAAACGCAGAACCCAGGATGCATTTCAAGCGCTATCCGGGTTACGCCGTAATTCGCGGCTTCCTTTACCGCGGACTGCCAGTAGGGAATCAGCACCTCATTCCACTGGTATTCAAGGATTTTCTGAAAATCATCGGGCCATGAACAGGTTACCCAGTTTGAATACTTCGCTCCTGGGTGATCGCCGGGGCAGCCTGAAAAAGAGACAACGGTGTCAACGCCGAGTTTTTGGGCGACTTTACATGTATTGATAAAATCATTATGGGCTTTTTCGGCGATTTCTTTCTGAGGATGCACATGGTTGTAATGGGTGCTTAACGCGCTGATCTCAAGGTTGTATCTTTTTAACATTTCCATGTAGGCGGCAGCCGCGCCTGAGTCCGCAAGAAATTCTGCAGGGTTTAAGTGTCTGGTTCCGGGGTATCCGCCCGTTCCGATTTCCACTGTCTGTACTTTCAGCGATGATAAATAACGGAAAGCTTCGTCCGCCGGCCTTGCGCCGAGCAATACTGTCATTACACCTAACTTCATTTAACGCTCCAGTTTCATTATATAGTCAATGCCGTTTTTTACGCTGACCATGGAAGAGACTTCATATTCTTCCTGTTCAAGAATAAACTGTTCAACGCCGAGCGCCTTCGCTTTTATGATTACTTCCCTGTAATCAATTATTCCCTTATCAATATCGACGCAGTGTTTATCCTTGTCTATCTGCTTTACATGAACAAGTTTTAACCTGCCTTTATGTTTTTCCATGTAGGCAAACGGCTCGACTCCGGCGTGGCATACCCAGAATAAATCGAGTTCCATCACAGCTTCAGGCGGAAGATTGGCAAACAGGGAATCCAGAAGATAATCGCCGCAGCATTTATGAAACTCATGAGCGTGATTATGATAACCGAACTTTAGTCCCGCCTTATTTATTTTTTCCGCGGCAGGCGTTAAGGTTTGCGCGAGTTTTACGGCATCGTCTTTTGTTTTAATTTCTGAATACGGGCAGATTAAATACTCTGTTCCCAAAACCTTGTGATACGCTATTTCCTCATCAAGGTTATTAATAAGGCGATCAATGCCGATATGCGCTCCTACAGACATAAGGTTATTGGCTGCAAGTGCATTCTTCATTTCATCCGCGGTTAATCCGCCGTAACCTGCGAACTCAACGCCCGTGTATCCCATTTCAGCCAACCTTTTTAATGTGCCTGTAAAGCTGCCTGATGTTTCGTCACGTACAGAATACAGCTGTATTGAAAATTTATCGAGTAAACTCATTTAAGCGCTCCTGAATTAAAAGAAAATCTGTTTGCCGCTTTTTGCGGATTCGTAGATGCCTTCAAGAATTTGGGTAACAACCAACGCCTGTTCCGGTTTAACGCGAAGTTCAGCGCCGTTTAAAACCGCGTCGTACCAGTTCTTGCACTCAATATCCCTGGGTTCCATGGAAGAGCCAGAATAGTACTGAACGCCGCCTACGCCAAGATCGGGTTTTGTTAATGTTAATTTGCCAAGGTCGGATGAATTGATTCTAAGACCGTCTTTCATGTCCGCTCCCGCTTTGGTGCCGCAGAGCGTACAAATACCTTCGCCTACGTCAAGTGAGTTAAGCGCCCAGCTCGCTTCCAGAATAATGGTCGCGCCGTTTTCCATTGTGATAAAACCGAACGCGGAATCTTCTACCGTAAATTCCTTTGGATCCCATGGGCCCCATATATTACCGCTGTCGGGATTGTTTCCCAGTTTCTTGTAAACGCTGCCTGTGACAGATTTGGGTTTATAGTTATCCATCATCCATAAAGTCATATCAAGAGCATGAGTACCTATGTCGATAAGAGGGCCTCCGCCCTGCTCTTTTTCCTTAAGGAACACGCCCCATGTAGGAACACCTCTTCGCCTTATCGCGTGAGCTTTCGCGAAATAAATATCCCCAAGGTCTCCGCGCTCGCATGCTTTCTTTAAATACATGGGAACGGGCATACACCGGTACTGATAACCTATGCTTAGGAGTTTTCCTGTCTTCTTCGCGGTATCTACCATTTTCTTCGCGTCTTCATAACTTGTAGCCATGGGCTTTTCGCACATTACATGCTTACCTGCTTCAAGCGAATCTACCGTAATGGGACTATGAGAACGGTTCGGAGTTAATATGTGAACAACATCGATTGAACCGTCTTTAATAAGCTCCTTGTAATCAGAATATATTTTAGCATCGCCCAGGTTAAATTTCTTTGCTGAATCTTCCGCCTTCTGCGGTATAATGTCACAAAGAGCCGTAATTTCCGCTTCCTTAATCTGCTGAATAGCCGGCAAATGCTTTTGCTGCGCAATTCCGCCGCAGCCGATTATGCCTACTTTTAATTTCTTGCCCATGGTTGTTTCTCCTGTTAAATTGATCAAAGCAATTGTACCATACAAAAAGCAGTAATTCAAATAAATTTGAATCAACAGTATAACGGCTGCACTCAGTATTGGGTTTATATATACGCAGGATTATTTCTTTTTAATTATAATTTTATTTATTTCCATACTTGAAAAAGCAATAAGTTTATACCAATTTGTTGCTATATGGTTTCTGACAATATCATGTCTTTTTTTATATGTTTTATAATGTTTTAAAATACCTAAATATGAATTAGCTGAAGTTTTATAAAAGCCTCAACTAACAAAAAAAAATTTAACCGCTTACGGCGGTATTTTTACTCTTTAAGGGGGAATTTCCCCTTAAAATCCCCCTTAAATGGTTAAAGGGTTAAATAGTTAAAAAGCCCGGACGGCACGGACATCGCTGGCGCTATTCTTGCCGCCGTCGCTGCAGTGACTGCCATCGTCGAAATGCTGACCCCACGCGCTACCGTTATTGTACTGCGACGAAGACCAGAACCATCCTGACGAAATATCTAAAAGATTCCGAGCTTTATACATTTCATATAATTCGTCTTTGCCAGGAAGGAACCAATCCGATTTTCCGCCGCCATTATAATTCTTACATGCTAATGCGGCAGGAGCATTTGCATCTATAGCAAGTATTGCAGTTGTGTTTGCTCTGCCGGTTCCTATTGCTGTTCCTGTACCTGTTATATTTGTACTGGTATGACCTGATGACGACGCCCATGCCAAACTTCCTTGATTCTCTGAAGCGGCTTCAAGATACTGCCACCCGTCAGATACGCTTCCTTTATCATAGAATATTATACCACCGCCAGGGCCGGTACTACCTAAATGACCCAGATTAGTTACAGGAGTGCTGGTAACACTGCCTGAATTATCTGAACGCATTACTGTTACCGTTATAATAGAATCCCTATCTGCCAACTGCAATGTATACGAATTAGTATCCGCGACAGCTGTTGAGCCGTCTCTTAACCACTGGTATGTAATAATTCCGCTGCCGCCAAGTAAAGAAATATTTGCCGTTAATGTGCTTCCTATGTTTGGAACACCTTCTATGACTACCGTTCCTCTCAGGCGCGGCGGTCCGCAGGCGATAACTGTATTCATGATTACCGCCGTAAAGACAATAATTTTTAATACCTTAATTGTGTTTTTAATTTTACGTCTCCTTTAATTTGTTGTTTATACTTCCCCTACGGTATTAACGTATCGAAGTTACTACAGTCATTGTGGAATTTTACCATTTTCTTGTTTGATTTTTCATTACATTAAATTAAAATATTTATTAATTGCGAGGGAACAGGGTTCCTGAAACAGTCAGTTATTTTCTGGCTACGGCTATCAGTTTCGCGGCATGTTGATCGTAGGGAGTTTCGTCCCAGTCGCCGTAAATCTCGATATTGCTGAAACCTGCTTCCAGAAGGAGCGACCTTAACTCGCTGGCTGAATAGAGACGCTGAACAAAAGTTTTTTCCGTTCTTTTCTCGTCTCTAAGAAGAATCCATCGGTTTTTCAGGAAAGTCCATGAGTCAAGCGGCTCGTATTCTGTCAGAATGGTATAACCGGCGCGTTCAAACCATTCCGCTTCAACGAAATCACGGACAGCGATTTCCTTGCCGAGTGTTTCAATTATAAACGAGCCGCCCTTTTTTAAGGATTCGTAAGCATTGCAAAGAACTTTTAAGTCATCTTTCTGATCTGAGAAATAACCAAAAGATATATAGAGATTGACAGCTGTGTCGAAATACAGCGGGCGCACAAATTCCCGTGCGTCAGCCTTAATATATTCGATATTGAGTTTTTCGTATTCGCAGTCTTCTTTCGCGGCTGCCAAATAACTCTCTGTGATGTCTACACCGGTTACGGAAAAACCCATGCGTGCAAATTCATTGCTCATCCTGCCGATTCCGCAGCACAAGTCCAGAATTTTGGGAGGAGCAGAAAGAGGTTCGTGCCACGCTTCGCCCGGCGTCTCTCCGTATAGATTAAAACGGGAAAGGCGGGTAACAGCATCAGCGACTTCAGCTATCTCCGCCCAATGCGCGTCATCAAACATGATCGGAGAAAAACGTTCCCAGAACTCTGTATCTTTAAACCAGTCAGAAGTAATCATCTTATTAGTGAGCCAGCCAGAAAGAACAAGGGACCGCTGAAAACAAGAGCATTATGCGGTCAAATTTCTGTTTTTCCGGCTTAGGCGACAGAGATTTCTGCGATCGGATTCAGATAACCGGTATTTACGCAGATGTTAAAAAGATGCCTTGCGATTGTTTCTTCTGTAGTTTTAACGTATCCGTTTCTGTCGCGTGTAAAACGAACAAGATATTCGTTTTCCGTCTCTTGCAGAATATCAACATATTCTGTATTGCCAGGTAAACATTTAATATTATAACGTTTCATAGTCCAATCATCGGAAAAAATTGCCGTTTGCTTGAGATTTTTCATTTATACCGATAATAATTTATAATGAAAATAAGACTTAAAATGTTTCTTGTAGTCCTGCCCTTAATAATTGTTCCGCTTTTCCTGGGACAAACAGCCTCATATTTTCATGCAGTAAACGGTGTTACGCGCCTTGCCCGCCAGCTTTTGGGATTCAAGCTCTCAGAACTGGAAAAATACGCGGATAACCAATGGGCGCTTCTTATCGATAATAATTTCGCCGGAAGTCCCGACATGATCGAAGCCGCGAAAAAAGCGATAGAGCTTTACAGCAGAAGCATTGTTTTAAGCGATTCAGAAATTATACTGGCGGTAAGCAAAACAGATAACAGTATCGGCATGTCAACTTCCAGCCTGCATCTGCTTCAGGGCGAAGAAAACCGTCTTATGGATATTCTGCTTGAAGAAAATAAGGGGCTTCACAGCGCCGTTATGGGAGGAGAGAAAAGGATTTTTCAGTCTTTTTATTTTATTCCTTTCGACTGGTATATCCTAATCAGCGAAAAAGAAGATGTTTTTTACAAAGACGCTGACTCTATAACCGTACAGACAATTATAATAATTTGCGCCTCATCGCTGATTGCCGCGTTTCTGCTTTTATTGGCAGCAAACAGCCTGACAAGCCCAATGAGGAAAATTGTCCTCGCCATGGAAAAAATAATTAAAACAGCCGATCTTTCATCCAGAGTTGATGTTGAGTACAAAGACGAAACCGGCCTTTTGGCGCAGTCTTTTAATAAAATGACGGAAGAACTTGACAGCGCTTACTCCCAGATAAAACATTATGCTTTTGATGCGGTCATCGCCGGAAAAAAGGAAGAACGCATAAGACAGATTTTTCAGAAATATGTTCCAAACGATGTAATAGAGCGTTTCTTCGCATCCCCTGAAAAAATGCTTGTCGGCGATAACCGCTGTCTTTCAATTCTTTTTTCCGACATAAGATCCTTTACAACAATTTCCGAAGGAATGGCGCCTGACGACCTTGTTAATTCACTTAACCGTTATTTTACAGGTCAGGTGGATATTATATATAACAGAAACGGCATTGTAGACAAATATATCGGAGACGCAATCATGGCATTCTGGGGAGCCCCGGAAAAACATGATGATGACGCATTACAGTCAGTTCTCTCCGGACTTGAAATGATCGACGCTGTTAATAAGTTCAATGATAACCAGCGTAAACTCGGAAAATGTGAATTCCATATCGGTATCGGACTTAATTACGGAGAGGTTACAGTCGGCAATATAGGAAGCGAGCGGAAAATGGATTACACTGTAATAGGAGACGCTGTAAATCTTGCGTCCCGCATGGAAGGACTAACCAAAACTTATCATTCCGAGATTTTAATTTCTGAAAGTTTGTTCGAAGAACTGCGGAAAAGAGCGGCGGAATACGGGCTTCACTACAGGCTTTTGGATACTGTAGCGGTTAAGGGCAAAACAAAAGGGGTGCGTATTTTTACCGTTAAAAAGACGCTGACACCAGACGAACAAAGAGCGTGGCCCCTGCATAATCAGGGAATGAAACTTTACTACCGCCGATCATTTACTGAAGCCGCTGTAAAGTTTAAGGAAGCGCTGAGTATACTGCCGGGTGATTTTAACGCACGCAGCCTTTACAGCAGGTGCGCAGAATACGCCTCTAATCCTCCGCCTGAAAACTGGAACGGAGTTGAGGTAATGAAAACAAAATGATAATGCAGGAAACGTTTTTATGAACAATAAAGATATAGTATTTGATGAAAAGTCGGGTATTTCCAGGGAAGAACAGCAGGAGATACTTGCACATATTAACGGAATTACCGAAAAAAACCGTACAGCGCTTTCACAATCTCCGTTTGTTCCGCAGAATGAAAAAGAAGATAAAAGAGGAAATGTAAAAGCCAAAAAAAGCGGCGCTTTCTTTCCGTTATCTGTAAACATTACCGCCTTGATTGTTTTAGCCGCAGGCGCGTTTCTTTTAGTTCATTTTAACGGAAGAATTGACGAACAGGCCAGGACAGGAGGCGCTGTTTACAATCTGACAGAGAAAGCCCTTATCGAAGAAATTAGAAAGGATATGACGGAAAAATTGGCTGCAAAGGAGCGGGAAATATCAATAATTATTTCCCGCCTTGAAGAAGTAGATACGCAGCTTTTTTTAATGCAATTTGACAGTCAGAATATGTCTTTGGAACAATTGAACGCACAGGAATCTCTTCTTGGATTGCAGAAAACATACCGCGACGATTTATCTATTTTACAGGATGAACGCTCAAAAATCCTTGAAGAATACCGGTTAAGGGAAGCTGTTCTCCGCGCTCAGCTCATTGAAAGAATAGAAGAATTTTCCGCTTCCCGGCAAAGGACTGAAAGCGAACTTGATTCTGCTGCAGGCAGACTGGAATCTCTTACAAGTGAACAGAACAGTATTGCGGCAATAGATGCCCAGTTTGCCGGAGGTTTCACTTTAATCGGCGCATTAATTCAGAACAGGCAATACAGCACTGCTTCACATACATTGGAAAATTTACGGTATTTAAACAATAATAATGCGGTAACATTATCGCCTTCATATCAAACCAGAAAGGAACTATATAATCAGCTAATCGGCTCAATGAATATTTTAATTGACGAAATGCAGAGATTCCAGGGCACCGATGACACAGGGCTTGAATTAATCGAAAAGAATGCGCATTTGGAAGAAACAGTTTCGCAAATGCAGAAAATCATTGACGCGCTCAATGAAGGAAGCGGCGGCCAGGCGCTCCTTTTTGCTGAAATGGAAGAAACAGTTTCTTCGTTACGCGAAACCGTTTCAACGCTTGAAACAAATGCCGCGGAAAGAAGCAGGCGGATTACAGCTCTTGAAACAAACGCAGCGGAAAAAGACAGGACAATAGGAACGCTTCAGACAAACAATACGGAAAAAGACAGGACAATATCAACTCTTGAGACAAATATTACCGAAAGAAACAGAACAATATCATCACTTGAAACAAATATCGCGGAAAGGAACAGAACAATAACAGCGCTTGAATCCAATGCAACAGAGAGAGACAGGAGAATTACAGCTCTAGAAACAAATAACGCGGAAAAAGACAGGACAATAGGAACGCTTCAGGCAAACAATACGGAAAAAGACAGGACAATATCAACTCTTGAAACAAATGCCGCGGAAAGAAACAGAACAATTACAGCGCTTGAAACAGAGAGAACTGCGCTAAATCAGACTGTTACAAGTCTTACAACTGCGAATACAGCTCAGGAAAGGGAAATTGCGAATCTCAGAAATCAGATTGATATAATACGCCAGCTGTTAATGGAATAGTTTTAATCTCCTATTGCCTCTCTTAAAAGTTCGCGGTTTAACATTGAAAGAATCAGCACTGTGCCTGACGGCAGTTTATACGGAACTGTAAATTCTCCGCCGGTGTAGTTCACTGTTATGAGCCGCCGCATTTCTCCCGACGGAAACAATGCTTCAAGGCGTACCGCCAGAGGATAGGGATTCCTCGGAATTGTATAACTGAACACCCCGAAGACTTCGTTATCCGCAAGCCTTTCAGGCATTGTAACCGTCAGCTGAACAAGAGTGTTAACCGGAATTACACTGCTCTCATCAAACGACTGCGAAACAACTGTCTCTCCCCTTTCGCCGTCGTTTCTTTCCCTTGCGGCAAACTGAAAATTAATTCCTGTTGAAGATATAAGTTCAAGCGCTGCAGAAACTGTAAGGCCGGTAAACTGCGGCACTGTTATTGTCTGATTATCGCGTCCCCTGCTTACGACAAATTCCAAAGACAGCGGCCCTGAGATTTCCGCTCCAGGTTCAGGCTTTTGCGCAAGAATGGTTCCCGCCCTTTCCGGCGAGAATTCGTACATCATTGGCTCTTTTATTGTAAGCAGCGGAAGCCCCCCTGCTGCAGTCTGCAATGTCATTAAATCCATGCGCACTTCGTCAATGTTGCGGCTGACAAAATTTTCAATCCTGTTTACAACAACGCCCTGACTGACAACAAGACGTATCCGCCGTCCTGCTTTTACAATCGATCCCGGAAGAGGATCCTGTTCAAGAATAAGTCCCTTGTCTCTTGATGTTTGTGTATAACGAAGCTGTATTCGGGGGTATAATTCCTTAACCTGAAGTTCAAGCAAAGCCGCAGTAAGTTCTTTGCCAGTTACATCAGGAACCATAGTCTGTTCTTCGCCGCGCACAGCGATAAAGAAAACCGAAACGGCAACTATACCGGCAAGAACAATTAACCCTATTACTGATAAAATAAACAGCCTCAGATGATTTGCTATATAGCCTTCTATTGAACTTAAATTAAACTCCATAATCGCCTCGTATATCAATCCTGACCGTTATCCGGCAAAGCGGTCAGGTAAATTGTGAGCCTGTAATCACTGGCCTAGCACTGTCGTACAATGATCATACCCGGCAAAATCCCTCGCTCCGTTTAGGAAGTCACGCCAATGGAGCGCTTTTTTTGACTGGTACTGAAGCTCTGTTACAGAGAGAATCCCGTCTCCTGTTTGTATCAGTATACCATTATTTTTATCTGTTCCCAAGACCTGGCCGTACTGCGCGCCTTTACTGTGATCTCCCTTGTATACATCCGCCTTTAATATTATTAGTTCCCGCCCGTTGTGAATAGTCCTGCATAAAGGCCAAATATCAAAAGCGCGTATTTTAGCCTCAATTTGGAATGCAGAGCGGCTCCAGTCGATGATTCCGTCGTCTTTTTTAATTAAGGAACAGTAACTTGCAAGATTATGGTTCTGTTTAACAGGCTTTACAGTACCGTCTGCGATTTTTTTCAATACATCAGGCAGCATATCAGCGGCTGTTACAGCAATAATGCTGCTCAGAGAAACTGATGTCTCTTTGCCTGTAAGCTCAAGCTCCATGGAAGAAAGAATATCTCCGCTGTCCATTTGTACCGCAAGCTTTTGAATTGATATTCCTGTAACAGTATCGCGGTTTAAAATTGCAGCCTGTACCGGAGAAGGGCCTCTGTATTTGGGAAGAAGGCTTGGATGGATATTTATGCCGCCAAGCGGAAATATCGCCAAGAACTTGGGACCGAAAATTCGTCCGTAGGCAAAAGAAACAAGAAGATCAGGCTTAAGGGAAGAAATATATTCCCTTGCGCAAGCGTCAAGTTTTAACGGTTTAATTACAGGAAAGGGTGAAACATTCTGCAGTCCAAGCGCAGCTTCTCCAACCTCTGTCGGCTGCGGCGTACCATGCCTGCCTTTTGCAGTATCGGCGTTTGTAAGCACGCCTGCTATCTCAATTCCTTCTGTATTACAAAGTTTAACAAGTGAAGGAACGGCTATCCCGGGACTGCCTGCAAACAGAACTTTCATATTGCTGCGCCGCTTTAACTGCGAACACGCTTTCCTGAAGCATCTTTCTGCATTTTTTCAAATTTAGCGACAAGCTTCTCCCGTTTTTTTTCCGGCACATAATCCAGAAAAATCACTCCGTTAAGATGATCGTATTCATGCTGGATAACGCGCGCAAGAAGCCCGCTCGCCTCCAGCGTAAAAGGACGCCCCTTTTCATTCCATGCCTGTACTTTAACAGTTTCAGAACGCACCACATCCGCGTAAATACCCGGAACCGAAAGGCAGCCTTCTTCAAATTTAACAGTGTCAACAGACGTTTCAAGTATTGACGGATTGATAAAAACGCGCCCTCCGTCACCTTCGACATGTGTAACAAATATACGTTTTAAAAACCCAATCTGGGGCCCCGCTACCCCTATCCCCCTGTCCCGCTTTAATATTTCAAGCATTTGTTTGGCGGTATTCTCAACTTCTTCATCAAATGACTTAATCTTTTCCGCTTTTTTCCGCAAAAGCTCATCGCCAAGGGTGATAATTTTCATGAAGACAGTTTATAAAAAATATAGTTTTGATTCAACTGTAAATGAATTGTGACTGTTCCAAAACATACTTAAATTGTCAATAAGTAACTCCCTAATAGAAAGCTCTGGCGGCGCAATAATGCCAGGGCCTAGCGGACATGCGCGTCAAGCATTGGTGTAGGATCGCGTCAAGCATTGGTGGACATACGCGTCAAGCATTGGTGGACATACGCGTCAAGCATTGGTGGACATACGCGTCAAGCATTGGTGGACATGCGCGTCAAAGCTTGTGGCGGTGTCCGAAAAGTATGAAATACTTGCTCGGACACCCTCTTTATTGTAGTTTTTTCGTACTATTTCGCAGAAATAGGAGAAAAAACGAGGGCTATTCAAGAAGTAACCCGAACTTTAGTTCGAAACTTCTTGGACAGCCCAGCCTTCGATGCAACTATGCGGATGTTCATACAAGCGATGCTAAAAATTGATTTCTGTGTAATTACAGTCTTAATAATTGATAAATTGTCAAAATTATGTTATAATTGTTATGTTGTTTTATGATGGATTAAAAAATACTCTTTTATTATTATTTGCGCTGCACTTATTGCATAGAAATGTTAACCGGAAATTATAAATTTTTATAAGAGGTTTGGCTTATTGCCAGATATTGATCGTCGCGCAAAATAAGGAGATACATATGAATAAAACACTATTATTTGTCTTAATTTTAACAATCGGATATGTGCTCTTTGCGCAGCAGAATGTTTCCGCTCCGCAGAAATACGCTTTGGTAATAGGAAACTCCAATTATTCCGGTATCTCTACTCTAACAAATCCTGTAAATGACGCCAATGACATGGAAACAGCTTTAAAGGATTTGGGATTTACAGTAGATAAGGTTTTAAACGGAAATCTTGAACAAATTGAAAACGCTGTGTTAAACCTAAAGCGAAGACTCAGCGGTTCACGGAATACTTACGGCTTTTTCTTTTACGCTGGTCACGGAGTGCAGTCCAACGGGGAGAATTATTTAATTCCAGTAACAGCCGATAATATACGCTCTGAAAATCAATTACGCGATAGAGCGGTTTCACTTCAATTTGTACTTGATACCATGAGTGAAGCCGGAAATGAGTTAAACATGATTGTACTTGACGCATGCCGCGACAATCCATTCGGCTGGGCGCGAAGCGGAAGCCGAGGACTTACAGTAGTAAGCCGCGCTCCCGGCGGAAGTATAGTAATGTACGCGACAGGAGCCAATTCGACAGCAGCGGACGGTACAGGCCGTAACGGTTTATTCACAAGTCATTTATTAACAAATCTAAAAACACCGGGATTAAGCGTATATGAAGTATTTGACAGAACAATGGGCAGTGTTACAAACGCAACTAACGGTATACAGCACCCTGAACTTTCATTAAGGTTCGCGGGCGCGAATTCCGCCTATCTTGGTTCGAGAGCTTCGCCTTCGCCAAGTCCGACACCACAACCTAATCCTTCGCCGTCTCCAAACCCAAGTGCGATTCCCGCCAACATGGTGAGAATAAACGGCGGAACCTTCCAGATGGGAAGCGCTTCCGGAGGCGAAAGTGACGAAAGACCTGTCAGGCAGGTAACTGTCAGCAGCTTTTATATGAGTATATACGAAGTTACGCAGAAAGAATGGTTTGAAATTATGGGAACAACGGTTCGCCAACAGCGTGATATGGGGTATAGAGCATGGTCTTTGCACGGCGAAGGAGATAATTATCCAATGTATTATGTAAACTGGTATGAAGCTATAGAGTACTGTAACAAGAGGAGCCTTAAAGAAGGATTAACGCCTGTTTACGGCGGCTCCGGTAATAACATAACATGCAGCTGGAACGCAAACGGTTACCGCCTGCCGACAGAAGCAGAATGGGAGTACGCTGCCAAGGGAGGAGGCAGAGACCCCTTAATCTATACATATTCCGGGAGCAATAACGCGAGCACCGTAGCGTGGTATACAGACAACAGCGGAAACAGTACACATCCTGCAGGAACTAAAACACCCAACTCACTTGGTCTATACGATATGAGCGGGAACGTAGGGGAATGGTGCTGGGACTGGCGCGGATCATACCCCCAAGGCGCGCAGACCGATCCGCGCGGCGCTTCTTCTGGTACCAACCGCGTGATTCGCGGCGGGGGTTTTGGCCATTCAGAAGATGTCATCCGTTCGGCAAGGCGGCTCGGCACTTATCCGGAGGTCTGGGATGGTAGAACCGGCTTTCGTGTTGTGCGCTCCCAGTAGTACAGTATACGCTTAAGTGTCAGAGACCACATTTTCATAGCGTTGTCAGGTAGCAAAAGTACGCTACAGGCAGCGGAGTACACACATATGGTGACAGGCACGAAGAATACCGGGGCTGTCCAAGAAGTTGGTTACTTCTTGAACAGCCCTCGTTTTTTCTCCTATTTCTGCGAAATAGTACGAAAAAACTACAATTAAAGAAGGTGTCCGAACAAGTATTTCATACTTTTCGGACACCGCCAGGTGTAATTGGGTGTCATGGTACGCCATGGGCAGCGTACCATATTAAACTAATAATACTTCTTTTTATATACTCTACCTGACCTGTTTTTATTATATTAATAATATGCGGGTAGAATTAATGTTTTTCGGCAATCATAACATTAACTTTGAAGATAATGATATAGAAGCTGTCGAAAATTATGTAATAAAAGAGCTAAATAAAATTCCCATTCCTGATGTGTTATACAGCATATTGGAAGATAATCTGATTTCTAAATATTTAGGCGATAAATTAACGAAATTATTAAGTATTGATAAATGGTTCCCTATTCCATTTCATCAAATACCAAGTATCCAGGGTTTTCTAAAAGACAGAATAGTCGCAATAGGCCCTATGTGTATGCACATGGTGATTACACCCCACCATATTAAACTGCCGGAAATAATATATAATAAAATTATATGGTATTCACCTGGAAACAGAGAAAAAATACAGGCAATACGCTCCTATTATTATTCAATAATTGAACATTTTGGCGGTAGTTTCGCTTTATACGCAACAGAACATTTATGGCAAAAATACTTTATTGCAAATGATTTTCTCGGCGCTTCAACTTTATTCAGCTTTAAAGAAGTTTTAAAATCCAAATACAACACAAATAAAAAATCAATTTATAATTTTCCGCACGGTAAATACCCGCATTATTATATTGACACCTTTAATGATTTTTAAGCCTTGACATTCCAATTTGGAATATCAAAAAATCAACAGCCTTGACCATTTTAATAGAAATGCCGTATATTATACATGTACCCGCGAGCACTATTGATGCTTGCCCCCGCCGGGCAGTGTGCCTGGCATTTTTTTTGCTCAAAGGTTATTCAGAATGTCAAAAACCAGAGTAAGCGTTTACATAGACGGTTTTAACCTCTAACACAGCACACTCCAATTCTCCCATCCAACCAACCGTTGGCTTAACCTTATGGAACTATCCAAACGAATCATCAATCCAAAAACCGAAGAAATCTCATCCGTATATTATTTTTCAGCTCTAACAACATGGAAACCCGAAAAAGCAAAGAAACATTTATTATATATTCACGCACTTCGCACTGTAGGAGTAAAAGACATATTAGGTAAATTCACAATCCGAGACAGAAGATGCCCATTATGTACAAAATGTTATCAATCCCACGAAGAAAAGAAAACAGATATAAATATTGCTATTACATTACTTGCAGACGGCATGACAAACAAATTCGACACAGCTCTAATTTTATCAGGCGACAGTGACCTTGCTCCAGTTATAACCAAACTTAAAAAACTCTGCTCAAATAAAAAGGTTGGAATAATCGTACCGCAGAACCAATCCGCCATGAACCTAAAGCAACACGCAGACTTTTTCAAAAAGATACAAGACAGAGACTTGAAAAAGTCTCTCCTGCCGGAACAAGTAACTTATAATGAGAATTTAATTACTGCTCCTGTCGGTTGGCTACCTAAAATTAATTCTACACCTGTTGTATAAAGTTAATTAGATTTTAATATAGTATTCGCTTGGGCGACAGGAACCACATTTTCATAGCGTTGTCATATAACTAGAGTACGCTACAGGCGATAAAATATTCCTTGCATTATTTATCATCAATACAACAAATGCATTTATTATTATACCCACAATGATTTTGATGACGGACTTGTTCAATAACTAAAGCTGTCGAATAACTCTATTACCTCGGAGTTTGTCGGGCATTGTTATATCTTTTTAGAGTGTCTTTTGCGACACGAATATGATTTTTTAAGGTCTATAATGCGGATAAAACAAATTCTTTTTGGGGTATTTCATTAAAAAACGCAGATTTTGTAAATTATAAAGTTGTAAAAACAGGAGAATGTCATGAAAATCGGTATTAGACTCGGGATAGTTCTTGTGGCGCTTAGCTTATTCAGCATTGCTTCGGTCGGGATTACCCAGCTTTTAATTTCAAGGGAGAATATCTCCGAACTTGCCAGGGAAAATGCCTTGAATTCCGCCAGTCAATCGGCCAGTGAGATGACGACCTTTCTTGAAATTTACTATTACAGTGTGGAAACTCTGGCCCAGGTACTGGAGCAATACAATTTTTGGGAGCCACAGAAACGCCGGGAATTTCTTACCGCTACCCTTATTGGCGTAGTAAAGGCGAATCCGGAAATTTCAGGCGTTTGGGTTGTCTTTGAGCCTGATGTCCTTGAAGGCAATGACAGGCTTTATTTGGGAACTTACGGGACGGACGATTACGGTCAATACGCTCCGTATTTTTACTGGAGCGGCAATGATATTGCCATGGCTGTTATGAAAAATTTCAGAACGCCGGGAGACGGCGATTATTATCTTGTGCCCAAAGCCAATAATGCTACTACTGTTTCGGATCCATACAGCTTTGACAGGGACGGCGTTAATACCATGATAACTTCCATAGCCAGCCCCATACGCGACAATGGCAAAGTCGTGGGCGCTGTGGGCTTTGATATTTATATAACGGAAATACAAACAATTTCCCAGGCAAACAAACCATACCCAGACGCAATTACATCAGTTTTCAGCAATATAGGCACTATTGCCGCCCACACGGATATAAACCGTCTTGGAAAAAATATCCGCGATACAGAATCGGATATTATCGGGCCGTATATGAACAACCTTATTGCGGCCATAAAAAAGGGAGAAACCTTTAGCTTTACAAATAATTCAAGCCAATCAGGCAAATCCTTTTACACTTTTTCCATTCCCGTTCAGATTGCTTCTTCGATGGCTCCCTGGAGCTATGTTGTCCAAATTGTTGAAAACACTTTAATGGCTCCGGTATATTCCATGATGCGTATATCTTTAATCATAAGTCTTGTAATACTTGCGGCTGTTGTCGCCGCGTCAATATTGCTGGCCAGGTCCCTTACCAAACCGATTGTTGAAGTCGCGGATACCTTAAAAGATATTTCCCAGGGTGAAGGGGACCTTACCCGTATAATCACAGAGAATGGAAACGATGAAATTTCCGATCTTGCCCATTATTTTAATTTAACGCTGGAAAAAATCAGGTGCCTTGTGATTAATATCAAAAAACAGGCGGCGGCCCTTTTGACCATTGGAAATGAGCTTTCCGCCAATATGGACAATACGGCAAACGCGGTAAATGGAATTAACTCCAGCATTCAAAGCATAAAGGGAAAGATGGTCGACCAAAATGCAAGCGTTTCCAATACTCACGCAACCATGAACCAAATTAACCTGAACATCGACGATCTTGACAAGCATATTGAAAAGCAGGCAAGAAGCGTTGCGCAATCGTCGTCGGCTATTGAAGAAATGCTTGCCAATATTCATGCTGTTACCAAAACATTGATTAAAAACAAGGAAAATGTGAACGAATTGACAGAGGCCGCCGAGGTAGGCCGATCCGGCCTGTCCGATGTATCGTCGGACATTCAGGAGATTGCAAGGGAGTCTGAGGGGCTTTTGGAAATCAACTCTGTTATGGAGAATATCGCAAGCCAAACCAACCTGCTTTCAATGAACGCCGCCATAGAAGCCGCCCATGCCGGCGAAGCAGGCAAGGGCTTTGCGGTGGTAGCTGATGAAATCCGCAAACTCGCGGAAAACTCAGGCGAACAGTCCAAAACCATAAGCTCGGTTCTTAAAAAAATCAAGGAAGGCATCGACAATATTATTTCTTCTACCAACAATGTATTAACCAGATTTGAAGCAATAGAGAAGGGAATCAGGACCGTAACAGAGCAGGAAGACAATATCCGCAGCGCAATGGAGGAACAGGGAGAAGGAAGCAAACTGGTGCTCCAGGCCATAAGCGAAGTAAACGATATAACCCAAAAGGTAAAAGGCGGCTCCACAGAAATGTTAAAGGCCAGCAATCAGGTCATTAAGGAAGGCGAAAGCCTTGAACTCGATACCAAAGAAATATCCGCGGGAGTAAACGAAATGGCGTCTGGAACAGAGAAAATAAATGTAACGGTGAATCAGGTAAACGATATCAGCAGGAATAACCGGGAAAATATCGATATTCTTGTCGGGGAAGTTTCGCGCTTCAAGGTTGCCTAAGGGGTATGATATAACAGCGGAATGAAGATATTCGAACCATTGGTGTTTAAATGGGTAGTGTGGGATTCTCTCAACGAAGTTTCCAGAGCTCAGCGGCAAAACACTCATAAACCTGGAGCCGTGATCATCCGCCAAACCTTGTACAATACGTGCTATACACGCAGATATCTTTTAATGTATACTGCGTTCAGGGAATTGGTGGGGAATTTATGCCGGAAATGGCTAATTTTATTCCTTATGTGACGCAGAAACAGTATGATGTCTCAAAATACAATAGGTTACCGTGTGAGGAACGCCTGATATGAATTATTCTCATGCATTTATACCGACACTAAGGGAAGTGCCTGCGGACGCGGTTATCGTAAGCCATAGACTGATGTTCCGCGCGGGTTTAATCCGAAAGCTCGCGAACGGGCTTTTCGCATACCTGCCGCTCGGTCTTCGCTCTTTCAGAAAGGTGGAAAAGATTGTCCGAGAAGAAATGGACGCTGTCGGCGCACTTGAAATGAAACCGACTGTTATTGTTCCAGGCGAATTATGGAAGGAATCCGGCCGATGGGATTTATTCGGTGAATCCCTCCTTCGCTTAAAGAACAGACTAGAAAATGATTTTGTTGTCTCACCCACCGCCGAGGAGGCATTTACCGCTATCGTCCGCGATGAGCTATCAAGCTACAGGCAGCTTCCGCTCACGCTGTACCAGATCAACACAAAGTTCCGCGATGAAATACGGCCCCGCTACGGGGTAATGAGAAGCCGCGAGTTTGTAATGAAAGACGCGTATTCCTACCATACGGATGAAGCAAGTCTTGACGAGACCTACCAGGCAATTGGACACGCTTACAGGCGTATCTTTAAAAGGTGCGGGCTTACGGTTATCCCCGTAAAAGCTGACTCAGGCGCAATGGGCGGAAGCGGCTCCGAAGAGTTTATGGTAGAGAGCGAAATCGGCGACAATACGCTTATTCTCTGCAGGAGCTGCGATTACGCCGCCAATGCGGAAAAAGCTTCCTGTGCCGCAGACTATGCTTTATCAGAATCAATGGAAGCCGCCGCGGACACCCCGCCTTATGAGAAGATTGACACTCCGGACTTAAGAACAATTGACGAGCTTTGCGCCTCCTTTAAAATACAGCCGAACAAATTCATGAAGACGCTTATTTACCGCGCCGTCAACATTGAGCTTGATCTGTCTTCCGCTCCAGGCTGCGCTGCGCTTAAACGGAGTAAACCTTCAAAAGACGCGCCTTTAGTTTACCCCGAAGCGTTTTTCGCAGCTGTTATAAGAGGCGACCTTGATGTAAACGAGGTAAAACTTGCAGCCGTTTTAAAAGCAAGCGAAGCAGTTCTCGCATGTGATGCTGATGTTGTCCGCCTTACAAACGCGCCTGTCGGATTCGCTGGCCCTATCGGATTAACCGACCTTCCGGTAATTATCGACAAAAGCGTCAGCGCAATGAATGACGCAATAACAGGCGCGCTGGAAAAAGATACTCACTTTAATCACGTGGCGTACGGCAGGGATTTTACTTCCTGGATGATCGAAGATATCCGCACGGTAAAATCGGGTGACCGCTGTCCTCTTTGCGGCGGCGAATTGTATACAAAGACGGGCAATGAGCTTGGACATATTTTTAAACTTGGCGGCAAATACACCAGCTCAATGAACGTAACCTACCTTGATGAAAACGGCAAAAACCAAAAACCGATTATGGGATGCTACGGCATCGGCATTGATCGCGCTCTTGCTTCTGTTATAGAGGAGCATCATGATGACGCCGGAATTATATGGCCTGCGTCGGTAGCTCCGTTTCACATAATAATAATTCCTATTAAATACAGCGGAGAAGTTAAAAGGAGAGCGGATCAGCTTGCGAATGAGTTAACAAAAGCGGGGTTTGATGTTCTCCTTGACGATCGTGACGAGCGCCCCGGAGTTAAATTCAACGATGCTGACCTTACGGGCATCCCGTGGCGCGTTATTATCGGAGAGAAAGGGATTGCTAATAAAAAAGCAGAAATAAAACACCGAAGGGAAAAAGAAAACCGCATGATCGATCTGAACAAAGCCGTAGTAGAGATTGTGCAGAATATACACGATGAGCTTAATCAATTAAAGAAATAAGCTTTAATAACCGCCTATTGTTATGGATACTTTTCCGGTCAATTTGTTATAAATGAACTAAATCCCAAGCGCTTTCTTAAAGTTCACTACAATTTCGTCTACCATTGGCCTTGCGTCAATGTCCTGAAGCAATCCCCTGTTACGGTAAAAATCAATCAATGGCGCTGTCTGTTTGCGGTAGACTTCAAGCCGTTTCTGGACAGCCTCAGGTCTGTCATCATCGCGGGTATATATCTCTCCGCCGCAATGATCGCATATATTTTCTTTTGCAGGCTTGTTAAAAATCAAATGGAAATTATATCCGCATTTTCTGCAAACACGCCGACCGCCAAGGCGCTCCAGAACGCCGGAATCAGGAATATCAAAGTTAATAACTTTTTCTACAACAGAGAATGTATCCAGCGCCTGCGCCTGCACAATGGTACGCGGGAAGCCGTCGAGTATATAACCTTTCTGAACATCATCCATTGCAAGACGCTCCTTTACAAGCGCAATTGTAGTGTCATCATCCACCAGTTTCCCAGAATCAATTATCTCTTTTACCTTAACACCCAATGGACTTTTTGCAGCAATTGCGGCGCGAAAAATGGAACCTGTACTGATTTGTTCAACTTTTAATATCTCGACAGCTTTTAGCGCCAAAGTACCTTTGCCCGCACCAGGAGGGCCTAAAAAAATCAATTTCATTAAATGCTCCTTCGTATAATCATATATCGGTATTGGCGGAGCAACAAGCAAAAAAGATATAAAAATAATGAACCGGCACGGACTAAAGGTGTGTCAGTCTTTTTACAGATGTCCCGCGTCAAGGATAATTACATCTACCCTGCGGTTGTTAGCGCGGCCTTCGGGGGTGTCGTTGGATGATACGGGGACTGTTGCAGCAAAGCCTGCGATTTGGAAATTATTCTCATTTAAACCGAGGGCGCACAAGTAGCGCAATATCGCCCTTGAACGTTCTACCGAAAGCTGCCAGTTGTCTTCCCAGGGGCCGGCTGGATCAACATCAATCGCGTCTGTATGGCCTTCTATCCTGAATTTTCTGCCAGCCAGTTCGGGGGAATTGAGATATGTACCAATGCGAAGAAGTATGTCTCTTGTTTCTTCAACGTTGATGCGCGCGCTGGCTGAATTAAAAAAAGCGTCTCCTGCAAGGGTTATAACAAGGCCCCGTTCATCATGAGTAATTTTAATGATATTGGAACGTATTTCAGGAGAAAAAAGGGAAACAGCCCTGCGCATGGCGTTTCCCATAACACGGCCCTGTTCCATTGAAGGCAGGGACATAATTGTATTGCCTAAATCAGCAGCCCGGCCCGCAGATACTGTAAGACCTCCGGGCGACGAACCGACGCTTGCCTGCCTCATTGATTCGGATATTGCATCAAGCTGCGCTTGGGTTATTTCATCAGGATTAAACATAATTATAAAGAAACACAGGCACAGCGTAATCATGTCCGAATACGTTGTCATCCAATCAGGCGCTTTTAGTTCATCCTGCTTTTTCTTTTTTGCCATCCATCAGTCCTTGAACTAGTCCTTAAGCAATTCTGCTGACATCGTCTTGGCTACAGCAGGTTCAAGATATGCAAGTAATTTCATTGCCAGAATACGGGTATTATCGCCTGCCTGAATAGAAAGGACTCCTTCAATAATCATTTCCTTTACAGCGCCCTCAGATGTGGAGTGCCCTTTTAATTTAACGCTCCATGGCGCGACAGTTACGTTTGCAATCAAAGAACCGTAAAGCGTTGTAATAAGCGCCATCGCCATGTTCGGGCCGATTGAAGATTTGTCATCAAGGTTTGATAACATGTTAACAAGACCGATAACCGTTCCCATCATTCCGAAAGCAGGAGCGCCGCCTGCCCATGTCATTAAAAGAGCGTGATTGATACCATGGCGGATCTGCATCTGCGTTACTTCCAGTTCCAGAAGATCGCGGATAATTACAGCATCTGTTCCGTCAACAACAAGGCGAAGTCCTTTTTTCATGAACTCGTCCTCAAGGTCTTCAAGCTCGTCTTCCAGTGCCAAAAGACCCTCACGGCGGGCTTTTTCCGAAAAGGCTACAAGCTTCTGAATTATTGCCGCTTCATTAAACGCCGGTATGCTGAAAGTTCGTTTAATTGCGCCGAAAATACCAAGTGAAACATTCCATTTATTAGCTACCATAACCGCGAAAAAAGAACCAACAACAACAAGCGCGAAAGACGGAAGGTTCAAAAGACGGGTTAAACCTACTATGCTTCCTGCTGTAGAGATAGCGGTAAAAATAACCATACCGAAAGCGCCGACTAAGCCGACAATCGAAGCCAGATCCATACTTTCACTCCTGTACCACAAACGGGCCTAACCGTTTGCGGTAGGTTACAATTTTTTCCAATACATCGTCCGCTTCTTCTCGGACTATATATACTTTACCTGAAAACATCACAAGCGTTGTATCGGGACGCACTTCAATACATTCAATTTGATGCGGATTTATATAATACTCTTTCCCGTCAAGCCTGGTTACTTTTATCATAACTGTATCAGAGAATCAAGGATGACCCGATCCCTATTTACTCCTTACCTCTTGAGCGTCAGCAATTCCTGCAGCAGCTGATCCGCTGTCTGTATTGTACGCGAGTTAGCCTGGAAACCGCGCTGGGTTACGATCATGTCTACAAACTGATCCGCCATGTCAACATTGGACATTTCCAATGTGCCGGGAATTATACTGCCTTTTCCTGCAACTCCGGAAGGACCGATATTCGCAAGTCCTGAGTTATTAGAAACCTTGAACGCGTTATCTCCTACTTTTTCAAGGCCGCCCTGATTTGTAAAACTTGCCATCGCTACCTGGCCCAGCAATCTTGTTGTACCGTTTGTATAAACACCGGTAATATTTCCCGATTGATCAAACTTGAAAGTCTCAAGATAACCCATGGTGCGTCCGTTCTGCTCAACCGCTTTGCTTGAGCTTTCTTCAGCGTACTGGGTGATTGAATTGGTGAATCCGCCGACCTGCCCAAGATTAAGAATGAACTCCTGCCTTACCTGGGTGCCATCCTCATTGGCGGTGGTATTCGGCACATCGAACGCGACATACATTTGCACAGAGCCTGAAGCGCCTGATATGTTGCCGTCTCCGTCTTCGGCGGAAAGCAAAGTTCCGTTATTCGAAAATGTTACTGTAAAGGTATTGGGCCCGTCCACAGCCGGCGCTACATCACCGAAACCGATAGTCGCGTTTGTCGGAACATCCGCTTGCGGGTTTACGGCAACTATTGCGTTCCATGTATTCGGGGTTCCCGGCACCTTTTGAAACTGAACTTGCAAATCGTGCGCTTCGCCGAAGGAGTCATATACTTTAATCGTTGTTGACCATGTAGCGCGCCTTATTTCATCCTCTGTCGGATTTTCCGTTAATTCCGGAAGGCGCTTGTCAAGATTACACGCAAAGTTAACAATCGTAGTCGCGCTTGCAGGGTCTTTCCCGCCGACGGGAATATTAATTTGTCCTACAGGAGCTGAAACATCCAGAAATACGGAACCTCCGATTTCCTGCGCCATCCAACCCTGCACTTTCATTCCGTTCGCGGGATTTACCAAAACGCCCTCTGAGTCAACCGAGAAAGCACCGTTTCTTGTATAAAGCTGAGTACCGGCATCGTCAAGAATGAAAAAACCGTTGCCGTCAATAGCGAGGTCCGTCTGGACACCTGTCGTTTGCAAACTTCCCTGATTGTGAATTGTGTCTATTGAGGCAATCGACATTCCAAGACCGACTTCTTTCGGATTTACGCCTCCGAGCGATTCTGTAGGACGAGCCGCGCCCTGCAGCTGCTGATAGAGAATATCCTGAAAATTGACTCTCCCCCGTTTAAAACCATATGTATTGATATTGGCAATATTATTACCAATAACGTCCATTCTTGTCTGATGATTCTGAAGTCCGGATACTCCGGCAAACAATGACCGCATCATATATTTATATTCCTCCTATTCGTTCGCAAAAACCTTGACTACATTCTCCCAGCTGTAGAAATCACCGTTTACCAAAATTTGCGGCACTCCTCCCCTTGTAATCGCCTGTACCGTCCCTTGAATAACTTTATCGCCTTCAAGTATCTCAACATTTTTTCCAAGTGATCCTGACGCCTCGTTCCCCATTAACATTGACGTAAGTTTGTTAAAATCGCTCGCCATTGCCGTCATTTGTTCCAGGGTGGAAAACTGCGCCATCTGTGCGATGAACTGTTTGTCATCCATCGGAGCGGTAGGGTCCTGATATGAAAGCTGGGTAATAAGAAGTTTTAAAAAATCATCCTTACCTAGTTCCTGCTGAGGCTGCCGTGTCGGATTTAAACTCATGTTGTAATCGCGGACAAATTTGTCAAGTTCGTTTATTTCATTCGAACTCATCATCGGCTTTGATAAAATATCCATACATTCTCCCGGGCATTAACGCCCATTTTTTTACCTGATTGAATCAGGCAAGCATATTTACGGAGCCCGTTTGCCGTCCAAAAAAGACATCAACAATGGGCGCTGTTTCCTGTTCATATGATTCTTCATAACCGGAGGCTGCCGTCTTTGCGGCAAAGGAAGGACCTTCAAATTCCTGCCTGTCCGCGCCGGCTCCGTCTGCTGCCAATGATAAATCAAGAGATGCTTCCGCAAATCCCTGTTCCCTGAAAGCCTGTTCCAGAGAGGCAATTTCCCTACGGAAAGCATTCATGGCTTCACTGCTTTCAACTTCGACGAAACCTGTAATCTTGTTTTCGGCCATTTTAAGGTGTATCTTTACATTTCCAAGGGTTTCAGGATGAAGAGAAAGGCGGATAATACCCTCCCCTCCGTTGCGGAGAATCATTGACGCATGACGGACAATATCACCGTTAAAATTATTATGAAGCTCCCTTGCGAGCATGTTCTCAAGCGCCGCAGGAGCCTTTACATCCCAAGTTATCTGTGCCTGCGGACTTTGTCCCGCCGTTTGCTGCGAATAATCCGGCATGCGCAAATCAAGGGATATTTCCTGAACAGACGCTCCGGATACGCGTCCTGCAGATGTATCAGCTAACACGGGCGAACCCCCTGAATTGTTTGTGACATTCGCTGCAGTGCGAAGATCGCGAACTTCAAAAGACACTTTGTCTCTGCGAAGTCCTCTGCGGTATTCGTCAAGCTTCCCCGGATTGCCGCCCTGCCTGTTAAAAGAAGCGCTATTGTCTTCGCCTGCCCTGTTTCCGGCGGATAGCCTCTCGGCTTTTTCGTTTTTGCCTAGCGCGGCAAAGGCGGATGACTGGCTTTCTTTTGCGGCATTGGCCTTCTTCTCCGCCAAAGAGGCAGCTTCGTCAACTTTTTGCTTTGCCGCCAGTTCAGACGCGGTATGAGATTGAAGGACAGCGTCATTTTGCGCTTTGGCGGAAATGAAAGCCGATTCCCTTGAAAAGTTTTCTGTAGATGAAATCTCTTTTGCCAAGCGATCTTTCGTTAATAAATCAGTATTAGCTGACGCAAGTTCTGCAAGGTCTTCTGAATTTTGCGCGCCTGATTCCTGAAAGAATTCTTCTCTAAGCTGAAAAATTTCTGTATCTTCGTTTGCATCATCAAAATTAAAGGAGCTGTTAAACAAATGATCCGCACTCAGAATATTCTGATGTTTACTGTCAAGTGCGGCATCAATCGGATCAATATCCGTATCCGCCGAATCAAGACCAGCGCCTTTCTGCCCGTTAATCTCGGCGAAGGTTTTTAATGAGGCGTTTCTCTCAATTTCATTTGTATAGATATTGAGTCTGTTTTCGTCTTTGATTTTTTCCGCTGCCAACGCGTCCTGTTCTGAATCATTTTCGGATACTTCCGCTAACTGAACATCCTGCAATAAACCGGCAAGAAGCAGCGCAAAATCCGATTGCTCTTCTTCATCGTCTTCATTTACCTGTGACATTGCTTGCTGCGGCGGCTCATTTGAAACTAAATCGACAGGGATTTGATCTGAGTAGGTGGTAATGGCTATCACCGACCGGCCTCCTTTAGAAAGAAGTGTGCCTGACCTCGCTCCCTGCTTGATAAGTGATCAGGTTTCCGGAAGGTGTGAATTAATTACTTATAAACTGGTTGGGCGGCCTGCCATTTTTCTCTGCAGTTCAGCCGCCCTATCAGGATTCATAAGAGAGAACCAGTAAGAAACAATAGATGCTGTTCCTTCAGCCTGGGCAATTTCCTCAGTCTTCCGGATTACGTCGATAGCGTCCTGGTCATCCAGAGCGGCAATAATGTTCACCGCGCTTTGCGGCGGCATGCCTGTCAGATACCTGGCGTTTTGCTCGACATTCCTGTCTTTATTTTCGGCATCTAAAGCCTGAGCTCTTAGGGAATTTTCCCGGTCATCGAGAGCGCTCTGCCTATCTTCCAAGACTTGCGCCATTTGCAGGATTTCCCCGTGGAGGATTTCCAAATCCCTCTTCTGTGTATCAATTTCCATATTCCGCAGCTGAAGAGCTTCAAGCCGAACCGCCAGCCGTTCGGCGTCAAGATTAATCAGCTCATCGTCACCTAACGTAGTCTGGGTTCTAGTTTCTCCGGGAATAAACGGAAGGAATCTCATAACAGGAGCGAGCAGATCTTTAGCGTCAATTATATTAAGAAAATCAAACCAAACAATGCCGCCTATAGATAAAACAATGATGAGCAGCAAAAGAACTATCGTTCTTCCTATCATTGATCCTCCCAAATCTAATTTTTTTCTAGCATGTTTTTAATTTAATGTCAATAAAAAATGTACACTTATAGAAAGATTTTTAATAATTTAGTGAAAAAACCCGTATACTAACAGCAAGAGAAGCAGCATCCGATGATAAATAAGATCGAAGCTGCCCAAAAACCTCAGCTCTCCTAATTCATCGTCTCTTCCCTGTCAACCAGCGTTATTTGTAATGTGCTTGTGCGCCCGCCGCGGATTATTTCGACTGTTACCACATCGCCTGGTTTATTGGCTTCAAGAGCGGCATAATAGTCGGCAAGGGTATTCGTCTTAATTCCGTTAACGGCAGTTATAATATCGCCTCCAAGATAGATTACGCTTCGGCCGTATTGTACGGGTTCTGTTCCCTGACGCAGGCCGGCTCTTTCGGCGAGGCCACCCCTTGTTGTACGGGAAACAAGAAGGCCGGATTCAACAGGCAGTCTTGCGTAACGGACAAGGCTTGAGAAAAGCTGAACAACTGTCGCGTCTATCCAGCCGCGGCGTACCTTGCCGAACTGGATCAGTTCGTTTACGACGCGTTTGGCAGTATTAACGGGGACAGCGAAGCCGATACCGACAGATCCGCCTGATGTGGAATAAATCATTGTGTTGATTCCAATCATCCTGCCTTGGGTATCAAGAAGCGGGCCGCCTGAATTGCCGGGGTTAATGGATGCGTCAGTTTGAATCATGTCGCGGATAATTCTGTTTCTGGATGTCTGTATGGGCCGTCCCAAACCGGAAACAATCCCGACTGTTAATGTACGTTCAAGCGCGAAAGGATTGCCGATTGCCAATACCTTCTGCCCTACTTTAAGGTTGGAAGAGTCTCCGTACGGTATTGTAATCAGTTCCATCCCGTTCGGCGGACTGAATTTTAAAACAGCAAGGTCATTTTCCGAATCAACGCCGATAACTTCTCCTTCAAACTGGGAGCCGTCAGCAAGATTGATAAACACTCTGTGCGCGTTTTCTATAACATGGTTATTGGTTAGAACATAGCCGCGGGTATCAATGATGGAGCCGGAGCCGGAACTGCCTTCCTGCGGAACTGGTTCTAAAAACCAGTTTATTGCCATTATTTCTGTAGTGATATTCACAACAGCGGCGTTTAGCCGCTCATAAAGGGAAATATTAACCCGCTCATCTTCGGAATAAGCTATTAAATCAGCGGTATTCAGCGCCTTGTATTCAGACTGCTGCAGGACAAATTCGCTTATTTGATTTTCAGCTGCCTGAAAAGAAACAGGTTCGATGTTTGTGTTTGATCCAAAAGGCTTTAATAAGCCAAAACCGACAGCGAGAAGCAGAACAAAACACGCGCTTATCAGAGAAAAGAATAAAACCTGACCACGGCTGTATAGTCTCATAACTCAAATTATATCAAAAGAAAACCGATAATAAAAGCTAATATGTTAAGAATTCCTGTTATTTTTGTTATTTTTATAAATGTTTTCAGCGTTTACGCTCTTGATTTACCCATTTCTGGAATCTCTGATGATTCTATTTTAAGAGCAAATCTGAAAGACGCGTGGATGATTGAAGCTCCCAACAGGGTGCTGGCACAAAAGCCGCGTATTGAATTGCTGGAAACAGGAGAAATGGTACAAGTCAGTGTTCAGGAAGGAAGAGACGTATTCAGGGTTATTCTCGCGCGGGAACTAATGAGAGGCAATAACGCTACTGACACAAGAGCTGCCGTATCCCGCAGGGGAACAGGGACTTTTCCCGGGTGGGCGCAAGGGTCATGGATGCTTACAAGGCGCAAGGATACAGGGGCTGCGACAGAGATCAGAATATATTTGCGAAGCGATCAAAACATGCACATCCAGTTCCGTCCGTTTGACAATGATAAATGTTACATGGACGTAATTCTTTACGGCGCCTATGTCGCCCGTTCAATAACAGTCCCTGTCACTTTTGAACGCTTGTATACCATGCAGCTGAAAGATATCCTGAGACTTGTAAATGAAAAGTTCCCTGTCCGCTACTTTGAAGTTGAACCGGCAAATTACAGAGACAGCCTAAGACTTATAAACCAGATCCGCTCCTCTATTGCTGGACTGCGTTTCGCTGATGACGGCGCGATTGATGAAAACGGAAATTATGTCTTTATTAATACCATGCTGCCGCAGAACACGCAGCCCGGCCTTAACTGCTCAGGGTTTTTAAAGTGGCTAATCGACGGAATTATCCGCCCCGTAACAGGACAGAGACTTTCCATCGCGCCGCTTAAAGCTCCGTTCGGGCAGCGCGGCTCTTCATTTACAGAGCTTTGGGAAGAAAGCCGGGACGTCTTCTTCGGTCTTGACTGGATCAGAAACCTTGCCTACCAGGCAAACAAGAGCCTTAGGTCGCCTTCCTACGGTGTCCTTGATGAGTTTGAAGTCCGGGTCGACAGTTTTTCCCTTCTGACAGTAAATCAAAATAATGTGAGTACTACTAAATCATATCCCGGCTTCATGAATGAAGCTGGATACAACATCGAAGGCCTGCATCCGCTTTTGTACACGCTCGCTGTTAACGACCCTTTCAGTTTTTACCTTGCCGCGATAAGCAACGAGATAGCGACACCCTCTTCCCCGACCGGAACCCCCCGCCTTCGCCAGTATTACCATGTAGCAGCCCTTTTCCCGTATTTTGACGAATACGGCGACTTTAAAATCGCGGTCTTTGAAAGCGCCGCAGAAACCTCATTCGCGGCCTTCCGGAACCGCTACCCGGGACATTTTATCAATCTGGTGAGGATTCCTGTAGCGGCAAGATTCGAGCCATAAACCCGCTTAAGGGATGAACGAATTACTCATCGGGCCCCACGGGCCTTTGTCGCCTTTACTGTTTTCGTAGCGGACGCAGATGAAGCACTGCTTGCCTGAGTTGTCGTAGGGGAACTCGATTAGGTCGCGCTTGCGGCGGGTGAAGTGGCTGGCCGTCAATTCTTCGGGGTTGACAGGCACGCGGCGAAGGTATTGGCGCTCGATCATCATCTCTTCGGTGATGCCGTTCATGTTCGGAGGGAGGACGCCGAAGTAGATGCGGAAGCCCCAGTCGGCCCTTTCGTCGTAGCGGTGGCCGTCAATGGGGGTGATGAAAAGGGAGAGCGCGTTTTTATGGGGATAGGTGATTTCGGCGGTGACGACGCTTGTCGGAGGGCCGATGTGCGTGGGGGTGTTGTCGGGGAGTCTCATACCCAGGGAGACCCATTCGGCTTCTGTAAGGGGCGGCATGAAAAAGTGGCGGCGGCGCAAATCCCTCATATGGTCGGTGAGATCTCCGAAGGCGGTGCGCATCTCCTGGTTGGTAACAGCGTTGCGCTCTTCAATCTGCGCCATTTTCATCGCTTCGCTTGCCTTGGTGAAAAGCTGCGTGAGCTTTGTTGCCATCGGGGCAGGCACGCCCCACCTTGTTGCGTTGTTTAACAGCGCGTTGACCCAGATATTGGCCATTGTCAGTTGTCCTGTCCGTGTTCCTGGAAGCCAGTCTGAATTGTGTCCCATATAATCTCCTTTTGACCCTATTAGGGGTGATTTGCCGGCAGTTACTTTTACGCCGGAAGTAATTACTTTTGTTCTGAAAGTAGCTACTTTTATCTCGGAAGTAGTTACTTTTGTCCTGAAAGTAATTACTTTTGTATCAGAAGTAACTACTTTTACCCCAGCGGTAATTACTTTTATACCGGAAGTAATTACCTTTACTCCGGAAGTATGTACTTCTGCTTTGGAAGTATGTACTTCTACCGCGGAAGTACGCACTTTTACCCCGGAAGCTTCGGCTTCCGAACCAAAGGTGACAATCACCTCCGCTATATATAGCGCCATTATTTGCAATGCGGCGCCGTAATAAAGCGTAAAGACACTGAGGATTTGTCTTAAAATCCAAAGTGTCTTTGAATGAAATTATTTACAGTCATTAATTAGAGTCATTACTTCATTTGATGCCTGAGTGGAATCAATTGTTCCTTGCGCGAAATTTGCATAGATTTCCGCAAAACCTGTATTCCAATCATTGAGTTTTGGTACATTCGGAAGCGGAGGTGAAGCATTGTTTCCTGCCGCGTCCAAATAATCGCTTTGTTTTTTTTCTATTGGATTAGATGGAAGAGCATCCCTTCCGGCAGGTGTTACAGGTATACCGTAAGTAGTGCCCATAGTAGCCCATACGCTCGGCGTATTTGTAAAGTAATTTAAAAACTCGGCAGCGGCTTTTGGATTTTTTGAATTTTTGTTTATTCCCATCATCTGGCTCATCTGACCCCACAATTTTTTAGTTGTCGAAGCGTTTGGGGGCATGATTAATTCGGTATCGCTGCTTACCTGATTGGACCAGGCAAAGGTAATAATTGATGTTCCCGCGCTGTGTGATAGACTGCTGGTTTCGTTATAACCTGAATCGTAAGCCGGTATGATGTTGTTCGTTCGCAACTCCGCCCACATATCAAAGTATTTTTTTACCTCAGCCGCGGTTAATTTCGTCTGACTGCCGTCCCATACCGGAGTTTCGTTATCTGTAGCCCAATATCCAAAAAACGCGGTATTTGATCCATAATCGGTCATAGGATAAACACCGGAAGGGAGTTTATCCTTAATGGTTGAAAGCCATGTTTCAAATTGCGTCCATGTCATTGATGTATTAGGAATATCAGCGTTGTATGTAGTAAGCGCAGCTTTGTTATAAATCATCGCAGGCATATTTGACGCTACAGGAATTGCGTAGAGTACTCCGTTTCTTGTTCCAGCGTCGATTGCAGCTTTGTCAATGCTTGCTGTATTTAATGTACCGTCAGTTACATACGGAGCCAATGAAATTAAAACATCTTTTGGGTCGTCATTAGATGAAATATTGTTAAATTGACCGCCAAGCTGGACGATATCAACGCCGCCTCCTTGTTTAAGCTCGTTGCTAAATTGATCAAAATGCTCGTTAGCTCCGGCTGCAGGCTGCATAAATAAAGGAATGCTTTTTGCATTGGAGAATTCACCGGCCACTATTTTAGCGGCTGCGATTCGAGTCTCATTTCCCCAGAATGACCAGCGAATAACAATACTAGTAAGATTGCCGCTGCCGTTGTCTACAGATACGGCATGTTCGCCTTGAGGAACCGAAACCACAGCATTATCATCGGTTGTAATTTTCATATTCTCAGGAATCGTAACGGTTGTGCCGCTTATTATTATAGGCATTGTAGCGCCTTGTAATTCTATGCTGTCTCCGACGCTGGCGGCTGAGCCTGTACTGATCTTTATAGAATAATCTTGCTTACTAATGATCAGTAATACATAGGTACCGCTTGTTATCGCTGACCTGGCTACGCTTTCTGTTATTTTCAACTCGTAAACAAAATTAGCGTCTTCCCATGAATAAACCGAAGAGTTAACTGCCGCACTGCTGTCGCTTTTCGGCGGTGATGAGCTGCCACCTGTGCCGTTGTCACACCCCATAAAAGTAAAGACTACCGCTGCCAAAATAATGGCAGTTCCGAACTGAAAGACATTTTTTTTCATACATTTCTCCTTTCTGCGTGATCTTTATTTATTTCAAACGGACATAGCTGTCCTTTTGATTGATATTGGGGAAAACTCTATTGTTTTGGGTCGTTTATTTGTTAATGTATATACATATAG
>Ga0209755_10000214_pt1 | contig 113451 bp, 94 predicted proteins | sample TergutCo191P1_FD_187301 | JGI IMG/M metagenome (GOLD analysis project Ga0209755, IMG submission 187301) | Cornitermes sp. P1 segment gut microbial communities from Petit-Saut dam, French Guiana - Co191P1 (SPAdes) (version 2) | ecosystem: Host-associated > Arthropoda: Insects > Digestive system...
GGGGGGGGGGGGTAAATTCAATAAAAATAAAACTGATTTATTTTATCTCTATTTTAGAAACAGATATCATTTTAAAAATAGATATAGAACGTTATGCCCTGCATGGTCTCCACTGCAATCAAAGGCCGCTTTTCATTTAAAAAGGATGTATTTTACATATCAGATTGATGATAAAATTCAATATGATTTAATTTATTTATTAAATCCACTGTTGGCAAATTTTACTTACGAAGGCTCTCATAATAAAAATATAAATGATCTTAAAAATAATTTACATTTTTTTCATTCAGTTAATATTACTCCGAATAATAATTTAAGCAATTTTAATGATAATTTAAAAATAGAACATATTCCGGATGAAAATACAGTTAATTTAAAATTAGAGTCAATACGCGCATGGTACATGAATGAAAAAACCTTATTAAGCGCTTTAAAAACAATACTGGAATATTCAGATAATTTTGATGAGTTAGGTTTAACATTATATCGATATTTTACAAGTGAAAGATATACTGAAACTTATAATTATCATCTGCATACGCAAAACATGAGAATAAATAAATTATTGTCTTTATATTATCAGTTAAAAATAATTAAAGGATAAGTGATAATGTATAAATTATTAAAAAGCCTTGCACTGCTCTTCCCTCCTGTTAAAAAGTTATATCAAAAAGTAAATATGTTAAAAAATCAATGCGAAGACTTACAAAGGCAAAATGTGGAATTACTAAAACGGAATAATGAATATTATAAAAATGAAATTGATTTAATTAAAAAAATAAATGAATTAGGTTCCGTAATAAGTGATAACTATATTAATAAAGAGCAATATTACAAGTTAATTGAAAATATTATTCCTTATATTGATTTAAGTCATATTAAGAGCTATTATAGTTGCAATGCTCTTGAACGGTTTGATATGATATTTAATGGATATAATGGTCATCATGTTAACAGAGAAAATGGTTGTTTGGAATTTTGTTGCAATAATCAAATATGGGATATTCCCGGAGTTGATTTATTGGGAACTCCGGAAGAATCTATAATTAAATTTGTAAAAATGCGCAATGATATAATAGCAGAAAGTAAGATTATTGCCTTATTGGAGCGGAATGATAGTTTTCGTAACTATACATCAGATTGTGCAAAATGTAACAGGTTTAAGCTGGTTGATTCCGTTAAAAATGACGGGCTCATACATTATGTTAATATAAATGTCTTTCCCGCACCGTGTCAGTGTAAATGTATATATTGCGAAGTTCATAACGGTCAACTTGGTATCCTGGACAGAGAAAAGCATAATAATATATATGATAGAATATTTAATGCGATTACTTATGCTAAAGATCATGGTATGATTGCGGCTGATGCTCTCTGGCAGGCCGCCAGTGGTGAAATCACAATAAATCCATATAAAGATAAAATACTTGATTTGATTGGGAATAATACTTCAAGATTTTTATCGAACTGTTTTATTTTTGATGAAAAAATAGCGGCTAATTTGCACAATAATCCATTGTCAGAAATAAATCTGTCTATTGATGCAGGTACTGCAGAGACGTGGTATAAGGTTAAAGGTGTAAATAACTTTAACGTAGTTGTTGAGAATCTTTTTAAATATAAAGAAATATGTAATAAACCAGAACAAATTACTTTCAAATATATAATCTTACCGGGAATAAATGACAATTTAGATGATTATAACGGAGTTATGGACTTAATGAAAAGACTATGTGTTAAGCAATTAATAATTTCAAGGGACGGGAATGTTGAATTTTCCAATGATAAAAATCATCATGAATCTGCCATAAAGGCGGCAGGTATTTTTGTAAAAATACTGAAAACCAATAATCTTTTATATTCGTTTTATCATCACTCAACAGATGAAAAACAAAATATTGAAACATTTACTGATTTATAAGGGTAACTATCATGAAAAGAATTTTTACGGTCTCAACAGTAAAAAATGAAAGCGACATAATAGAATCTTTTTGCCGTTATAATCTGGTATATTGTGATGGCATGTTGATTAAAGACAACGGAAGCAGTGATAATACGCCTGAAATACTTGAAAAATTGATAAACGAAGGTTTACCTATATATTTAACACAGGGAGAAAATCAAACAAAGAGAGCGCATATCGCTGTAAACGAATATGGCGCTGATTTGATTATCCCGCTTGACGCTGACGAATTTCTATATCACACAGACGGCATTAACCCGCGTGAGGTATTGGAAGCAATGAGTGAAGATGTAGAATATCAGGCAATATGGCGTACATATATATATAAAAAAGAGCCGGACATAAATTTAGGATTTATGCCTAATAATTTTATGTATTACAGAAACCCTGAAATGGAAAACCCGGATATATATACACGGCATAAGAAAACCATAGCCAGTAAGTATCTATTAAATGAAAAGAACGCATCTTTCATAGGAGGTTCGCATTTCCTTGTATATCCTGATGAATACCGGGATTCCGTGAAAACCCAAATCCATGAAAATCTTGTTTTTGCGCATTTTCCAATAAGAAGTAAAAATCAGGTAATGAGTAAAGGCATTCCGAACTGGATTATAAAATGGGCAATACCATTCCCGCGGCCTTCGCGGGAAATGCTTGATGCTTTTCAATTGGGAATTTTATTTAATGAAATTAAAAAAAACGGAGACATATCCACGGAAAAAATAAAGCAATTTTCTCTTGAATACGCTATGTCATTAGATTTCGACATTTCATGGAATATGATTATTAAAAAAAGAGAAGACTTGGAAAATTTAAAAAAAGGTTTTGGAGATAAACTTGAAATACCAGGTTCATTAAATATACATTTTTGTATTGATAATATAAATTTACGTTATACTACATATAATAATGATAATAAAATATTATTACGTTCCATATTAAATGAAGTTGATAAAGTAATTACATATTTAGATAATGACTCGATCGAAAAAACAAGGCAGTTGCAGGAATTTAATACATCATTTTCTTGTTCTATATATTTCGACTGTGGTTTTGGTTATTCGAACAATAATAAATCGAGTTATTTAATTACAGGTAAAAGCGTAGAAATCTCATGTCAAATTCCTCATAACGCGGTCTCTGTAAAATTAAATCCCGCTGATGGTTTTGGCTGCATTTTAAGTAATCTAGAAATAATATCTAAAGATGCCGTTATGCAATACGATACAAATGGTTTTATGTCAAAAAACGGAAGTATCGTATTTATAAACGACGACAACCATGTAATAATTAATGAATGCACAAATTGGTTAAAAATAAAATATAACATTCTGGTTTTATCAGAACATTGGCAATTTAATTTTTTATTTGATTATATTACATCATATAAAAATAATGAAAACTTAATGAATGTAAATAAAAATATTACAGAATACAACAATGAAGTAATAAAAGAACGTAATAACTATATAACTAAATGCGATAACCTTACTGTAGAAAAAGAAAATTTAACCGTTTTAAATAATGAATATTCATTTCAACTTGAAAGTTACATTTCAATGTATAATAAATTATTAATAGACAGGAATAATATACTAAATTCAAATTCATGGAAAATAACTAAGCCTTTAAGATTTATTAAAAGAGCATTAAAAAAAATAATTAAAATCATTTGTAATACAGCTTTAATAAAATTTCTATTAAAAAACACAAATCCTTTTTTTAAATATTTTTTACCGATGTCGTTGTATAAGAAGATTTTCTATAAATTAATTAAAATAGCAAAATTAGATAATAATTATGACAATTTATCGTTGAATAATGAGAAAGTATCCGTTGAATTCTGGGACAATGAAGTTCCAATACCTTATGAAAATCCGCCTCTTGTCAGCATTATTGTTCCTAATTATAATCATGTGCAATATTTAAAAAAACGTCTTGATACTATATATTCACAAACTTATAAAAATTATGAAGTTATTTTACTAGACGATTGTTCTTCAGACGACAGCCGCCTAATTTTAAACAGGTACGCTAAGAAATATAAAAATAAAACTATTACGGTTTTTAATAATGAAAATTCAGGAAATGTTTTTGAGCAATGGAAAAAAGGAATTGCATTGGCTAAAGGAACATTAATTTGGATTGCGGAAAGCGATGATTACTCATCATCAAATTTTTTAAATACTTTAGTTCCTGTTTTTAAATCTCAATCTACAATGCTGGCTTTCTCTCAAAGTAAATTCGTAAGAAATAATGATGTGTTTTTTGATACGCAAAATTATTTATCTGATATCACGGGTATTGACTGGAATTCAACATTTACAATTACCGCTCATGAAATTGTAAATAAAGCTTTCGCAATAAAAAATATAATTCTAAATGTCAGCAGCGCCGTTTTTAGGAATATCAAGACAATACCTGATGAGCTGTTATCCATCCTTGATAATATTAAGTTATGTGGCGACTGGCTTTTTTATTTATCCTTAATCAGAGGCGGTGCGGTTCATTATACAGACAAAACTACAAATTATTATCGTGTTCATGATAAAAGCACTTCATTATCAATTCAAAAAACAGATCAATATTATAAAGAATTTGAAATTGTATCAAAATATATTATTGAACATTATAATATACCAATTGATATATTCAATATAGTCAGTAAAAATCTGCATGAACATTATAAAGCGATTCAATCTGTATCAGACTCATCTAATGTCGATATTTATTATGATATAAGCAGAATAAAGGAAAATGAAACTAAAAGAAAACCGAATATTTTAATGTGTATATTATCCATGCAAATGGGCGGAGGTGAAACATATCCTTTATATCTGTCAAATGAATTAAAACGTCTTGGAATGTGCGTAACAGTTATTGACTTTAGAATTTCGGATTTTGATAGAAATGTACGAGAATTTCTGGATCCGTCAATTCCGTTGATTGAAATTAAATCTCTAAGTAATTTATTAAAAACAATTAATCAGTTTGACGGTGATATAATCCATTCTCATCATGCTTCTGTAGACTATACAATTTCAAATACTATTAAATTCGGTACAACTAAATGCAGTCATATTGTTACCTTACATGGCATGTATGAATGTATTTCTCCTGATCATGCATTCAATGTATTAAATGATATATCAAAAAAATGCAGCTGCTTTGTATATACGTCTGATAAAAATATAACTATACTTAAACAATTACCTTCATATAATAAATTAAATGTAAAATATATAGGTAACGCGCTTCCAAAATTAGGTATTAACCCTGTTGACAGAGCGCTATTAAAAATAAAACATGACGATTTTGTATTTTGCCTGGTTAGCAGGGGTATTCCGGAAAAAGGATGGCAAGAAGCAGCTGATGCTTTAATATTAGCTAATAAAACGCAGGGAAGGAAAATACATTTGGTTATTATTGGTGATGGCGAAATGTTTGAATTAATTAGGAAAAAAAGAATACCAAATTTACATTTATTAGGTAATAAAACTAATATACGTGATTATTTCGCGATGAGTGATATGGGTATACTTCCGTCAAGGTTTAAAGGTGAAAGTTTTCCATTAGTTGTTATCGACTGTTTACTCAGCGGAAAACCTGTTCTAGCAAGTAATATCGGAGAAATATCAAAACAACTTGAAGATGATTCCGGTCAAATCGCAGGTAAACTTTTTCCATTGCATAACTGGAATATTGATATACAGGAATTAGCTTCAATTATGAGAAATTTAGTTGATAATTCAATTGAGTATAATATTTTACTTAATAGAGTATCATCCGCGGCCGGAAAATTTGATATGGAAAAAATAGCTAAAGAATATCAGAATATTTATATTAATAAGGGTTTTTTTAATGATTAATTTTCTTGTCCTTGGCGGCGGCGGGTTTATTGGAAAAAATCTTATACCCTCACTAGCCTCTTTTGGAAATGTTAAAATATTAGATAAAAATATTCCTCAGGAATTTTTAAATAATAAGTCATATGTATGTAAAACAGGCGATTATACAAATATGACATGCTTTGATGAATTATTGGATAATGTAGACATAGTTTTTCATCTTATAAGTACAACATTACCGAGTGAAGGAACGAAAAACACTCCTTTAGAAATATCTTCCAATGTCTTACCTACTGTTAATCTGCTCGAAAGTATGAGACGCTGTAATGTCAAGAAAATTATTTTTGCCTCATCAGGAGGTACAGTTTATGGCGATACTAATGGCAATTATAATAATGTAAATGATCCCTTATCTCCAATTTGCAGTTATGGACTGCAAAAGCAATTGATTGAAAACTGTTTAATGTTCTATAACAGACTTGGAATAATTAATTGTAAAATTGCGCGTATTACAAATCCTTATGGTATTGGACAGCAAATTGATAAACCGCAGGGAATAATCCCGATATTAATCTACCGGCTGCGAAAAGATATTCCTATTACAGTTTTGGGAGACGGCAGCATTTACCGTGATTTTATATACATGGATGATTTAATAAATCTTTTATTGTTGTTATGTAAATATAACGGCGACGTTTCAATTTTTAATGTAGGTTTTGGCAAATCGTACTCAATTATTGATCTTATAAGAATAATTGAAGAAAAAGCATTTAAGAAATTTAAAGAAATAATGTATCAGCCTTCACGCGATTTTGATATCCCCGTTGTAAATATTAATATTGAAAAAACAATTTCTGAACTGGCGTGGGAACCAAAAATATCTCTTGAAAACGGCATAGAATTGATATTAAATAAAATCGATATTTAAAATTAATATGAATAAACACTTAAAAAATTTATTATTAATGATACCTCCTGTATATAAAAAATATATTATTATACAAAAATTACAAAAAGAAAATATAAATTATAAAAATGAAGTTATCAAGTTAAATAATGATATTATCAAGCTAAATAATGAAATCAACCTGATTTCAAATAAATTATTTTTTTATAGTTCATTAAAAAATAACGATACGTTTCGATGGTTTTATAAAAATAAAACAGAATTTGACAGTGATATTAATTTTAAGGATTTTAAAAATATTGTTCTTGAAATGAACGATGAAGTAATAAAATCCATATATCCATTTAATATTAGCGCTTATTGTGACATTTGTAAAAAAAATGTAAAAATGCGGTTAAATTTTAATGTTGGCAGTATCAGCAATGGATTAAATATCGCTTACTCTGAGGATTGTGTTTGTAGTGAATGCAATTTAGGAAGTCGTCAGCGCGCAATAATAAATTATTATGAAAATTTAAATACACATTCATATGAAAATGATATTTATATATCTGAATCAATTACACCTACCTTTTCCTATTTTAAAAATAATTATAAAAATGTAATCGGAAGCGAATATCTTGGCAATACTAAGCAATCAGGCGAATTTTATGATTATAACGGCTCTCTTGTTCGCAATGAAGATTTGACATCGCTTTCATTCCCCAATGAAAGTATGGATGTAATTATTACTCAGCATGTATTTGAGCATATTCCGGATTATAATAAAAGTTTTTGTGAATGTTTCAAAGTATTAAGAAAAAAAGGAGCGCTTTTATTTACAATACCATTTTATGAACATAATGAAAAAACCATTATTAGAGCTGTTATTAACGATGATGGCTCTATAACAAATATTCATCCGCCGGAGATTCATGGAAATCCCGTCAACAGCGAAGGTTCATTATGTTTTCAACGCTTTGGATGGGATATACTAGATAATTTAAAATCATGCGGTTTTATTAATGTTTTTGCCAATTTTTACTGGAACAGATGTAAAGGTTACATTGGCGGACCATATATTGTATTTAGCGCTTTTAAGGAGTAATTAATTTAATTTTTCAATGAAAATAACCAATCATTTAATGGATAAAATAAAAAATAATTTTATTTTATTATTAATAATTTTAATATTATTAATAATATCCGTAATTATAAGGATCTATACAATTGATTTACCGCTTGTGGATGACAGACATTCATTCAGACAGGCGCAGACTGCCATAACCATTCAGGATTATTTTAATCATGGGTTTTCCATAATTAATTATAAAACACCTGTTTTTGGACCTCCATGGCAGGTTCCGTTTGAATTTCCTGTTTATCAAATAACTGTTTATGTTTTTTTAAAGATTCTGAATAAAACCAACATCGATCTTGGATGCCGGATTATTTCCATTATTTATTTTTATTTATCAGCTTTTGCTCTTTTATTCTTATGCAGGTATATTTTTAAGAATATAAAAATATATATAACGATTTTTATTTTATATTTGTTCACGCCCTTTAATTTGTTTTGGAGCAGAGCCGCATTACCTGATTACGCATCTGTTTTTTTTACTTTGTTATATATATTATTTTTCATAAAATGGTTAGACAGTCCTAATAAAAAGTTTGATTTAACATATATCTTTGTTATTATTTTGGGAATTCTAGGCTGTTTATGCAAAATTACAACATTATTTCCAGCGGCTGTAATTTTATCCATAATAATTATTAATACATTGTACAATAAATATATAAGTAATAATATACTTAAATTAAATAATATAAAAACTTTATTAAAAAATGAAACACTGTTTATAATAAAAATATTTCTACTGTGCATAATACCCGTTATTATAGGTATAATATGGACTAATTACACAGATTTTGTTAAAAATAATTCAATATATACAAAAATATTAACATCTGAAGCATTAAAATATTGGAATTATGGCCATATATATATGAAATTAGATTATAATTTCTGGCTTACAGTAATTAAACGAATATCTTTATATTTTTCACCTTCTATATTAATTTTGTTATTTCCATTATCTATCTATTCAATTGTTAAAACCAGTGAAAATAAATATTCAATTGTAATACATTCCTCAATTTTTATTTCAATAATAATTACAATATTGTCATTAATCAATTTATATTATGTTCACGATTATTATTTAATAGCTATTTCACCCTATATATGCATTATACTAGGTTTTGGTTTATATTATTTATTTTTTGAATTCTTTAAAAATACAATATATATTAAAATAATAATGATAACAATTATTATATTATCTTTTCTACAACCTGAAGAATATATAAAACCATTATTCACAAAAAATAAAAATCAAAGCACATTGGTTAAATTGGGTAAATATATTAAAAATACTACAAGAAATGATGAATGTATATATATACAAGATAATGAATGGTCATCCGGAATGTTATACAGTTTTAACAGAAGAGGATTTATGTATTGGAGAGAAAGAAATCTAAATATTGACGCTATAAAGAATAATAATTTTACGACATATATAAAATATTTTAACACGGAAATTAATGATTATCTGAATGAAAATTTTTATTTATTTTATGACATTCTTATTGATGGATGGGAAATATACAAATTATATGATCATAATCGTAATATGAATAAAACAGCACTTGAATTATTACCGGATTATATAGGCAGCTATAATGATATGAATACGCCTGATATAATAAATAATGAAATAATTATAAATACCAGCAGTAATGATCCGTATTTTTATTATATATTAAATAATGAAATATCCCTAAATTCAGGAATTCCATATATAGAGATCACTTATAAAAGCAGTCAATCAGGGTATTTACAATTATTTTATGATTATGGGGATGGAATTAATGAAGACAACAGTGTTTGGTGTTATATCAATGAAAGAATTCACAGTGAAAGCATATATTTACCGTTAAAAGGGTTTACAGAAAATAATAAATTATTTAATATAAGGATTGATCCTCCAGAATATACAGAATTAATTATTACTAATATAAATATTGTTTTTTTGGATCAATAAATTATTATTTTTTTATAATTTATATATAATAATTAGAAGAGTGATATATATGCAAACAATTAAAAACATCTGTATAATAGGCGGATGCGGTCATGTTGGTATACCGTTAGGTCTTGCTTTGGCAAAAGCGGATTTTAACGTAACTCTTATCGATATCAGCGAAAACGCGGTAAATACAATAAACAGCGGTATATTACCTTTTATTGAAGAAGGCGCGGAGGAAATATTAAAAGCGCACATAGGTAAAAACCTCTTCGCAACAACAGATATTAAAAAGGTAAAAGAACAGAATGCTGTAATATTTGTTACAGGAACTCCTGTAGATGAACATCATAATCCTGAAATAAAGGCTGTATTAAAGGTTATTAATGCTTATCTGCCGTTAATGAACAAGGAACAGCTTGTAATATTGCGAAGTACAATATTCCCTGGTACAACAGAGGTTATTGCCAATATATTTAAGGAACAATTGGGAAGAAGTAATGTAGCTTTCTGCCCTGAGCGTATATTACAGGGTAAGGGAATTGAAGAAATATATAAACTTCCGCAAATTGTAGCGACAGAGGATGATAATACATTTCAAGCGGCGGAATCGATTTTTTCAAAAATAAGCCCCAAAATTATCAGATTAAAAAGCAGAGAAGCGGAGCTTGTAAAATTAATTACGAATACATGGCGTTATCTGGAATTTGCAGCCGCAAACGCATTTTACATGATGGTAGAAAATGACGGGCTGGATTTCTATCGTATATACAACGCAATTACTGATGATTACCCGCGCGCAAAAAATTTCCCAAAAGCCGGTCTTGCCGCAGGTCCATGCCTGTTTAAAGACACGATGCAGCTTTCAGCGTTTTATCAGAATAATTTTTTCCTTGGGCAGTCTGCGATGCTTGTTAATGAAGGACTTCCAAATTTCCTTGTAAATCAGCTGGAAAATAAAATGGGTTCTCTTGCAGGCAGGAATATTGCTCTTCTTGGCATGACATTTAAAGCAAATAACGATGATACGCGGGAAAGCCTGTCGTTCAAAATAAAAAAGCTTTTGGATTTTAAAATGGCGCATGTTTTAGCGCACGATCCTTATATTCAATCGTCAATTCCTTTGGATGAAGTAATGAAAAAAGCGGAAGGTATTATTCTTGGTACGCCTCATAAGGAATATAAAAATATATCGCCTAAAGTTCCCTTTATGGATTGCTGGGATTTTTGGACAGGGAGTGAAAAATGAAAATATTGGTAACAGGCTCGGCAGGTTTTATCTGCGGATACCTTGTAGACGAGCTGCTTCAGAGGGGGCACTCAATTGTTGGAATAGACAACTATTCAAAGTACGGTAAAGTGGAAAAATCATATGACAAACATCCTAATTACCACTTTGTGGAAGGTGACTGTAAAAATACAGATTTGATGAAAGAGCTTATTTCTGACTGTGACAGCGTTTTAGCGGCTGCCGCAATGATAGGAGGGATTTCCTATTTTCATACTCAAGCTTATGAATTGCTGGCGGAGAATGAGCGTATTATGGCATCAACTTTCGATGCGGCTATTTGGGCATTTAAAAATAAAAAACTAAAAAAAATCAATGTATTAAGCTCCAGCATGGTTTATGAAAGTACTGAATTTTTTCCAAGCAAGGAAGGCGATGAACGCAGATCGCCACCGCCCATAAGCACTTATGGTTTTCAAAAACTCGCGTGTGAATATTACTGTCAGGGCGCTAAAGAACAATACGGTTTGCCGTATACGATAATACGTCCGTTTAACTGTGTTGGAATTGGCGAAAAACGCGCTTTATGCGATGAGGAAATATTGTCAGGAAATGTTAAACTTGCAATGAGTCATGTAGTTCCTGATCTTGTGCATAAGGTCGTTAAAGGACAAGACCCGCTGCATATTTTAGGAAGCGGAAATCAAATACGCCATTATACTTACGCAGGAGACCTTGCCGAAGGCATAAGGATGTGTATAGAACATCCTGCCGCTGTCAATGAGGACTTTAATCTTTCAACTCCGGATTCAACAAGCGTTTTACAGCTGGCACAAGCAATATGGAAACAGATAAACGGCGATAAACCCTTTAATTTTACATCAGATGATCCGTTTAAATACGATGTCCAAAAACGGGTTCCTTCGGTGGAGAAGGCTAAAAATTTGTTGGGATATACAGCCGATACCAAACTGGATAAAATTCTTGAAGAGGTAATTCCGTGGATAATTGAACAGGTGAAGCTGGGGGGAATATGATTAATACCCCCCCCCCCCCCAAATATCAATTATGGGCAATTATATGATAACCGCTTTAAAAATAAAGATAAAAGTGGAATTTGGAAGGTTCTTTGCAGGTATTTTTTTAAGAAATACATAAAAGAAGAAAATACAATTATTGACATAGCGGCAGGCAATTGTGAATTTATCAATAATATTCAAGCAAAGAATAAAGTTGCCGTAGATGTTAATCCTGCTATTAAAAATTACGCAAAAGACGATGTTATTGTGATAAATGATTCTGTTCTTAATTTGTGTAATCATTTTAAGTCCGATTATAATGTAATATTCGCGTCTAACTTTTTTGAACATCTGAACAGCAAGGAAGAAGTTATTCTTGTAATAGAGATATGTTATAAACTATTATCTTCCGGCGGTAAATTATTAATACTGCAGCCGAATATTAAATATACAAAAGAAGCGTATTGGGATTTTATAGATCATAAAATTCCATTAACAGATAAATCGTTAATTGAAGCTGCCCAGTTGTGCGGATTTAAAATAATCAAAAATATACCTCGGTTTCTACCATATACTACAAAGTCATCTATTCCGAAAAATAATTTTTTTGTGTTCCTTTATCTTAAATTCCCTTTTGTCTGGTATTTTATGGGGAAGCAATCATTTTTGGTTTTGGAGAAATAAATTGCACGATTTAAATATTGTTATTCCGGTTTTCAACGAAGCGGATAATATCAGAATAGCAATAAATAAAATAAAAGAAGATTTATTAACTCCGTATAATATAACCATTGTATATGATATGGATGAGGATACAACCGTTCCTGTTGTAAAAAAAATGCAGGAAGATATGAATAACCTGCTTCTTCAAAAGAACAAGTATGGCAGAGGAGTTCTTAATGCTATAAAAACAGGTTTGGAAGAATCAAACTCAAAATATACGGTAGTAACAATGGCAGACCTATCTGATCCTCCGTCTGTAATTAATGACATGTATAAAATAGCGGAAGAACAGAGTGCAGATATTGTATGCGCATCGCGGTATATGAAAGGCGGAAAGCAGATTGGAGGTCCTAAATTAAAAGGATTAATGTCCAGAATGGCGGGACTTTCCATGCATTATCTTGCAGGTGTAAAAACCCATGATGCTACCAACAGCTTTAAACTGTATAGAACATCATTTTTAAAGCTACAAGAGATCGAAAGCAAAGGAGGCTTTGAGCTTGGTATTGAGCTTGTTGTAAAAGCTCATAACAAAAAATTTAAGATATGCGAAACGCCTACTACCTGGATAGACAGGGTAGCCGGGAAATCCAATTTTAAATTGTTTGAATGGCTTCCTGGATATTTAAAATGGTACTTTAATGCTTTTAGAAAATATTTTGGTATTTTCTTAATGCTTATTTGCGCGGTAAGCCTTTGTATAGGTCAATTGATTTGGAAACAAATGCCAGGATATGAACTTTTTTATATATTATCAGGTTTTTCAATTTATTCGTTCGGCGCTGTCGCAATGATACTGGCATATCGCTACGGGGAATTATCGGTATTACAGCCAATAAATAGCATGAGTTATGTATTTGCTGCATTTATTGCTGTTTTTATTTTACAAGAAAGTATATCAATAATAAATTACGTAGGTATTTTTCTTATTATAAGCGGAGTTGTTATAATTGGTGTAAACAGCAAATGATAATCCATTATATATTGATTCTTATTATGACTCTTACTGCTTCTTTTGCAAGTTTTTTTCTAAAGAAGTCAACCTACAATAGAGTTATATTAAATATTATTACCAGTAAATATTTATATATTGGTGGCTTCTTGTATGTAATAGTAGCTTTTTTTAATATATGGATATTAAAGTTATTACCTTATTCAATAGTAGTACCCCTTGGCAGCATCACTTATATTTGGACAATGATTATTGCAAGATTTTTTTTAAAGGAGAAAATAGATACAAGGAAAATCATCGGTATTTCGTTAATTTTAGCCGGTGTTGTTTGTATTACATTATAGCATGAAAGGTATTATCCTCGCCGGCGGCTCAGGAACTAGGCTCTACCCTATCACAAAAGCTGTCTCAAAACAAATACTCCCCCTTTACGATAAACCGATGATTTACTACCCTCTTTCGGTTCTTATGCTGGCAGGAATAAGAGAAATTCTTGTTATTTCTACAGCACGTGATCTTCCCACGTTTAAAGAAATATTTAATAACGGCTCATGGCTTGGTATGTGTTTTGAGTATAAAATCCAGGAAAGCCCGCGAGGATTGGCTGACGCTTTTATTTTGGGTGAAGATTTTATCGGTAATGACACATGCGCTCTTGTTCTTGGTGATAATATTTTTTACGGTAGAGGTTTCAGTCAAATTTTAAAAAACGCTTCAGTTAAAATAACACAAAACGGAGGCGGTGCAATATTCGGTTATTATGTTAAAGATCCCTCATCTTACGGAGTTGTTGAGTTTGATTCCACTGGAAAAGCATTATCTATCGAAGAAAAACCTTTAAAACCAAAATCCCATTTTGCAGTCCCCGGTCTTTATTTTTATGATAATAATGTAGTAGAAATCGCAAAAAATGTAAAGCCATCCTTACGAGGAGAAATTGAAATTACATCTGTTAACAATGTATATCTTGATAAAGGAGCTCTTTCTGTCGAAATACTTGGGCGTGGTATGGCTTGGCTTGATACCGGTAGTTATGACGGCTTATTAGAAGCATCAAATTTTATAGAAACAATTCAAAAAAGACAAGGAATGTATGTTTCATGTATCGAAGAAATTTCTTTTAATAACGGATGGATATCTAAACAACAGCTTCTAAATCTCGCGTCAGAATATAAAACCGAATATGGCTCATACCTAAAATATATCTCGGAGAATAAATAATGCCTTTCACCTTCCTACCCTGCCCTATTAAAGGACTTGTCGAAATTCAACCGAAAGTTTTCGGCGACAGCCGCGGTTGTTTTTTTGAATGCTGGTCACAGCGTGATTTTGAATCAGCCGGTATTAACTGCAGGTTTATTCAGGATAACCAATCGCGTTCCGTTAAAGGAGTGCTTCGCGGTTTACATTTTCAAAAAACGCATCCGCAGGGAAAACTTGTAAGAGCCATTGAGGGTGAAGTATTTGATGTCGCGGTTGATTTGCGCTCTGATTCTTCGACTCGCGGTAAATGGTACAGCGTTACACTTAGTGGTGAGAAGCAAAATCAATTTTTTATACCAGAAGGTTTCGCGCACGGTTTTCTTGTTCTGTCTGAAACAGCAGTCTTCGCGTACAAATGCACAAATTTTTATTATCCGCAGGATGAAGCCGGTATATTATGGAACGATCCTATAATAGGAATAAACTGGCCTAATATTGGTATGGATTTTATATTATCAGAAAAAGACAAGAATTTACCGGGATTTAATTCACAGGATGTTAAATGATCTGGCTGATTGGCTGTAAAGGAATGCTGGGAACAGAGTTATCTCTTCTATTGGAGAAACGCGGCATTCCATATGTCGGAACAGATATTGAAATAGATATAACTGATATTACATCTCTTAAAAATTTTGTTAAAAGTAAACAGGTTAAATATATTATTAACTGCGCGGCATATACTGCTGTTGATAAAGCGGAAGATGATAAAGATAAATGTTATATGCTGAATGATTTAGGTGCTGAGAATATAGCGTTATGCTCAGCGGACATTCATGCGCGTCTTATTCATATATCAACAGATTATGTATTTGATGGTAAGGGAATCATTGATATCAATACCGGTAATCCGCGTCCTTATTATGAAGAAGATGTTACTAATCCAATTGGAGTTTACGGGTTAACAAAAAGAGATGGCGAAAACGCTGTCTTAAATAATAATTCTCATTCATATATAATTCGCACAGCATGGTTATATGGGATATACGGTAATAATTTTGTTAAAACAATGCTTCGATTAATGAATGAGCGAAATGAGATAAAAGTTGTAAATGATCAATACGGCAGTCCAACATGGGCGTATGATCTTTCTTATGTTATTATAAAAATAATTAATACTGATATATCCTTCGGCATTTATCATTATACAAACGAAGGAAGCGTTACATGGTTTGATTTTGCAAATGAAATATACAAACAGGGAAAAGGGATAGGGCTTATTAAAAGCAGATGTTCTATCTTACCTTGTTCAAGTTATGAGTATCCGGCAAAAGTAAAACGTCCCGCTTTTTCAGTTCTTGATAAAAGTAAAATTAAAAACAATTTAGATATTAAAATTCCTGACTGGAAAAGAAGTTTAGAGGAGTATATAAAATTATGCGAGCTTTAAAAAATATATTAGTAACAGGCGGAGCTGGTTTTATTGGAAGTAATTTTATTAGGTATTTATTAAAGAAAGTTGGTAATTTTAATGGTATCATTATTAATGTTGACGCCCTTACATACGCAGGAAATAAAAATAATTTATCCGACATAGAAGAAGATCAAAGATATAAATTTGCGCATGGAGATATATGCGATCGAACTTTTATTGAAAATCTTTTTACTAAATATTCGATAGATACCGTTGTTCATTATGCTGCAGAAAGTCATGTAGATCGATCTATTATTGGTCCTGAAGCTTTTATTAAAACTAATATAATGGGTACATTTTCACTAATTGATACCGCTCGTAACATTTGGAAAGATAGAAATGATGTTCTTTTTCATCATATAAGTACAGATGAAGTATACGGTTCACTTGGAGAGACAGGTTATTTTACCGAAACAACCGCCTACGATCCACGTTCTCCATATTCATCATCAAAAGCAGGAAGTGATCATCTTGTTAAATCATATTTTCACACTTATGGACTTCCGTTAACTATTTCAAACTGCTCTAATAATTACGGCCCATATCAATTTCCGGAAAAATTAATTCCATTAATGATATTAAATATACTAGAGGAAAAGCCTCTTCCTGTATATGGAGATGGAAAATATATACGCGACTGGCTTTATGTAGAAGATCATAATTCTGCAGTTTTTACAATCATGCAAAAAGGTAAAGCCGGAGAAACATATAATATCGGTGGTGAAAATGAATGGGAAAATATAAAGCTTTTATATGAATTAATTGATATTGTATCTTCAAAAGTAAATAAAAGCTCAAATAATATACGTAAATTAATAACATATGTAAAGGATCGTCCTGGTCATGATCGCCGTTATGCTATAGATTGTTCTAAATTAAAACTAGAACTTGGATGGAAACAGACATACGATTTTATAAATGGTCTTGAACATACAGTTAATTGGTACATTGAAAATAAAAATTGGATAGATTCTATTCGTTCCGGTAATTATCAACAGTGGCTAGATAAAAATTATATAAATCGAATATGACATCTGATTATAATACTAAAACTAAGCTATTGGTTTGCTATTATCAGCCTTGGCAAATTCCTAAAGAAAACATTTTTTTCCCTATTCAAGCAGGCAAAGCAATTTCCAAATATAGATTAAAAATGCAAGGTGATGATACAGGAGATAACATATCTGAAAAAAACAGTACATTCAGCGAGTTTACAGCATGGTATTGGGCATGGAAAAACATTAAAAAAATATATCCTAACCTTGAATATATAGGTTTATCTCATTATAGACATTTTTTTGCTTTAAGTGAATCTTTTACAGGATTTCCAATAATACAGAAAGATATTATTCCAAATATGAATAATTATGAAAATATTATACTAGAAATATTTAATAAATATGATATTATTTTAACTAAACCTGCGTTATATAATTTTAATTTAAAAGTACAATTTGAACTTCGTCATAATATTTCAGATTATCTTTGCATGAAAGAAATCTTACACGAAAAATATCCTGAATATGATGATTCATGGACATTTTTTTTTGAAAACAACAATATAGTTTCCTGGTATTGTATGTTTATTTCAAAATATAATTTTTTTAATGAATATTTTGATTGGCTTTTTCCTTTATTATTTGAAGCAGAAAAAAGGATAGATGTTTCAAAGTATGATTCCTATCAAAAACGTGTTATCGCTTTTCTTGCTGAAAGATTATTAAATGTATATGTTTATCATAATAAATTAAAAGTATGTTATGAACCTATTTATTTTATTAATGGAAAATATAAAATAAATTTAAAATCTAGAATTAAATTTTTTATAAAAATATTTGTTCCATATGGTATTTTATTATTATATAATAACTTAAAAAATAGATGCTCATAGATAATTTACAAAATATTCCTTATTTTCCAAATAAAATTCCAATTGTTTTCGCTTCTGACGATAATTATATTCCTTATTTATCAACCACGATACAGTCAATTATTGAAAACTCAAGTCAAAATAAATATTATATTTTTTTTATTTTACATAAAGGAATCTCTACTGATTTCATTAATTTATTAATAAAACAAGTCACTCCTTTTAATCAATTTTTAATTGAATTTATTAATATTACTGATTATATAAAAAAATATGATTTCTTTATTTCCCGTCATGTAACAATAGAAACATATTTTAGATTATTTATACCTGAATTATTTCATAAATATGAAAAAATTATTTATCTTGATTGTGATATGATTGTATGTACTGATATTGCGGAATTATATGATATAAATATAGATAATTACATTATCGCCGCAATGCATGATATTGATGTTATTAATTGGTATTATGGAAGTAAATTTTCAAAAAAAGTAAAAGGTTATCGAGCTTCATTGTCTATATTAAAAAATGCCTGTAATTATTTTTGCGCAGGTTTATGTGTATTCAATATTAAGTTGTTTTTAGATACAATATCACATGACAAGATAATTCAAGTAGCAAAATCAAATGAATGGAATTGGCATGATCAGGATGTTTTAAATATTATAGCTGAAAATAAAGTTTTACTACTTTCATTTCATTGGGGATTTTATAATACTAATCATATAAATTATCTCCCAAATTTATTATTAAATGAATATATAGAAGCTAAAAATAATCCAAAAATTATTCATTTTGTTAAGAAGCCATGGATATTCAATCGTTATATTAATCATTTTGAATATTTCTGGAAATATGCAACTCGTACGCCCTTTATAAATCTAATAATTAATAAAATGAGAATTGAAAATTCTTTATCATTAAATAATGAAATTATTGATAATATTACATATAGAAAAGGTATTGGAATTAAATTCTTATTATTTGATTGTTTAAAAGCCTGGTTATTTAGAAAAAAAATATAATTATATTTAAAGGAACTTCAAAATATATTTATATGGAAGTCGTTCAGAAACTGAAGTTTTCGAACAACTCTATAATATCAAATGAACAAAAAAGAAAATATAATAAATATATGAAACAGAAAGGTTTTTTTGATGAGGAAGACAGTTTAAAAAAATTAAGCTGTCTAAGTAACCCGATTAAAAAGCTTAATATATTTATTAATTGAAAATAATTTCAAGAAATATTAATAAATGAACTGAAGAAATAAGCGCAAGTACCAGGAGGAAGGCCTCTATTTAATTATATAATGATATTTAAAATCCTGATATTACAGAAAATGTAAAATATAGTAAATGATAAAACAGATTTTCAAATAAACAAAAAGTTAAGCTATAAATAATTCATTAATTTACTATAAGAAAATATCCTATTATATTAAATATATATTTAGCCATCAAAATACATTAATAAAACGTTTATTATTTTTTAAACATGGTATATATAATGAATTTAAAAATATTTCATTTATTTTTAAAATATTTTTTAATGAATTTTGGAAATATAAAAGTAGTTTTAAATATATTTATACAAAGATATCTTTTTTTGATATTACCGGTATAGGTTCTCGTGAATCTGTTATAATAAACAATGAAAATCATATTGTTATAAATAATGTATTTTTTGAATTAGGTGATACAATAAATGAGTACAGGGTTTTATTAAATAGAACTAATTCTTTTAATAATTCAATATATTATAAATTATATATAAAATATAGAAATAATTATTTTTTAATTTTTATCAAAAATATTTTTAAGAAAATATGTCAGATATTAAAGTAAGTGTTATTGTACCTACATATAATCGTGAATTCACTATTAGACGATGTCTTAATAGTATTATCAATCAAACCATGCCGCATAATGAATATGAGATAATAATTGTTGATGATTGCAGCAATGATTCCACTTATTATATATTAAAAAAATATAAATTAAAATATCCTAAATTAATAAAATTATTTCAATTACAAAACAACTCCGGCAGCGCATGTTTACCCCGTAATAAAGGTATGGATGAATCATCTGGTGAATATATTCTTTTTGTAGATAGTGATGATAAAATTAAAAAATATACATTAAAAGATTCCTATAATTTCGCTATAGAATGTAATGCGGATATACTTTTTATTAAGAGAATATATGATTTTAAATTGAAATATAAAATAAAATATGAAGGTAAAATAAGTAAATTAAATTTTTATGATCATAGTTTTTTTATTTGGACATTAAATGTATTAAAATTTTTCAAATTGAATAAATTAAAAAGCATTAATTTAAAATTTAATCTAAAATATCGTATAGCTGAAGATCAACTATTTGTTTTAACATTTATATGCCATACAAACAATATTTCTTTATTAGATGATAAATTATATTATATTCAATTTTATAATGAAAAATATAATACAAATCATTTATATAAAGAAATAATGGATATATATTTATTTTTTGATTTATATAAAGAAATCTTCTTAAATATTAATAATAGTACAATATTAAGCAGTATAAACAAATCTATATTATTAGGTTTATATTTAAATAGATGTTTTATTAATTGTCCTGGTCTTAATTGGATTAATGATATTAATAATATTAAAAATTATTCAAAGTATTTCAATGATTTTTCCGATATAATTAATAATTATATTCCTATAGATGCAGATAAATATTGTAATTCATTTAATAAATATTTACTTACTGTATTTCGCCAAAATAATTTCGAATGTTTTTTAATAATTAATAATCTTATTAAAGAAATTACTAATATACAGGGATCTTTTAGTTGGAAAATAACAAAACCTATTAGATTAATTAAACAATATTTTAATAAAAATAATAAAAACATTGTATAATATAACAAGATTATTAATATATAAAATAATATTTCCTTTTATATTTCGTTTATTTTCTTTTTTTTCAGTTAATAAATTTTTAGTTTTATTCGTAGTTTATAATTTTGATAAATTGCCTTTAAATATGAATTTAATTTATAATATATGTATAAAACATGGATATAGCTGTAAATTATTTTTAAAATTTAATAAAGATCAATATAAATTTATTATATACAGATACATCAAACAATTTTTATTTATATATAATTTTTTGAAATATTATGCTTATTCTAAATATGTTGTTTTAGATGATTATTATCCATATTTATATTTTATTAAACCCAGAAAAAATGTTAAAATAGTGCAGTTATGGCATGGCTGCGGAGCTTTTAAGAAATTTGGTTATTCTTGTATTAATAAAAAATGGGATGAATTAAATAAATCACATAAATATTTTCCTATTCATAATACATATACTGATGTTTTTGTTTCTTCACCTATTGTAATACCTTATTATAAAGAGGCTTTTAATTGTGATGTATCAATAATAAAACCTCTTGGCGTTCCCAGAACCGATTATTATTTTAATATACAAAATATTAATAGCGCTTTAGAAAATATAAAAAAGACTTATACAAATATAGAAAACAGAAAAATTATTTTATATGCTCCTACATTCAGAGGTATTGATGTTTCATTTTCTGTTTTTACAGACAAGATTGATTATAATTATCTTGCCTCATTGATAAAAAATGATTATGTATTATTAGTCAAATACCATCCATTTGCTAAAAAAATAATTAAACAGGAAATCACAGAATCTTTAAATAATAATTTTTTATATGATATAACAAATTCTTTTACGATTGAAAATTCTTTATGCGCCGCTGACATTGTTATTTCAGATTATTCTTCTCTCATTTTTGAATATTCTCTTCTTGAACGCCCAATGATCTTTTTTACAGATGATCTTGACAGTTATGATGATGAAAGAGGCTTTTATTTTCCATATAAAGACTTTGTACCTGGTCCCATTGTAAACGATACAGAATCACTTGTTAATGCAATTCATAACGCATATTCGCAAGATAATATTAAAAAAGTGAAAGCATTTAAAGAAAAATTTATGTCATCATGCGATGGTAATTCAACAGAACGCATTTATAATTATATTTTTAAAATTAATAATATAGGGTATTAAGTTTGAATATAGCGCTAATTATAGCGGGCGGTATTGGTAAAAGAGCTCAATTAGATATTCCAAAACAATTTATAGAAATCGACGGCATTCCAATACTCCTTTACACATTAAAAAGTTTTCAAGAACATTCTGATATTGATATAATTGAACTAGTCTGCCTTGACGGTTGGCATGATAAAGTTATTGAATATAAGCTGCAATATAATATTTCTAAATTGAATAAAATTACTTCCGGCGGCGATACAGTTCAAGAATCTATACGCAATGGAGTTTTTAATATATATAACTTTTATAATCCTGATGATATTATTATAATACATGATGGAATACGTCCGGTTATAGATAAGGAAGTTATTTCAGATTGTATAAATATCTGTAAAAAATACGGAAATGGCGTAACCAGTCTTCCATATAACGAACAAATATTTAAAACATCTGATGGTGCAACAACAAATGAATATATACCACGAGAAAAACTCAGACGGGTACAGACTCCACAAGCGTATAAACTTGGTAAATTATATACTTCTTACAAAAAAGCTTTTGAATATAAAATTGGCATTTTGGGAACATCATATACAAATACAATGATGGTAGAACTCGGAGAAACTCTTTATTTTTCATTAGGATCAGATAAAAACATCAAAATAACTACTAAAGAAGATATTGAAATATTCAGGGCAATGTTAAAAATATCTAATGAAATAAGCGATTAAAAATATTAAATGCACTTTAATAATGTTTTATATATAAATGACATCCAAAAAATTATGTCTTATCCTCTTAATTGGAGTTTTTTTTCAAAAAAAAACGTATTAGTAACCGGAGCTACAGGTTTAATAGGTACATTTCTTATAGATATACTAATGTATAGAAATATTGAGTATAATAATCATATCAATATATATGCAGTTAGCCGCAATGAAGATAAAGCGTTAAAACATTTCTCTGAATATAATGACTCGCAATTCTTTAACTTAATAATTAAAGATATTCGTTATCCTATTAATGATCTTAATATTTCTATTGATTATATAATACATGGAGCCAGTAATACGCATCCTGTCGCTTATTCAACAGAACCAATAAATACAATTATGCTTTCTATTCTTGGCACAAAATCAATTCTTGATTTAGCGTCTTTTAATAATGTGAAAAGAACTTTATTTTTGTCATCTGTTGAAATATACGGTGAGAATCGCGGCGATGTCGAGTCATTCAATGAAGAATACCTTGGTTACATTGATTGCAATACTTTACGCGCAGGCTATCCTGAAGGGAAAAGAGCATGTGAATCTTTATGCCAGGCATATATCAAAGAAAAAAATATAGATATTATAATTGCCAGATGTGCACGTACTTTTGGGCCTACAATGAATAACGAAGACAGCAAGGTAATTGCGCAGTTTATTAAAAACGCAGTAAAAGGAGAAAATATTATTCTAAAGAGTAAAGGAGAACAATTATTTTCATATTGTTATGCCGCCGATGTATGTTATGCTATATTATTTTTATTAATAAACGGTGAAAATACACATGCATACAATATCGCAAATTCTGAATTAAATTACTCTTTATTACAAATTGCCGCCTTTTTATCTGAACATTATAAAAGCGAGATAATATTTGATTGCCCGTCTAATTTAGAATCTGCCGGTTTCTCAAAAGCGACTAATGCTCTTTTAAGTTGCTTTAAAATTAACAAATTAGGCTGGACAGCTTGTTTTCCAGTTAAAGAAAGTTTAATTAATACTATTGATATATTACGTCAATGTACATTACCAAATAAATGAGTATTGACAATAAAACATTAGTAAATTTACGTAATGTTTTATTAGAATTGCTTGATGAATTTGTACGAATATGCAGTGAGAAAAATCTCACTTATTTTATTACTTCTGGTACATTGCTTGGCGCTGTAAGACATAAAGGTTTTATTCCATGGGATGACGATATTGATGTAGCCATGCCAAGGCATGATTATTTAAAATTTATTTATTATATTGAGGAAATTAAATATTCAAACTATTATATTATTTCAAATAAATATCCAATTAATACATTATATCATTATATTTCTTTCGCAAAATATTGTAAAAAAAATACAATTTATGGTGAAAATATACGTAACGAGAATGAATATTCAGGCATATTTATAGATATATGGCCTTATGATAATTGCAAGCGAATTTTTTTGCCTTTACAGACACTATTAATAAAGATATTTGAAAAAATATACAAATTAAAAACATATAATTACAATTCAAAAATATCGAAAGTCAAGCTATTTATTAAAAAGATAATCATGCTTTTTTTCCCTTTATATTTATGCGTCTATTTGCATAAATTATCCAAAAAATTATATAATTTATATAATAATAGAAATACAAAACTTGTCACTTTTTTATCAGGAAATTACGGTTACAAAAGAGAAACCCATGATTATAAGGACATTTTTCCGTTGTCGCCGATTTTTTTTGAGGGGAAATATTACAATTCACCAAATAATTCAGATATTTTCCTTAGAATCATGTATAGAGATTACATGAAACTTCCTCCTATTGAAAAACAAAGAACACACGCAGAATTTATAAATTTTGATACTAATAAATTATAATAGTATAAACATTTATAAGTATCAACTAATACATGCTCATTTCAATAATAATCCCAACCTACAACCGTAATAAAATACTATGTAAAACCTTATCTAACATAGTCTCCTTTAAACATCAATACAATGAACTAATCGTAGTAGATCAATCAAAAACACATGAACCTGACACAAAGCTTTTTCTTTATGATTTGGTTCAAAATAAAAAAATAAAATATATTAATGTAGATTTTCCAAACCTTCCCAACGCTCGTAATATTGGTATAAAAAACTCAGTGGGCGATATAATTATTTTTTTTGACGATGACATTGAAATTAACGAAAAGACAATACCTTCGCATATCACCGCTTTTTCTGATATTAAAATCGGCTGTGTAACAGGAAAGGTTAATATAATAAATACAGATACTGAAAATAATATCGTTCTTCAAAATAAAAGAAATATACATAATTTAATAAAAAGATTAATATTTTTCTTCTTTAAAAACAAAGCTTCCTACACTAGTTTTTTCGGAATTATATCTAATTTCTCCGGAAATAAAGCGCTCTCATGCGATACATGTATCGGATGTAATATGTCATTTAAAAGGGAAGTTTTCACTAAATGTGGTTATTTTGATACTAATTATACAGGTAACGCTTATCGCGAAGACACTGATATGTCCGTAAGACTTAAACACTCTGGTTATAAATTAATTTATAATCCATTAGCTTCTATAAATCACTTTATTGATAACCGCGGCGGCACAAGAACCAGCTCTAATAAAAATTACTGGTATACAATTTTTAAAAATCAATGCTATTTTTATTTAAAAAATTTTAATTATTCATATTTGCATATATTAATTCTTCATATATTTGATTTTATCCGCTGTAATAAATTAAAATTAAATACTTATTCAATATTTAAAAATGGGTACAGAGACGCGCTTACTCTGAAAAACCAAATATAAACTAAGACTGATGTTTTTAAGAATAATTTTTTGGCATAGCTTCAATTAAGTGAAAGTCGCAATAATACATTACTGGCTTATAAACATTCGCGGCGGTGAAAAAGTAATAAAAGCCTTATTGGAAATGTTTCCTGACGCAGATATTTTCACCCATGTTTATGATCCAAAAGCTGTCTCGTCTTTAATTAAAAATAATAAAGTATATACATCGCGTATTAACCGCCTTCCTTTTTCAAAAAATATTTATCAGCTCTATATGCCTCTAATGCCGAAAGCGTTATTGGATTTTAATTTACAAAAATACGACTTTGTTATCTCAAGCGAATCAGGACCGTCGAAAGGAGTTGTGCCAAATCCTGATGCGTTTCACATCTGCTACTGCCACAGTCCCATGCGCTATCTTTGGGATATGTACCATGATTATCTGGAAAAAGCTAATGTCTTTGTGCGCTTTTTTATGAAGCGTCTTATTCCCGGTCTGCGTTTGTGGGACGCGGTCTCTTCTAATTTAGTCGATTATTTTATAGCGAACTCTGTTTATGTTTCAAAACGTATTAAACGCTATTACAACAGAGACGCTGTTATAATTTATCCTCCGGTTGATATTGAAAAATATAAACCGACAATAAGACAGCCTTCGGATTATTATCTTTTTTTTGGACAGATTACAGGATATAAAAGAGCGGATATAGCGATTGAAGCCTGTATAAAATCAGGACGAAAATTAATTATAGCGGGCGCAGGGAAAAAAAATATTCACAAATATAAAAACACAAATCTAATCACTTTTAAGGGAAGAATTTCTGATGATGAAATTTTTGATCTTTACGCGCGCACAAAAGCGCTTTTGTTCCCCGGCATTGAAGACTTTGGAATTATTCCGGTAGAAGCGCAGGCAGCAGGCTGCCCTGTTATCGCTTACCGCGGCGGCGGAGCGCTTGAAACTATCAAAGACGGAGTTACGGGAATTTTTTTTAACGAACAAACGCCTGAATCGCTTATAACAGCATTGGATTATTTCGAGAAAAATTTTAATACCCCTGATCGTGACGTGTTCAATGAACATGTGCAGAAATTTTCAACTGACACATTTAAAGAGAAATTTCAAAATGTGTTAAACGAAAGAAAAAGAATTTAAAATCTGAAAGAGATTCCCTATTATTTTTATTAAATAACATCTATTATTTATATTATTATAGAGGTATTTGTAAAATGAAAATATTAAAACTGTTTCTTTTAATAATATTTTCGGTTGCATCTTTTAATATCTTTGCTTCTCCATACGATTTAATACTTGTAGGTGATCCTGTTATTGAGGATCTTAGATTTCTTTCGCTTGAAACAGGACACTCAATTTTATCATTTACGCCTCCTTTCGCGCCTCAGGAAATACAAAACTTTCTAAATCGTGTTAATCCATCAGGTCTATCCGCACCGGCAAAAGAAGCATACAACCGCATAATTAAAAGGCTTACTCCCTCTGCTCCGCTTTCTTTATCATGGGAGATTTTTTCTCTTTCATTAAACATTAATTCAACTGTCGAAGGCAGAACAAGATTTGACGCGGATTTTGATTGGTATCCCGCTTCTCCAAAGATACCTTCTCTTCTTTCGCTGCCTTTAAAACTGTATTTTGCTGACGCAGTGCAGATTTATTTTGATCCTGCTGTCAGCATAGATCCATACGATTATTCACCTAACGGGAATATTTCAAATAACATTGTATTTTTAGGTGAAAACGATATACATGGAAATTCTCCGTTCAGAACATTTATCGCGGCAGGAGGCCCGTGGTGGAGTTTTCAGCTTGGAAGAGACAGACTGTCTTTTGGAACCGGCATCAGCGGAAATCTTTCTGTCGCGGATAACCCGCCGTATTATGAGTTTATGCGTTTCTCATTATTTTCAAACCAGTTTAAATACGCGCTTATCGTAATTCAATCGCCATTAACAATTAACAAACAACTGTATCCGGATCTGAACGAAAAAGCCGATTATTTAAAAATGACTTCGCAGCGTTATTTGTATTTAAGCCGGCTGGATTTTTCTCTTTTTAATGTTCTTTCAATTAGCCTGACAGAAGGCGTAATGGTCGGCAATTCCGCGCTGGAATTGCGTTTTTTTAATCCGCTGATGATTTTTCATAACGCGATGACATGGAGAGATTATGATCTTTGGCCGGAGACAAAATCGCACAAAGGTTTCATGGTCGGCTCTTTTTTCTCCGCGGAGATTAACTGGAATATAATGAAATCCCTTTCAGCGTATGGTCAATTTATGATGACAGAATTATCTATCGGCCCCGAATTAACCGCAGGCAGAAAAGAACCGCCTAACGGACTTGGTTTTTTGGGAGGCTTGCAGTACAGTCATTCATTTGAAAATTGGGGTTCTCTTTTTTATCTAGAATGTATTTACACATATCCGTTTCTTTATATTCTTACATCTCCTTTCGCGAGTATAATTTATATGCAAAGCGTGGAATTTGTGCATGAAAATAAATATTATCACTATTTTGGTTATCCTAGAGATACTTTCGCGCTGACAGCCGGAGCCAGATTTTTCGATTTTGACACATTGGTGATTAACGGCGAATTTTCTTTGGTTATGCGCGGAGAACACGGAGGATATCCGATAGTATGGGATTTTGAAAAAGATTATTCGCTTGCGCCGTCAGGAATTGCTGAAAATAATTTTATTTTATCATTCGGAGTTCAATGGAAAGTGTTTTCATTTCTTTCATTGAACGGAAACATTACAGGGATTTATTCGCAGAATTATAAAAATATCAGTAATATAGATAAATTCGGCGGGCAATTATCGCTTTCCGCTAGCTTCCATTATTAAAATTTCGGGAATATTTGTATTCCGATCATTCCTATAAATCTTAAAACATGCGGATACTCAGGCGTATTAATTATTCTGTACTGACTTGGTTTTCCTGAATTCGGGTTTCCGCTGATATCTGTAAAATATGAATAAACTCCGCCGACTTCCACAAATGTCTTAAAAGGCAATGAAAATTCCTTAAAAGAGTACTCCCCTCTCAATTTAAAAACGTGCATCCACTGATACGCCCCGTCTTTTAAAAAAAACTTCCTAAGCTCAGGATCTCCGTTCCCTCCTCTATTCCCTCCCATCTCTGACCAAAGCGAACTTCCGTCCACTGCCCTGTCTCCGTAATCAGCGCCATGGCGAATCATCTGGTACTGAAAACCAAGCGTTAGCTGCATCGCAGGCATTGTTTCAAAACGAATCAGCAATTCATCGGAATTCGGCGGAAGGTAATAACCCAGAGGTCTTCCTGCGTTAACATAATTTGTTTCCATTTTATACTTGTGCCAGGGGGTATGACCACGTATATGAGAATAATTATAAGGTTCGATTTTCGTATAACTCAGTGTTATTGAAGAAAAAGGAAGAAACGGGATATACGCGGAGCCTCCGGCCTGAAAAGCGTACATCATTCTGTCCAGTTCAAAAAATAAATTGCTTTCAGCGATGTTTACTTCATCAAGAAAAAATGAAAACCAGAATCTTCCGATTCCCGGGTACTGTCCCTGCAGGTTCAGAAATAACGCCAAATTATCAAAATCGCCGATATTATTCTGATAAAAAAAGTTTTCCATTAAAGGGAAAAGATAACCCAGCTCAAAACGTTTTGACCAGACAACACTGCTTCCAAGAGTTACATTAAAATAATTTTTATACGCGGCTTCCAGCATTACAATGGAAAACGCGTTTTGAAATGTTTGCGATGTTTCAACAAGCTCTGCTTTATTGCCTGAGCCCCATTGAGTGTCGTATTCAAGCACGCCGGCCAGCGCAGAAAACGATATCCAGCTAAAAGGCTGTATCACGGTTTCAAACGCTAAAAAAGGCTGCGCTGACTGATTCAAAACAAGGCTTCCGTTAGCTGTCATTCCCGCCCATTCGCGGTCAATGCGCGCGAACCTTAGAAAAACATGATCATCCAATAAAGACGCTGATAATTCAGGCAGCATTTGATATCCCAACGAAATATCTCTCGGCCATGATAATTGCCCGCTGCTGGAAAGACCTCCGGGAGCGAACAAAAAACCATCCCATCTTTTTTTATAAGTATACGGAAAATAAGCAAGCGGCTCGCTGAAAACCGTGCGGATATTATCAGGATCATCAAAAGCTAAACTAAAATCCTTTTGGTAATAACCTAAAATGCTGCGCGGTGATTCAGCGATTGTTCCGTAAAGCGTAAGTCCGTAAGAAACGCCGCTGCCAAGATCGCCGAAAAATGAAATATAAGGTAGTATCGTGTAATCGCTGAAAAAATCTCCCGCTTTGGGATGATTAACGTCATTAAAACTGTAACCGCCCGCAGCAGGATAATATCCTGCGGCAAGTATCGTATCCAGTCCAAATCCAAACTCCCCTGATAAATAAACACTGCTGTCCGTCTGCTCAATAGAAACAGTCCCGCGCGATAAATCAAAACCGCTCCTTTGCGGGTTTAAATCCTGGCGGAACTGCTCCAAAATCTCGCGTTCTTTTTTAATCAAGCTTCCGAATCTGCGTTCGTTATCGTTATACAAAATCTCATTAATTAAAGAAAGGACAGTTTCCCTAGAATACGGCTTTACCAGCGGAAGAGCGCTGCAAAGACCGCGCATTTGAGCCTGTTCAAGAACAATATATACCGGATGTCCAAGGGGAACAGAAATATGCGTTTGCGCGTTAAGTGAAAAAATAATCATTGTAAGATATAATGCAAGCAATGATTTTTTAATCAATTTTGACCTCTGATTTGTAATTATATTTATCAGGAATCGTTGTGTCAATTATTATAGATTTTATTAAATATTATGAATGTTAAACATCTTGAAAAAGCCTGTCATTTGCGCTATATTTTTAACAAATGACGCTCTCTGACTTTGATAAATGGTATAGGACAAGATATCGTCGTACAAGTTCAGCGCTTACTACTGTAACTTTTCTTTTCTCCGACCTTCTTGCGGTGTTTTTGTCTTTTGCCTGGGGTTTTTTTTGCGTCAGGGTATACGGTTTCATTTTTAATGACAGCGGAATCATTAACGCGAAATCCTTTATAAATTATTGGCCGTATCTGCCTGTTTTTATCCTGTTTTTTCAGGTTCACAAACTGTATCCGGGCGTTTCACTCGCGCCGTCAGAGGAAATGAGGCGGTTCTTTATTAGTTCCCTGATTGCGTACGGCGGCATAATGATGTCAAGGCTTGTGGAGCGTGAAGTCTGGGATTCAATAAATACGGCGTTTCTTATCAGTTTCGCGTTTTCCACAATAATCCTTCTAACAGCCAGAAGCGTAACTCACTGGATATTGTATAAAACAAAATTGGGCGGCATTCCGACAGTTATATACGGCTCGGGAACAATGGGAAAACTTGTCACCGATTGTCTTTTAGGCAGCATAAGATCCGGCTATGTTCCCGTGCTTATTCTGGACGACAATCTTTTAGGCGACGATCATTACAAAAATATTCCGGTTATTCATGACACCGCGGCAGGCCCTGAAATCGTTAAACGCTACAATATAAAAATGGCGATTGTCGCCATGCCAAAACTTGACGGGCAGAAATTAAAGCAGCTTTTAAGTAATTCGGTCTCCGCCTTCCGCTACAATGTAATAATTCCCAATTTTTTTAATGTTTCCAGCATTTGGATGTCTGTCCGGGACTTCAACGGCATTCTGGGGATTGATACAAGTAATAAATTTAATTTTGCCTTTAACCTCGCGATAAAGCGTTTTATGGACCTCGCGATAGTAATAATAGGCGGAACTCTTATTTTACCTTTTCTTCTTTTAATTGCGCTTTTGATAAAAATTTCCTCTCCGGGACCAGTGCTTTACAAACAGAAAAGGATTGGCAGGAACGGGAATTATTTTTATACATATAAATTCCGTTCTATGGCGGCTGACGCGGAAAAAGGATTACAGAATCTTCTTGAATCTAATCCTACTCTAAAACAGGAATGGACGCAGACTCATAAGCTGGTAAATGATCCAAGGATAACTCCTCTAGGAAGGTTCCTGCGGCGTACAAGCTTTGACGAATTCCCTCAGCTTATAAATATTTTAAAAGGCGAGATGTCACTGGTCGGACCGCGCCCTATTGTAGACGCGGAAATAGAAAAATACGGCGAAGATTACCACCGCGTTTTTTCTATAAAACCCGGATTAACCGGAATGTGGCAGGTATCGGGAAGATCAGACACAAATTATCTTGATAGAGTCGCGTATGACGTTTACTATCTGCAAAGCTGGTCCGTATGGCTGGATCTCTGGATAATTTTTAAAACTTTTGGCGTGGTTATTATGGGAAAAGGCGCGTATTAAAAACGCATATTTTCCGCGAACATTTCGCAAAACCGCGGATGCTTGGCAAGATTAATCTCTTTAAAATTAATAAATAAGCCTTGAATAATTTTTAACGAGTTCTCTTTATAAAATAAAAAGCACACTGCTCCCGCAAGCGATGAGTTTCCGATAGCCTGAGTTATATTTTTCAATTCATCAGGAATAAGTCCTATTTCCGCGGCGTCATCTGCATCGATAGCCTGACCGATGCCGCCTGAAAGAAAAAGATTTTCAAGTGAATGATAACCTAATCCGTTTTCTTCCAGCAGTATTTCAAGTCCGCTTCTAATAGCTGACTTTGCAAGCTGTAAATCCCTAATCTCTTTTTGCGTAAAAGCCGTCTTCTCTTTTAATAATCCCGTCTCATCAATTTTTTCATTTCTGATTAAACCAGCCAAATCTTTAATTACTCCCGCAGCTCCTCCTGCGCCTTCAAACGCGGGGCCTGCCGCCGCGGATGTGACTGTCAGTTTTCCTTCATCGTAAAGCGCTATCTCACCGTTGGTTCCAAGATCGATTAACATAAAACGTTTTTTTCTTTTTAACTCATTCGTGTGCAGCAGGAATAAAAGTCCCGCTGTAATGTCTCCGCCAACAAATGCGGTAAACCACGATATTATTCGAATAGTGACTGAGGAATCATTAAGAAAAAAAATTTCATCATATGCGTAATGATTTTTTAAAATGTGTTTTGGTTTAAAAGGCGATACTCCGAGATTTTCGCATGGAAGACCGAGTAAAAGATGAATCATTGTCGTATTACCTGCAATTACAATTTCGCCTATGTGTTTTACATCAGCTGCCTGAAGCAATGTATCAATTCCTTTTGCTATGCTTCCGGTTATTAACCGCCTTAATTCTTGCAGATGACCGTTATTTGCGGCTTGTATGCGGGAGATAACATCTGCGCCGTATATTTTCTGCGGATTATAAAAACTGTGTCTTGAAACGATCGTTCCTTTAGAAAGATCGAGTAACGCTATGACTACTGTTGACGTTCCTAAATCAATTGCGACAGCATGTCCGCCTTTACTGTGTTTATAAACAAGATCCATTTTAAATTTATCTAGTATGGGAAAATTTCCGCCGGCAGCGCATTTACCGCATAACAGACAACTGCCAATACATCCGTCAGGCATAGCTTATCCTCCGTCGTTTTGATATAATGCGAATATTATTATATAACAGAGGCGCGCAATGAACGAGATATTAACGCAGATTTCAGAAGAACTTCAAAAAGGCAAAGCTAAAATTGTTAAAGAGCTTGTCACACAGGCGCTTTCGCAGGGAGTGTCTGCCAAAGATATTCTTGAACAGGGACTTCTGGCCGGAATGGACGTTATTGCCGTTAAGTTTAAAAATAACGAAGTTTATGTTCCGGAAGTACTTATCGCGGCGCGCGCCATGAACGGAGGAACCGAAATTTTAAAACCGCATCTTGCGGAAAGCGGAGCAAAGCCAATCGGAAAAGCGCTGATAGGAACTGTCAAGGGTGACCTTCACGATATCGGAAAAAATCTTGTGCGCATGATGTTTGAAGGAAAAGGAATTGAAGTAATTGATCTTGGAGTTGATGTGCAAAGCGAAAAGTTTGTAGAGGCATTCAAAGAACAAAACGCTGATATAGTTGCGCTAAGCGCGCTTTTAACTACAACAATGGGAGAAATGAAAACTGTAATTGACGCGTTTGTTAAGGAAGGTATCAGGGATAAGGCAATTATAATGATTGGCGGCGCTCCTGTAACAGAAAATTTCCGCCAAAGTATCGGCGCGGATATTTACACAGCCGACGCGGCGTCAGCCGCTGAAGCCGCGAAACTTGCAATCATGCAGAAGAAAAGCGCATAAAAGCTTTACAGGAGATCTTTATGGATATGAGGAACTGGCTCGTGAATGCCGCTTCGGCGCATAAACCGATGCCGATTCTTTCCTTTCCCGGAGCGCAGTTAATAAAGACTACAGTGCGCGAACTTGTACACAGCGGTCTTAAACAAGCGCAGTGCATGAAAGCAACCGCGGATCGATGGGACACTCTCGCTTCACTGAGTCTTATGGATCTGTCTGTCGAAGCTGAAGCGTTCGCAAGCCCGGTTCGTTTTTCTGATGACGAAGTCCCTACAGTAACGGGAGCAATCGTAAAAGACGAGGAAAGTTTTTCAAATTTAATTATTCCTGAAGTCGGAACAGCCCGTATCGGCGAATATGTAAAGACAATCAGAGAAGCCAAAAAGTTAATTGCAGACCGTCCTGTACTTGCTGGTTCTATCGGTCCTTTCTCTCTTTCGGGCAGGCTGATGGATATGACAGAAATAATGACGCTTTGCTATGAAGATCCCGATCTTGTTCACGGCGTGCTTGACAAGGCGGCGCGGTTTTTAATTTCATATAACACAGCGTTACGCGAAGCTGGCGCGGACGGTATAATAATGGCGGAGCCTGCCGCGGGGCTGCTCTCCCCTTCTTTAATCGCGGAGTTTTCAACTCCCTATGTAAAAAAAATCATTCAAGCGGTTGAAACAAATTCCTGCGTTTATATTTACCACAACTGCGGCAATACAATCCCTCTAATCGGCAGCATCCTTGAAACAGGCGCAAGCGCTTTTCATTTTGGTAACGCGGTTGACTTAAGCGAGATGCTTTTAAAAATTCCATGTGAAAAAATAGTATTCGGCAATGTTGATCCCGCAGGCCAGTTAAGAAACGGCACGCCGCAATCCGTACGCGAGGCGGCGCTTTCTGTTCTTGAAAAATGCGCAAAATATCCAAACTTTATTCTGTCTTCAGGCTGCGATATACCGCCTGTCTCCCCGCTAGAAAACATCGACGCGTTCTTTAAAGCGGCAAAAGATTTTTATTCATCGGCAGGAATATAGAATACAACTCCGCGGGAAGGTTATATTTTATCGAATATACTGTAAACTCCTTGCCTGCTCCATCAGCAAAGTCTTGTTCTTTTTCAATGTTTCAATGTCTCCCTGTATTTCATTATCCGGCCCTTCTTTGAGAAAGTTTTCAAGGAGCTTTATTTGACTGTCAACAAGCAAGATCGCGGTGTAATACTGTCTCTGGTTTACAAGATTACTCAACTCTTTCAGAATAAAAGCTGTGTTCTGCAGGATAGTATACTTCCTCACAACCGGATCAATTTGAGCAGCGTAAGAATCATAATCGTCTGTATATGTTACCTGCAGCGGAAAAATCCGGTATATTGTTTTTCTTTGCGTGTACGAAAAATATTCAACGCTGACAAAGCCGACAGGCACAGCTCTGTCAAATGATATCTCTCTGTAATATTGATTAGACGCGGTAGAATTTTCCGCGCTTATCCTTAAGTAATATTGAAATATTCTGTGATCTTCTGCGTCCATGTTTTTTATATTGTTTGATCTTGTGTGAGTGTAATTGGTATTCACGGGAGTAAAGCCGGTAACAGGATACCATTCACTGCGGTAATCAAATCTGGCTTCTGTGATCCATGGCATGATTGAAAGATTAACTTTTAAATTTTCAACTGTAGGATATACAAAACGATCGTAATCGTCCCAGATTTCTTTTTCAAGCTCAGAGGGAGTATCAATGAAATATGTATTGCCCCCGACATTTTTTAACGATTGATTCATGGTCGCCCAATTTGGAACTTCACCATATCCCAGATAAGAAAAGCTGATATTGTTCTGAGACTGAAGTTTCATAAGGTAATCAAAATATTCCCGTTCCCTTGCTGAATTGTTGCTTCGCAGCAAATCGGAATCTGTCATCCAAAAGAAGCGTGTATTATAATCATTATCAATTGCTTCAATACATTTAAATGATTGATCCAGAATTGCGTCAATTGCGAATACTTTTCTGGTGTTCCTTATTTGAATAAGCGCGTTTGTTATTGTATAATCATCCTGCAGATAAATTATTTCGTTTGTCGCGGAATTAAAAATTCCAAGAACAGCGTCTGATTTCTGAGCCTGCCTGATTCTTTGCAGCACCGCTGTAATGGAATTTCTCCACTCTGTCTGTAACAGAACATTAGGGTTGTGAATAAAAAGGATAAAATTCCCTTCGTTCCTGTTAAAGAGGCTTTGCTCGTTTACCTTAAGTCCAATCAGAAGATTAAAATTATCCCCAATGCTTAATACTTCTCCTTTTTCTAATTTGACAAAGACAGAAAGATCCTCCGACGGATTTACATCATACGGAAAAACATAATCGTTAATATATTCATACGCGTCAACCATCGCGGGACTTACAAACTGGCCTCCTTCAATGGTGTCTGTATTTGTGTCTCTTCCTGACTGTGCTTGTCCGCCCGCGAAAATTATATAAGGGAAAAATATTAAAGTTAGTATAATTATGATTTTCTTCATTTAACGCCTCCATGCTAATAATAAAACAATAACATATAAAGAATTAATAAAACAGTATATACTTGAGGTAATCATGGCGCAAAAAAAAATAATTGATGTTCTAAAGACCGGAAGGATTCTTGTCTCTGACGGAGCGTGGGGTACGTTTCTTTATCAAAAGGGGTTGAAGCCCGGAGACTGCCCTGAACAATGGTGCATCACTCATTACGACGAATTAATTGACATCGCGAAAAGATATATTGACGCAGGCGCGGACATGGTAAAAACAAACAGCTTCGGAGGAACGCATCTAAAACTGGAGCACTACAGCCTTGGCGATAAAGCTGCGGAAATTAATGAAGCGGCTGCCCGAGCGTCCAAAGAAGCCGCAGGCGCTGATAAATGGGTAATAGCCTCCGCCGGCCCCTGCGGAAAAATGCTCGTAACAGAGGAAGTAACCGAACATGAATTGTACAACGCTTTTTGTCAGCAGGCCGCGGCGCTTGAAAAAGGTGGAGCCGATGCTGTCTGCATTGAAACAATGAGCGATATTGAAGAGGCCTCCCTTGCGATCAGGGCCGTAAAAGAAAATACAAAGCTTGAAGTTATCTGCACCTTCACTTTCGAGAAAACTGTCCGCGGCGATTACCGCACCATGATGGGAATCTCTCCCGCTGATGCAGCGAAAGCGTGCGTTAAAGCCGGAGCCGATATAATAGGAACAAACTGCGGCAACGGCATAGAAAGAATGATCGATATTGTAAAAGAAATAAAAACCGCGGCTCCTGATTCATTCATCCTTGTTCATTCCAACGCAGGGTTGCCGGTTAATATTGGCGGTAAATTAGTATACCCTGACACACCGCAGGATATGGCAAATCTGGTACCTGAGTTAATTAAAGCGGGCGCTAATATAATCGGCGGCTGCTGCGGAACAACGCCTGAACATATAAAAGCAATCAGCGATGCGGTTTCAAGCTTCAGATTTTAACCACCGCTTTTCCGGAGATATGTTTGACTAAAGCAATTATTTTTAACATTATGCGCTATTGTATTCACGACGGGCCGGGAATACGAACAACAGTTTTTTTTAAAGGATGCCCGCTGTCCTGTAAATGGTGTCACAATCCTGAAGGAATTGAAAATAAACCTCAGAAATCATTTAATCCTAGTAAGTGCATCAACTGCGGACGCTGCTCCGCTGAGGAGGATTGCCCTACAGGGGCAAAGGAAATAATAGGATATGAAATAACCTTCGATGAATTGATGAATGAGATAAATAAAGACGCTCTTTTTTATGAACAATCCAAAGGAGGAGTTACTTTTTCTGGAGGGGAACCTTTTTATCAGGCGGAATTTCTTCTGGAAACGCTCTCTCTGTGTAAAAAAAATTACATTAAAACAGCGGTTGATACCTGCGGTTTTTGTGATACAGAAACATTGCTTAAAGCCGCTCAGATTACAGATCTTTTTTTATACGATTTAAAATTTATGGATACAGAGAAACACATGCAATTCTGCGGAAAACCAAATGATCTTATTTTAGCTAACTTAAAATTTTTATCAGAAACAAAAATAAAAATCCAGCTTCGCGTTCCTGTATTTCCTTTAATTAACGATTCTGTATATGAAATGACAGCGGTATTTGAATATATAAAAAATATGCCTAATATTGAAACTGTTCATTTATTGCCGTATCATAACATTCAAAGCGACAAATATAAAAGACTTGGAAAAAATTATGAGTTATCAGAAATTCCATCAGGTGAAAGCCCTAATATGAATGTGATTAAAGAAATATTCAATAGGAAATTTTCTGTCAAGGTCGGAGGTTAGCAATGACTGAAAGAGTTGAAAAATTAAGGCAGCAAAGTCTTGACGCAGTCCCGTCAATTTCAATTGAACGCGCGCTAATCGTAACAAAAGTCTATAAGGAGTACGAAGGAAAGGTTTCAATCCCGATGCTGAGAGCGCTGACTTTTAAAGCGCTTTGCGAAAAAAAGACCGTTGTAATTTATGACGGCGAACTGATTGTAGGAGAGAAAGGAAATAAAGCGAAGGCCGCTCCGACTTACCCTGAACTCTGCTGTCACACAATTGAAGACTTAAATTTAATAAACAGCCGGGAAAAAGTTTTTTTTAAAGCTGATGAAGATACACTTAAAGCCCAGAAAGAAATTATCATTCCGTTTTGGAATGGGAAATCAATGCGGGATAAAATATTCACAAGCGTTTCGCATGAATGGAAAAAATGCTATGAAGCTGGAATTTTTACAGAGTTTATGGAACAAAGGGCTGTTGGACACACTGTTTGCGACGGGAAAATTTACAAAAAAGGATTTTTAGATTTTAAAAGAGCTATCGAAAAAGAACTTGAGAAAATTGATTATGTAAACGATACCGCATCTTATGACAAGAGCGAACAGTTAAAGGCGATGGCTATCTGCTGCGACGCTGTCATAGCGTTTGCTTCCCGTTATGCAAGCGAAGCTGAACGTCTTGCCGCTTGTGCACAAGAAATCTCACGAAGAAATGAACTTTTGACTATCGCAGAAAACTGCCGCCGTGTTCCCGCGCAAAAACCGGAAAATTTTTGGCAGGCCCTTCAGATGTACTGGTTTATGCATATTTCCGTTACAGCGGAGCTTAACACATGGGACGCGTTTTCTCCGGGCAGACTGGATCAGCATTTATATCCTTTCTTTAAAGCAGAATGTGAAAACGGCAGCCTAAATACAGAAAGAGCAAAAGAGCTTCTTGAGTGTTTCTGGATAAAATTTAACAACCAGCCTGCTCCTCCTAAAGTCGGCGTTACTCTGGCGGAAAGCGGCACTTATCAGGATTTTTGCAGCATCAATATCGGCGGCCTTACATCCTGCGGCGCAGACGGTACAAATGACGTTTCTTATTTATTACTTGATGTTATCGAAGAGATGCAGCTGATTCAGCCAAGCGGTAATATTCAGCTTAGCGGAAAAAATCCGGACAGGTTTTTAAACAGGGCATGCAAGGTGATAAAAAGCGGACTAGGTCAGCCGTCGGTGTTTAACGCGGACGCTGTTATACAGGAGCTTGTCCGCCAAGGAAAAAAAATTGAAGACGCGCGCGACAGCGGAACATCAGGCTGTGTAGAGGCAGGCGCATTCGGTAAAGAGTGTTATGCGCTAACAGGATATTTTAATCTTGTAAAAGCGCTGGAAATTACGCTTTACAACGGTTTGGATCATGTCTCAGGAAAGCAGCTTGTCCCTCCTTCTGATAATGTATCTTCCTTAAAAACATTTAACGAATTCTTTAACGCCTATGAAAAGCAGGTTAAACATTTTATTGATATAAAAATAGCCGGCAACCATGTAATAGAATCTTTGTATTCAAAATATATGCCCTGCCCGTTCCTTTCTGTGTTAATTGACGACTGCTCCGTTAACGCGCGCGATTATAATTCAGGCGGCGCAAGATACAACACACGCTATATTCAAGGCGTCGGCATAGGTACATTAACCGACAGTTTGTCATCAATTAAATTCAATGTATATGATAACAAAAATATTTCTATGGATAAATTAAAACTCGCGCTTATAAAAAATTTCCGCGGATACGAAGCGCAGCGCGCCATGTTTTTAAACAAAACTCCCAAATACGGCAATAATGATAAGTACGCGGATGACTTAATGGTTCAATCTTTTAACATGTATTTTAACGCAATTGACGGAAGACCCGCAGTCAGCGGCGGTGTATATCACATTGATATGCTTCCCACAACCTGCCACATTTATTTTGGCTCTGTTACAGGAGCGACCGCTGACGGCCGCCTTGCCGGCGAGCCTCAGTCCGAAGGAATTTCTCCGTCAAGCGGAGCGGATAAAACAGGCCCCACAGGCGTTTTAATGTCTGCGGCGAAAATGGATCATCTTAAAACAGGCGGAACCCTTCTTAATCAAAAACTCACGCCTTCTCTTCTTTCTGACGAAGAGGGTATAGAAAATCTAATGTCTTTAATACGGACATACTTCAGAATGGACGGCCACCATATTCAATTCAATGTATGCAATTCCGACACATTACGTGAGGCGCAGAAAAATCCTGATAAACACAAAGGTTTAATTGTCAGAGTAGCGGGTTATTCGGATTATTTCTGTGATTTGGGAGAAGCCTTGCAAAATGAAATAATCGCAAGAACAGAGCATGGTACGTTTTAACTATTTTATATAATCCTGAGATCGCGCGGGAAGTTATGCAAAACCTCAGTATCATTTTCTCTGATTGCTACAAGATTTTCTATGCGTACTCCAAAACGTCCCGGCAGATATATTCCCGGCTCTATTGAAAATACCATGCCGGGTTTTATTACGGTCCTTACTCCTTTATTAACAGAATCTCCTTCATGAACGTCAATGCCAAGCCCGTGGCCTGTTCTGTGTGTAAAATATTCACCGTATCCGTTTTTTTCAATAATATTTCTTGCGGCAAAATCAACATCCTCAAGAATATTACCCGCTCTCGCTTTTGCCTGCGCCGCAAGATGCGCTTCTAAAACAACCGCGTAGATCTTTTCAAACTCACTTTCTGGTTTTCCAAAATGAAAAGTCCTTGTGCAATCTGTATAATAATTTTTATATTGTCCCCAAAAATCAACTAAAAGACATTTTCCCTTCTGAATCTGCGCGTCGGCGGTACTGTAATGAGGTATCGCAGCGTTCGCCCCTGCCTGCACAGATCCATCAACAGACTTTAATCCTTCTTTTTCAAGTTCCGCGCATAATTCCCGCAAAAAATCAGACTCAGTTTTTCCAAGCCAGTAGTCTCCCTTGTCAATCAGAACCGACAATGCCCTGTCTGATTCCCTGCAAGCTTTTCGTATTAAATCAATCTCGCTTTCATCCTTAATTTGCCTCAGCGGTTCTGTCAGAGAAGATCCCAAAACAAATTTAGTTTCGCATAACACTTCTCGCAGCGGCAGAATAAATAACGCTGGAATATACGGCTCTAGCGCGGCTGTTCTGATATTGATATTCCGCTCGTCAATTTCTTTTTTAAACAGCTTAAACGGATCTTCTCCGTCTTTCCAGAAAACTTGTTTTTTCACCGGCAGACTTTTAGTTTGTTCTTTGTAAAGAAGGTTTGCGATTAAAAAAGGGTCACTATCTTTTGGAAGCGCCAAAAGGAGAAGCCGCTCGTCAGGACCAACATTGTAACCTGTAAGGTAAAAAAGGTTCGAAGAAGGACCTGAGAGAAACACATCAATCCCCCTTTCATTCATTTTTTCTCTTACTTTTTCCATCCTTTGTGAATAAATATTAAAATTCATGATACCTGCCATTATAACCTATTGCATAAATATTTAATATTTTGTAGCATGCAAAGTAGCTATAATTTGCGATTTGGGGAGTTTCCAGAGCGGTCAAATGGGGCAGACTGTAAATCTGTTGGCTCAGCCTTCGAAGGTTCGAATCCTCCACTCCCCAAGTTTACTAACTCCTTATGCAGTAAGGAATTAGCTTAAAATTTAAAGAATCGCTTCCGCAACCATAAAGGCGCGATTTCTCCATTTATGTAAGAATAATTTACATGATATTAACCCAGATGAAGACAAGATTTTTTACAAATTATGGGTTTTTTAGAGGTTCCCATTCTTTATTTAGTTATTCTTTCATGAATAAAATTCTTAAGATCAATTAATATTTATGTTTGCCAGTCTTTTTCCATTTAATTTTCATAATGCTCAAAAGAAAATAATTTATATGACTTTTTTTGCAGGGAGTTTGCAATTTTTCCCAGCATCGTATCTGTTGGAAACCGTTTTCCATTTTCTATTTGAGTAATATAATTTGTTGCAGTATTAATGCATAAATTTTCCTGCCTTACCCAATCCCGTATTGAAATGATATAACAAGTATTGTATTTTTTTTCGATGTAAAATATAATATTATAATAAAAATCATATTGGGGTAGTATTTAAGATAAATAAAAGAACTAATTGGGGGGGTATTTGCGATAATAATCCCCGGTTTACCATACAATCCCAAGGTAATTCGGAGTATTGTTTCAGATTGTAATGATATAACACACAGTAAACAGACATGAAGGAGCGGAAATGAGGGAAACGATTTATGTTGTAGACGACAGTAAAATGAACCTTAACATCGCTGAAAAAGTGCTGAGCGAGCGTTACCAGGTTATAACCCTGCTGTCGGCGGCTGAAATGTTCGCGAGTATGGAAAAGCTCGTTCCCGACCTGATCTTGCTGGATGTAGTAATGCCAGAAATGGATGGATTTGAAGCGCTAAAAATATTAAAAAATACCCATACGGACATTCCGGTAATATTCATCACCAGTACGAGAGACGCCGCGGTGGAAGCCCGCGGCTTCGAGATGGGCGTGACTGATTTTATCACTAAACCATTTTCCGCGTCCGTTCTCGTTAACCGGATCAATTCGCATCTGGAACGCACACAAAAACAGCAGGAAAATAAAAAGCTGATACAGGAGATTGCGCGGCAAAAACAAGATGCCGACAATGCCAATAAAGCGAAAAGCTCATTTCTAAGCCGGATGAGTCATGAAATCCGGACGCCGATGAACGCCATCCTCGGTATCGCGGAGATACAGCTTCAGGAAGAATCGCTGGAGTTAAAAATCAGAGAAGCGTTTGAAAGAATATACGCTTCGGGAGACTTGCTGCTCAGTATTATTAACGACATTCTCGACCTCTCTAAAATTGAGGCCGGTAAGATGGAACTTACAATCGGCAAATATGAGATTGCAAGCCTCGTCAGCGATACCGCTCAGCTCAACATGATGCGGGTCGGCAGTAAACCGATCACGTTTGAGCTGAACATAGACGAGCATTTACCCGCGACTTTGTTAGGCGATGAACTGCGCATCAAACAGATTTTTAACAATCTGCTTTCCAACGCGTTCAAGTATACCGCGTCGGGTACTGTTACGCTGGGTGTTTCTGTTGAACCTTCACATGGTGATGAGATATTCCTTGTCGTCACTGTGCGGGACACCGGGCAGGGCATGTCAAAGGAACAAATTGCCAGGCTTTATGACGATTACGCGCGGTTCAATGAGACAGCAAATCGCGCGACCGAAGGTACCGGTCTTGGTATGAGTATAACGCGCGACCTTGTTAATATAATGAAAGGCAGTATTTCCGTGGAAAGCGAGACGGGTCTTGGCTCGACATTTACAATCCGTCTGCCGCAGAGTAGATGCGGCGGCGAAGAGCTGGGAAAAGAGATGGCCATAAATCTGCACAAGTTCCGCTCAAACAGCCGGACACGGATGATAAGAACGCAGATCACGCGCGAGCCTATGCCGTACGCTAAAGTTCTTGTTGTGGATGATGTGGACACTAATATTTACGTCGCTAAAGGGCTTTTGGCTCCGTATGAGCTGACGATTGATTCCGCCGACTCAGGATACGCCGCGATCGATAAGATCAAGAACGGAAAAGTGTACGATGTCATTTTCATGGATCATATGATGCCAAAACTGGACGGAGTAGAAACAACGAAAATACTGCGCGAAATTGGATATACCCATCCCATCATCGCGCTGACCGCAAACGCGGTTGCTGGACAGGCGAGCATCTTTCTTGAAAACGGTTTTGACGATTTCATATCCAAGCCAATCGACATACGTCAGATGAATAAAATACTTAACGAACAGATACGCGACAAGCAGCCGCCTGATGTGCTCGAAGAGGCAAGGCAGAAAGCTAAAACAAAAAAGCCGCATATGGATAAATCATCTCACTCAATGAACACTGCGATTGATCCGCAGCAAGCCAAAATATTTCTGCGCGAAACTGAAAAACCTCTCATGGCGTTAAGCGGCCCTTATGACAGAGATACCGGCTTACAAAACTATATGGTTCAAATGCAAGCTATGAAAACAGCGCTGGAGAATGCCGGAAAGATGGACCTCTCTGCCGCCGCGTACAAGCTGGAGCAGGCGGCCAGGGACAGGATCACGGAGCTTGTAGAGTCTGAAACCCCCGCGTTCCTGCGCGCCGCAAAAACTTTTTCTGAAACGCTTTCAAAGTCATTGGAAACGCAGCAAGCCAAATCGATATTCGCGAACAGGCAAATCGCAGGGCTTGATATTGCCAAAGGGCTGGAACGCTATCCTGGTGATGAGAAAACATATATAACGATCCTGCGCTCATACGCGGCCAGCGTCGGTTCAATGCTGGATGAAATCAAATCTATAAGCGCGGAGTTTCAAACTCAGGCGGTTATTCCTCAGGATAAACTTCTCGCTTACAGAACAAAAGTTCACGGTATTAAAGGGACAAGTCTTGATATTTTCGCGGAACAGACTGGTAAAGAAGCAAGGGATCTTGAAGAAGCGGCAAAAAGCAGCGACTTTGATTTTATAAAAAACAATACGTCAGCTTTTCTTAAAAACGCGGGGAAACTGGTTGCGGCTATTAACGATGTCCTTTTAAATATTGACGCTGAAAATCCAAAACAAAAAAAAGACAAGCCGGATGAAAATGTTCTTTTGGAACTTTTTTCCGCCTGTAAAAAATATCATATAAACAAAGTGGACGAAGCCATGGCGGAGATAGAAAAGTATCAATATGAGGCGGATGACGGTCTTGCGGATTGGCTCAGAGAAAACATTGACAGTATGGACTTTGAAAAAATTGTCGAAAAACTTTCATATATAAATAAATAAAAAGGGATTTGCATATGTCAGAAGAGCTAAAAAGAATTATTCATGTTGATGATGTGAATTACAGTCTGGTATCTGTTAAAAACAGGCTCAACAAAATTTTTAATGTTATTCCCGCGAATTCATCCATAAAACTGTATGAGCTTCTTGAAAAATTCATACCTGATTTAATTTTATTGGACGCTGATATGCCTGAAATTGACGGTTATGAAACTATTAAAGGACTTAAAGCCAACGATCGCTTTGCTCACATACCGGTCGTTTTTCTGACAGGCAGAAGCGACAGGGCAAGCGTAGTAAAGGGGCTTAGCCTTGGCGCGTCTGATTATATATTTAAACCGGTTCAAACAGAAAAGCTGATTGAAACTCTGGACAATATATTAAATCCCAAAGAGCAGGAAAAATCAGTAAAAGAAGATGAAAATAATAATAAACCCGGCGTCCTTGCTGTTGACGATGTCGCCAGCATGTTAAGAGCGGTTCAATATGCGCTTCAAGACAGATACAATGTTTTTTTACTGTCAAAACCGGAAGGAGTGCCGAATTTTTTAAAAACTGAAAAACCGGATTTAATTCTGCTTGATTATTTAATGCCTACAATGAGCGGATTCGACCTTATTTCTATAATAAAAACAATACCTGAACATAAAGACACGCCGATTATCATTTTAACAACAGAGGGAACCATGGAGCATGTAAAGGAAGCCATCAGCCTTGGAGCTTCCGACTTTATTGTAAAACCTTTTAAACCGAAAGAACTGAACGATAAAGTCGCGAAGCATATCAGGATATCAAATGAACTGCGAAAAATACGCGAAGATAATTCTGAACTGTACGGGTAAAATATCTCCCTGAACGTTACGTGCAATACACCATATAGTTAAAATAATAAAATTAAGCGTATAACAGACAAATAAAAATATTAACTATGTTTGTCTAAGAAACCGGCGCTGAACACATTAACTTTTTATTGACGCTGTGTTGTCTTTTTTCATAAAAATGAACAAAGATAATTTGAAAATTCGTAAATTATTAGTTATAATGAAAAATCAAACATTATTAAGGAGAATTTATGAAAAAAGTTTTTTTATCATTCGCGAAACAAAATCAGGAAGCTAACAAAACAGCTGCCGGGATACTGGAAAAATTATCAAATGATGATCGGGAAAAAAACAGAAAGAGTTATTACAATAGCCTTTCAGGGCTTTTCCGCCACAATACGGGAGCGGCTGTTTTTTTCCTTAACATGATAAAAGACAGTGTTTCCGCTAACGCCGCCGCGCAGAAAGCTTTAAAGCCGCTGGCGAAGTATCAGGATTTAAAAGGCAAATTGACAGAAGAGCAATGGAAACAAGCGCTTTCATTATCAAATACCGCCGATAAAGCTCTTATTGATTTTGTAAACGCGCTTGAGGACAATGATTTTGAAGCGCCTGTTAAAATTGACTGGTATAAAGGCAAGCCTTCCTCAGTACCGCTGTATTTCATGCTGGAACAGCTTACATCTCATAATATCCACCACAGGGGGCAGATGTCTCAGATTTTTGATTCGCTGAAAATTGAAAACGATTATTCAGGAATAAACGTAAAATTTTTATAACTGCTTAAAATAATCCGCATTTGCGTACAGTTCATTTCCTCATCATAAACTCCATTATTTTGTAATAATGTAAAAGTCATAAATTTGACTATCAAAATAAATGGTGTAATAATTAGCTATGTTAATAATAAAAGCCGAACAGCGCATACAGCAGATAATTAATTTTATTAAAACTAAAAGATACCGCGAACTGTATTCTTTGGATTTTGAATATTTTGAAACAACAGAGACTTACAGAAAACCTCCGCATGACGCAGACTGGGTAAAAATAAGCACTCCTTATGAATACGGAAAACCCTGGCACTGTTCATGGTTCCGCGCTTCTTTTAAAACCCCCAAATCTAGCAGGCGCAATTTATATTTACGCGTTCATCCCAATGCGGATTCGCTTGTTTTTATCGACGGGAAACCTTCAGGCGCGTTTAACTTTTTTCATAAAAAAATAAAAGTTAATGCTGACGGAAAGGAACATGTGTTATGCGTTGAATCGTATGCAGGCCACCGCATTCCCGGCTGTCATCCATTTGACGAACAATCGGTTATATTAACCATAGGCGCAGGTATAAAAGATTATCCGAATATTTTTTCAGGCGGCGCGCTTACAGAACGGATTGAACCTGTTTACGCTCTTTACTACGACGCAGTCTGCCTTTTCAATCTTGCAAAGACAATGGACGATAATTCGCTTCGCAAAGCAAAGATTATAAAAGGATTATATGACGCTCTTATGGATATTCATTATTCATGTTCCGCAGATGTTCTTGAAGATGAAGCAATCGCGGCAAGGGAAAAAATAAAACCTCTTCTGGACGCAAAAAACGGATCGACAGCGCCCCGTATTTATCTTACAGGACACGCTCATATTGATCACGCGTGGCTGTGGCACATTGGCGAGACAGAACGTAAAGCCGCCCGTACATATATCAATATGATTAAATTGATGGAAGAATACCCTGAGTTTAAATTTATACAGTCTCAAAGCGCTCAACTGGAGATTGTCAAAAAGGAATACCCTGATATTTTCGAAGCTGTAAAAGAAGCTTATAGAAAAGGCAATTGGGAACCGAACGGCTGTATGTGGGTGGAAGCTGATTGCAATATACCGGGCGGTGAATCTCTGGTGCGTCAGATTCTGATCGGAAAAAAAGCTGTTAAGGAAATGCTCAATTATGAAGGAGATACGCTTTGGCTTCCTGATGTTTTCGGCTACAGCGCGGCCTTGCCGCAGATACTTTCAGGCTGCAGAATCAAATATTTTATTACAAGTAAGATTCTCTGGAATGACACTACACGGTTCCCGTATGACACGTTTTTATGGACAGGCATTGACGGAACAGGAATTAAAACGCATTTTATAACATCGGGATATAACGGCCAGGTTAACGCTTCTGATATGCTGGATATATATAATAAAATCCAGCACAAGGAAATTCAATCCGCCTGCATAAAATCGATAGGCGAAGGAGACGGCGGAGGCGGAACAGCGCGCGGAGACCTGGAAAAGGCGCGCCGACTTACCGATCTGGAAGGAGCGCCTAAAGCTTCATGGGAAAAAGTTTCCTGCGCGCTTGATAATATTTTCAGTGAAAATAAAATATGGCCTCAGTGGAAAGGCGAATTATATCTTGAGCTCCACAGAGGAACATATACAACTCAAAGCGCTGTAAAACGCTACAACCGGAAACTGGAATTTACGGTGCGTAACGCGGAATTTCTTTCTGCGCTTGCCATGCTTGAAAATGACACGCTCTATCCTCATGAGAGACTTTTAAAAAACTGGAAAAAACTTCTTACAAATCAGTTTCATGATATAATACCGGGCTCGTCAATAGGCAGAGTTTATGATGAAGCAAAAAAAGATTACCGTATTATCGAAGCGGATTTAACTGATCTATGCCGGAGCGTATTAAAAGATTTTACAGGCCTTCCTTCACAAGCAGGCGGTGAATACAGTATCAGAGTATTTAACGATCTGTCATGGGAACGAAATGATCCTGTGACAGTTCCATCTGGTTTACTTAAGGGCGCTTGTGCTTTAAAGACCCATGACGGAACGGTTTATCCTGTTCAGTATTATACCGCCCTTGACGGAAGCAAAGCCGCTGTTTTCTGCCCGGCAGTTCCTCCTCTGGGCTGGGCCGCATTGACTGCGGCGGAGCAGACTCAAACTTCACCGCCGTTTAATTTTAACGGCGGCAGTCTAAAAACTCCCCATTATAAAGTAACCTTTGATGAAGCAGGCAGGATTGTAAGTCTTTTTGATCCTGGAAGAAACCGCGAACTTGCCGCGTCTGATGGAATATTAAACGGTTTTGTAAGCGCTCAGGACGTGCCGATTTTATGGGAAGCGTGGGATATAGACGCTGACTGGAAACACTACATAACGGAAGAAACACGTCTTGTCTCTTCAGAAGTGATCACATCCGGGCCTGTCTGTTTTAGAATCAGGCGAAAATATAAAATCGGGGAAAAATCTTTATTGATTCAGGACACAGTGTTTTATGTAAATACAGCCAGAATTGATTTTGAAACATTTGTTGACTGGAAGGAAAAGAGGCGTCTTTTAAAAGTGCAGTTTGATACTAATATCAGCGCGTCTCAGATACGCTGTGAGATACAGTACGGCCACCTAATACGCGGCACTCATCAGAATCTTCCGCAGGACAGAGCCCGTTTTGAATTCTGCGCTCACAAATGGGTCAGCCTTGAAGAAGAAGGCGGCGGTATCGCTATTTTGAACGACTGTAAATACGGTCATGACGCAGAGGGAGGACGCGTACGGCTGACATTGCTGCGCTCGCCTACTGCCCCGGATCCGGATGCAGACCAGGGGGAACATTATTTTACATATTCATTATTTCCTTTTAAAGGTTCTTTCAGCGAATCACAGACAGTCCGCCGAGGTTACGAATTGAACTCTCCCGCCAAAGCAGCCGCGGCGAAGTTTCCGGCGCGGGATTACTCACTGTTCTGGATCGAGGGAAAAAACGTTATCGCAGAAACAATAAAAGCCGCAGAGCCTTATGCAGACAACAGCAATATGAAAATGATTATTATCCGCCTTTACGAAAGCCTGGGAGGAACGGCTGAAGCAGTCTTACATTTTAATAAGCCGCTGGCTTTTGCCGCGACTACAGATATGCTCGAAGAAAACCCAAAAGAGCTTCAACTAAACGGGAAAGACCTTTACCTTGAGTTTCAGGCTTTCGAAATTAAAACGATTGCCGTCGCTTTTTCTTAAAAATCAAATGCCGCCGGGAGCATCCTGTAAACGGAGATTTTTAAAATAAATTCTGCCCGGTATGACATCAGTACCTGAAGTGAATCTGGCTAACAGCATATTCATGTTCGACATGGCATCCTCATAATTATTAGGATTCTCCTGGATGTTATAGGGAAGTATAGGTACGGAAATTGTAATCCATATCTGGCTTCTTCCGATAAGTACGCCGTTAATTACACCGCGAAGGAATGTAGTTCCTTCAAACTGTGTGTAAATGTCATTATTTCTGAAACGAGGATAAATTCCGTGTAAATCGTTTATTACATCAAAGGAATCGCCCATTATTTCAAACACAAAATGCGAGTAAACTAAAGCATCTATAGGCGGATTATTAACAGTGAATAAAATCTCGTATCTGTTCTGTCCCGGGACTTTGGCATTGGATACATAAAACGCCTCTCCTCCTCCTCCGGGCGGATTCGGTTCAATTCCGTATTCTGCGGCATTGTTCTCCAATACAGAAATCGTAACTAAATCGTCAAGTTGAAGGACATTTACAGGCTGAACTCTGTAATCAACCGCGGATACGCTGGCAACAGGCGCGTTTACTTCTGACTGCTGCTGTTTTGAACAGCCCATTATAAAAAGCGCTGTGATTAATGTAACGCAGATAAATATTTTTTTCATAAAAATATCTCCTTTTAAAATTTTGTTTTATGAATATCTCTGTCTTAATTCGCCGAATGAAACAGCGCCCGATAAATCCTTAATCTGCACAACGCCGCTTATAATCTTAAAGAAAAACTCAGCAATATTCGGTAATGTTAAATCATCGCTTTTGCTGCCGTCAGCTTTTTGCAGGGAATACGTTTTAAGTATCTGCGATCCAAGACTTGCTGAAACAATCAGGAAATGATTTTCAAGATCATCAAGATTTAAAATATCGCTGACAAGCACCCTGGAAGCGACTGAATAACTGTGCAAAAGCGTTTTTGTATCCGATTCATCCACAAGCACGGTTCTTTGGGAATCAGCTTCTATATCCATGCGGATTTTGCCGGTATTAGGTTTTTCGCTTTCACTTTTATAAAGCGAGCCAAGATCGGCAAGCGTGATATTATAAAACTCAGTTCCCGGCAGATTCTTCATCGGCTCTACAGAGAAAGCGGTCGGGTATAACAAATAAACGGCTCCGCCCGCCGATACTTCCGGCGAGTTAAATGTGCCGGTTACAGAATTATGCAAAGTAAGGCTTTTTGACGCAAAGCATCCGCCTAAAACAACTGTATTTTCAATTTGAATTTCGTTTGCGAAAATGCTTCCGGCTACAAAGCAATTTTTTAACTTGACGCTCGCCGCGTTTATATCCGCTCCGAATATACACTTTCCCTTGATTAAAAGCGCGACAACACTGCTTGAGGACGCAACTGCCTTATCAAAAATTATTGTGTCCGAAGCGTCATTTTTTACATGCAGTTCGTTATGCGCATAAACAGCGCTTTTAAATTCCACAGGGCCGCTGTCAAGAATCAGATTTCTTGCGTAAACAGCTCCCTCTACAATTACATTTCCCTGAATATTGACATCTCTTTCAAGTTCACTGGTTGTTTTCGGCAAAATTGATGTTTTAACCAGGTTGTCTTTTAAACCTACCGTTGATTCGCCGATTCGAATTTCCTGCATTTCTTTCATTATAAACTCCTTCCAATTGAAGATATTTCCGTATTTTGCCACAGGGTCATCATAGTTTTATAAATTCGCTGCTGAGCCGCATCCTGTGCGGCGGAAAAATTTGTTTCCGCTAAAATATTAAATTCCTTGTTAAGCGCGTCTTTTTCATTTTCATCCGCAGATCCCCATTGAGCGCGGTTTTTATCAAGGCAGTAATTATTAATCTCCTGTAAAATTGCCTGTTTTCCCTGCTGCGCGACATCATTCGGAATATAGCAATTCTGATCGCAGCCCTGGCTTTCCAGCTTATCGCTTTCTGACCAAATTACCGGAATGCTAAGCGGGGTTTTCTCATTAATCTCCTCATTGAACAAAAGGGAATCAATCAGGGATTTTATACTGGTTTCCTGATTAATATAATTGTGCAGAGTTTTTAAAATATCAAGCGTTTTCCTGTTCAAAGATGAAACTATAATATTTAACTTTGATGAGGAAGCTTCGTCGATGCCAAGAAGATTTATCGCAGCCGCGTCGCATGATGATTCTGTTATGAGTTTTCTCAGTATCTTTTCTGAAATATTAAAAGACGGCTTATCAAGCGCGATGATTCTTTTATAACATTCTTCATCAAGATCGGCAAACAGCTTTACATATCTTGATGTAATTCTGTTATAATCGCCTTCCATTACGTCTTTTTTCGCGGTAACGGCTTTACTTTGATCCTGAATAAGTCCTAACCCGGCTTTAATCGCGCTGTCCAAAGCCTGTATCTGCTGCGATAATTCTGTGGAAATTGTTCCAAAAAAGCCTTTTATAAGCGATGTGGATACTTCATCGGCTGTCTTTCTTATGGCAATACATTGAGCCGTGTTCATGGCCGCGACAGATCCGCCAAGTGCGATCACCGAAGAATTAAAGCGGTTTATGCTGCCGTCAAATGGATCTGTATCAACATAAATAGTAACATCAACCGGGACAGATCCGCTGTAACTCACAGATCCGCCGCTCTGACTTGCCGGGTAACTTACAGAACCGTGATAAGATACAGAAGCGTGGTATGATCTGGAATAACTCATTTACAATCCTCCCATACCGACTCGTCAAATAATCTCATTAGTTCTTTTGTTATTCTTTCTTCTACATGATCCTTTTCGCACAGCGCAAGAAATTCTTTGCGAATTACGGTTTTTTCCTCGTTGTCAGAAGACGACCAGTTTAAATCTTTGCTTATACGGTTAATTTCAGAAACAATCGGGATGGTATTCTGCCATATATCTGTTTTTGCCGTGTAAACATTTTCGATATGATCGTTTTTATTAAGGAGACTTTCGCAAACCATAAAAGCGACAGGAATATAACGCATGTTATTATCCGATGAGAAACCTGCATCATTTTTTACAAGTATACTTTCAACTTTTTCGCTGTAGGTTCTGTCTTCATAAACAGATTCAGTCATCGCGTTTATCGTTTCTTTCGTTTTCTGTTTTAGTTTACCGCTGAGCGCCGTTTGCGTCGCCGGTATGGTTTCGCTTGATATGCTGAACAGCATTGAACTGTCGTCTTTTAATTTATCAAAAACCATCCGTTTTCTGATATCAGCCAGCTGCATCGCTGGGCGGTCCAGTTCTTTTACCCTGATTTCTAGCGCTTTGTTTAATGAATTGAATAATTTCGTATAACGTCTTGATATCATATTAAAATCATTTTCCATTACGCGCTTGGAGTTATCAATCGCTTTTGCAAGCTGTATCAATGTTACGTGTTTAGCGGTCATTTCCGTATAAGCGGCGACCGCTTTCTGGCTTATCTGGGATTTAACAAGCGTATAAAAGCCTTCGTCAATATTGTCGCATATTTTTTTAGAGGCCGCCTGTTCAGTCGCTATTACCGCCGCCTGCATCGCAACAACAGCCGCGGTAACGCCGTTCACATTACCGCGGGTACTGTCAATTGATTGGGCCATTGGCGACGTATCTACATTAAAATCGAAACTCGCCATGATTATTTGTCCTCCTCTTCATTATAAGAAGCGGTATCAGATGGAGCATCCTCCGGTGTATTATTTTCCGGAATATTATCTTCCGGAATATTATTATCTTTAACATCATTTTCCCGAACATCATAAACTGCTTCTTCAGATGTTTCCGTTTGAACAGCTTCTTTTAACAGGTCTATCGAGAAATCATCATACATTTTCTGTTCAATATTCGGCTGAGGAGGCAGCTTAGCGTGTCTTGCGACGTAAGGATTTACAGCCAACAGTTTTTTTCTGCGGGGATCGAGTCCCTGCATCTGATCAATCGACTGAGCCATGTCGCGGTATTCATTATCGCGTAATGTCGCTTCATAATAGGGAATATAACCGAATTGCGCAGCCTTCTGGTCAATGTTTTCTTTCAGGCGATCCATAAATTCGCTGAAATCTTCCTGCTTCTGTTGGAACTGATCGGCTTGAAGCTGAAAACCGGCGATAATTTCTGCGTCTTTATCAATCTCATGAACTTCCGCGCTGTCAAGAGACCGCGTTTTTTTCATCGCTGTCTGGGTTTCCTGTAAAGCTTTATAATTATTAAGACAGCGGATATAATCGGCATATGATTCGCGCATTCTGTTTATAAGATCATCAACACTGGCTCTGTTTCTTCCGTAAAAGTCTTCTGTGTCCCTGTGCCACTGGTTCAGGTAATCAATCTTCTGATCCTTAATGCCGTTGTAAATTTTAAGACGTTCTATCCTGTTTTCCGCCATCAGATTTTGAATAACAGGAGCAAGCACTTCTTCCTGAATCTGATGCATGCCAAACGGCATTGATGTCCGCGATTGATCTTCGGCTATCCATGCTGTTGAAAACAGATCGTATTTAACTCTGGAACTTGACTTAAGAGAAAACGGCGTATAATCATCGACAGAATCCTGATAATCAAAACTCGCGGAGCGTATTCTTTCTATTTCTTCGGCTTCAAGAGACGGTGAATACTGGTTAAACGATGATTTTAACACAGTCGCTAAAATTCTGTTCGAATAATCCACAAGTCTATTGGAACTGCTTGTTTTTGTCCTGCTGAGTATCTGTATTGACTCTGCGAGTCTTCCAATCAATTTTGAAAAATACTCAATCTGATTTTTATTGGTGCTTTTTTCGAACGACTTCCTCATGTCGTTTAACGAGTAGAACGAATCAAGTTTGTCTTTAAAATTGTCTACATTAAAAACCGGAACAACCGGTTTGCCGCCGGTATCATCCGCCGCGTAATCTTTAAGAAAACCCGCTGTATTGCTTTCAGGCAAAACCACCGGAAGCGACAGGCTTGTGGTGTCGCTGTCATTAAGAAGGTAGCGGATATTACGGACTTGCCTGTCAATATTACCCATGTAATCATAAAGTTTAACTTTTTGCATGGACGTTGAATAATCCGAAGTGTCTATTTCTTCTGTCTCGGCTGTCTGTTCTACAAACGGAACTTCTTTTATCGCGTCTTCAAGACTTGTAAGGCTGTCTAAAAGTTCATCCGGTTTGTGAACTACCGACATTCTGAAATTGCTGTCACCTACCTGCGCTGTATGATCCACTATAAAACTCTTGCCTTCGAAAGGAACTTTGGTCGCGACCGGCACATATACTACGCCCAATTTTTTAACGCTGTAATCCCTGCGGATATCGCGGTGGGCTTCCTCGTACCCTGTTATTTTTGATTCATTTTCTTTTTTGGATTTTAAGGCTTTTAAAAGAGTAGTAACGCCCCATATTGCACCTAACGCAACAATTACACCAAACGGAAATATAAAAAGGAACAACAGCGCGGCGGCCGGAAAAGCCGCGGTAATTATTATTCCTTTTATTTTATCTTTCTCAGCCTGTTCAATTCCCGCTTTGGCGTTTTCGATTGATTTTTCAAGATCAATTTCCTCTTTTACTATTTTTTCAGCGGCTTTACGGTAATAATTCAAAAGAATACGCGCCTGATCCTGATAAATATTAACCGATTCATTAAATATTTTTCCCTGCATAATGTGCCTCCTTAAGTATTATGTATTGTCCGGAAATTTAATTTTTCCGGCTGTTTCAGTTTCTTAACAGTTTCCTTTCTTTAACAAGCTGCTGTAAAGCAATTGCCGCGTTTTCAAGCGATGGATTACCCGCTCCGCCCAGAATAGCGTCAATGATTTCTGATATAGAATCTAATGAGCGCAGTATACCCGTTTCCAGTTCACTGCCCGCGTCATTATTTACAGGTGAAATATATCTGATATCATCAATGGACTGTTTTAATAATTTCTGCGTTTTTTCGTATTCACCGGAAAGCCTGTTAACGGAAAGAAGCACAACACCAGCTTTGGATTTTATTTTTTTTAAATAAAATTCTTTATCCTCTACTTCCTCGGCTGCGCTTTTAACATGAGAAACAGCGAAATAGGCAAAGTAGACATTAATTAAATAAATAAAAAATAAAACCGCCTGAATGATAATCGCGATGTTAAGCGGAATTATATTTCTGACAAGCAGTACTATTAATGTTATTGATGCCGCGGTATAAAGCAGTATTCCGGTCCAGACCATCGATATTGCCGGAATTTTCGCGGAAAAATTACCTATGTTAACCGCTGAAAAGAAAAAAGGCACAAAAAAGACAAGGTACATACCGCTGATCGATGCCCATATAAACATATCGCTGCCGCTGAGTTCTTTGCTTCCGTTAATCAGGAAGAAAGCAAGAACAACGATGCCTGCTCCCGCAAGAAATAAAATAAACCTAAAAACCAATGCTTGATATTTTATCATATTATCTCCTCACCTGGTTGTTCTATCCCAGCTTGTTTCCGCAGCCGGAACAGAATTTTAAATTTGGAGCGGCAGACTGCCCGCATCTGGAACATACATTTCCATAACCGCCCTGCTGCATGGATTCAAGGGTTGTTCCGCACGAAACACAGCGTTTGCTTCCTTCCATATTGTCGCTTCCGCATCGGGGACAGGGATTATATTTATTCCCGCAGAAAGGACAGAAGTTGGATGTAGTGCTGTATTTCTTGGCGCATTTTGAGCAAAACACTTCTTTTCGCCCGGCCGCAGGCATTTGATTCTGATACATCTGCTGAGGCGGCGCCATCATTGCCTGCCCCATTCCGCCGCCGCCGCCGAGCATACCGGTCATAGCCGCGGCTCCTAGAATTCCCATATCGCTGCCGCCTGACAACGCGTTATTAGCGACATTAAAGCCCTGTTTTTGCTGCCATGTGTAACCGGCGATATTCTGAGCGGAGCGGTCGCTTAAAGCAGCCGCTATTTTCTGGCCGTCTGCTGTAGAAGTATCAAGATCAATTGAAGTAATATAAAAGCCTGTAAGCAGCATACCGTAATCTTCCCAAAATTCTTTTAATGGATCATTTATAAATTTTGAAAGATCATCAAGGCGCGCGGATATCGTGGTAATACCAACTTGATTAGCGGACATAAAAGCGATTATGCTGCTTTTTGTTTTACTGACAAGCGGTCCATAAAAGTGATCGGTTAATTCACGTGATGTAAATTTTATATTTTCAGCCACAAGTTTTAAAAGAAACCTTTCAGCATCTTCAACTTTTAAGCCGTATCTTCCTTCAGCAAAAAGAGGAACCATCTCGCCGTATTCAGGATCCCGAAAACGCATAGTATCGGTACGCCAATCAATTGTAAGAGGAACAGCTTTATTTACAAACCATACCTCCGCCGTAAAAGGATTTTTCCCTCCAAACGGAATGCCAAAAATATTTCTTAAAAGCGGAAGATTCTCTGTATTTAAAGTATGTCTGCCGGCTTCGAATTTACCAAGTAGTTTGCCTGAGGAAAACAATACCGCTTCCTGAGATTCTCTTACTAATAATTGGGTAAAAGTGCTCAGATTATTATTTTTATTATCGCCGAATTTCCATGCAAAAACGTCATTTTTCGCATCATTCCATTCAACAAAATCAATAACAGCCATAAATATTCTCCTTAATCAAAATAATATCACAACAAATAAAAATCTACAATTCTATATTTATAAGAAACAAAATCAATTAACTTTTTCTGGTTTACATTGAACATAAAAATAACCCGCAGCCTTCCAGTTTATCCGCGCTGAGCCGTATTTTAATTTCTCCCGCCTCGCGCGTTGAGCGTATAATAATTAATAAAAGCCCTGCCATTGCTTCCATACTGTTTCCTTTAAAGCTGTCCATACAATCAGGTCTGCCATTATCAATACCAATGATCTGCGCGGGGCCTTCGATGCTGACATTTATCCGGTTTTCGGCATTAGGACATACAAGGTTTTCCGCGTCTTTAATCTGAACCTCTATATGAGCGATATCCCTTCCGTCGCAGGATAACATTTCGGCATCTATTGACGCCGCCAGCCGTTTGGGCGCTCCTGCGGTTTTTATTGTATGGCGGCAAACTTCCAAACTGTCATTAAAACCTACGGCTTCGATAATTCCGGGTGTGTATGGAACATCCCAGCTAAGAAACATATCGTCTGTGTTATAAAGAACAGGCGGCTTATCAAAGTGCCCGTAAATTTCTGTCATACCGTATAAGGGGTAGCTGTATGCTTTTTTACCATATGATTTGCCGTTGACAAAAATTTCAGCCTGCCCGCAATTTGTATAACAAAGCGCAGGTATTACTTTGCCCGGAGGCAGGTCAAGATTCCAGTGAGGAAAAACATAAACAAAAGGCTCATCGCGTTTCCATATGCTTTTATAAAAGTAATAATGATCCTTTGGAAAACCGCAGGTGTCCAGCACTCCGCAGCAGGCTGAGCGGTTAGGCCAGTGGGCTTCTCCTAAATAATCAATGCCGGTCCACATAAAATCGCCTGCGACATAATCGTGGGTTTCAGTAAAGCGCAGCAGCTTTTGAACCCGCGCCGCAGCGGTATAATAAAGTCCGCGCCAGAACATTGAACCCGCGGCTTCAAGACTGTAATCTCCCCTTCTTCCTGAAGCGGAAGTATTTTCCGCTCCGATAATGATACGGCGCGGAGAAACGCGTTTATCGCTTTCGTATAACGTTTCCGCGCGGGTTCTCCAGCGGCCTGTATAATTGTAACCCACAATATCAAGGGTATTCAGGAACGCCTCTGTCGCCGCTTTAGGCTCAGCGAATATCTGATCATTTGCCTGTGTGTAAAGCCGCGTAGGATCAAGTTTATGGCAAATGTCTATAAGTTTTTTCGCGGTTTTGTGTCCCTCGCTTTGCGTCTGTTCCGGCACTTCATTGCCGATGCTCCAAATAATTACGCAAGGATGATTTCTGTCCCGCAGGATCATAGCGGATATATCTTCTTCATGGTGTTCATCAAACCATTGAGAATAACCGCTGCTTTGGTGCGTGTTGGAACCCAGCGCTTTCGACTTTAGCAGAGCCCATTCATCAAAGGCCTCGTCCATAACATAAAGCCCGAGAGAATCGCAAAGATCCAGCAATCCCGGATCTGGGGGATTATGTGAAAATCTGACGGCGTTAACGCCCATTTCGATGAGCCTTATAAGTCTTCGCTTCCAGAGTTTTAACGGTACAGCGGCGCCAACGCAGCCGCCATCATGGTGCAGACAGACACCGCGGAGCTTTACCTGCGCGCCATTTATAATAAATCCTTTGTCAGGATCAAACTCTATTTTTCTAATGCCAAAGGGAGTAACATAAACATCGGTTATTTCGCCGTTAATAACCAGCGTTGACTCTGCGCGGTACATATACGGATCGCTGCCGGACCATAACCTTGGAGACTGAACCGCGATCTCCTGATTGATAATAACATTATCCGCTCCGCTATTGATCGGCGCTGATGATTCTGAAACAAGTTTATCATCCTTGCCGAAAATGCGTGTGTTTAGCATCACAGCTGAAACTGCGCGCGTTTTTTCCTGCGGCAGTACAATATCAGTGTCAATTAGTAAAACCGCAGAATTATTTTCTATTTTTTCCGCGCGGATAAAAACGCCGAATGTTTTTATATGAGAAGGAGAGACAGCTGTAATCCAGAGATCCCTTGTTATCCCCGAACCTGAATACCAGCGGGAACCCGGCTGGCGCGAATTATCGATTTTTACAATTAACTCGTTTTCACTGTCAAAGCTCAAATGATCTGTGATGTCAAGTTCAAAGGGAGTGTAGCCGTATATATGAGAGCCAATTTCATTTCCGTTTAGAAAAACACAGGCGCACATATATGCGCCGTCAAAGTGCAGAAATATTTTTTTTCTTTTTACTAAAGGAGAGATGGTAAAGCGCTTAACATAAACGCCTTTTCCTGTTTTTACATAGCCTCCCGATCCATAGGAAGGAGCGTTTTCATCAAAGTTATACTCAACGCTCCAGTCATGAGGCAGCTGCACAGGACGGTAATCTATATCATCTTCATGTTTAAACTTCCAGTCAAAGCCAAACCATTCGCGAGTCCGCGATGACGCTTTCTCAAGATACATACTCATCTCCTTTTAAACCGCCGCTATTTTTTTATGCTGCACAGGGCGTCAAGAGCTTTTGAAGGGCAGCCGTCTGCGCGCCATGCGCTGAGCGGATACCTGCTCCATGATTTCGCTCCCTGCGGTTCCCATAGCAAAATGCCTTTGCATTTATTCATGCGGTTCATTTCTTCGATTATATCCGTAAGCAGTTTAAAGGTTTCTTCTTCCTGTTCATCGACGCCGCCTGTTTCCACGATCATAAAATCCCTGCCGAACCGCTTTGGGATCTCTGTCATGGATCGGGAAAGCCCTTCCATGCAGGTTTCATATGATAACTGAGGCAGATGGTACGGATAGAACGAGAAGCCCATCATATCGTAGCGGCATTTCCGTTTATCAAGGTCTTCGAAATATTTTATTATAAAGTCAGTGTTATTAAACTCATCAAGATGAATCATTGTTTTTGAATCAGGCGACGCGGCTTTTACCGCGTCATGTCCTGCGTTGTATAATTGAACTAATTTATCAAAATTATCCGCGCTGCCGAAAGGAAGCAGCATTCCGGGTCTTGTTTCATTTCCAATCTGCACCCACTCAAGTTTTATACCATCTGGTTCGAATAATTTTACAGTCTCGTATGTATAATCGTAAACTTTTTGAACAAGGCCGCTGAAATCCAGTTTCTCCCAGGCTGCAGGAACTCGCTGCTGTTTTGGATCCGCCCAGGAATCGCTGTAATGAAAATTCAGCATAATACGGTAACCCATTTCGCTGCAATGGCGCGCAAAATCCAGTGTCTCCCGCGCAGAGCAATGCCCTGAATGAGGATTATCAGAAGGATTTACCCAAGTGCGCAGGCGTATGGTATCCATATTAAAATCTTTAAGAGTTATCAGTAAATCCTGCTCCTTTCCATCTTTGTTACGGAATACAAAACCGCCTTCCAGCATTTGCGGATACCAGCTTATATCCGCGCCTGTTGCAAAGTCCTTATCAAAATTATATTGTTTCATATTCATGCGTCCTTAATTCTTCCGGTATTGTTATCGTGAACAGCATAAAAAGCGCACAAAGAAAATCTTCGTGCGCCTTTCGATACGCTTTTGCGTTAAATATCAAGGTATAAGGTTAGCGTCCTACCATGTATGCTTGAATTTGTTTTTGCGCTTCGGCAATTACAGTCTGAATACCCGCTCTGTCAAGCTGTGTTCGCAGCGTCGCTATAGCAGCGTCAACATCGCCTGCCATACCGCTGATTAGCGGAGTATAATACTGCTCTTCAATAGTATTTATCATCGCTATTTGTGTTGTAATGTTTGATGTGTCAAATGTGAACCGTGTAAGCGGATGATACGGGGCTTGATTTTTCACCCAAATCGCACGAAGCTGCTGTTCTTTCAGCTGATGGGCAGTCGGATTCGCGACATATTCGTCAAGCTTGTATGTTTCGTTTTTCACAGCCCATGACGGACAGTTGCCAAGAGGCGTATAACTGGTGGCGCGCTGAAGCCGCCTATAGTAATTATTATTAACAACTTCGTAATGAGTGCCTTCGATTCCGTAACAAATAAGGCGGTTTATAGTCTTGTTGCTGAATAATTCGTTCAAAGCCATTAACGCTCTTTCTTTTTTGGTGCTGAAGGCATTGACCGCGAAATTGTTGTTGTTATAATCTTCAACTAATTTGTAACCTGACTGCTCCGCATCAACAAATGTAGTTTTCCAGTTCGGATGTTCAGCATCGGCCTGGCTTAAGAAATTGATTACGGAACCGATATTCCAGCTGAACGCCGCAGCTTGTCCGCGAAGGAAATTTTCCTGATATGTGCTTGTTGAGGCGAGACTGTCGCGCGACCAGAAGCCCGCTTCATAATAACGCTTCATATCAAGGCAGTATTGCCTGAACCAGCTTTGATCAAGCAAATATTCTACCTTTGTATTATTTGGCTGCATGATATTATATAACAGAAGTTCGTAAGGCGAACCTGATAAATAATTCTGATTATTTTGCCTGAAATAAGGATAGAGGAATCCGCCGCTATTTGAACCTAACGGCAGCACTCCGCCTGTTCTGTCCGGATTTTTCGCGACCCAATCAAAGAACGAAATCAATTGTTCAAATGTTGTAATATCTCTGACGCCTGCCATTTCCATAAAGTCGCCGCGCACCGCGAATACATCAGAGCGCAGGTTCGCCTGCCCGGAGGGAACAGCGTAAGCGACGCCGTTTATCTTTACCTGATTCCATGCTTCCTGCGGAACAAAGGTTAAAAGATCCGGAGCGTATCTGCGTAACAGCATATCAGTCAATGGCTCAAAACCGCCCATACCTACAGTAGATTCATAGTGAGCCCATTGAGGAGCTGTGAAAATAAGATCAAAATCTTCGCGGCTTGTAAAAAGGAGCGGGTATCTTGTGCCGTGTTCGCCCCATGAAAGATATCTCCACTCTATTTCAGCGTTGATAGTTTTCTTAAGTTCTGCGTTCACAAGGTCATAAACCCGCTGTCCGTCAGCAGGTAAATCGCCTAAAATATACGCTATAAGTTTAACAGGTTGTGAAACATCATTTCCCTTATAGGTCATTCCGGGTGTACTTGGTCCTGCAGTGTCCTGCCTGGAACCGCCGGCGAATACCATTGATGATACCGCAATCAGCGCTACTAAAACTAACATAATCTTTTTCATTATGTTTTCCTCCAAATAAAATATTTAGATCCGGTTTAACAAACCGTTAATCTTAAGATTTCAGCCTTTTACAGCGCCGAGTGTAATTCCTTTAACATAATATTTTTGTATTATCGGGTACAATAGTATTATAGGGCCTGTAACAACGACTGTTAACGCCATTTTAAGCGTTTCTGAAGGGATTCTGATCGCGCTGACAGCTTCCGCACTAACACCGCTTAACCCCGATGCGATTAATCTTTTATACCCTTCTATATTATTAATTTTTTCATATAACATATATTGTAAGGGTTTCATTTTATCATTCGAGATAAAAAGCATAGCGCTGTACCAGTCGTTCCAGTAACCAAGAGCGATAAACAGCCCGATTGTCGCTAAAGCGGGTTTCATTAACGGCAATATAACCGACAAATATGTTCTGAATACGGAACAGCCGTCAATCTTCGCGGATTCAATCATCTCTACAGGAATTCCCATTATATAACTTTTTAGAATAAGCAGGTTAAAAATACTGAAAAGAAGCGGTAATAGCAGCGCAAGATAATTATTCCTCATATGCAGATACTGCGTCATAAGGATGAAATAAGGCACAAGGCCTCCGTTAAACAGCGTTGTTATATAGAAGAATAACGCAAAGCCGTTTCTCCATTTAAAATCACGCCTTGCTAAAACATAAGCTGTCATGGACTGTAAAAAAAGCGCGATAAATGTGCCGGTAATTGTCAATGTAATCGTAACCATGTATGCGCGTAACACAACGCCCGGCTGATTAAAAACCTGTTTGTACGCTTCAACGCTTGGTTCCTGCGGCAGCAGGGAAAACCCGTTTCTTAGTATTGCCGATTCGCTTGAAAACGATGCGGAAACAACTAAAATAAACGGAAGCAGGCAGGAGACCGCGATTAAACTTACAAAGACATACGCTATTATATGCAGAACGGTTTCGTCGGCCCCGCCTTTTACCGCGTTAGAATTTTTTAACATTAAATTTTTTCTCCTTTGCGGTTAAAATAACGCGTAGTCTTTTTCATACATTTTAATCAGTTTATTAGCGATTAATATGGTAAAGAAGCAGCACACTGACTGAAAAAGACCCGAAGCGGCCGACATTCCAAAATCAGAATTTCTCATTAAAGCGCGGAATGTAAATGTATCAATTACATCAGTCGCGCTGTACAGCAAGCCGTTGGAACCGATAAGATTGTAAAACATATCAAAATTGCCTCTGAATATTCCGCCAATCGCAAGGAGAAAGAGAATTATAATTGTCGGTCTCAGCTGAGGGATTGTTATTCTGAATATCCGCTGAAATACATTCGCGCCGTCAATACGGGCTGCTTCATACATTTCTGTGTCAATTCCCATAATAGCGGCCAGATATATTATTGAACCGTATCCTACGCCTTTCCACGCATTGAATAAAGTTAAAATAAAGGGCCAATATTTAATTTCTGAATAGAAAGAAATTTTCTCGCCGCCAATGCTTTTAATCAGAGAATTAATGATGCCAAAATCGTAACTTAACAAATTGAATGCGATTACTGACACAACAACCCATGAAATAAAGTACGGCAGGAACAGCATTGTTTGCGTTATTTTTTTGAAGTATCTTCCGGCTGCTTCTGTGATTAATATCGCCACAGTTACCTGTAAAACCGTATTGAATACGATAAAAAGCAGATTATAAAGAACGGTATTTCTTGTAACAACCAGCGCCTGGCCGGATCTGAAAAAGAAATCAAAATTCTTCAAACCGTTCCAGGGGCTTCCGAATATTCCGCCCGCGTATGTATATTTTTTAAAAGCCAGTATAATACCGGTCATCGGCAGGTACGCGAATATCAGCAGATAAATAATCGCGGGAAGCAGCATTAATAAGAAGGCTTTATTCCTGACCAGATCCATTAAAAAACTGTTATGTTTTTGTAAATGCACCAATCCCTCCTGATAATACACAGCCGGATACACACTATTTACTAGAATTCAACGGAGTTTGTATTTTTATCTAAAATGATATATTTGTCAATACGGTATTCAATCTATTGCCGAATAAGCCTTGCGGATGTTATATCATCAACTTCATTCATTTGACTGTTAAACATTTCTTTGCGGTATTCTTTCTGCTGTTTTTCCTTTAGTTTTTCCATCGCCTTTAGATCTTTGGACGCTTCAAGATACAGTGCTCGCTTTTCTTCAACAGCAATTTCCGCTTTTGCGGCTTCCTGTGAAAGTTTTTCCGCTTCCTGTTCAAGGCGCAGAATGTACAAGTCCCAGCAAGCCATGTCTCCCGGATTGTTAAAACGCTCTTTTGCGGCGGTATGGCGTTTTAAAGCGGTTTCTTTTATTTTGTTTTCAACCGCGTTTAATGCGCTGATTGCCTGTCCGAGTGCAAGCTTACATTCCTCTTCTTTGAATTTTCTTAATTGCAGAATTTTTTCAAGGTTAAACTTAAACCGTTTCATCAGGAGTCTTCAATAATGTTCATGCCGGGCAGCGAAGAAAATAATGACGCTACACTGTTAAGCGCCATTCTGGTATCTTCAACCGCAGGTGACGCCGCGCCCGGCTGCGCTGAATTTTCTTTTGCCACAGAACTGCCCGCAAATTTCGCGTTTATATCATTTGATTCTTCGGGCGGTATTTTAACGCCTGTTATAACCGATAACCTTTCCAGAGTATCGTTAAGCGATGAAGGCTCGCCCGCGTCCTGAATTAAAAACTGTTCTATAGGATCATGCAGTTTTATCGCCTCATCTATTTCAGGATTTGAACCGTGATGATACGCTCCTACGTTTATCAAATCTTCCGCTCTTGCGTAGGAGGCCATGTTCTTTCGGATAACACCGGCCGCTTTTTTACTGTACTCTCCCGATACGCTGGGCGCAAGACGTGAAACGCTGGGAAGAATATCAATTGCGGGGTAATGATAACTTTGCGCCAAATCCCGCGAAAGTACAATGTGCCCGTCAAGAATTCCGCGCACTGTATCAGCTACAGGCTCGTCCATGTCATCGCCGTCAACCAGAACTGTATAAAAACCAGTTATGCTTCCCCTCTCTGATGTGCCCGACCTTTCAAGCAGCTTTGGCATTGAATCGAACATGCTGGGGGGAAAGCCTCTCTGCGCGGGAGGTTCACCGGAAGCAAGTCCGATTTCTCTCATGGCGCGCGCAAATCGCGTAACAGAATCAAAGAGGAGCATTACATCGTTTCCCTGATCGCGGAAATATTCCGCGATTGCTGTCGCGACATAAGCTCCGCGGAGACGGGAGAGAGGAGGTGAATTGGACGGAGTAACTACCAAAACACTGCGGCTAAGCCCTTCGGAGCCAAGATCGTTTTCTATAAAGTCATTTACTTCCCGCCCGCGCTCCCCGATGAGAGCGACAACATTAACGTCCGCGGTTGTGTTACGCGCAATCATTCCAAGCAGCGTAGATTTGCCGACGCCGGAGCCTGAAAAAATACCGAGCCGCTGTCCCTTGCCCACGGCGAGAAGTCCGTCAATAGCGCGCACTCCGGTTGTTATGCGCTCTGTAACACGCCGTCTTGTCAGCGGATCGGGAGGGCTCGCAAGAGCGGGATAAAGACACGATGAGATAATGTCGCCTTTACCGTCGATCGGGTTTCCAAGAGCGTCAAGAACGCGGCCTAATAGTTTGCCGGAGACAGGAACTTCCAGACGGCTGCCAAGGCCGATAACCCGGTCGCCTATTTCAATTCCGTCTGTTTCATCATAAGCCATAAGCTGAACAGTTTCGTCTTTTAATCCGACAACTTCCGCTCTTATGTTTCCCCTTCCTTTGGGAGCTACAATCCTGCAAACTTCGCCGATAATCGCCTGAGGCCCGCGGCTTTCTATTAATAAGCCCTGCACACGGGATACTTTGCCGACATATTTAATCGGATCTGTTCTTTTGGCGGATTCTAAATATTTTTCTATTACAGTTGTTTCCATGAAGCCCCTCCTTCTCCAGGAATTTAATCTGATTTTCTTTTGCTGAACTGCTCCATTTTCTCAGTTATCTGCTTATCTGTTTCTCTTTTTCCTTTAGTCGCCATCGTCGCAAGCGCCGCAAGCGCCGCGGAAGCTGTTAACGCGGCGTTTGCCGCCTGCGATAATTCAGGTTCGTCTTCGCCTGAGTTAATTAAATCATCCATCAACGCGGGACTGCCTTTTGTCGGACTTCCCATCATTTTAGCGGCATCTTCCAATGCAGTATCCGGAGAGTTAAGCAGTTTTGACGCTCCCATCAGGGATGAAGTCGCAGCTAACTCAGCGTTAAGATTAGCGGTTTTAATTACAGGAGGCGGAGTATTTTCTTTAATGCGCGATCTTATCGGCGATATTTCGAGTATTCTGTTTTCAAGTTCAGCAAGCTGGCTTGAAATGCGCGCGTCAATTTCACCGAAATCAGTTTCTATAATGCAGCCGCCCTTGTCTACAGAGCTGTCTTCCATAACGTGAATAGTGCTTACGCTTTCAATTTGATTTATAAAATCCTGTTTGTGCTCTGTAACAATTTCCGCGTCTGCGAGATTTAATCTTATTATAACGCTTCCTTTCGCTTTTACTTTACGCAGCGCTTCTATTACATTAGCGATAATTATATCGCGCTGGTTCTCTGTAATTACCTTGATAATTTTCCGTGAAATTAAAAGAACAAGATCGACTATTTCTTTCTCTGTTTCAAGAAGGATATCTCCTCTTTTTTCCTGAGCGCGTTCAAGCACTATCTGCGCTCTTTCAATAAGACGGTCAACTTCTGTCTTTCCGTCGGTATAACCTTCTTTTTTTCCCTCCTGCCTACCCTGCTCCAGCGCTTCGGCGCGTTCTGTTTCCAATGTTTTTTTTGTTTCAACTTCCAGCTGGTACATTTTAGACTGAGCGTCTACCATTATGCGCTGAGCTTCGTCTTCGGCCCTTTGTTTTACAGCCTGCCCTTCTATTGTTTGTTTTTTTATTTCCTCAACAGCCGTATTCTGCGCGTCTGTAACAATTCTCTCCGCTTCTGCTTTCGCTGAGGCGATCATTCTTTCTTTTTCAGCTTCCCAGCGTGTTTTGAACAGTTCCGCTTCACGGCGAAGATCATCAGCTGTAGGGCCTGTGTATTTTTCAACTTCATCCAAAACTTCTTCTGGTTTTTCCGCCGCGGCAAATTGCGCCATCTCCGGAAACGAAGTAGGAGAATCAATAACGATCTTTTCCTGAGTTGATATTAATTCACTCGGTCTGAATACAGCCTTTGGCATACGTTATCCTTCCAGAAAGATCATATAACCGCATAGTTCACAGAGAAAGAAAAAGTTATCGTAAAAACTCTTTATTCCTCTGTGTTCCCTGCGGTTAAAACTATACAACGAGCTCGTCTTCGCCGGCTCTGGCGACAACAATTTCGCCTGTGTCTTCAAGATGCCTGATAATCGAAACTATTTTCTGCTGCGCTTCTTCTACGTCTTTCAGGCGCACCGGCCCCATATACTCCATATCTTCCTTGAGCATACCTGCGGCGCGCTTTGACATATTCTTGAAAATTTTGTCCTGTACTTCCGAATCGACTGACTTGAGCGCTTTCGCGAGTTCCTGCGAATCGACTTCGCGCATAACCTTCTGAATGGCGCGGTCGTCGAGCATAACGATGTCTTCGAATACGAACATTCTTTTCTTGATCTCTTCAGCGAGTTCCGGATCTTCGTCTTCCAGCGCTTCGATAATCTGCTTTTCTGAAGCGCGGTCAACAAGGTTTAATATCTCAACGATGCTTTCAACACCTCCGGCTGCTGTGTAGTCCTCGCTTGAAAGCGAAGAAAGTTTCTTTTCAAGAACGCGTTCAACTTCGCGGAGTACTTCAGGCGAGGTTCTGTCCATTGTCGCGATACGGCGCGCTACATCGCTCTGCACGTCATTCGGCAGATTTTGCAGAATTATTGAAGCCTTGTTCGGTTCCAGATACGCGAGAATCAGCGCGATTGTCTGCGGATGCTCCTGCTGGATAAAGTTTAAAAGGTGCGCAGGATCAGTTCTGCGGATAAAATCGAAGGGACGCACCTGAAGGCTTGATGTAAGGCGGTTAATAATATCGATTGCCTTCTGGCTTCCCAGTGATTTTTCAAGGAGCTCTCTTGCGTAGTCAATGCCGCCTGTTGAGATAAACTGGCTTGCCGACATCAACTCCTGGAACTCATTTAAAATAGCGTCTTTCTGCTCGGCGTCGATAGTTTCAAGCCGCGCGATTTCAAAAGTAAGAGTTTCAATTTCGTCTTCACGAAGGAATTTGAAAATCTCTGATGATATTTCCGATCCGATCGTGACAAGGAAAATAGCCGCCTTTTGGCGCCCTGTATATTCTTTTACGCCCTTTTTCTTGGAACCGCCGACCGCGGCTCCGGGTTGTAATGCTGTCTTTGCCATAAATTATTCCTCCAACAGCCATGTTCTGATTAGCTGAGCGGCATCTTCCGGATGCTCTTTCGCCATATTGATGGCATTTTCCATCAATTCCATTCTTGTTCGCTCTTCAAGCGAAATGGATACTTCCATTCCGTCGGATTCAGCTTCGGCCATCGCGCTCTCTCGAAGCATCTGTTCGCGCCGCGCTCTCTCTTCTTCCGCAAGCCTTCTGCGTCTTTCCATCTCGCGGGAGATCATTCTGAATAGCATAAATCCTGCAAGGATTATTGTCAAACCTATAACAAAAACTATTATAGTCATCTGCATCTGTTTTTGCCTGAAATACGCTGCATCCTCATCTTTAAATTCCTGCGTGCGGTCAACTGCGATATTGCGGACAGTTACGGAATCTCCTCTTGCCGAGTTATAGCCAATCGCGTCGCGGATTAAATCTTCCGCGTAACGCAGGTATTCGGCTGAAACAGGAGTATACTCCCTTTCAATTCCTTTGTCGGCGGTTTCTATCGGATTCCCTTTTGAGTCATATTTCCATTTCCATGTTCCGTCAATATTAACAGAGACTGTTACGCGATCTATAGAAGGGCTTCTTTCTTCTGAAATGCTGCGCTGGTTTATTTCATTGTTTGTTGTTCTTGTGCTCTGGCTTACCTCTCCGTACAGATTGCTCATATCCCTGAATGCAGGCGTTACATTGTTTTCAACGCCTGTCGGGCCTTCGGGCATAAAACCAGTCCCTCTCCACGTCGTCTCGGATACTGTGTCCGAGCGGACTATGGATTCAAGCAGCTGTGAGTCGTCATAAGAGAGCCCTGCTGTCTGCGGTTTTATTGTAATGGGATAGTTTTCTTTGGACTCTATGCTTTTTACGGACATGTCCATATCAATTTTTATATTAAGATCCCTTACGCGATCAGAGGAAAATATCCGCTGAAGCGAAATTAAAACGGCTTCACGGTAATGCGCTTCCGTTCTTCTTATCTGTTTTTGTTCCTGTTCGATAAGAGCGAGCCTGTCAGCCGCCGCCATACCTTCAAAATCGTTAAGAACAATTCCTGTATGATCCGTTATTACAATATACTCAGGCTTTAATCCTTCTATGGCAAACTGAAGAAGTTTCTGGATACCTTCAATTTTTCCGCGGTTTTGCGGCGATATTGTAATATCGCTTCCCGGTTTCGGCGTTATGCGCACACTGACTGAAACAGGATTCTGCTGAGACGCGAAAAGCTCCCTTGTAGGCCATACAATTTGTATACCGACATCGTCCACATCCTCAATCGCCCTTATGTGTTCGATGATCAGACTTTCCTGAGCGCGGCGGAAATTTACATTGCGCTCAAAATCGGTTATTGTCCAGCGTTCAGTGTCAAATATCGCCCACGGATCTATCCCAGAAGGAATTAAATCCTCGCGTATCAGAATAGTCCTCATGCGCCGCGCTGTCGTCTCATCGGCGACCTGCACCAAACCTGTCGGCGATACAGTAACCTTTACATTTTCCTGATTAAGCCTGAGTATAATTCTGTCGAGCGCGGCTTCATCTCTGATTGGAGCGTCAATAACAGATACGAGCACGGGCTTTGATGAAACTGTAAAAAGCGCGATAACCATCCCGATAACGACAACGGTTATTATTCCGATCATGATCCTGTGCTGCTTCGTCCATCCCGCCCATAAAGCGGTAATTCTGTCCAGCAGCTTTTTGAAAAAGTCATTCATAAGTCCCCCTCCCATTCAACTTTCTTTTAGAAATATTTATCTTGTATTTATCAAATCTCTCCAGCCCTGAATCAGCCTGCTTAGAATGTTGCGCGTAATTCCAAGAGTCATGTTCGCTTCTGCCTGGGCGATTGTGATATCATGAATATCAACCGAATCAGGATTGATAATCGCTTCTTTTTGTAAATCGCTTGCGTTTATCTGCGAACCGGAGACCTTATCCAGCGCCTGTAAAAGAGCGTCTTCAAAAGTTCCCGCTCCCGTTACACCGTTAGCGCCGATTGTGTCTCTTAAAAGAAGCATATTATTCCCGCTTCCTGAATACGGGCTGTCAGGCGGCATCATATGATTCGGATGCGTACGCTCCATTACCGTCGCGTAATTCTGCGAAGCTGCCGCGCTGATATAAGCGCTGTTACTGAAAATTGTCATATTTCCCTCCCTCTTATTTAATGAGAAGCGGCTTTACGCTGCTCACTTTTTACTATTTAGCTCCAATGTCCAAAGCTCTCTGGAACATTGCTTTTGATCCTTCAATAATCGCCGCGTTCGCTTCATATGAGCGTGACGCAGAAATCATATCCACCATTTCTGTTACAACATCCACATTCGGCATTTCTACATAACCTTCCCTTGGCCCTGAAAGGATCGCGTCAGGATGAGTCGGATCGTACACATAACGCGGCTCTGTTGATCTGTCTTTTTGTATTTCAACGACACGGACACCCTGCCCTATTCCGTTATCCATATTTTCAGGAAGAAAGGGAGATCGCCAGTAAGCGCCTTCTGTCACAGGCCGCATGATAACGCGGCTGCGTTTATAGGGGCCGCCTTCTGTAGTGCGCGTTGTGTTAACATTCGCCATATTGTCGGCGATAACATCAAGCCTCATTCTGTTTGCCGACAAACCTGTGGCAGCGATATTGATTGAACTGAAAATACCCATATTCATTCCTCCCTGTTAATTAAACTAACTTCTTAATATCTGATTAATCTGACTGAATTCAAACGCCGCAGCCTGAGTAAAGAGCGTATAACTCATTTGATTCTCTGTCGCGAGCATGAACTCCTGTTCAGGATCAACATTGTTGCCGTTGTTGTTATATGTGCTTGTATAATCCAGTACGCGCCTTATTTGCACATCACGGTAATCCCTTTCTTTATAATTCGGGAAATGATTTTCATGAGTCCTTGTCAATTCCAGCGCAGGTTTTTCATTTTCCGTGTTCAGCGCCCTTTTGAGCTCGCTTTCAAAGTTTACGACAGTCCTTTTAAAATCAGGAACATCGGCATTGGCCAGATTGTTCGCGATAACCTGGCGGCGGACAGTGCTTACATCCATCGCGCGGTGAAGTAAATCAATCGTTCTTGCAAAAGTATTCATTAAAACCTTCCTATATCTATAAATTCGGTCAATTTACGATAAAACTGTAGCTGCGCGCTCCTTACCCGCCAATTACAAAATGTAGCGGCCCAAGTCCTGATCTTTGACTATATCCGCAAGTTTTTCATTGACATAATCCACTGTTATATCAATATCCGCAGGCGATATATCGGATGCTTCAAAAGAAAGCTCTTCCAAAAGCGTCTCCATTATTGTATGAAGACGGCGGGCGCCGATATTTTCAAGCTTTGAGTTTACTTCCGCCGCGAGAGCCGCAAGATGATCGATTGCTTCGGGAGTGAAAATAAGTTTTACTTCTTCAGTGCCAAGCAATTCTGTATATTGCTTTATCAGCGCGTTTTTAGGTTCGGTAAGAATGCGCAGGAAATCATCTTTACCTAATGAATCCAGTTCAACACGAAGAGGGAAACGCCCCTGCAGCTCGGGGATAAGATCCGAAGGTTTGCTTACATTGAACGCGCCTGCCGCGATAAAAAGGATATGGTCTGTGTTGACAGGCCCCCATTTTGTATTAACGGTCGCGCCTTCAACAATCGGGAGAATGTCGCGCTGAACGCCTTCGCGGCTTACATCAGGGCCTCCTCCGCGATCGCCTTTCACCGCGATCTTGTCAATTTCGTCTATAAAAATAATGCCCGTCTCCTCTACTCTCGCTCTCGCTTCATCGCTTACCTTGTCGCGGTCTACAAGTTTTTCCGCTTCTTCGGCTTTAAGAATTTCTCTTGCGCGTGCGACTGTTACAACTTTTTTCTTTTTCCCTCCGCCGAAGAAACCCGCAAAACCGGAAAGAGTTGATTCAAGATCCTCCATGTTTCCGCCCATCATCTCTATTGCCGGAAACTGAGGATTTTGATTCATCATCAGCTCCACCGTTCTGTCTTCCAGTTTTCCTTCATGAAGCATTGCGCGTAATTTTTCTCTTGTAGCGCTGAACTTGACATCGCCTTCTTTCAGATCTTCAGTTGACTCTTCGCTCTCATTTTCCGCTGTTTTGGCGTCATCCTGAGGTTCGCCTTTAGCGCTCTTATTAAAAACAGGAATCCCCAGCTGTAAAGTTGTCGCGATAATGCTGGAGTTTGATTTTTCCCCGTTAATTGAAAAAGTACCCATCGGGCGTACAACAGGGCCGGGTTTTTGACTTTTTTCTTTCGGCTTTTTCGCGTTATTCGGAAGCAGCAGATCAAGAAGGGCTTCTTCCGCGCGTTTTTCCGCTTCCTGCGTAACGGCTTCCTGCATTTCCTGCTTAACCATCTGAAAACCAGCGGCCATTAGATCGCGGATCATTGATTCCACATCGCGCCCGACATAGCCTACCTCGGTATATTTTGTGGCTTCTACTTTAAGAAATGGAGAGCCCGCCAGTTTTGCAAGGCGGCGCGCGATTTCAGTTTTGCCTACTCCAGTAGGGCCTATCATCAGAATATTTTTAGGCGCGATATCTTCACGTAACTCCGGATCAAGCTTAAGCCTTCTGATACGGTTTCTTAAAGCTACCGCGACAGCTCTCTTCGCTTTTTTCTGGCCGACAATGTACTTATCCAGCTCCGCTACAATTTCCTTCGGAGTATATTCAGTTCTTTTTTCGCTCATGACGCCAATTCCTCTAATGTTATATGCATATTAGTATAAATGCAGATGTTACCTGCAATTTTTAAACTCTTTTCCGCGATCTGCGCCGCTGAAAATCCGCTGTCTTCAAGATACGCTAAAGCCGCGGCGTAAGCGTAATTGCCGCCAGATCCGATAGCCAGCGCGTTTTCCGCAGGTTCAATCACATCTCCGGTTCCTGATATCAGCAATGTCTTTGAAATATCAGCGACAAGCAGAAGAGCTTCCAGCCGCCTTAAAGTGCGATCCATTCTCCAGTCTTTCGCAAGTTCAACAGCGGCTCTTGCCAAATCTCCTGAGTATTCCTTTAACTTCTGCTCAAAGCGGTCAAAGAGAGTGAACGCGTCCGCGGTAGCGCCCGCAAAACCGCAAAGAACTTTCCCGTCCATAATACGGCGCACTTTACGGGCATTATTTTTCATGACAGTGTTTCCCATAGTAACCTGACCGTCACCCGCCATCGCCACCTTACCGTCTTTGCGGACAGCAATTACAGTAGTTGAATGTATCTCTTCCTTAACGCTCATATTTCCTCCAGATATAAATTCTTCTCCGGCCGCTTCGCATTTCTGACTATGAATGCGGATGAGAAGCCGCGTAAACTTTTTTCATTTTCTCAATATTAACATGTGTATAGCGCTGTGTTGTTGAAATGCTTGAGTGCCCGAGCATTTCCTGAACAATGCGCACATCGCAGCCTGAGTTGACAAGATGAGTCGCAAAGCTGTGGCGAAGTGCGTGCGGATGCACATTTTTCCCAAGCCCGGAATGCTGCGAGTAACGGGAAATTATCCAGCGCACTCCCGGAATGGAAATCGGCTTTCCCTTTTTGTTTATAAAAAGAGCGTTCGTCTCTCCGTTCTTTCCTGACATACGAAGGCGCGCTTCCCTGTGCGGAAGGTATTCGGCGATAGCTTCCTTCGCTTCCTGCGAAAAAAACACATACCTTTGTTTTCCGCCTTTTCCGGTAATTTTTGCTTCGTCAAAGGAAGCGGAAATATTTGACAATGAAAGCGTCACAATCTCTCCTATTCTTAAACCCGCCGAATACATTGCCATAATCAGAGCTTTGTCCCTTTCCGGCCAGAGAATACCCGCTGTTTCAGGAAGAGAGGCAAAGTCCGCCATCTCATCCTCCCATAAAACATTCGGAAGGCTGACAGGTGTTTTTATATTTTTCAAAGACGCACACGGATTATCACTTCGTTTTCCAAAACGGTTCATCCAGCGGTAAAATCCCCTGATTGAAGACAGGCACCTGTTCACGCTTGACGCGGCCATCCGCTCCGCGGACAAATCCGCGATAAAACTCTGAACATCGTAAGAGGAAGCTTCTTCGCTTTTTATGCCCAGGTTTTCGCAGTAATTCGCATAACGGGTCAGATCATTGCCGTAAGAATCAAACGTCCTTTGCGAACACCCGCGCACGGCTTTAAGATAATCCAAATATTCTTTTATCATTCCTCACTGTCCTCCGCTGAGTGCAAATAATCACATTCGGGGTTTATGCAAACCTTGTGAGCGCCGTTTTTCTTATCGTATTTTTCAACCATAAAAAATCCGCATTTAGGACAATCCTGATTAATTGGTTTAAAATGACTGATAAAATCGCAGTCAGGATAATTTGTGCAGCCGTAAAATTCCTTGCCTCTTCCTTTTGTTTTTCGCGCTACTATGTCGCCCTTGCATTTTGGGCATTTGGCAAGAGGTATTGATTTTGTGTTCCGGCATTCGGGAAATCCCGAACACGCCAGGAAAAAACCAAAGCGGCCGAGTTTTTTATGGAGAGGTTTTCCGCACTTTTCACATATGATATCAGTTACTTCATCAAGCGTTCCCTTATAGGATTCAACCGATTTGCTGACATCATCGACTGTTGTCTTAAAAGGATTCCAGAATTCCCTGATCATCTCAGGCCAGCTGATCCTGTTCTCTTCAACTTCATCAAGCTTGGTTTCCATTGACGCAGTAAAATCCGCGTCAACATAAAGGGGAAAATGTTCCACTAACACTTCATTTATCAGTTTACCCAGAACAGTGGGCACAAGCTGCTTGTTTGATCGCGTAACATAATAGCGATCCAGAAGAACGGAAATAATGGAAGCGTATGTTGAAGGACGCCCGATTCCCTTTTCCTCAAGGGTGCGCACTATGGACGCGTCAGAAAAACGCGCCGGCCCCTGAGTAAAATGCTGTTCGCTTTTGAATTTTTCAATCTTAACTTTATTTCCGGTTTTTAACGCCGGGCATGCTCCTCCGCTCTCTTCTTTGGAAGACAGAAGTTTTATCGCTTTATAAAAACCTTTTTCTATAAGTTTGCTTCCGCTTATTCTGAATATTCCTTCCTCTGTTTCCGTGATTACTTTAATATCAACGCTGACAGTTCTGCTTTTGGCGTTATTCATCTGGCTTGACACAAAACGTTCCCATATAATTGTATAAAGGCGCAGCTGATCTTTTGTCAGGTATTCTTTTATTGAATCGGGAATATAGTCCGTATAAGTCGGCCTTATCGCTTCATGGGCGTCCTGCGCTTTTTTTCCGACTGTGTACTCAACAGGTTTTTCCGGCAGCTCTTTGGGATAATTATTTTTAATCCAGCCCCTGACATCCTCAATCGCGGAAGCGGCTATGCGAACGCTGTCTGTGCGCATATATGTGATTAAACCTACTCTGGAAGAGCCGATGCTTACGCCTTCGTAAAGCTGCTGCGCTACCTGCATTGTCTTGCGTGAGGTGAAACCCAGCCTGTTCGCCGCTGTTTGCTGCAACTGCGAAGTTGTAAACGGCGCTTTAGGACGGATAGTTTTATCTGTCTCACGGACATCGGAAACAACACAATCTTTATTTTTAATTTTTTCGATGATTGCGTTTACTTCAGCTTCATTTTTTAATTCAAGTTTAGCGTTATTCCAAAGCACAAGCTGCGCGGTATAAACTGATTTTCCGCATTTAAAGTCCGCGTCAAGGGTCCAGTATTCATCGGGAATAAAATTTTCTACTTCTTTTTCTCTTTCGCAGATAAGGCGAAGCGCTACAGACTGCACGCGCCCTGCGGAAAGACCGTTCTTCACTTTTTTCCAAAGAAGCGGCGAAAGATTATAACCTACAAGCCTGTCGAGCACTCGGCGCGCTTTTTGCGCGGATACTTTCGCTTCGTCTATGCCGCGCGGATTTAAAACAGCGTCATTCACCGCCTGAGGCGTTATTTCGTTAAAACTGATTCTTTCGATCGGGACAAGGTCTGTCCTTGCGTTAATCGCGTTCCTAAGGTGCCATGCGATTGCTTCGCCTTCACGGTCATTATCACACGCAAGCAGTACCTTGCCTGATTTTTTAGCGTCGGTTTGAAGTTCCTTTAATATTTTTGCCCTGCCGCGCACTGTTATATATTCGGGTTCAAAATTGTTATCAACATCAATCGCAGTTCTGGATTTCGGAAGATCAATTAAATGTCCCATTGACGCTTTTACATTATAACTGGGGCCGAGGTATTTCTCGATGGTTTTTACTTTGCCGGGAGATTCCACAATTACAAGCGTTTGCTTCTCCTGTTTGGACGATTTTTTTTGCGTCTTTCTTTTTTCCGCAGCCATACCTTATCCTTTAAACATCAATTTTAAGAAAATCCGCCATTGAGGAAATTAAATCTTCCCGGTTTGAAGGACGGGACGAAAAATTATCCGCCGAACCTGAAAACGATTCTGTTAAATTCCACTTTTCAATTATATCCGACGCTGAATCAATTATTTCAGCCCCGTCAAAAACAAGTTTAATTGTGCCTTTCCTGTCAATTCCCGCGCACTCCTGCGCTCCGCAGGACGCTACCCAAAGATCTTTTCCCTGATCAAGAGCGAACCCCGCTGTTATTAGCGCTCCTGATTTTTCAGGCGCTTCGACAATCAATACGCCGCGCGAGAGAGCGGCGATAATTCTGTTCCTCGCCGGAAAAGTCCATTTACTCGGAAGAAAGCCGGGAGGGTACTCAGAAATCAGCGCGCCTCCTGAATCAAGTATTTTTTTAGCGAGAGATCTGTTCGCGGACGGATAAACTCCGTCAATTCCGCTTCCAAGCACCGCGTATCCCGGAACGCCTGAAATAAGGTTTCCCCTGTGGGACATTGCGTCAATTCCATACGCAAGACCGGAAACTACGGATATTCCCGCCCTTCCGATATTACCGGCTATTCTATACGCCTGTTCAGCGGCGCCGCGGCTCGGCTTTCTGGTTCCAACCATTCCCAAAAGAGGCTTTTCAGTATTCGGAAGCCGCCCTCTGTAAAAAATTACCGAAGGAGGATCGAATATTTCCCTTAGCATGGGCGGGTAATCGGATGAAGTCCATGATACCCATTTAATTGACCTTATTGCACAAGTTGTGTCAATATGCCCGGCCTTCTCTTTTATTTCGCCGGCATCCCAAAAAGTTTTTAATTCCCGTTTTATGATTTTTTCAATATCTTTTTTTGATTGAATTAATAATTCATCTTCACTTTTAAAAATATTTAATAATAGAATTTTCTCCGTAAATTTAATTACCGGTAACAGAGAAATTATCAGATCCAAAAGGCCGCGATCAGATGAAGAATTTTCTTCGGACGAATTTAGAAACACTGCTTTGTTATCCATAAATGATCCCCTGAATATAATCCCTGTTGTTAAGAGCTTCTTCTTTTTCATTCTGGTTTTTAGTGCGGCTGATAATTTTGTCATAAATTTCAACTGCCTGTGAATAGTTTTCCAGCATAAAATGAGCTCTTGCCAGAACAAACATCGCTGAATAATCCGATGTTTGTATTAAAAGATAACGATCAAGATATGTAATCGCGTCCTGCGGCCTGTCAAGCTCAAATGCATACAAAACGCCAAGAGCGTACATTGGCCTTGTATAGGTAATGTCGATACCTAAAGCGCGCAAATAAGCGTTTTCCGCGAGGTTATAATAACGTTCTTTTTCATTGATATCGTTAGATGAAAATCCAATTGTTGATCTGGCTACATAAGACGCTGAAACACCGGTCAGATAATATAAAAGAGCGTCTTCCGAATTATAATAAACAGCTCTTTCAAGAGCGGCAAGCGCGTCGTTATGCATATTTCTGTCAGCGAGCCTGGTCGCGAGAATTTTCCAGTAAACTCCTGTTTGCGCTCCTTCTCTTACATTGCGTTCTATCTGATCTTCATATAACATAATCGCCTGTCTTAGCCCTTCAATTGTTTCAGGCGGCCCTCCGCGAGGGCTTAACTGCGCGATGCGGTTCGCAAGTTCCCTGTTTGTTTTCATGCTGCCTCTTTGGTACATATAATAAAGCAAGGCGCCAACCGCGGCGATGATTAAAATCGCTAATAGAAATTCTTTAAATTTCTTCATAGCAGTCCCGTTTCAGGCTTGGCAGATAACGGCGGTGATTTTCCTTAAGAACCGATCTTTGCACATGAGTATAAATCTGCGTCGTAGAAAGATCGGCATGCCCTAAAAGCTCCTGAACTGTTCTGAGATCAGCTCCTCCTTCCAGAAGAGAAGTCGCGAAACTGTGCCGCAATGTGTGAACGCGCGAGGAAGTTCCGGCGAGAGCCGCCCATTTCGCGTAATTTTTCCATATGCCTTTTCTGGAAAGACGTTTCCCGTTTCTCGCGATAAACAATGCCTGGCTTTTATTAACCTTTCCTGCAAGCGCAGGCCGCGCGAAACATAAATAATGTTTCAGCTGCTGCGCGGCCTCACTTCCAAAAAATACAAGACGTTCCTTGCTGCCTTTCCCTTTTACCTTAGCAACTTTGCTTGTAATATCAATATCCATGATATTCAAACCGGAGGCTTCCATTACGCGAAGACCCGCCGAATAAATCAGTTCAAAAAGACATCTGTCCCTGATACCCTGCGGCTTTGACATATCGATTACATCCAAAAGACTCTCGACAGTTTCCTTGTCCAGCACTTCAGGAAGGACTGCTTTTCGCATTGGGTTTTCCAGAAGGTCCGCGGGGTTTGCGTTTACAAGTCTTTCATCCGTAGCGAACCTGAAAAATGATCTTAAGGCGGAAATCGCTTTTGCGGCTGAGCGCGGTTTAATTTCATCATTATTACTGCGCATAACAAGATACGCGGTTAAAAAAGACGCATCTACATCGCAGAGCTGTTTGTTTTCCGCCTCAAGAAAAATTAAAAATCGTTTTATCTCAAAACGGTAACACTCCTTGGTTAAAAGGGCGTGGCGCTCTATCGCGATAAGCCGGGAACAGAATCTTTTCAGTATAACGGAATTATCCAAATCAGGTTTTCTCCATTGTGTTGATGTACATTTTTTCTTCCGCCTGAGAACTGTGTTTTCTGATAACGGAAGGTATGTCTAAATCATCCTGAAATTCCCTTTGAGGTATATACGAAGAAAGATAATCAGGGCGCTTTGTCCTTTCTACCATCTTTCCAAACTCGTTGTAATTGATAAAATCCGAGTCTACAGGTTTTTCCTGTACAGCCGGTTTTGGCGGCGTGTGCTGAACGCTTAAAAAACCTGTAGCGATAACTGTCACCTGGATTTTATTATCAAGTTCGGGATCGATGCGAAGGCCGTGAATAAGATGAACTTCAGGATCGCATTTTTCCTTTATGGTCTTAATAATATTTTGAATTTCAACAAGCGTAATATCATCTGGCCCCGCGATATTAATAAGAACCCCCGAAGCTCCTTCAATGCTTGTGTCTTCCAAAAGAGGATTGTCAATTGCGTTTTTTACAGCGTCAATTGCGCGGTTTTCTCCTGTTCCGCAGCCGATACCCATAAGAGCGTCGCCCTTTTCTTTCATAACTGTTTCCACATCAGCAAAATCGGTATTTTGAAATCCGGTTTTTGTTATCAGCTCGGAAATACCCTGGACTCCCTGGCATAAAACATCATCCGCCATAAGGTACGCTTTATTCCAGGATGTTTTATTGTCAATGATCTTAAAAAGATACTGATTCGGAATAACAATCAGAGTATCCACTTCATTCCGCAGTTTAGCGATGCCTTCCTCCGCAAGCCTCATTTTATAACGGCCTTCAAATTCAAAAGGCGTTGTAACAACAGCCACAGTAAGAGCGCCGAGCTGCCTTGCTATTCGCGCTATAACAGGAGCCGAGCCTGTTCCTGTTCCGCCTCCCATGCCCGCGGTAATAAAAACCATATCCGCGCCTTTTAAAACTTCCGCGATTGATGCCTGATCTTCAAGAGCGGCTTTTTCTCCCTTTTCAGGAACGCCTCCCGCTCCCCTGCCGCCTGTAACTTCAGCGCCTATCTGCAGTTTAATTTCCGCTCTGCTTTTATCATGCAGATCCTGAAGATCGGTGTTAGCTGCAATAAAATCAACACCTGTCATATTCGCGTCAATCATTCTGTTTAACGCGTTTCCGCCTCCGCCGCCTGCTGAGATCACCTTGATTACGGCAGGGATATCATACCAATGATTCCGGCGCTCTTTTGTTTCTGCCGGAAACAATTTATTTGCATCCTGCGGCTTAAATGGAATTACCGGAGGCAATCCCATATCCGTGACTTTCGCTTTTACTCCGGATAAATCCGGGCCTGCCGAGAATTCACACACATTTAATACATTCATTAATATCCTCCCTCCGCTTTATATCTTTAATTAATCAGTCTGCAGCCGCAAACCATGATTAAAAAAATTCTTCTTTCAGCCAGTGCTTTAATTTATCTATAAGCGCTGAACTTTTTTTATCGCTTTGTCCAAGTTCTGAACTTTTATCACCTGATTCCATGCTGAGTCTCCTCTCTCCTTCAAGAGCAAGCCCGATTGCCGTAGCAAACGAAGGATTCCTGTATTCCTCGACAAGGCCGCCGAGATTTTGCACAGGCAACGGGCTTCCAAGCCTGGCCGGCAGTTTTAAAACGTTATTCGCAAGCTCAACCACTCCTGCCATCTGCGCGGTTCCTCCTGTCAGCACAACGCCGCCTCCGAGAGGACGAGTCAGATTCAGCGTATCAAGGTGCTGTTTTACCAGTTTGAAAATTTCCTCCATTCTTGGTTTGATAATCGCAAGCAGCTGTGAACGGGGAATCGTCATCGGAGGTCTTCCGCCGACGCCGGGCACTATCACAGTGTCATCGTCATCCAGCACAGCGTCCCAGCAGCAGCCGGCGTCAATTTTAATTTTATCAGCGTTCTCTACTGAAATATTTTTAATAATTGAAATGTCGCTTGTAACCTGCGTGCCGCCTGCGGGAATTGTGTGCGTTGAATACGGAGTACCGTCAACATAAACAAGCGCGTCTGTGGTGCCGCCCCCAAGATCGAGTAACACAACGCCAAGCTCCATTTCTTCCTGAGTCAGTACCGCTTTTGCCGCGGCAAGCGTCTGCAGAATAAGCTCGTTCACCCTGAATCCCGCGCGGTTGACGCACTTAATTAAATTCTGCGCTCCTGTTACAGAGCAGGTTATTATATGCACTTCGGATTCAAGCCGCACTCCGATCATGTCCATCGGATTTCGTATTCCTTTTTGATCGTCTACTTTATAATTCTGAGGAATTACTTCCAGTATCTGCCGGTCGGTCGGTATCACTACGGCTTTTGCGGCTTCAAGCACACGGTCAATATCTTCCTGTCCTATTTCCCTTTCTCTTGTATTTTTCTTTTTACCTGAAACTCCGACAACTCCGCGCGAGTTTATTCCGTTTATATGATTTCCCCCAATTCCTGTCCAGCAATCAGTAACTTCAAGTCCGCTCATCATCTCCGCGTCTTCTATCGCCGCCGCTACCGCGCGGAGAGTAGCTTCTATATTTACAACAACGCCTTTTCTTAAACCTGTGGACGGACGCACTCCGACTCCGATAATATTAAGGCTTCTGTCTGATTCAAGTTCGCAGATAACTGCGCGCACACATGTTGAGCCGATATCCAATGAGGCGATAATATCATTACTCATATCAGGACTGCTCCTTTATTTTATATGTACCCATGCCGGATCTAAAATCAATCTCCTGCGGCTGTTGAATATCATTTTTAAAAACATTAAGTATGAGCATCATATACCGCAGGGTTTCTTCAGTCAAATTACTGTCAACTCTTACTCTGATTGAACTGTGAACCGGAAAAAGCACAAGTTCATACCCGTCAAAAGCTTTTGGTTCTATGCGTATTTCCGAGATTGCGGATAACAGTTCAGGCGATGTTACCGCCATTTGACTTAAGTTTTCCGCAAGCGGAACCAGCGCCGCGGGAAAACGCATTCCAAGCTGCGGATTTTCAATTCCTGAAAGAACAGGAAGGTTTAATGATTCAGTGGAAAACAGATCTCCGATTTTATAAAAGACCCCGTGTCTGTCAAGAAAAAGCGGCACCTGTCTGGAATTAACATTCGTCAGCACCAGCGCCGACGCTGTACGCGGATTCAGAAAAACAGATAACCTGTCCGGAAACCGTTTCATTACAAGAGCCGATTCCACAAGAATATGCGAAGATAAAACTTCCTGCACCGCCTTTGCGTTAGTTGAAAAGAAAGAGGAGTTTTCGTCGATTCCCGCAAGAGTCAGTACTTCCGCGCGGTTAAGCGGAGAAAAACCGTGAACCTCCACGGTTGAGAACGGAATAAACGGGCTGATCCCAAAAAGCCAGATTAACTGCGCCGCCAGAATGACAGCGGCAATAATTAAAAGCCTTTTAACGCTCTTCTCAATTTTTCCTGCGGTTTTCTTTTTATAATTAATGTCCCCGGAGGCGTCATAATAATATTCAGCGCTCATTTTCATCCTCCTTTACATTTACCGGATTGCCGCTGTTTCTGGCGACATTGGCGATTAAACCGGCGCAGATAAGGGTTGTTAAAAGCGATGAGCCTCCCGCTGAAAAGAACGGAAGAGGAATTCCCGTTACAGGAAGAGCGCCTGAGACAACCGCAGTATTCAAAAACGCCTGCGAAACTACCATTGTTGTTAACCCGGCAGCCAAAAGACGCTTGAATAATGTTTCGCATTTTAACGCGGCTCTGTATCCAAGAACAGCGAAAAGTATAAACAAGGCAAAAAACAGAAGTATTCCCAAAAACCCGGCTTCTTCAACATACGCGCTGAATACAAAATCCGATTGTATTAACGGAATACTCGCTATCTTGCGGGTTCCCTCTCCAAGTCCTTTCCCCCAAAAACCGCTTGATATTATCGCGTTCTGGCTTGCGCTGACCTGAAAACCCGCTCCAAGAGGATCTAACTCAGGTTTAATAAAACTGACAAGACGCCATACCCGGTGTTCTCTTGTAAAAATTAAAAGCACAGAGACAGGAATTATCATTACAACCGCCGCAATGAAATAACGGTAACGAATTCCGGCAAGAAAGAAAATAATCATCGCGTTAAAAACAATAAAGACCGCTGTAGAAAAATTATTCTGAACGCAGATAAGGCAAAAGAAAAACCCTGTAATAATTACAGGCGTCAGTAAACTTGAATAAAAACTGGAAAGATTTTCCTGCTTTTTATCAAGGGTATGCGCAAGATACAAAGGAAGAGCGAACTTAACCATTTCGGAAGGCTGATACGATACTGAAGCAACTTCAATCCAGCGGGAAGCTCCATAACGCTCAACTCCTATACCGGGAACAATCGCAAGCAAACACAGAGAAGCCGCGGTAATTAATAACGGAAAAATAATTTTTCTTATTAACTCAAGACTGACGCGGGATATAATAAAAAACGCAGCAAGCCCCGCGGCGCTGAAAAACAGCTGCCTTACAATGAAATAATTGCCGTCTGATTTAAAACGCTGCGCGAACGCGTAAGACGCAGAATAAAGAGTTACGAGTCCTGTTCCCAGCAGTAAAATAACGCAGAAATAAAAAAGGTGGATTTGAGTTTTTCGGCTTTGTGTTTTCTCAATATCAAATTGATACATAAAGTTCCTTATTGAATCTTTAAGGTTGAAAGCGCGATAATAGCAAACAATCCGCCTAATATCCAGAACCTGATAACGGTTTTATTTTCCGACCAGCCCATAAGCTCGTAATGATGATGAAGCGGCGCCATTTTAAAAACCCGCTTTTTCCGCAGTTTGTAAGAAACAACCTGTATGATAACGGACGCAATCTCCAGTACAAAAACGCCTCCGATAACAAGAATCAGAATCTCTTTCTTTGTGATAAGCGAAATAACCGCTATCACTCCGCCCAGAGAGAGACTTCCGACATCGCCCATAAAAACTTCCGCGGGATGCGCGTTAAACCAGAGAAACCCGACGCAGGCTCCGGCCGCCGCAAAACAGAATACTGTAAGCTCTCCAGCTTCGGGAATATACGGTATCCCAAGATATTCGGAAAAATCAATGCGCCCCGTGATGTATGTAAGTACAGCGAGAGTCAAAAAAACAATTATTAGCAATCCGGCTAAAAGACCGTCTAAGCCGTCGGAGAAGTTAACTGCGTTTGACTCGCCTACTATGAGCAATACCGCGAACGGTATCCAAAGCCAGCCCATATCCAGAACAGGTTCTTTAAAGAACGGGATATAAAGAGCGGTTGAATTTTCTCCGCCCGTAAAATATATAACTAATACAATTGCAACAGCAATAACGAATTGTAAGGCAAGCTTTGCCCAGGCAGGAAGCCCGTCCGAATTATTACGGGTAACTTTTAAGTAATCATCTATAAAGCCGATTGCGCCGAAAGCTGCAAAAGCGCTTACAGTTATAATGACAGCCCTGTTCTGCCAATTACCCCAGAAGCCTATAGCGATTATAACTGATATAATAATAAATATTCCGCCCATTGTAGGGGTGCCGGATTTAACCAAATGCGTCGCAGGACCATCTTCCCGCACAGACTGTCCGATCTTAAGCTTCTGAAGAAGTTCGATAATTTTTCCTCCGAAGATAAAACAAATTAACAGCGTGGTAAGAGCCGCGAAAGCGCCCCTGAATGTAAGATAACTGAATACGCGAAACGGCGTAAAAATACCGTACAGAAATTCGATCAACTCATAAAACATCACACGCCTCCGTACAGCTTTTGCCCTGTAAGCATATCAGTGAGCCTTTCAAGCGCGCAGCCCCGCGATCCTTTTAACAGGACAAGGTCGCCCTGTTTCACATAACTATTTAAAGCGCCGGAAAGCTCTTCTATATCGCGTGTATGAAAGAATTCCTTTCCGTTATCCGCAAGATAAGAAGCTGCGGCTGTTATTTCCTTTCCGAATAAATAAATCATTTTCGCCGCTGACACCGATAAAAGAAAAGCCAGTTTTTCATGTTCACGGACTGATTCTTCACCTAACTCCAGCATGTCCGCTATAACGTATATTTTTCTTCCCGGCCATTCAAGCGAATCGCAGAATTCAACGCTTTTGGCGGTTGATTCAGGGCTTGCGTTATAACAATCGCGGATAACAGTTGCGCGCCCTGAAAGTATCTCAAGCCTTCCGAAAAGCGGTTTTACAGACTCAAGCCCTTTTTTAATGGACTTTTCGCTGACGCGGATTTCTTTCGCTATTGCGACAGCGGCCATTGCGTCATCAAGGTTATGCTTCCCCGGAAGGTTAAAATGAATTTTTTCTCCTACCCAGATAATTTCCGTTCCTTCAAGACCAAGACTGCGCGCTCCTTCAAATTCTTTAAAATTTTTCACGCTGTAATATTTTATTTTCGCGCTGATGCCCCGCGAAAGCTCATCCGCGTATTCGTCTTTTTCCGGAATAAGAGCGACATCGTTTTTATTTAAAAATTTATAAATGCATTTTTTCTCATTAACTATTTTATCTTTACTGCCGAAAAATTCGATATGGGCGCTGCCGATGTTTGTTACAAGCGCAATGTTTGGTTTTAAGACTTCGGTTATTTCTGAAATTTCATTCTTCCTGTTCATTCCAAGTTCAAAAACACCGACTTCATGGCAGGCGCGGACTTGAAAAACAGAAAGAGGAAGCCCTGTTTCCGAGTTAAGGTTCCCTTCGTTTTTTATAACATTTTTTTCGCAGGAAATAATCGCAGCCGCGATTTCTTTTGTAGTTGTTTTTCCCGACGATCCTGTAATTCCTATTTTTAAAAGAGAAGGAAATTTTTCAAGATAAATTCTTGCGCCGTCCTGCAGGCTCTTAAGCGTATTTTCCACAACGATCAGATCTTTTTCCATTTTCTGGGCAAGAGAGACAAGATTAAATTTTTCCGTTTTGGAAGATTCAACTACGGCGGCGGCGGCTCCGGCGCTGAAAGCGGCGTCAACAAAACCGTGTCCGTCGCTTACCGAACCAGCAAGAGCGAAAAATAATGATCCATTTTTAACTTTGCGCGAATCAATTGAAACCGAGTAAAAGCCGCCGTCTTCTGACGAGAAAGACAGGAGGCGGGCGCCGAGAGAGCGGGACAGCTCTTCAATACCCATTAATGGGAGCGTCTTTGCATTATCGGAAAGCTGCGCCTGATCAGAAAGATCAGCTTTAGTAACCATGCTCCGTTCCTCCCATTATTTTTACCTGAAGCAAATACTCAGGCAGTATCTTTTGCAAATTAAGCTGGTCGCGCGCAATGCTTTCAATTCTTTGCGGTGATGAATACTCCGCAATACCCGCGATTAATCTTTTATTGCTTTCGATCCATTCTGTCTGGGTTTGTTCCAAACGCGTCAGTTCTTTTGAAAGATCCTGATACCTGTTGGACTGCCATACCAAAAGACCGAGAAAAAGCGGAATAGTGAAAATGAGAAAGTAGAACAATAAAAAGCGTTTAATCATCAATATCTCCGTCTAAAACTTTTTCCGCTGCGCGAAGCCTTGCGCTTCTTGAAGGAGGATTTCGTTCAATCTCTTCATTTGTCGGCGTAATTCCCTTTTTTGTGAGCAAATTCACCGAACGGCGGCCGCTGCATATGCAAACGGGCGCTTCCTGCGGGCAGGTACAGTTTTTATTCATGGTGCGGAAAAAATTTTTTACTATTCTGTCTTCCAATGAATGAAAACTGATAACCCCAAGCCGTCCCCCCGGCTCAAGGACCATAAGCGCCGCCTCAAGGAGCGATGAAAGCCTTGAAAGCTCTCCATTTACCGCGATACGAAGAGCCTGAAATGTCTTCGTTGCCGGATGTATCGGGCCGTGCCTGTAAGAAGCCGGCACAGCTTTTATAACCAGTTCAGCAAGAGCAGAAGTGGTTGTAATTGTGGATTTCTGCCTTTCGTTTACAATAAGAGAGGCTATTTTCCGCGAATATTTTTCTTCAGCGTTGTTGTATAAAAGATCGGCTAACTCACGCTCGGGAAGACGGGCAATAAGGTCTGCCGCTGTTACTCCCGCCGAATCATCTATGCGCATATCAAGATACTCGTCTTTCTCAAAAGAAAACCCCTTGCCGCTTTTTTTATAATGGTAAAAACTTACCCCTAAATCAAAAAGGATTGTATCGGGTCTTTTAAACTGCGACGGATAATCGGCAAAAAAATCATACGACCAGCCTGAATAAAAATAGACGCGATCGCCGAACGGCTCAAGGCGCTTTTTCGCGATTGAAAGAATATTTGAATCGGCGTCTATTGCTATCATTTTTACGCCGGGATATTTTGAAAGTATCGCATGACAGTGCCCGCCTTCTCCCGCATTCGCATCAATCATTAATTCATTATCTGTTCTGGGGCCAAGAAGAGAAAAAACTTCATTCAGCAGAACCGGGGTATGCTCATATTTTGTCATTATGCTTGCACTCCGGCATTGGATTTTAATTTTGTCCCCAGCTCTTCGGAAGCCGCCAGGAAATCTTCCCTGGAGTCAGCAAGACATTTACGGAAACGATCTTCATCCCAAATCTCAATATAATCTCCCTGCGCCAAAACTATGCAGTCCTTGTTTAATCCCGCAAATTCGCGGTATTCCTGAATGATAGGAATACGTCCCGCTTTATCAATTTCCACAGGATGTGAATCAAAAATACGCCGTCTGAAATCCCGGTCTTTTTTGGATAAAAGGCTCGTATTCATATTGTATTGCCTTAACTGCTCTATATACACATTGGTAGGAAACAGCCACAGGCAATTGTCGTAATCACATTCTGTAAGCGTGAGTTTAGAATCTTCCAGTATTCTGCGAAGAGGAGCCGGCAGACTGATTCTGCCCTTTTCATCAAGTGTTACATTAAAACGGCCAGTTAATAATACTTCCATCCCACCTTTTCCTACTTAATCCCACTTAATCCCATTTATCCCAAAATTTTTAATATGATCAAGCACTATTGATAATATTTATAAAAAAAATGTTAAAAAAAAATCATTCCGCTATACATTCATGTAGTAGTAGATGTAATTGCGTCAAATTTACGTATTTGCTATGATTAAGTATGCAAATTAACGAGTATTTTATTGTCTTCCCCGAAGGCGATTTTCAGGAGGTTGAAGGACGGCTCCCGTTTAATACTCTTGTAGATATGAACGGCAATGTGATTTCACTTCCCCTGCCGACAAATAAAATGATAGCCTTTAAAGTCGCCGGAATTAAAACAGAAGAAAAAACAGGACAGACAATTACATATCATTTACTGGAATTACTGAGCGCAGAGGAGCTGCTTGAATATACAAGATAGAAAGACGGCAAAGAAGTCTTTGTTAGCTGAAGCGCAGCGGTTTAAAAAATCCATCGGTACAAAGAATGAAAGCTCATTGCACCGCGCGCTGAAATTTCAATATACCGGCTCAGGCGGCAAGAGCGAAGTTGAAGTCGGTGAATATGTAGCCGACGGCATCAATAAAGACGGCGAATATATTGAAGTGCAGACAGGAAGCTTCGCTCCTTTAAGGAAAAAGGCGCAGTTTTTTGCGTCTAATGGCAGGGTGCGCATTATTCATCCAATCGCGGTTACAAAAAGAATCGAAGTCTTCAGCCCAGAAGGAAAGCTGCTTTATAAACGAAAAAGCCCTGCCCGCGGCTGTAAGTGGGATATATTTGACGCTTTGCTTCATGCCCCGCAGCTGCCCCTGATAAAGGGATTAACCGTTGAGCTTGTCTTTATTGATATAACAGAAAAACGAATTAAAGACGGTAAAGGCTCATGGAGGCGAAAGGGAATAAGCATTCAGGACAGGGAAATGGCTGCATGGCATGAAAACCTTGTATTTACAAAGCCAAAGGATTATTTAATTTTTATCCCTTTTAAAAAAAAGGAAGAATTTACCGTTAAATCGCTTGCGCAAAAAGCGGATATAAACGAAGCTGTTTCGCGGAAAGCCCTTTATGTGCTTACAAAAATGAAAGCGGTAAAACGGATTGGAAAAAAAAGCAATGCCTGGGTTTATACGACCTGAAAAACACCCGAAAGATACTTCTCAATCTCCGCGGCAGTAGATAACTGCATAACATTGGCGGCAATCTCTTCGGCTTTTTTAACGGTAATAGAAGAAACCGCTCGTTTAACCGCCGCGACAGAAGCCGCGTTCATGCTGAGTTTTCGCATTCCAAGCCCTATCAGCACAGGAACCGCTTTTGGATCGCTTCCAAGTTCGCCGCAAAATGAAACAGGTTTACCGACGTCATTAAACGCGTCAATTGTTTTTTTAATAAGCCTGAACACAGCAGGGTGGTAACTTTGATAATAAGGCTCAACTTCTACATTCATGCGGTCTGCCGCGCATACATACTGGATTAAATCATTTGAGCCGATACTTGCGAAATCCACTTCCTTGCAGATTAAATCGGCGATAAGCGCAACAGAGGGAATCTCTATCATTACGCCGAGTTTAATTTCTTTAAAGGACTTACCTTCTTTTTCAAGTTCGCGCCGGGCAGTTTCGATGTGTTCTTTTGCTTTGCGTATGTCTTCAAGCGATGTTACCATCGGAAGCATGAGCCAAAGACAGCCGAAAACAGAAGCGCGCAGACATGCGCGGATTTGAATTTTAAAGATATCAGGATTTTTAAAACAAAACCGCAATGCCCTGTTTCCCAGAAAGGGATTTTCCTCATCAGGCAGCTCCATGCAGGATAATTTCTTGTCTCCGCCGATATCCATGGTACGCAGAATTACCGGACGCTCTGTAAAACATTCCAATACCTTTTTGTATATTAAAAATTGTTCCTCTTCTTCAGGCAATGTTTTACGGCCTATATAAATAAACTCTGTTCTGAAAACTCCGACAGAATCCGTGTAAAGGGACGCTGACAGCTCATTGTCATCCGCGTTGGCTATGTTAAGACCGATATCTATTTTAACTCCGCAGGAAGTGCGGCCTTCTTTTGCTTTGTATTTTTCCGCGTCATCTTTATCACGGCAAAAGGTCTCATGCTTTTTTTTATATTCTTTTATAGTGTCCGGGGACGGATCCAGAATCACGATTCCTTGCGCGGCATCGACAGCGGCGGTTTGTCCATTTTTTACATTTTTTAAAAGTCCTTCTAAACCGAAAACAGCCGGAATCCCGTAACTTTTTGCGATAATCGCGGTATGAGACGTTATACCTCCCTGTTCCGCGAGAATTGCAAGCACATTGTTTTTATTAGAGTTTGCCGCATCCGAAGGCTTAAAGTCACAAGCCGCGATGATAACAGGCTCATTTAAAGATGACAGGACTATTTTTTTCTGCCCATACCATAATCTTAAAAGCAAAGCGCGTACATCATCAAAATCGGCTGCCCGTTCTGAAATTAAAGGATCGGGAGTTTGCTGTAATACGTTTATATAAGTATCATAGACCTTGTAGACAGCCCAGTCTCCCGCCCATCTGCTGTTTAAAATTTTTGAGGTGATTTCTTCGTTAATAATAATATCATCAACTATTTCTTTATGTGCGGTAAATATATCCGCTTTCTTTGCATCGCGCTCAAGCATGGAAAGCCTTATTGAATCAAGTTCATATATGGCTTCTTTTTTAATTAAATTATATTTATCAAGATGGGATTGCTCTTCACCTGCGGGAACAACAGCTTCTTTAGGGATACTAGACTGATTATTAAAAATTAATACGCTGCCAACCGCTACTCCCGGCGCGGCGCTTTTTCCGTTTAAAACCATACGAAAAATAAAAAAGCTGCCGATCCAAGACCAGCAGCTTTTTCTTTTTTACCAGCCGTCGACCATGTCGTCCGGATCCCGGTGATGCTCAGAGAAAAGATCTGTTTCCGCGCGAAGGTCGTCAAGATATATATAGTAACTGCCAATCGCTTCCATTGGATCGCAATCAATACGGAAGCCCATTATTTTAATACCGAAATTATTCTGGTAATGATAATTCCTCTGCACAACGCCGCTTAACCCGTCTTCCGGAGCAGGCGGGATCGCGACTGACAATCTTTGCCATCCCAGAAAATTAAGTCTTCCCATATAGAATTCATAATTTCTGCCAAAAAAATCCTGAATTAATAAATACATGGTATGGTTAAAGTTACGGCCTGCAACCCACACGGAAACGGTTTTAGTTATTCCTTCTATTGGGATGGGGCGGGTGGGATAGATAATGAAAGAACTATGACCTCTGCGAAGAAAGTCTACTCTGGTACCTAACGAGTAAAGGTCGGGAATGTTCATACCTTCTTCATCAGGAATCGGTGTTTTTCCAGCCGGAGCGCCGGCAAATAATCTGGAAGTTACATAACCTTCGTCCGAAGACATAGAAGATCTCCAGAAACCGTCATGTTCAAACTTATCAACAGACACTTCTCTAATCATTTGCTGAGCGGAATCAATTCCAAGACTTAGAGCGTCCGGCGTGCCAATCGTACCCTGCTGAGCAAAGACAAAGCCGCTTATGCAAAGAATTAAAGCAATAATTAATAACTTTTTCATCTAATATACTCCTTAATTGCCTGACCAGATTCTATCAACAAAAGCCGGATCGGACAAATCGTTACCGTCATACAAGGGGTTATACATATCAGTTAATACTTTTAACTGTTTAAAATAAATATAAAAATTATCAACTCTTTCTACAGGCTGCGTCCAGAGTCTGAACTTAACAAATGATAAACCCGCGTAAGTAGGTACTGTACGCCTTGTCTGAATAATAGAAGACGGAATGTTAACATCAAGGTTTTTCCAGCCCGGATATGAAACATCACCGAGTTTCATGGAATGAACAACGCCGCGGTAATCCCTGACAAAAACCTCGATATAATACCTAAGATTCGATCCCCAAACCCACACATCAATATTTTTTACTATACCGGGAATCGGAATTTCATACGGTTTTGCGTCAGGATCATCTGCTAAAACAGGGTATAAATCAATCCAGTTATATCCCATACGATCAAATTGACCGTTTAATCCGAAACTTCTGACAGTGGGGCTGCCCGGAGCTCTGTTGTACCCAAAAACTGCGATCGGCCAGGCGTCTACATATGCTGTAAGCGGGTATCTTGAAGTAATGCCGTTGCTGTCTTTAACTTCACTACCGTCCGGATTTCTTAAAGCTGAAATGAATCTGCTGGAATCCGTTTTCCAAATGTACGGAGCGTCATCATCCCCATTGAAACTTTCCAGAATCCTCGACTCCAAAGTGACGGCCGATGTTTGACCATATGCTGAAAAGACCGTTATACATGCCCAAAATAACAGGCAGATAATTTTGAAACTGCTATGTTTCATCCCTAACTCCTCTTTATAAAGCCTTCATAATAAATTATATTTCCTTGTATTGCATTTGTCAAATAATTAATGTCAATTATTAAGGGGTTAATTTTGCGTTTCTCCCTATTTTTTTGATTTTTAGGAATATACCGCGATCATAAAAGCTCCTGTTAAAAACATAAAATTTTGACGGTATCCTTTCGTCAGTTTTTCCGGCGGAAATAAAAGCCGCGGCCTGACGAATCTGCGCAGCCGGCGAATCGTCAATCACCATAACAACATCTGACGGCACAACAAAAGGATCCAGCCAGGTAAACATAATCACCGGAATATTCTTCCTTTTGTCCAGAAATTCCCAGCCGGTTCCGGCTATTACCACACAGGAAATTTCCGCGTTTTCCGGTATACCTGCGGAATTTGTGTAAAAGAACGCTTCATGCACAGGAACCTTTGACGCAAGGCAATGATCACTAATACCGCGTAAAACAGCTTCCCGCGCAATAAAGCCATAAGCCGAATTCTGCTCAGGCTCTATAAGCACCGCTATGTTTCCATTTAAATTATCGGCAAATATTGCCGCAACAATACCTGCTTTGTAAAAATCAGATTCTAAATCTGTCCTATAATTAAAAAAATTCTCATTATCAGCGTTTAAAGAAGAAGGTTCAGGATATTTACCTTCTAATACTGCGACACGAATACCGGGATTTTGTTCACTGTAAAAATTAGCGGATCGGGCAAATCTCCGGGGAAAAAACACACAAAACGGTTTTTCACAAACATCAGAAACAGCAAACTGAACAATATCGTCACCCGCGTCATTAGCTACCTCGACTATTTTTACCTGCCGGAACAATGAAAACGAAACGCGGTTTATATCGTTACGGAATCTTTCGATCCCGTAAAGGCTGATAAAAGACTGCTCTGTAACAAGAAGCGCAGGAGAGCGGGCGAAATAAATGACTGCGGATATAATAAGAATGAGCGCAAATGTTACAATAATGATAATAATTAATTTTTTTCGATTGATTTTCATACCAGCAAGTTAGAGGATAGCATGGATGGAGAGTTTTTTCCATGTTTCCAGCCATTGACCAATTAGACAAAAATTAGATAATATGTAAAAAACCTTTTAAGGAGTAAAAAAATGACCAGTTACAAAGAATTGGGTCTTGTAAATACAAAAGACCTTTTTAAAAAAGCAGTTTCGGGAGGATACGCTCTTCCGGCGTACAATTTTAATAATATGGAACAAATGCAGGCGATAATTCAGGCATGTGTAGAAACAAAATCCCCTGTAATACTTCAGGTTTCATCTGGAGCGCGCAAATACGCGAATCAGAATATTCTGCGCAATATGGCGCGCGGCGCTGTTGAATACGCGCACGAACTGGGGTATGACATTCCCATCGTTCTGCATTTGGATCACGGCGATACGTTTGAAATCTGCAAGGACTGCATTGAGACCGGTTTCTCCTCTGTAATGATTGACGGTTCGCATTTTCCGTATGATGAAAATGTCGCTCTTACAAAAAAAGTCTGCGAGTTCGCGCATTCGCAAAAAGATTATGTTACTGTAGAAGGAGAGCTTGGAGTCCTTGCGGGAGTGGAAGACGATGTTTCCTCAGAAACGAGCCACTATACTCAGCCGTCCGAAGTTATCGACTTTGTCAGTAAAACAAAAGTTGACTCTCTCGCAATTTCAATCGGAACAAGCCACGGCAGAGCGAAGTTCAAGCCCGAACAATGCACAAGAGACGCCAACGGCATTTTAATCCCGCCTCCGCTGCGTTTCGACATCCTTGAAGAAATTGAAAAGAAAATTCCGGGATTCCCGATTGTACTTCACGGCTCGTCTTCTGTTCCGGTTGAATATGTGCAAATGATTGAAAAATACGGCGGAAAATTAAGCGATTCTGTAGGCATCCCCGAGGAACAGCTTCGCAAAGCCGCGAAAAGCGCGGTTTGTAAAATTAATATTGACTCAGACGGAAGGCTTGCGATGACAGCGCTGATACGAAAAGTATTTTATGAAAAACCGGACGAGTTTGACCCCCGTAAATATCTTTCGCCGGCAAGAGACGAGCTTAAAAAACTCTATGCGCATAAAAATCAGAATGTTCTTGGATCGGCAGGACAAGCATAGCCAGCTCAATTATATCATGAACTGTCATTAAAAGGTTTTCGTTTGGGAGGGGAAGTGAGAAAAAATACCTCGGTTGTACCGGTGTTGTTAAAAAAGGATGCAGGCTTAGCTTTTAAAGTAGCGGGCGCATTCTTAAGAATACATAAAACTCATCTCTTCCCAAAAAAAAGTTACAGCCGCGATCATTTCAAAAATCTCGGGTTAGTATATTTTAAACTGACAGGCGCGTGTAATCTCCGCTGTGTTATGTGCGGGCAATACGGCGACAAAGGTGTAATGAACAGCTGCGCGGCTGAAGAAAACAAGAAACTGCTTCCGCTTGAAACATGGATTAAATTCATTGACGATATATCGGTGAAAAAACCTACAACCTATGTCTGGGGAGGAGAGCCGTTTCTTTATCCCGATATTTTGCCTCTTTGCAAACACATGACCGATAAGGGGCTTACTATAAGCGTCAACACAAACGGCACGTTAATGGAACGTTATGCGCAGCAGATTGTCCGCGACAAGTGGACTTCAATTTTTGTTTCTCTTGACGCTTTCCGGGATGTAAATGACGAACTTCGCGGCAAGGGCGTGTATGATAAAGTCATCGCTGGATTAAAAGCAATAGACAGAGAAAAAAAGAAACAGAAAGCGAAGTATCCGCTTTTGGGAATTGTAACCGTCGTTACTAATAAAAATTATCTTTTTCTTGACGAGCTTGCCGAGGCAAGCAGAGAGTACAATCTTGATATGCATATTTATAACCTTGGAACATACACAAACGACAGCATTGTCGCCGCTCAGAAAAAATTCATGAAAGAGAAACTTGACACCGATATTGACTGCCTGGAAGCTTACAACACCGGATACAATCTTGGAATTGACGGTCAAAAACTTCATGGAATTTTACGGAATATTCAAAACAAGAATTACGGGCATCCTGTTATAACTGTTCCCGCGCTGAACCCTGAAAAAACCCATACATACTACGCGGAACTTCAGACGCCGGTGCGTAATCATTGTGTTGTTCCGTGGTGTCAGGTTAATGTTAATTATAACGGAGACGTGCATTTCTGCGCTGATTACCCCGATTACATTCTGGGCAATATAAAGGAACAGTCAATAAAAGAAATTGTTAACGGAGAGCGCGCGAACCTTTTTAGAAAAACAATCCATGAATGTGAAGGGGGAATGTTTCCCGGCTGTCTTCGCTGTTATCAGAATATGTTATTCGGAAAAAAGATCAAAGGATTTTAATTATTATGGATCAGATTGTTTGGCTCTGGAACTACATGAAGGGAAAAAGGGCTTTCTTTATTATCGGCCTTATCCTTACGGGCATCACAGCGGGTATACGTGTTATAAACCCTGCGCTTGGGCAGCATATAATTGATGATGTTTTGATACCGGAAAATGTCGAACCTTTAATTCCATTATTGATAATGATGATGGCGGTTCAACTGGGAAGGCTTGGTCTGCGCTATCTAATGATAGTTCTGATGGAAAAATCCAGTACAAGCGTAATGACAGATATCCGCCGTGAAATGTACAAACTGGTTCAATGGCAGGATTTCCGTTTCTTAGGGCGTTTCCCGACAGGGAATCTAATGACACGGATGACACAGGATTTAGAAATGATCCGTCATTCTGTAGCATGGATATCTTACATGATTGTCGACGCTATTGTTCTTTTTATCTCGACTTTCGTTTTTTATATGTTTATAAACTGGAAGCTTGCCTTGTGCCTTGTCGCGGTAACTCCTTTTATTCTTTATATAAGCCGCAGATTTGTTTTAAGAATTCGCCCGCGATTCAGACTACTTCGGCAAAAATTAACCGACCTTGGAACAGCGGTTACGGAAAACATTGACGGCAACCGCGTCGTAAAAGCGTTTGCCCGCGAAGAGCATGAAAAAGAGCACTTTGAAAAATTCAATTCAGACTACCGTAATACAAGCTGCGAAAACGCTCTTATTGTCGCAAAATACAATCCCCTGCTGGAAATAACAAGCCAGTCTCTTATGGTTATAATGCTCGCTGTCGGCGGCTTATTCCTTATAAAGGAATGGATAACACCAGGCGAATACATGGCGTTCTCTTCATTAACATGGGCTCTGTCAGCTCCCATGTGGATGCTCGGCCCGCTCCTTGCGGATCTGGAACGTTTTTCCACCGCCGGAAAAATGATCCGCGAAGTAACGGAAGCGCCGAAGGGAATTAGCGATATATCAGGAGCGGTTGAACTGACGAAAAGACCCGCAGGTAAAATTGAGTTTCGCGATATTAAATTGTCAATTAACGGAGTATTAATTCTTGAGGATATAAATTTTACCGCGGAAGCGGGTTCTACCATCGGCATACTCGGAAGCACAGGCGCAGGGAAAACATCGCTTATAAATATACTGGAACGTTTTTACGAACCTGACTGGGGCTCTATTCTTCTGGACGGCGAAGATATCAGACGCTACACATTGTCGTCATTAAGGCGGCAGATAGGGCTTGCGATGCAGGATGTATTCCTGTTTTCCGATTCTGTAAAGGGAAACATTGCTTACGGCAACACTGAACTGGACGATGAGACAATAATTAAAAGAGCGGTTCAATCCGACGCGGATAATTTTATTAAAACGATGAGCGACGGCTATGAAACTCTTGTCGGAGAACGAGGGGTTGGAGTTTCCGGAGGACAAAGGCAAAGAATCGCTCTCGCGCGGGCGCTTGCGATGGAACCTGCGATTTTAATACTTGATGATACAACATCAGCGGTTGACAGCGAAACGGAACAATATATCCAGAACGAACTTAAAAACCTTGATTTCACCTGCACGAAAATCATTATCGCGCAGAGGATTTCATCTTTCAGAGGAGCGGATCTGATTCTTGTCATGGATAAAGGCAGAATAATAGAACGCGGTACGCACTTGCAGCTGATATCGGCTAAAGGTTTTTATTATAATATCTGGAAACTGCAATACAATGCAGGCATAGAAGCGCTTGACTGCGGGGGAAAGTGAAATGCTGCGGCGAAAAAAACAAGAACAAAATACGGCAAAAGAGCGCAACCGCTACGATGTTGACGAGTACCTTGATGAGAAAGTAAGCCTTTTTAACATTAAACGCGTTGTCGGCTATTTAATAAAAGCTCAAGGCCCGCTGAAACTCGCGCTTTTTTTCAGCATCACGGCGTCGCTAGCGTCCCTTGTCGGCCCGCTGTTTGTAAAAAGAGCGCTTGATGAAGCTGTCCCGAACAAGGATATAAACCTTCTACTTACGATGTCTTTATTTCTGACAGCCTCGATAATCGTAAGCGTAGCGTTAGGCGCAATCAGGAATATACTTGTAGCGAGAGCCGGAGCCGGAATAATCCATGACATCCGCTACGATCTTTTCTCGCACCTTCAGAAATTAAGCTTCAGTTTTTTCGACAGCCGCCCTCACGGAAAAATATTCGTGCGCGTTGTGCCGTATGTAAACAGCGTTTCAGACGCTCTTTCAAACGGAATAATAAATTTTATAATTGAAGTTTTAAACATCATTTTTATAGTTTTTTTTATGTATCAGGTAAGCCATGAGCTTGCTACCATTACTATTTTGGGACTCCCCCTATTCGCTCTTTTTATATGGATAATAAAACCCGCTCAAAGAAAAGCATGGCAGAATGTGTCAAATAAAAACGCGAATTTAAACGCTTATGTTCAGGAATCCATCGACGGAGTGAGAGTTACGCAGGCTTTTGACAGACAGGAAAAAAACACAGGAATCATGGATAATCTGACAGACCAGAGGAATAAAGTTTGGATGAAAGCGATATATATTTCAAATACAGTCTGGTTTTCAACTGAAACAATCAGCCAGGTTGTTTTTTCATTTGTATATATAATGGGCGTATTCTGGATGAATCCAATGGCAAGTTTCGGAGTATTGCTCGTTATGGGAAACTATGCGTGGCGTTTCTGGCAGCCGATAATAAACCTTGCCAATATTTATAATACTTTTATTACCGCGATGGCATACCTTGACAGAATCTTCGACACAATAGCGGAACCTGTGACAATAACCGATGTTCCCAACGCGGTGGAATTCCCGTTTGTAAGAGGACACGTCGAATTTAAAAATGTAAGTTTCAGTTATGACGGCTCGCGTAAAGTGCTGAAAAACATCAGCTTTGAAAGCCATCCTGGGCAAAGCATCGCGATTGTAGGGCCTACAGGAGCCGGAAAAACGACTATCGTTAACCTGCTTTCGCGTTTTTACAATATAGAAGAAGGACAGATATTAATCGACAGTCAGGATATAATGAAGGTGACACTCTCTTCGCTGCGCCGCCGAATGGGAATAATGCTTCAGGATAATTTCCTTTTTACAGGAACAATAGCGGATAACATCCGTTACGGGAAACTTGACGCGACAGACGATGAAATCCGCGCGGCTGCGGAGCTTATCGGCGCTAACAGTTTTATAGATAAACTTCCCGAAGGCTACAACACAAAAATCACAGAGCGCGGCGGCGGCATATCATCAGGAGAGAGGCAGCTTCTCGCTTTTACCCGCACATTAATTTCCAATCCGCGGATTTTAATCCTTGATGAAGCGACAAGCAGTATTGATACGGGAACTGAACAGCTTGTGCAGGAAGGAATTCAGACATTAATGAAAGGCCGCACATCATTTATAATCGCGCACCGTCTTTCTACAATACGCAACTGTACGCGCATAATGTTTATAAGCGGCGGTGAAATAACGGAAAGCGGAACGCACGAAGAATTAATGGCGCTTAAGGGGCGTTATTATGAACTTTGTTTCGCGCAGTATTCGAGCTAATACACCATCGCAGCGAGAACCGCTTCAATCCAGCTGTTAGCCTCTCCCGGATTATGCGATCTGAAAGCGAGAAATTCCATCAACGCTTCCCTGTATTTGCCTGTGTAATAAAGCGTCTGACCCAAATAAAAACGCGCGCGAGCCTCAACTTCCTTGCTTCGCGGAAGGGATAAATAATGCTGCAAGCTGATTCTCGCGCTGTCCCAGTTATATTTGGAAAAATATTCCATCACTATCTGAAACAGAGCGGACTCCTCTCCTCCCGCTGGAGCGGCAAGGTCAACCGCAAAGACACGGGGAGTTTTTAATTCAATCGGCTCTTTCTGCGGCATTTGCTTGTCGCGCAGCATATCAGCCGATTCGCCGCTTAAAGGAACCTGCCCGGGCGTCTGCGTCATAAAAAAACTTGCTGGCATCGCGCTGTTTAATGTCATAACCGGAAGAGGTATCGGGCGGAGAGAACGCTCCTGGCTGCCTTCAGAGAAAACCGCCACAGATGTGACAGTCGCGTTTATTCCGGGTTTTATTCCCATATTGCCGCTTGATATTTCGTCCTCATAAATTATCGCATAATAAAAATTAATACCCGGAACAGGCAAGTCGATAAAAGGAGATTTAACCGCTGACTGTACAATAACAGCGTTAAGCAAATCCTGCGGCCTTTCTATCGGATGCGCGCTTCTGTATAAAATCGCGTTTCTGCCCGAATCCCCTGATGAATCGAAAGTAATGATTACCCTGTCGCCGTCCTTGTTAGCTGTCAAATTATAAAGGCCTTCCGCAGGCGCGGCCTGTATTAAAGCGGCGGAAACTGATGATGTATAATCGCTGTTCAACTGAGCTACCGGGCTTGTGCTGTTTATTCCGGGCAGAATAATTTCATAGCGCTGGCCTGATATATCGCTTGCCGCGATAAAATAATAAAGATTTTCAATGTCGTCGGTATCGTCAATATAATACTGATCTCCGTATCTTACGACTACAGGCCTTATATTCGCGGGAATTATACCGCTGAAAGGACGCGTGGATCTGTAAATATAAACAGGCCCTCTTGCGTCGGGAGAATCCGTCCACGTTAGGCGTATCAGGTTATTTCTGGCTTCCGCTTTTATCTCAGTGATATAAGGCGCGGTATTCCTGCTTTGCGCGGACAAATTTACGCTGATAATAAAAAAGAGAGTAAAAATTGCCGGGAAAAGCCATTTTTTCATTTCTATGTATATTTTAATACTATTATACACTCAAGTCCAGTTCATAACAGAATTTAACAGCGTTGATTTTCGCTGTTTAAAGAACGCTTGTTTGAATATTATTATTCAGATAAAATTACGGGATGAAAGAAGTAATAATCGATTTTATTACAGCCGCGCCGCCGCTTGAGCTGTTTCTCATTTTCATCTCAAAAACCATAGAAGTCGCGATCGCTACCCTGCGATCTATTCTTATTAACAGAGGATACCGCAAACAAGGGACTATTTTATCGTTTGCGGAAATATTAATTTGGGTATTAGTGGCTTCCCGCGTAATTATGGGACTTGCCGAAGCGCCGATGAAAGGCGTGGTTTATAGCATAGGCTTCTCGCTCGGCATATATATAGGATCGCTTTTAGAAAGCAAAATAGCGTTGGGGCGTGTGCTTATACAAACAATTATCGCGAAGGAAAATGAAATCCTTGTAAGCCGCCTGCGTGAAAAAGGTTATGCTGTCACTACCATGCAGGCCCAGGGTATGAACTCGGATAAAACAGTGCTGATGATCTTCGCCAACCGCAAAGGAAAAGAGGGAATAATCGGGGAAATACAGCAGCTTGATGAAACCGCGATGATAATTACAAATGACGTCTCAACTCTCAGCGGAGGGACAATTACCAATATGCGGAAATTATTAAAGTAATCTGTGTTATATCTTTTTCTCTTCATCATACTGCAGCCTGTAAAGCCCAGCGTAAATTCCGTTATGCGCAATCAGCTCGTCGTGATTTCCTTCTTCCACTAAACGCCCGCCTGACAGCACAAGAATGCGGTCAGCGTCCTTTATTGTAGAAAGCCTGTGTGCGATTACAAATGATGTTCTTCCGGCCATAACTTTTTTCATGCCAAGCTGGATGAGCCGCTCTGTTTCGGTATCTATAGAGCTTGTAGCCTCGTCAAGTATTACTACGCGCGGATTATGCGCGATAACGCGCGCGAAACTTATAAGCTGCCTTTGTCCCGTGGAAATATTTGTCGCTCTTTCAGAAAGAACAGTCTTGTATCCGTCAGGCAGTCCGCAGATAAACTCATGCGCATGAACCGTTTTGGCGGCTTCGATAATTTCATCGTTTGTAAGCTCAAACCCAAGGCTGATATTTTCTTCTATTGTCCCTGAAAATAAAGTAACATCCTGAGTAACAGGCATAATTGAATTTCGCAATTTAACAAGGGGGATGTTTTTTATCGAATGACCGTCAAGACTGATGTCTCCAGAATCTATATCCCATAAGCGGGTTAAAACATTGATGATTGTTGTCTTCCCGGCTCCGGTGTATCCTACGATGGCCGCCATTTCTCCCGGCTTTACCGAAAATGAAAGTGATTTTAAAACGTTCTCTCCCTGTTTATACGCGAAGTTAACATTTTTAAATTCCACTCTGCCCTGAACTGTGTCTTCTATCTCCTCGCTGCCGTTATCTGCAATATGCTCTTCTGTATCCATTAACTTAAAGATTTTCTCTCCGCCTGCCATCGCGGACTGAAGCATTGTGTATTTTTCCGCGATATCGGTTACAGGCTGATAAAACATTTGTACAAGATTGATAAAGGCAATCAGCGCGCCAAGGGATAGAGAGAGTGAGAGCATCAGTCCGCTTCCTGCCACAATTACAGCTGCCATAGTGAATGTCGAAAGCCATTCAACCGCCGGTCTGAATGTCGCGAACACATACATCTCGCCGAGATTCGCGTTAAGAAGCTCCTGATTGCTTTCGCTGAATTCTTTTAAGCTTTTTTTCTCCTGTCTGAACAGCTGCACAACCTGCATCCCGGAAAGCCTTTCGGCAAGATACGCGTAAACTTTGGAAGACGCTGTCCTTTGCCTTCTGAAAGCGTCCCGCGCTTTTACCCTGCTTATAAAAGTTATAACAAGCACAGGAGGAAGAGTGATAAGCACAACGAGCGCAAGCTGCGGAGAAAGAACAAAAAGAGTGATAAGCGTTCCTGCCATAACCGCGATATCTTTCATGAATGCGACAAGCACTGTCGTAAAAAATTCGTCCATTGTCTGAACATCGCTTGTCAGCCGCGTAACAATTCTTCCCACAGGATGACGCGATAAAAAACCTGTGGACTGGCGGATGGTTTTCGTAAAAAGCGCGATGCGGATATCCTTTAATACGCGCTGAGTCATTAAATTCGCTGTCCATGTCTGAACAAATGTAAAAGCAAAGACAAATATAAGAAGAACCAAATAAAAAACACATCCCTGAATAAGAAATGAAACATTTTTAACAAGTATCGCGTCGTCAATGATCCGCTGCATTAAAACCGGAATCGCGAGTTCCCCCAATGTTGAGATAACAAGGGCCGCGATAGTCATAACCGCCAAGGATTTATACGGTTTAAGATACGATAGAATGCGCTTTACAATACGGCCGTCATATTCTTTTGTTATATCATCGGTGTCAAAATAACTTTCAGCCATCAGCTTTCTCCCGTCCGTTTTTAATGTCCAGTGATTCAAGGCTCTGGAACGCGGCCATCCTGCTGTAAAAACCTCCCGCGGAAATCAATTGCGCCGGGCTTCCGCACTCAAGAATTTTCCCCTTATCAAGAACTAGTATGTTATCAGAATATTTTAAAGTCGAGACGCGGTGAGAAATAATGATTGTTGTCTTTCCCTTTCTTTCATTCCATAACGCGTTAAGTATTTTTACTTCGGTCTCATTATCAATGGCGGAAAAAGAATCATCAAGAATCATAAACTCGCTGTCCAGAATAAAAGCTCTTGCGACAGCGGTTCTCTGTTTCTGCCCTCCGGAGAGAGTAAGGCCGCGCTCTCCTACTAATGTATCTTTACCGTGCTGAAAATTATCTAAATCTTTGTTTAATGATGCCAGTTCAATCGCTTTTATTATATTATTCTGTGAACCGCCGGAGAAAGAAGAAACACTGATATCCGTCATTCCGTAGGCAATGTTACTTGCAATTGTATCGGAAAATAAATAACTGTCCTGCGGGCTTACGGCGAAAAGTTTACGCAGTTCCTCTAAAGGCCAATCGCGCACATCAAGACCAAAAACACGCACACTTCCTGAAGGAGGATCCAGCATCCTCATAAAAGTCTTTATCAAAGTTGATTTTCCCGCTCCGGTTTTTCCCATGACACCTAACCACTGGCCGCGGTTCACGGCTAGATTAATATTACTCAGCACTGCTTGATCGTTATAGGAAAAACACAAATCCTTTATATCAATTGCGGGGGATTTGTAATTAATATTTGATTTACCTTCTCCATGATCCTTGTTCTCTATTACCTGATCCCTGATTGAAGGTTCTGTTTTCAGGATTTCATTGATCCTGCCAAGGCTTACGGCTCCGCGTTGAATCATATTCACCATAAATCCCGCGCCCAGAAGAGGCCAGATTAACATGCTCAGATAACGGAACATCGCAACCAGGCTTCCGGGAGTCATATCTCCGTTTATTACCCTGACACCCCCGATTGCTATCATTATCAGAATAGTAAGCCCGGAAATGAGCGAAATAAACGGAAAGAAAAAACCGAAAAGACGGACAAGGGCCATATTCGCATCTTTGTAATCATCGTTTGAATCGGCGAATTTTTTAATAAACCACCATTCCTTTACAAATGACTTTACTACATTGATGCCCGCGAATGTTTCCTGAGTTCTTTCGCTCATTTTTGAATACGCTTCCTGAGCTGTACGGAATTTTTTTCCTACCATGCTGCCGAAAATTAAAATTAATGCCGTAATAAGCGGCAGCGGAATAATCGAATAAAGAGCGGAACTCGCGTCCTGCACAAAGATGATGACAAGAATTGCGCCTGCCATAAAAACAAAATCAAAAAGAGCGACTAGCCCCATGCCTATGGACATTCGCACAGCATGAAGATCGTTAATCGAGCGGGCCATAAGGTCTCCGATTTTATTCTTCTGGTAGAAATCCCACGATAGTTTCGTCAGGTGGCTGAAAAGATCATCGCGCAGCTGCGCTTCTATGCGCCTTGAGGAGCCGTGTATGAAAAAACGCCATAAAAACCGGCCTGATGACACAACCGCCATAATGCCGATCATCCATAAAGCGAGTATAATAATTTGTTTTAATTCGAAACTGCCGCTTGATATCATGTCAATCGCTATTCGCAGAAACTGCGGAATCGCAATCTGGGCAGCGTCCACAATAATAAGGCAGATAATTCCAACAGCATACTGCCAGCGGTACCGGGCCAGATAAGGAAGAAGAGCTTTATATTCTTTAAGAGACATTTGGGACTTTTTCAATAAATTATATTTCCTGTCTATACATTAAAGAAAGCAGTTTAATATTACTATAAAAACCGCAATTTATAAAAGTACTGACTTGCCGGAAAATGAAATTTCAAACTGTCTCTATTTTCTCTTTTTTGCATCTTCCTGCTTTTTAAGATCGGTTTCAAGTTTCTGCGTCCAGATGCTCAGTTTCTTTTTAATTTCCTGGGATTCCTCGTTTTCCGCAAGAACAATATGTATGCGCCGCAGCGCGGAAAGAAAATTAATGCCTGTTTTAAAATCCAAAGTCTGGCTTGTAGAAAGCTCATATTTTTCACGGTAACGATCCGCGGCCTGAATTAAAAGTCTTTTAATTAACCTTAGATGATAAATTGTGGATTCATAAAATTCAGACTCCGGATCCATGTTCGCGTAAACGTTTTTTAAATTAACAATATTTTTCGCGGCGGCGGCAAAACGGCCTTCGATCTCGACAAATGTCCATCTCCATTTTGAATTATCGCCGTATGAATGTTCAAGTAAATCAATCGCAAGCCCCATCTTGCAGATTAACTTATAACGCTGTCCGGGATCATAAGATTCTATCGCGGTTAATTTATCTTCGTAATCTGAGAACGGCGCGTCTACTAAATTACTGACTACTTCTTCAAGATATATAACCGCTTTATAAAGTGATTTTCTTGCGTCATTCAGAGCTTCTTCATTTTTGTTTTTTACTACGGACTGGGAAATGCCGTTTATCGCGATATAATACGAAGAGAGATTCAGCATTTCATTTGCGAGAGTTAATTTTAAAAGCGGAGAGTTCGGAGAATTTTTCTTTGCTTCCACAAGAAGTCTTTTTTCTTCGTCAAGCAATGCTTTGGTTTTAGCCACATATACTTTTACCTTCTCATAGTACATATGCCGATCATGATCGGTAACTTTCGCCATCAGCCGCTCCGTTTGGTGTATTTTTTTATTAAATCGTCAGCGTGGGCAAGCGCGGCGTCCCCCGCGTCTCCTGCCAGCATTCTGGCAATCTCATTCCTCTGCCCTTGCGCGCTTAAAGGACCGATGCCTGTATAGGTTCTGCCGCCTTCGGTTCTTTTTTCCACCTTAAAATGATTATCTGCTCTAACAGCAATGCTTGCAAGATGCGTTACGCAAAAAATCTGTTTGAACTTTCCGATCTCGGTCAGATACTCGCCTACTTTCAGGGCAACCTCGCCGCCGATTCCCGCGTCAATTTCATCAAAAACAAGCGTCTGTACATCGCTTTCGCATTGCTGATCATCGCTGCTTTTAGAAAGGAGCGCTGTCTTAATCGCGAGCATCACTCTGGAAAGTTCGCCTCCGGACGCGATTTTCGCGAGGTCTTTAAGCGGTTCACCCGTATTGGCTGAAATCAGGAATTCGATATCTTCTGAACCGTACGGTCCGTATGATATTTGCCCGTCGCTTTGTCTTGGGATGACTTCCGCCTGAAAACGAGAGGCAGGCATTCCAAGATTTTTTAAAATCCCGGAAATCAGCCGGCTTAATTTTACGGACGCCTCTGTTCTTTTTTCTTTTAACGCTTTAGCTTTCGCGACTATTGATTTTTCAAGAGAGGCGATTTCCTTTTTTAAATTTTCCCTGTTTTCTTCCGCTCCGCACAGCGCTTCAATTTCCGCCTGCGCGTTTGACATATATAACAGAATCGCCTCTTCGTCATTGTCCTGCTTCGCGGCGTTTAATGATTTAACATATTTCTTTCTAAGTTTATATAAAAGATTCAGCCTTTCATTTACCTCTTCCAGCCTTACAGGATCAAAAGACAGGCTTTCTCTGTAGGAACGGAAATCCCCCGCGATATCCTCGGCTTCATAAAAAAGGCTTGCGAACCTCTGCGTGATTTCTCCAAGAGAAGAATCCACCGCAGAGGCGCTGTCAAGCGCGTTTTTTGCCCTGCGCGCAAGGCTTAAAACAGATTGCTGCCCTGTAGAAGACTCTCCGTCAACAAAAGAAGAAGCGGCGGTATTAATTAAGCCGGCCAGTTTTTCAAAATCGGATAATTTCTGCGCTTCGTTTTCAAGCTCGCGGATTTCCCCTGCGTGTATTTTCGCCTTTGCAATTTCATCCGCCGCGAAATTAAGGAGTTCCAGTCTTTCTTCCCTTTCACGATCGCTCTTTAAAGAGTTTTCTAGATTTTTCCGCTTTTCGGTCAGTTCCAGAAAAGAAACGGAAAAAGAGCGCACTTCATTATCAATTCCCGCGAAGCCGTCAAGCAGGCGGCGGTGGCTGTCTTTGCGCAAAAGCGATTCATGGTTATGCTGCCCGTGGATGTCAAATAACAGCCCGGTAAACTCGCATAAATCCTGCCTTGTTACGGGAACATTCTGAATAAAAACTGAACTTCGTCCCGATGTTTTTATATTTCTGCGCACGATAACGGAAAAAACGGAACCTGCGCTGACAGAGTCCGATTCTTCCTCACATTCGATATCGCGCGTTTTAAGCCATTGTAATGCCTGAGTATTATTATTGTCTATTGATATTACTGCGGAAACAGAAGCTTCATCGCAGCCTGAGCGGATAACGTCAATCTCCGCTTTTCCTCCCATTAAAAAACTTAAAGAGCCTACAATAATTGATTTACCCGCTCCTGTCTCGCCAGTTAAAACATTAAATCCGGGACGAAAGGAAAGCGTGATGGAATCAATTAGCGCGTAATTTCTGATTGAAAGCTCCTCAAGCATATAACCTCAACTTAATAATAGATCATGAAATGAAGTTTTGTCATGAAGCGAAGTTTCATTCCCCTTCATTAAAAGACGGAAACCAGAAAAGTTTATTCCGCAGCGCTGAATAGTAAGTATGTTTGCCTGCCAGTATTAACAGCGCGGGATTAACCGCCTGCCGGATTATAACCTTGTCTCCGCATTCCAGAGCGAATGTATCCTGCCCGTCAACAGTTAAAAGAACTCCGGAACGCTGTTCTTTCGCGACTGTTATTATAAGTTTTCTGCGCGACGGAAGAACAAAAGGCCTGTTGGAAAGAGCGAAAGGGCAGATCGGATTTATAATTACAGCTTCCATTCCAGGATCCAGTATCGGCCCTCCGGCTGCCATTGAATACGCGGTTGATCCTGTCGGCGTGGAAATAATAAGCCCGTCGCAGCGGAATGAGCCAAGAACGATTCCTGCGTCAAATGCTGACTGCGTATTGTTCCCATCATTTTCAATATGAACATCAAGTTTAATAAGTTTTGCGATTCCGCTCGCGCTTACAACCGCGTCATTAAGACAGGTATTCTCCGATAAGACGGCGTTATTGCGTTCGACAGAAACATCAAACATGCACCTTGAAGAAACCTGTATCTCTCCTTTCTCCCATTTTTCAAAAACATCAAGCCAGTCTTCTTTCTCAACTTCGGCGATAAAACCCAATGTGCCGAGATTAACAGGCAGGATCGGCACTCTAAACGGGGAGAGACAGCGGGCGGTATAAAGAACAGTCCCGTCTCCGCCGAGAGAAAACGCGGCGTCCCATTTTTCCGAAGGCAGGGAAATATTTTTATCGTTAACGGAAAAAACATCAACGTTTATTTTACGGTTTTCAAGTTCTGCCTGTATCTGAACAGCTAAATCTGCGGCGTATTTTTTTTGGTGATTCACAAATAAAACCGCGCTTTTCATATATATTCCTATGGAAGCGTCATAATGAGGCGTGATATACGCTCCACATCCGCGGAATTAAGACGCGGATACAACGGGAAATTTACTGTCCTTAGTACAAGAGAGCCGCTTACAGGACAGTCAGAACAAAGATCAGCTCCAGCTATTGTATTTTCAAAAGCATTTTCAATTTCTATTTCTTTTTTCTTTGCGTAAGCGGCTACTTCCTTTAACCCTGTCTCAAGAATAAGCGAAAATGAATAATTACAGTATTCATTATCATTAATTGTAATAAAACGTTTGTGCCGCGTTCTTGCAGCGAGCGAAAGAATCGCTTTAATAAAAATTTCCGCGATGCTCTTTCTTCTTTCGATATTACGGAGAATCTCTTTAAACTGAACAACAGCTAACGCGGCGTTTATATCTGGAAGACAGTATTCATTCGCGATACCTGTAAAGTTCCGCAATACCGAACTATCTTTTCTGTTCATCGTAAAAAGAAGCGCGCCGCCTCCTGATGTAAGCATATCGCGCTCTTCCAATCCAAGTATATAAAACGGAGAATGAGGCATGGGGAATGAAAAAGAGCCGGTAATTTTTGAATGTTTATCATCAGAGGCGGATTCATCATCCTTATCTTTTTTAGCAGCGGGCTTTAACCAGAATCCGTAGCTCTGAGAAATATCTTCAATAATTGGAATGCCGAGTTCAGAAACAGCTGCGGAATCGGGAACAAAACCAAGCGTATGATGAAGAATAATTGCGCCGACTTCCATGCCTTCAGGTTTCTTAGCGATAACATTTTCGATTGAATCCTTACTGATACATGGAAAATCATAGGATACATCGCAGTATAGGGGAAAAAGCTGCAAATCCTGTAAAACCTGTAAATAATAACGGGGAGACAGCGCGGAGAGTATCACTGTCTGCCCGGGCGCTGTAATTGATTTAAGAGCCAGATGCAAAGCGACAGCAGGACTGCGAAGAGCGAGCGCGTAATCAAAACCGATTTGTTCTTTCGCTGTTTGAATCAGTAAGCGGCTGCGATCACCTGGGCCTATTTTATCCTCCACCATCGCGGTTAATACAGCGTCCATTTCCTTTCGTCTGATAGTGGGAGAATATATTTCAATTTTCATGTTAACCCGAAATTAAAGCTGCTTTAGTTTATTTGCGCAGTTCGGCAATTTTTTGCAATTCTTTAGGATTAAAGAGATCCCTGATTTCAAGAAGGATTAGATAACCGTTTTCCTGACGAACAACTCCTTCAATATACTCAGCTCCGATACCGGAAAACATCTGAGGCGGCGGCTGGATATCTTCTTTCTCCACTGTTACAACGCGGGAAATTCTATCGATAATGATCCCAAGCTTCATCCCTTCAATATCAAGTATTACAAAACCTGACAATAGCTCGTCTTCTTCGGAAGTTATAAGCTTTCTTAAATGAAACCTTTTATGTAAATTTATAATAGGAATAATTTCGCTTCTAAGGTTAAAAATTCCTTCCACATATGTAGGAGCGTTGGGAATTGGACGGATTGTCTGAACACGGACAATTTCCTTAACATCCATAATATTTACGCCATATAATTCTTCACCGAGCTGGAATGTGACCAATTGCTTGGATTCTGTCTTATTAACATCAGCGTGTACTGCCATTGAGGATATCCTCCATAATATATTAAATGTAACACTTTATTCGCATATGCACAAGCATTTTTTTAATCTCTGACCCAGACTTGAGCAAATCCAAGAGAACCAAGCCTGACTGACGCTGAATAAACATAACTAGAAGGAATCCCCGCAGCGGAAACACGATAAATCGCGCCTGAATACTCAATTTTGGCGTTAAACCCTGCGCTTTTTAACAGCAGCGCGATATCATCCGCTGTATTTTGTGATGAATAAGCTCCAACCTGAAGATTGTATGTTTTATTGGAATTTATGTCAGGTAAACCTGGAATAATTTGTATCACCTCAGGCCTTACGGGAGGAGGAATTATTACGGTAGGTTCATTTTGGATTTGAAATGACTGTGATTGGTTAGCGGATATCCTTAAATCAGGAACAAACGAATTATTATTAATATTAAACGATTTTTCATTTAATCCTGGAGTACTGCTTGTTTCATGCGGCAGGAAGTTTATTACCGGTTGATTTATTGTAACAGGCTCGCTTCCATTTAAATATGACGGTTCAGATGTATTAGCGGTATTTTCATTCAAAACAGGTTGATTTGATGAAGACTGTCCGTTCTGAGGCGGAGCTTGCTCAAAAACCGGCGCGACGATTATATATGGATTAACTACAGGCTGATTATTATTGCTATTCAAAATTAAAGCGTCGCGCACTTCTTTTGATTCTCTGGCTTCCCGCGCTTCTCTTGCCTCACGAGCTTCTCTCGCTTCCAGCGCCTCTCTGGCTTCGCGGGCTTCCCTTGCCTCGCGTACTTCGCGGGCTTCTCTCGCTTCCCGCGCTTCTCTGGCTTCGCGGGCTTCCCTTGCCTCACGCGCTTCTCTGGCTTCGCGTGCTTCTCTGGCTTCGCGTGCTTCTCTGGCTTCGCGTGCTTCCCTTGCCTCACGCGCTTCTCTTGTTTCGATAGTCATAGCCATCAGCCATGCGAGAAATTCAATAGATTCGCTGCCGTTTCTTTCAGTGTAAGCGTATTGAAGCGGCAGAGTGCCCTGTGAAGCGTCCGTATTTGCCTGTTGGCCTGTATCTGAAGCAATTGCTTGACCGGATGACTGAGCCGATACCTGAGTCTGTACTGGATCGTAAGTCTGTATCTGAACCTGCGTCTGGATAGGTTCCTGCGTATGTTCAACAGTCTGCGAAGGTATTATTACCTGTGTTGACACTTCCAGAGTACCTGATGATGCAATGCTTTCCGGTATAATTACCTGAACCTGCGTGCTTACAGGCGCAGAATCGCTTATTACAGGCTGTCTTCCTTCCTGAGCCATTATAACAGAATCAGATAAAACAGGCTCATATAAATCAATTATTTGCTGCGGCTGGCCTGAAACCTGAGTCGTAGGGCGCGAAGGAGCGCTTACTGTAAGAATAATCTGTTCGCCAGATCTCATTCCCAGAGCTTCTGCGGCGGCAGAGGATAAATCTATAATTCTGTTTAAGGACGGGTCGATACGATCGGTAATAGTCACTTCCACTTCTCTTCCATTGCGGGGGTTTGTAATTTTAACTTTTGAATGAAGCGGAAGGCTTGGATGAGCTCCTACAAACCCTTCAGATTTCATTTCCTGACTGGCTGCTCCCCGCATTGTAAAATCACCAAGTCTTGCCTGAGCAGAAACCTGTGATAATACCAATGATACGCAAAAAATGGCAATTAAAAGCCGTTTCATGTCGATTCCTCTCCTATTACAATACCCCTCCATATTATATTCTAAGAAATGTAAAACTCATTTTCAAGGAAAGGAGCAGATAAATTTTAATTTTATTCGCATTAGAATGTATTTAACCTGTAATATTTTGATGTTTGTTAATTTATTACCCGCGAAAACAAAGAGAAACAAACAAAATACATTGAATACTAATTTTCTTCCAAAAAAAAGAGCTGCTTAATTTTAAGCAGCTCTTGTAAAAAACAAAAAAAAGCTTGGCAATGACCTACTTTCCCACACCTTAGAGATGTAGTATCATCGGCGCAGAAGGGCTTAACTTCCGTGTTCGGAAAGGGAACGGGTGTGCCACCTTCGCCAAAATCACCAAGCAATAATGCTAAAATCAACCA
>Ga0209755_10000215_pt1 | contig 113251 bp, 96 predicted proteins | sample TergutCo191P1_FD_187301 | JGI IMG/M metagenome (GOLD analysis project Ga0209755, IMG submission 187301) | Cornitermes sp. P1 segment gut microbial communities from Petit-Saut dam, French Guiana - Co191P1 (SPAdes) (version 2) | ecosystem: Host-associated > Arthropoda: Insects > Digestive system...
CGGAATGCGGCGATCCATGCCGTTACCCTTTCCTGTGCTCTGTCCGGAGCCCAGTCAGCGGCGTCTTCAGCGATGATGTTGACGGTGTAGCCGCGGTTCCTGAGTTCTGCAAGAAGTCCCGCGCGCCTGTTAACCTGGGCCGGATGTCCCATCTGACCGTTAATTAAAAGCATGTTAACAGCTTTACCGGGAGCTTTTGCGGGATTTCTGTCAAAATAATCAGCGATAAGTCCGCCCTGATAGCTTCCGCCTACAAATTCCGGTGAAGACGCGAAGAAGAAGTTCGGACCGACTTTAAGTGATGATACTGTCGGCTGGGTATTTGAATACGATGCCGCTCCGCCCGCGTTTTGAATAAGCTGGTTGAACTGATCGGAAAGATCTGAAATACATGGAACAATCACAAAGTATTTGTAGCCCTGGTTTAGCAGGGTTTGTAACTGTGTGAGCTGCTGCTGTTGATCGCTTCGGGCATCCTGTACATTAAGATCTACATTCCGCTGCGCGGCAAGCTTTCTGACATTGTCCGAATAGTCTTTCAAAAACTGTTCGTCAACATTCCTCATTAACAATGCGATCCGCACCCTCTCATTGGTCTGAGTGCCGCCGGCTTGCTGCTCACGAGGTTTACATCCAATTGATGATAATGCAATCAATACCACCAAAATCAATGAAATTTTTTTCATTGTCCTCTCCTTAAAATTTTTTTATAGATCCGGTTTAACAAACCGTTAACCTATTCATGTTTAAGCCGTTTTATAAACCGGGCGGCTGATTGTTACCGGGAGCCTGATGATAAGCTCGCTGTCCTTTTTACTTTCATCTTTATGATTTTTTTTCTCCCTGATTTTTTCGATTATTCTTTTACCGGCCCTGCTGCCCATGCCAACCGCGTCCTGGGATGCGATATACCGGCACGCTGGAAGAAACGGCGTATAACCGGATTCATCAAAACCCGCGATTACCACAGACGGTTTTGAATTTGTTTCGGAGAAACCGTTCATGTCCAGTAAATAACGCTCCATTCCAAGGTGGACAAGCAGGTTAACCGCTACCATCGCATCAGGAGGGTTTTTATTTTTTAAAAGCTTTCCCATGTGTTTATATCCATCCTCGGTTTTCATGCCTCCAAGGCATATCCATGAAGGCTCCGGCTCTATGCCGGCATCAGCTAACGCTCTGGCGTATCCTGAAAGCCGCTCGCGGGCGGAAGAGAGAGTAATTTCTCCTCCTACAAAAGCAATCCGCCTGAACCCGTCAGAGAGCAGGGCCTTAGTCAGATTGAATGTTCCCTCCTCGTTATCTGAAGTAACAGAATCAAGGTTTGTGCCTTCCACAATACGGTCTACCAGAACTATAGGCATTCCCCGGTCGGAAAGCGATTGAAAATGATTACCCTGCGAGCTTGCAGGGATAACAAGCATTCCGTCCACTGTCCTGCCAGCCAGCATGTTAATCCGCTTCTTCTCCTCTTCAACTGAATTTAGAGAGGAGGACAGGAGCATTGAATAACCTTCGGCATAAAGTTCCTTCTCAATTCCCTCCGCTACATCCATGAAAAAGTCATTTGCCAGTTCCGGAAAAAGGACTGCAATCATCATTGTAGACTGACGTTTCAGGCTGCGGGCAGCGTGATTCATCCGGTAACCAAGTTCTTCTGTGGCGGATAAAACCTTCATTCTGGTTTTTTCCGATACCGTACTGGAAGCTTTGTTGAAAGCGCCGGAATAACCCGGCGCCAGAACGCGGGAAACAGTCGCGGTAGAAACTCCCGCCAATAATGCAACATCCTTAAGTGTTTTTCCCATAACCAGTTCTCAAATGTAAACGATTACATTTATAAATACATACCCTTCCCTGATAAATGGTAACACGCATTTTTTCATCAGTCAACAAAAAATGTAAACGATTACATGATTATTTTTCGGTTTCACGTAGCCATGCTTCCCTGTACGCATGCAATCCTTCAAAAATGCTTTTTGCCTGTTCTCTATACCCGATTTCAAAATCGTTACAAAGATCGTGCAGATTTTTACCTGTTATAGCCATTTTAACAGTCATCGCTGCGCCGATTGACGTGGCTTCGGCAATATCTGTCAGGTATACCTTATTGCTTGCAAAAGCGGATGAAAGCACGCGGTTGTACGATTCATCCCTGCGGAAACCGCCTTCAATATAGATATCATGCCCGTTTTCAATGCCGACACGCTCCAATGTAGTAATTGTCTGCATAACAAGGGAAAGGCGTAAAACAGCAAAGCACTTTTCATAATCAGAAAAACATGGCGGCAGTGTTTCCGCTAGGGAACTTTCGTCAGGCAGAGGTTCAATAACGGCGTCTTCAATGGGATTAAAATAGTAATTTTTTCCGTCTTCAACTATCCGCGCTATGGAAGCCGGATACTGTCCGGAACCCGGCGTTAGTTCAGGCATAAGAAAAAGATTCTTTTCATTAATTATTGAACGGTACAGGTCTTCATTCCATTGCGGAGAATCATTGCGGTTGTGTTTTTTCATGAATAGCCGCGACCATGATTTAAATTCCTGTCCTCCCAAAAAGATTGCGGTTTTAATTGGAGTTCCAAAAGCTGAAATATTAAAGAATACTACCTTTCCAAGTTCATCAGATCTGAACATGTATTTCTTAACAGGATTCATGATGACGCACCAGGTTCCGGTAGAATTTAATATGAAACCGCGTTCGCCTTTTTTCGCGAAGTAGGGCAGCATTGTGGAATTTGAATCGTGTATACCCATTGTTACAAATACATCGGAGCTGAGTCCTGTAGCGTCTGCAAATTTTTCATTGATTGTTCCAAGTATATCCCATGATTTGTAGAGCTTATTTGGTATCAGTGAAACCAGGCCCATTTTTCCCGATACTGAAGAAAATTTATTATTTATCTGATCCCACAAATATGTATGATTTCCCATATAGGTGCTTTCGACGCCGGCTGTTCCGGTAAAGCGGTATCCCCAGTATTGAGGATAGGGCAGTATTAAATTAACATTTTTAAACTCATCGCTGAACTGTTCCTTCGCGAACATGATGCCTTTTGCAGGATTGATCAGAGCTTTAAAGGCAGGCGTACCGGTGCTTGCCTGGAGATCATCAGCTTCTCCATAACGTTCATAGAAGCGCTTGTGAAAATTTTCTCCAGGTTCATAAGTGTAGAGTACGCAGGGGACTGCCGCCTTGCCGTCATTCCCTATGCAAACAAATGTCGCTCCATGAGTGCTTACCGCAATAGCCTGTATCGGATATTTATCCGCGAATGTTTTTAATACATTGATAAACCATTCTTCCATTGCGTCAAGATCATGGCAAGGCAAGCCATTTTTCAAGCATGGTTCAAAATCACGGTATTGAGAATCAAGCAGCCGAAGCAAATCGTCGTAGACTGCTACCTTTTTATTGGTCATTCCAATATCAATTACAGCAATCGCGTATTCCATTTATTTCCTTTACCCCTACTTATACATTGGACCCAAAGCGGCGCAGGCGCGGTAATCGGAACCTTCCTTGTCCATACCGAACGCGTTCCAGTAGCCTGGGCGGAAAATTTGATCCTGCGGCACATTGTGCATGCAAACCGGGATACGCAAAATTGAGCAGAGGGCGATAAGGTCTGCGCCGATGTGGCCGTAAGAGATGGAACCATGGTTGGCTCCCCAGTTGTTCATTACATCGTAGGCTGTAGTGAACGCGCCTTTGCCTGTAACCCTTGGCGCGAACCATGTGCATGGCCAGGTGTAATCGGTGCGTTTCCATAAAATGTCAGAAACATTATCAGGAAGATTTACTGTCCAGCCTTCGGCGATTTGCAGTACAGGACCCGCTCCTTTAACAAGATTGAGCCGCGACATTGTAACAGGCATTTCAGCGCGCGTTATAAAGCGTGATGAGAAGCCGCCTCCCCTGAAGTAACCGAAATCCGCCGCGTTCCAGGTTGTAGCTTCAAGACAGGCTTTCCAGTCTTTTTCGCTTACTTCCCAGAAAGGTTTCATAACATTTTTGCCGTTTGAGTCCTTCATTTCACCGCACGCATCAACACATGCCGCACCGGAATTGATCAGGTGGATGAAACCGCCCGCTTCCTTCGCCTTGCCTGTTAAGTCATAGTTAGCCGCGCGTTTAACGGCATCCGGGCTCCAGAATGTGCGCACATCCGCGAAAATTTGGGCTGTACCGGTTAACAGTTTACCGAATAACATTCCTACGCCGTTGAGCGTGTCATTTTCTGTGGCAAGAATGTAAGGTTCCCGCGCTCCTTCCCAGTCGAAGGATGAACACATTAGCGATTCGGGGAAGTCGCAGTTGGGATAGAAATCTGTCCACTGGCGCTGTCCCTGGAAACCTCCTGCGATTGCGTTGTGGCCGACCCTTTCCTCTTCGCATCCTGCTGGAAGATTGGGATTGCCGTTAAACAGATCCTTAATAATACACATCATTTTTACTACAAATTCCCAGGCTTTTTCCTGCTCTTCGCGCGAGCGCTGCAGTTCAGACGGGTTCTTGTCAAATCCTTCCTTGCAGTGCTGTTTTGTCCAGGCAAGCGCTTTCTGGAATTCTTTTTCATCATAAATTTTTTTTTCTATGCGCCGGATTATTTCTACTTCATCTACGCTTTCAACCCTCATTCCAAGGTACTCTTCAAAAAAGTCGCAGTTCATGATTGAACCAGCTATGCCCATACATATTGATCCGATTTGCAGATAACTTTTGCCGCGCATTGTGGCGGCTGCCAGCGCCGCCCTGCCGAAACGAAGAAGCTTTTCCTGAACGTCGGCCGGTATTTCTGTATCGCTTGCATTCTGTACATCGCGGCCGTATATGCCAAAGGCGGGAAGCCCTTTTTGAGCATGGGCGGCAAGAACTGAAGCAAGATATACCGCGCCGGGACGCTCGGTTCCATTAAAACCCCATACGCCTTTTATTGTTTGCGGGTCCATATCCATTGTTTCCGAACCGTAGCACCAGCAGGGTGTCACAGTTAAGGTAATATCAACGCCTTCACGGCGGAAGTACTCCTGGCAGGCCGCCGTTTCCGGAACACGCCCGATAGTGGTTTTGGCTATAACAACCTGAACTGGCTCGCCGTTGGAATAACGCAGGTTTTTTTCGAGCAGAACTTTTGCCGCTTTTGCCATGTTCATTGTCTGATCTTCCATTGATTCGCGAACTTTCAGCGGCCCGCGCCGCGCGTCAATTGCCGGCCGTATTCCAATTTTTGGATACGAGCTGCTAAAACGATTAATTGCCATTTTATCCCCCATGAAATTATAGTAACACAGTAATTGTATCCGGTAAAGTAATCGATTACATTCAAGAAACCGGGATTACTCCCTTTTTCAATATTACATTTCCGTATTTAACAGTCTCTCCTGTCATTACAACAGCAAACGCCTTTTTTACACGATCATAAAATTCAAAACGCCCGATTCTCTCGATAGCCGGAGTTTGGGGCCAGTGTTTGTCTATAACCGCCCTGTAGGATTTTTCAACTTCTTCATCCAGCGTATCTCCCGGGACAGGCGACATCATCGCTACAGGGTACGGCACATAAGAATCCAGGTTTATTAAAGATAAAATTCCGTCAAGAAGGGCGGGAATTCTAATGCCGTCCGCCCGTATTACCTTTGAGTTGCAGGAGTCTCCGGGGAAAAAGGCGTCTCCAAGGACAATTTCATCGCCATGCCCCATGCGGAAGAGAGCGTCAAGAAGATCCGGATTAATAACAGGATCAATACCGATTAACATTTTTTACCTCCGTGTTATATGATACTCCCGTAAACTGATAATTGTCAAAACAAAATTGATAACATTCGGATTATGGTATTTTATTGTAAATTGATGTTACAATTTATCAATAATTGTGTTATACTATGGCATGAGGCAGTATTATTAAGATAGAACTTTTTACATTTTGTGATTTTGCTCAGGAGAACGGCGGCAAGTTAACAATTGTGGGAACTTTTGACACCATTATTTCCCGCAATTTTCCATGCGTTCATCCGCAACTTTCTGTTGTTATCCGGGTGCGTTTTGATCTTTGGGATTTTGGACACCACAGTTTCCGCATTGAAACACGCGATCTTGACGGAGAGATGAGCATGGAAGCGATTAACGGTAATCTTGATGTAAACAGCGCGGGAAATACGACGGCGGTTTCACACCTTGTTTTCAGCATTTCAAATCTGCATTTTAAAAGTCAATGTATTATTAATTTTGTATTGTTCATTGATGATAAAGAAATTGGATACATTCCGTTATACGTAAGAAAAAGTTGATACTATAAATAGCGTTTTTCAATGTTATTGTTTACCATGGCGTATAATTCAATATAACCTTTGGCTGTGCTTGTGGCGATTTTTGTCAGAAGAACTTCTTCAACCTGAAAGAGACCGACTTCGCTTGACATGTGGACATCAATGCGTATGGGCTTTTCCGATCCTGTATAGATGCGGACTTCTTCTATGGAACTTGCGGAATACTGATGAATGTGTCCTGTTTTTGATGCCGCCGCAATGGCGATTGGAATCCGCGCGCGACCTTTTGTCATATCGCAGCCGTCAGCAATCTGAACAACGCCGGCTTCCAGTGATGAGATGCTGATATTTCCCATGTGGCCCCTGATTCCTTCAAGCGATATTGCGCGCAGCATCATCCTCTTGTAAATGTCAGCATGGTAAACATCAGCCAGAAGTTTTTCAATTATAGGCATGGAGAGGATTGTGCTGTTTACCTCATGCTCCTGTCTTCCCATGCCCATGCCTATATCGTGAAGCATTGAGGAGATTATAACCGCCAGAAGACTATCTTCGAAATCGCCGCATCCATCCTCTTCAAGGCTTGTATTAATGCCTGCCTGTTTAAGCAGATCAAGCATGAGAACAGCGTTACGCGCTACCATACGCATATGCACAGGTCCGTGATCGTTAAAACCCAATCTGATAATTGAAACTGTATTGGCGTATTCCTGCGAAGACTGGACTTCTTCGTTTGCCAGCAGCCATTCAAGTCCCTTTAAAGCTTTTCCTGATAACTTAAGTGCGCTTACCATATTTATTAATTTTGAATCAATATCATTTTCTTTTGATGATTTCAATTTTTACTCCTCCCATTGAAACAAAAAATTATTAATACTTACATTATAGTCCATGAAATGATGAAATGGTAAACTTTTCACGGTGAATAATGATGTTCACGGACTGGATACAGTATTTTATTACTGCCTATTTTGCGGTATTCTTATTGACGGTTTTATATAAAAATAGTATAATACTCACAATGAACAGAAAATACTTCATTTTTATCATTATTTTTGTGGTTTTGCAGGCTGGTATTCACGCGCAGCAGGATTCCGCTGTTCCCGGAAAATTCGCCCTTATTATCGGAAACGGAGCTTACACGGGCGGTTTGAACGTTCTAGCAAACCCCGTGAACGACGCAAATGACATGGCGGAATCTCTGGCTTCTTTGGGGTTTATTGTAGATAAAGTGCTGGACGGCGATCTTGAAGGCATGGAAGATGCCATTCAGCGGTTCGCGAGGAATCTTTACAGGGAGAAAAACACCTACGGTTTCTTTTTTTACGCGGGCCACGGGGTACAGGCAGGCGGGGATAATTATTTGATTCCTGTAAACGCCAATATCCCTTCCGAAAGCAGCTTACGAACCAGGGCTGTTTCTGTTCAGAATACATTGGACGATTTAAACAAAGCCGGTAACAATTTAAACATAATGGTTTTGGACGCCTGCCGCGACAATCCTTTCAGCTGGGGACGTAGCCGAACCGGAGCCGGCAGCCGGGGACTTGCTGTGATAAACGCGCCTGTGGGGAGCATTGTAGTTTACGCGACAAGCGCGAATTCAACAGCGGATGACGGTACAGGACGGAACGGACTGTTCACAAGCCAGTTACTGAACAATATTAAGACCCCCGGAATCAGCGTACAGGAGATGTTTAACAGGACAGGCGCCGATGTCCTTACCGCAAGCGAAGGAAGGCAGCATCCTGAAATATCATTGAGATACTTCGGAACCGCGTATCTTGGAAACTCTCCCGCAGCAGCCGCTGTTACGCCTCCTGTAACACAATCCGCTTTACCGTCAACGTCTGCTCCTTTACCTGTATCTCCTTCTGTAAATGATCCTCAGCCTTCTTTACCTGTACGCGTCCCGCGTCCTGTGCGGGAGTATGACAGAGCTGAAAACTTCTGGAGTTTAGGCGCGTCTTTAGGCACATCATTTGCCGCACCAGTGTTAGTCGCAAATTTAAGCGGCACTTTATCGCCTTTCAGGAATTCATTCTTTGAAATAGGCGTGGATTTTGGTTTTCTTAGCGGTTTAGAAGATGTAGGTTATTATTCAATTTCGCCCTTTGTCCATTATGCTTTTTCTTTGCCTCTGGCGAATTTAGGCAGATGGTATATTGGAGCCGGCGGCAGTTATTATTACGCAGAATATGACTTTCCGCAAGGAATCATGCCAGTAAATATCTTTGCCCTTGATATTACTGCTGGTCTTTATTTTAACTTTGGTATGATTATTTCCTACACCATACGCACGGATTTTTCAACAGCCGGCAATACGCTGACTGTAGGTTACAGATACCGGTTTAACAGGGATTGATTATGAAAAACAGGTTATACATTATTTACAGTTTAGTTTTTATTATTGTACTTGGAACATGCACTCTCGGCGGAAACCTTGAAACCATGCAGGAAGAAATCATAAACGCAAGCCAAAACCCCGCCGCGAATGATTATAATATTACTAATTTGACACAGACATTTGGAAACATAACAAATGTAACTATAACACCAAAAGACGGAAAATCAAGCGGCGCTATAACTATCCTATACAATGGCTCAACAACGCTTCCCGCAGCAGCCGGAACCCATACTGTAACATTTAACGTAAAAGCTGCAAGAGGCTGGAACGCAGCTTCAGGATTAGCTGGCGGAACTTTAACAATAAACGCAGCTATTCAAACACCTGTCGCAAGTGATTTTAACATTGGTAATCTGACCCAAACAGTTGGAAGCGTAACCCCCGTAACAATAACACCAAAAACAGGCAAATCAAACGGCGCGATTACTGTATTTTATAATGATTCACAAACGCTTCCCGCAGCGGCAGGAACATATACAGTAACATTTAACGTAGCGGCGGCAGCAGGCTGGAACGCGGTTAATGGATTGGCTGGCGGGACATTGACTATAAACAGTACTCCAAACAATAATCCAAACAGTACTCCTGTCGCGAATGATTATAACATTAGCAATCTGACCCAAACAGTTGGAAGCGTAACACCTGTAACAATAACAGCAAAAGCCGGAAAATCTAACGGCGCGATTACTATCCTTTACAATGGCTCAACAATGCTTCCTTCAGCAGCCGGAACATATACAGTAACATTTAATGTAGAAGCGGCAGCAGGCTGGAGCGCGGCTTACGGTCTGGCTGGCGGTACATTGACTATAAACGCGGAAAATCAAAATCCCTCTGAAAACGGTATACAAATGTCATGGATACCCGCAGGAACATATACAAGGGGTCAGGATGGTGTAGAAACCCCAACGCATCAGGTAACGCTGTCTAAAGGTTTTTACATGGGTAAGTATGAAGTAACACAGGAACATTACCAGGCGGTAACAGGTGTAAATCCCAGTTACTTTAGCAGCAGTCCTGCAAGCGGCGAAGTACAGGAAAGGCGGCCTGTAGAATGGGTAACATGGTATGACGCAGTAGAATTCTGTAACAAGCTGAGTGAGCAGGAAGGGCTGACGCCTGCCTATACGATAACCGGAAGGATTCCTACAAGCGGATATCCGATAACTGCGGCGACAGTAACATGGAACCATGAAGCGAATGGGTACAGATTACCTACAGAAGCTGAATGGGAATACGCCTGCCGAGCAGGGACAACAACAGCGTACAATACAGGAGATACGATAAGCAACAACACAGGCTGGTATAATTCCAACAGCGGCAGTAAAACACACGAAGTAGGATTAAAACCGCCTAATGCATGGGGATTGTACGATATGCACGGAAATGTGTGGGAATGGTGCTGGGACTGGTATGCAAGTTATTCAAGCGGAGCGCAGACTGATCCAGTGGGAGCAGCTTCCGGTGACTACTGCGTGGATCGCGGCGGGAGCTGGAACCTTTCAGCCTCTTACGTCCGTTCCGCGTTCAGGTACTACTACGCTCCGAGCGACCGGGCCTTCAGCATCGGTTTCCGTGTCGTGCGCAATTAGGTTTATTTGTTGTATTACTTTTATTTCACGCGACGCCATATAGTTGGTAACAAAGACGCGCTCAATGTTTCGCGCGCAGTAATTTGGCGTGCCCCTAGTTTTTGCAGGCTCAAGTAACAAGGTAAGGAAAAATACCGTTACTACGAAATGCCCGCCTGCCGCAGGAAGCGGCAGTACCTGAACGACCGGAGGGAGTGAAGGTAAGGGCATTGAGAAGTAACGGGAGAAAAGAGGAAAGTTGTTGTATGAAAGAGACGCAACAGTAACAGTCACCGAAATTGTCTTGTGTTGTTAGGTGCTAATAACGCTATATACAGTTTATATATACTTATAGAAAATAAACATGACTTATAGAAATTTATATTAGCGTAAGGCGGGCAGTGCAAATCCCCGGCAGGGTCATCAAGAGGGGAACCTTCGCCTGTCAGTGACAGGCTCGGTTGAGGTTTCGGCGTGGATCACCTACAATGCCACACCAAAGTGTGCGTTGTAGACGGCCACGGCCGTTTATGACACTGACGGGGATTTGCGCTGCCCGCCTTGTGTTAATTATTGAATATTCTGTAGGTCAAGTTTAATTATACAAGGATATTTTATCTTTCACTTATGCCAGTATTTTTTCAATTTCCTGAAGAGAAAGACCTTTTTTTAACAGCGCGATTACATTTGCTTCACCTTCGGCTCTGCCTTTAGCGATACCCCGAATCTCGCCTCTTTCCTCTGCGGTGAGCAAGTCAGATATTCTGTCTGTTTCATACATACGCCGACTTCGTTCCCTTGCGCGTTCATGTTCGTCTTTGCTTATTTCACGTAATAATGCCGCTGCCATGCTTATTTCCCCTTTGTTTCTGATTATACCATTAATTTTCTTTCTGTGTATAGGTTCTTGCGCATATCTGAAAAACAACGACCATTTTTCGAATGCTGTCAGGTTTTCAACCGGTTTCATGATTATTTCACTCAGTTTATCCAACTCAACTATTACCATATTAATCTGATCGCTTAATTGTTCTCCGCCGGCTGTTCTCAGGGAATATTTATGTACAAAATCAGGGTGTTCAGGAAAAATTGAATATGTGCAGAATGTGATCTGATAAGTACGCACCAAATTCATATATTTAACGCCCCTGGATTTCTGAGACGAATGAAGATCGGTTAAGTAGTAGATGTATTTGTTGATAAAATTCTTGTGTTTCCCTCCGATTTCTTCTCTTTGTGAACAGTGCATCTCGACATCAACCTGGTCGCCGTTATCAATAACGCAGTTAACATCAAAACGCTCGTTTTTTTCGTCTGTGTTCATTACTGCGATTTCATTGCCGCAAACTTGCGCGTCTACAACTGTCTGTTCAATAACAGTTGAGATAACATCAATAAGAACCTGCTTGGCGTCAGGATGGGTAAGCAATGTTTTAAAGATACGGTCATCGCTCGGTGGAAGGATATCAGCGTCCATTGGAAACTCGTTGCTTTTGTGTTTTTTGTTTAGATTCATACATACCTCACAAAGAAATAGATCATACCTTCATAAAAAGGTCATACTTCTTATATGGGTTGTATATGAGCTATGCTTTACTTAAGATGGTATTATTTATTTTAAATTTTACGAATAGTCAGATAATGCACATTTAACCACTTTTTGTCTGGTATTGTCAGGTAAAATAAGACGCTATATGCTATGTGAGTAACATTTTATGTTAATTCTAAAATTTAGATCTGACTTATAGAAATTTAGAATTAGCGTAAGGCGGGCAGCGCAAATCCCTTTTAGGGGCATTCGGCGTGGATCACCTACAATGCCACGCCAAAGCGTGCGTTGTAGAAGGCCACGGCCGTTTATGACCCTGAAAGGGATTTGCGCTGCCTGGCTTGGGTTAATTATTGAAAATTCTGTAGGTCAAGTATTATTATACAAGACTCATACCTTCATAAAAAGGTAATACTTCTTATATGGGTTGTATATGTAATGTACTAATGACAAAGATGTAGTTCTGGCAGTGAGAAATTAAACAGCAGCGGCGAGTTCTTTGTTAATCAGTTCGTGAATTATTTCATCCGGTGTTTGCCGGGTAGCAAGAGCTTTAGAAGTGATATATTCTGCAGAAAAATTATCAACAGACAACATTTTAAAACCTTTCTTGGCTGTAATTCCCTTGATTGCAGGATTCACTCTTGGGGTTGTTTTAGTTAATAATTCATCTAAAGCATACGCTTCTTCTTCAGTCATAATTGGCATATTAATTCTCTCCTAATATTGGTTTCGTAACAAGCGAAATACTTTACGGCATTCCATTACATGAAAAATATAAGCTGTATTTTCATCGATAAGGTTGTACATTATTTCGATTAAATTCCCATTGGCATCAAAACCTGTAAGCAGGAATTTATTATCATAATCTTCCAGAAGGCCATCAAATATAGGTTTCATGAATGCTGTGCGAACATCAACTTCGGTATAGTTATGTTTAAATGCCGCTTCATGAAAAATATAGTTAGTGAACACATTCCATATCATATATAAAAGCAGGGTAGATATCAACCTTACAAGTGATATAGAAAGCGCGTATTGTGCTGAAGGCGTGAAAGTGCCTGTTTCCTCTTTTTCAATAATTAAATGCTGGCTGTGCAAATACTCTTGACAAAAAGAAATAAATTGTTGATAATGCAATATCTTTAATAAAAGAAGGAGAAATCAATGAATTCTACAAAGAAAATGGTGTTATTAGCTCTTATCAGCTTTATTGCTGTCGGATCACTAATGGCAGGAGGTAATCGCCAGCAAAGCCAGCCGGCTCCGGCTCAGCAAAGCGCAGGGACTGCCTCTACCGCGCCGTTCCCGGGCAAAATCGCCATTGTCACCAACACCGTTGATCAGAACGAAGAGGAGTTTCGTTCTGCAGAAGCGCTGGTAAAAAAATACGGCGCCAACAAAATCGTTCATGTTACATGGCCAGTTCAATTCATGGCAGAGCAGGAACAGATGGTTACTACAGTGGCAAGGCTTGCAGCTGATAGGGACATCAAGGCTTTGATCATAAATCAGGCGGTACCTGGTACAAATCCCGCGATTGATAAACTCAAAGAGACAAGAGACGATGTTTTTATCGTTTACTGTCAGCCGCAGGAAAATCCCCCGGACGTATCAGCCCGCGCGAACCTCATTATGAACATGAATGAGTTGGATCAGGGTATTCCAATGGTACAGCAGGCAAAGAAACAGGGAGCGAAAGTATTTGTTCACTATTCATTCCCCCGCCACATGTCGATACCGATGCTTGCCTACAGGCGCGATCAGCTTAGGGATGAATGTGCAAAGAACGGCATTCAGTTTGTTGACGCAACTGCGACCGATCCTACCAGTGATGCCGGTATTACTGGCGCGCAGCAGTTTGTTCTTGAAGATGTACCCAGAATGGTAGCAAGGTATGGTCAGGATACAGCTTTCTTTGCGACCAACTGCGCCATGCAGATACCGTTGATTACAGCCGTTGTAAATACCCACGCGATTTATCCGCAGCCCTGCTGCCCGTCGCCTTATCACGGCTTCCCTTCAGCGCTTGGTATTGAAACACAAAGTGGCGGTCAGTTAGTCGATGTGAATTATATGATCACAGAGACAAGAAAAATTTTGACAAGTAAGAATATGCAGGGAAGGTTATCAACATGGCCGGTACCTGCCGCTATGATGTACACAACCGCCGGCACTGAATACGCAATCAGATGGATCAACGGCCAGGTTCCCAAAACAGGTATTGATGAAAGAGTTCTTGCGGGATTAATGAGCGATTACATCAGGGATCTGACAGGCACAAGTATCAATGTCAGCATAAGGAACTATGAGGAAAGCGGACGTACTTTCAATAACTTTAAGCTGATGCTCATGGACTATCTGACATACTAAGGAAGACTCAGCTTCACTAGTTGTAGTAGGGCCGTTTCAATACTGAAGCGGCCCTTGTTTTGTGTGGGATTTCTTAATGAACAATATTTTAAGTTTTAATAATGTATCTAAAATCTATTCCGGAAACGCTGTTTTAAAAAATGTCAGCTTTGACATAAAAGAAGGTGAAATTCACGCCCTGGTAGGTGAAAACGGAGCCGGAAAATCAACTCTGATGAACATTCTGTTCGGAATGCCTGTGATTCACAATACAGGCGGCTTTGACGGCAGTATGCTGCTTAACGATAAACCTGTAAGTATAAAATCTCCTTTTCAGGCAATGGAACACGGCATCGGTATGGTGCATCAGGAATTTATGCTTATACCGGGCTTTTCTGTTACAGAAAACGTAAAGATAAACCGTGAACTAATAAAAGATAATGCGCTTAACAGAGCGCTAGGGCGATTTTTTGGGAAACGTTTTAAAGTTCTAGATTTTATTAAAATGAATAAAGACACTCGTGTGGCTTTGAATACCATGGAAATGGATATTGAGGAATATACTTTAATCCGCGGTATGCCTGTCGGACACATGCAGTTTGTAGAAATAGCAAGAGAAATAGATAAAACAAATATTAAGTTATTGGTTCTTGATGAACCGACAGCGGTATTAACTGAATCTGAAGCGGATAACCTAATAAATGCCATGAAGAATCTGGCTCATAAAGGAATTAGTATAATTTTTATCAGCCATAGGCTTGACGAGATAGTAAAAGCCTGTGACAGGGTAACCGTCCTCAGGGATGGAGAACATGTTATCACAAAAAATATAACAGAGACAAATGTAGTGGAACTTGCGGAACTGATGGTCGGACGCAAGGTTAGTATAGATCGCTCTCTTTCTCACCGCGCTTCTGCAAACGAAGTGATGCTTACAATAAAAGGGCTTGAAGTCGCGATGCCAGGAGAGCGCGTAAAAGGCGTTGACCTTGAAGTCCGAAAAGGCGAGATACTTGGCATCGGCGGCCTTGCCGGTCAGGGAAAACTTGGAATTGCAAACGGAATCCTTGGAATATATCCCGCTAGGGGAGAAGTCGTTCTTGACGGAAAACCGCTAATCCTGAACAACTCATATCAGGTATTGAAGTCAGGCATTGCGTATGTCAGCGAGGATCGCAAGGGAGTCGGACTTCTGTTAAATGAATCTATAGAATTAAATATCGGATTTACCGCAATGCAGATACATAATTTGTTTTTAAAAAACTATGGTCTTTTTAAATTATTAGATCATAAGTCTCTTCAGAGCAACGCAAAGAAAATGATTGATGATCTTGATATCCGATGCACCTCATCATTGCAGAACGCGGGAAGACTCTCAGGCGGAAACCAACAGAAAGTATGTGTAGGCAGAGCGCTTACGCAAAAACCAAAAATGCTGTTTGTCTCGGAACCTACACGGGGTATTGATATAGGAGCCAAAAAACTCATACTTGATTTACTCTACAAGCTGTCAAGCGATACAGGCATGACTATCGTTATGACATCATCAGAGCTTGCGGAACTCAGAAGTATATGTGATCGTATAGCGATTATCTGCGAGGGAAAAGTGACAGGCATTCTGAAGCCGGACGCGCCCGCCGCTGATTTTGGTTTAATGATGTCGGGAATGACAGCAGAACAGGGGGCGGCGTGACATGAAAATAAAAATTAAATCTCTTACAAATCATGTAGGGCTTCCCACGCTTATTATTGGCGTTTTCTGGGTGCTCCTTTTGATCCTAGGCGTGGCGAATTCACTTCCGTTACCTGACATGCTTACAGACGGGCTTAAGCGTTTTGGAAGATGGGGCATACTTACTCTTGCCATGGTTCCTGCGATTCAATCAGGCGTGGGGCCGAACTTCGCGCTTCCTCTGGGTATTGTATGCGGTTTATTGGGTGAAGTAATCGCGATTGAATGGGGGTTTGCCGGAGCGAGCTGGCTTTTAGTGGCATGTGCTTTATCGATTTTTTTTGCGATTATAATGGGCTATGTTTATGGTGTTTTAATGAATGCCGTTAAAGGTTCTGAAATGTCCATCGCGACTTACACAGGCTTTGCCGCCACTATGTTATTTTGCCTTATTTGGCTTTTGTTTCCCTTCAAGGATCAAAGGTTAACATGGCCGCTGGGCGGCGGAGTAGGAGTACGTCAAACAATTCAATTGGATCAGATAGGCGCCGCTCAAATATTGGACAATTTTTTGCATTTCAGGATACTGGGAGTTGGTATTCCCACAGGGATGCTTTTGGTATTTTTCTTTGGTTGTTTTTTAGTCTGGCTTTTTATGCGTTCAAAGACAGGCATAGCCATTTCCGCAGGAGGTTCCAATCCGATATTCGCAAGCGCAGCCGGCTTGAATGTTGACAGGGGCCGCATCATGGCGAACATTATTTCAACAATTTTGGGCGCTGTGGGTATTGTCATTTACGATCAAAGTTTCGGGTATACGCAATTATATAATAACCCGTTGTATATGGCATTTCCGGCTGTAGCTGGAATCTTAATCGGCGGCGCATCTGTTAACCGCTCAAGAATCATCCATGTGATAATTGGAGCGCTTATTTTCCAGAGCCTCATGGCAACATCATTACCTGTAGCCAATGAACTGTTCGCCGGAACCGACCTCTCCGAAACCCTGCGCATGATTATCCAAAACGGCGTTATTCTTTACGCGCTAACGCAGGTGGGAGGCCGTAAATGAAAAAGAAAATTACTGCCTTCATCATTGACAATCTTGTTGTGATAATTTTCGGCGGCTTTACCGCGGCTGGTTTTATTCTTTCAGGAGGCATATCTCCGATTTACTTTTTTAACGAATTAATGGACAGGGTATTCCGCAATTGCTTCCTGGTGCTTTCCCTTATCATTCCTGTTATCGCGGGACTTGGCCTTAACTTCGGTATTGTTGTAGGAGCGATGGCGGGACAATTCGCGATTATTTTTGTCCGCTTCCACGGCATGGGCGGCCTTGAAGCGCTTATGTTGTGCTTTTTAATTTCATTCCCAATTGCGTTACTCTTTGGATTTTTAACGGGAAAACTTTACAATAAGGTGCGCGGGCAGGAAATGGTAGCAAGCCTCATCGTAGGTTTTTTCGCGCAGGGCATATACAACTTTATATTGCTGTTCGCCGTAGGTATAATAATTCCTGTTAAACCCGGGAACCCTCTTATGTTATTTAACAATATCGGGGTACGCATGACTATAGACCTTGGGCTGCACGCTCAGGGAGGCATGAAATACGCTTTGGATTATATAATCCGCGTTCCGTTCATGTATCTTGTTCTTGTTGTGTCTTTCGGGATACTCGCTTTCCTGATGATAAAATTTGCGCGTAACCGGAAGAAACCGCGGCATGATCAGGAGGATCAAGGCATCCAATGGCGTTTCATAATCAACTGTATTATCTGCGCCGCTTTGGTAATATTCAGCCTGTATAATATAATAACAGACTCTGATCTTATGATGCTGAAAAAAGCGCCGCTTGTGACAGTACTTGTAATAGCTGCGCTTTGCCTGTTTATAACATTTTTGAATAAAACCAAACTGGGGCAGGACTTCCGCAGCGTCGGACATAATCAGCATATAGCCGAAGTGTCAGGCATTAATGTTGACCGCACAAGAATCATCGCGACAATATTTTCCACTGTTCTTGCCGCGTGGGGGATGATAATTTATTTACAGAACATGGGTACTCTTGTAGTGTACGACGCGCATCGCAATATCGGTTTATTTTCAGTCGCGGCCCTTCTTGTCGGCGGAGCGTCCACATCCAAAGCGGGTGTAAAGAACGCGCTTATCGGAGCGGCTTTATTTAACTCAATGACAATAGTTTCGCCTGAACTCGGAGAGGCCCTTTTCGGCGATCCCGCCTCGGGTGAATTCTTCCGTTCGTTTATGGTGTACGGGGTTATTGGATTGGCTCTGGGTTTGTATGTATGGAAAAGCCTGAAAGCGGAGAAGGACAAGAATAAATTGTAAAATGAAGATTGGAACTATCTTCAACATTATGCGCTACAGTATTCACGACGGTCCCGGTATTCGTACTACGATCTTTTTTAAAGGATGCCCTCTTTCCTGTAAATGGTGCCATAATCCTGAAGGTATTGAACAAAAGCCGGAAAAAACATTTAACGCGCAAAAGTGCATTAATTGCGGGCATTGTCAAAATAATGCAATTTTTGAATGTCCTACAGGAGCGAGAGAGACCGTTGGTTATGAGATTACTGTCAGCGATCTAAGAAATGAGATAAATAAGGATACGCTGTTTTATGAGCAATCAGGAGGAGGCGTAACTTTTTCAGGAGGGGAGCCGTTATTACAGTCTGATTTTTTGTTAGATGTTTTAACCTGCTGTAAAAAAGATTATATACATACTGCGGTTGATACTTGCGGTTTCTGTGAAACTGAAACAATTTTAAAAGCGGCGGAAATCACCGATTGTTTTTTATATGATATTAAATTTATTAACGATCAGAAACACAAAGAATACTGCGGAGTGTCAAACAAAATTATTCTTTTAAATCTAAAACGCCTCTCTGAAACAAATGTTAAGTTATTGATTCGTATTCCTGTTATCCCATCTATAAATGACAGCTTGCTGGAAATGAATGATATTTTTAATTTTATTAAAGACTTTCCCAATATTGAAACAGTTCATTTATTGCCGTATCATAATATACATAGCGATAAATACAACAGGCTTGGAAAAAAATATGAGTTATCTGGAATTTCAGACAGTGAAAGCCCGAATATGAGCGCGATTGTAAAGATTTTTAGAGGCAGGTTTAATACAAAGATTGGGGGTTAATATGACAGAGAGAGTAGAAAAACTAAGAAAGCAAAGCCTTGAAGCAGTTCCTTCACTGTCAATTGAACGGGCGTTAATCGTAACAGATGTGTACAAGGAATATGAAGGAAAAGTTTCAATTCCCATGTTAAGGGCTTTAACTTTCAAGGCGTTATGTGAACATAAGACAGTAATAATTTACGGCGGCGAGCTGATAGTAGGAGAAAAAGGCCACAGGGCAAAAGCTGCGCCGACTTACCCTGAACTCTGCTGCCATACAATTGACGATTTTAAGGTAATAAACAATCGTGATAAAGTTTTTTTTCGTGTTGATGAAGAGACATTAAAAGCGCAGCAGGAGATCATTATCCCTTACTGGAAAGGCAAATCAATAAGGGATAAACTGTTCGCCGGCGTGTCAAATGAATGGGTTATGTGCTATGAAGCCGGTATTTTCACTGAATTTATGGAACAGCGCGCGCCGGGGCATACAGTCTGCGACGGTAAAATCTATCAAAAGGGATTTCTGGATTTTAAAAATGATATAGAGAGAGAACTGGAGAAAATTGACTATGTCAACAACACAAACGCGTATGACAAACAGGAACAGCTTAACGCTATGGCAGTTTGCTGTGACGCGATAATTACATTTGCCGGCCGTTACGCTGACGAGGCGGAACGGCTTGCAAATATTGAAACAAATCAAAACCGTAAAGAAGAACTTTTAGCAATCGCCAAAAACTGCCGCCATGTTCCGGCGAACAAACCTGAAAATTTTTCACAGGCAATTCAAATGTACTGGTTTATACATATTTCTGTTACATCCGAATTAAACACATGGGACGCGTTCTCTCCGGGCAGGCTGGATCAGCATTTATATCCGTTCTACAGAAATGAGATAGAGCAGGGCAGTATCACAGAAGAAAAGGCAAAGGAGCTTTTGGAATGTTTCTGGATTAAGTTTAACAACCAGCCCGCTCCCCCAAAGGTTGGCATAACGCTTGCAGAAAGCGGAACATATACCGATTTTTGCAGCATCAACTGCGGCGGACTGACCGCCGAAGGCAAGGACGGCGTTAATGATATTACCTATATGATTTTGGATGTTATAGAAGAGATGCAGCTTGTGCAGCCCAGCGGCAATATTCAGCTAAGTAAAAAAAATCCCGACAAGTTTTTAAACAGGGCATGTAAGGTAATAAAACGCGGGATGGGACAGCCCTCGGTATTCAACGCGGATGCCGTTGTCGAAGAGTTGATACGCCACGGCAAGAAAATTGAAGACGCGCGCGAAGGCGGCACATCAGGCTGTGTGGAGACGGGAACCTTCGGCAAGGAGTGTTATGCGCTAACCGGGTATTTTAATCTTGTAAAAGTATTTGAAATTACACTTAACAACGGATACGATCCTGTTTCTAAAAAACAATTGGGACTAAAGACAGGAGACGCGCGTAATTTTAAAACTTTTGATGACCTTTTCGCGGCTTACGAGAAACAGGTAAAACATTTCATTAATATTAAAATGGCGGGCAATCATATAATTGAAACCCTATATTCTAAATATATGCCATGTCCGTTCCTTTCTATTGTAATTAACGATTGCATAACCAATGCACGTGATTATAATGCAGGGGGAGCGCGTTACAACACACGTTATATCCAGGGAGTTGGAATCGGTACGTTAACCGACAGTTTATCATCAATAAAATACAATATCTTTGATAATAAAAAAATCACTATGGACACTCTTACCGATGCGCTGTCAAAAAATTTCGCCGGTTATGAAGCGGAAAGAGCGATGTTAATGAATAAAACTCCTAAATACGGCAATAACGATCAGTACGCAGATGATCTTATGCTTCGCTCCTTTAACATGTATTTTAACTCAATAGACGGAAGGCAGGCAGTCAACGGCGGCATTTATCATATTGATATGCTTCCAACAACATGCCATGTTTATTTCGGCTCTGTTACAGGCGCTACTCCAGACGGCCGCCTTGCTTATGAAGTACAGTCTGAGGGCATATCTCCGTCTCATGGAGCTGATAAAACAGGGCCGACAGGAGTTTTAATGTCTGCGGCGAAAATGGATCATCTAAGAACAGGCGGAACTCTTTTAAATCAAAAGTTAACGCCTTCGCTTCTCTCTGATGAAGACGGAATTACAAAACTAATGGCCCTGATACGGACCTATTTCAGAATGGACGGACACCATATTCAATTCAATGTTATAAGCGTGGATACATTACGTGAAGCGCAAAAGCATCCTGATAAATATAAAAATCTTATTGTCAGGGTAGCTGGGTACTCAGATTATTTTAGTGATCTGAGTGAAACTTTGCAGAATGAGATAATTGCGAGGACAGAGCATAAGGGTTTTTAACAGAATGAAGGAAAGAAAGGGTAACACAGTCTATCCATAAGGCGTATTACAGACAGACTGTATTATAAGAGTTAATATTTTCTTCCGCCTCCGCCATGTGTTCTTCCTGAAGAACTGATATGGGTTCTGCCGCCTGAAGAAGATGACTGCTGCTGTTGTCTTACAGTTTTTGTAACTGTGCTGTAAAGAAATGTGTCTTTCTTCTCATTAAACTCAAGACTGTCTGAAACCATGTACGATGCAGCCTGGGACTTGGAAATAGCGGTATTCATTTGCCCTTTCCAGGAAGAAACAATTATTAATCCAATCAACAGAGAAAGCGCCCATGAAATGATGACAAGTAAAACATTCCACTGATGAAAAAAATTGTAGCTTCTGCTGTACGCGTCCAGGTCAAGAAATTCTTCCCAGTTAAGCAGGAATATATTGTATGCTTCGTAGTTGTTTCCCCCGCTCAGATGCTTCACAATGTCGTTTGACAATTTGTTCAAAGCTCTGTCGTTTAAAATACTGATGCCCCTGCCCGATGTGCTGATATACATATCACGGCTGTCCGTTACCTGCAAAAACAGACATCCGTCTCTGTCCTGTCCGTAACCGTAGCCGTTATAATCAAAAAAATCGTCAGCGTAATCACGAGGGCTTGCGTTACCGATATTTATTTCGGTAACAATAACCAAATCAAAATTATATTTTGTTGAGATTGTAGTTAAAAGATTTATCAGGCTTTGTTTCTGGTACGTGCTTAACAAGCCGGCATTATCGACAATGCGATCCTGGGCAGAAGCGGGTAAAATTAAAATAAATGTCAAACATAGTAAAAAAAGTTTTATTTTCATTTATGGACTCCTACAAAAATATCCGCAAAGCCTGGATAATTAGCGTAAAGATAACGCCTAAAATACCCGTATACATGAGCCGATATTTCCATATCTTTCCCGGATCAGACGGCAATTTTCCGACAAGGCGGCCGCTCTGTCCATTCATTAAAAACATGTAATTCTCATTTTTATATTTAGTGTTTAAAATCCATGTCGGGAACAGACTGTAACTTACCTTGCCGCCTTCAACATCAACTGTTGAACTTTCTACTGCTGCGGATGAATATCCTGAAACAGACCGCGCGAATTCAGTTTCCAGCGTTTTCTTGATTCTTTGTCCGGCTCTCTCCTTGCAGTTATCCGCGTCAACATCGTATTTCTCTGCAATGTATCCTGACAGATAAGCTGTTTGGAAATCTTTTATATCGGCGTAATTAAAAGGTTCAATCGCGTCCATGTAGCTGTCATCCATTTTTTCTGAGCCGTCTACAGGAACTTTTTCAAAAGCTAAATTGCCGTCCCTGATAATTGAATAATGATCGGTCTTTGTATAATTGTAATTCGCATCGCTCCATGTTTTTGTTTTTGTCGCCTTGTAGCGTATATGTCCTTTTGCTTTGGCGTCATAAAGCCAGAACGGCAGATACACTCCCTGTATACTGTTGATGCGGTTTTCTTTTGTAAAGCTGTCGGGAAGGAGTTTTTTGCCTTTATAGAAATTTTTTAATGCTTCTGTCGCGGTTTTTTTATCCAGTTTATACGGGATAATATAATCCGGCTTTAACAGCCCTGTCAGTTGTTTCACTACAATCTGCGAATTGCCGCAATTCGGACAAACCATTGCCGCTGTGTTTTTGTCACCTAACAATTCTGATCCGCAGGAAGGGCATGAGCCCTGAGTAAGATTGTTAAGCTCATCAACTTCCCATTCCTGAAGATTGCCTTTCCCGTCCCAGTTAAAACTGTCTTTTTCCGGAACTAAAATTTGTTTTTGGTATTCTTCCAGTGCTTCAATTTCAAATTCAGTATCGCAGTACGGGCATTTCATGTTCTGCGTTGAACTGTCGAATTTTACAGCCCCGCCGCAGTTTGGGCATTTATATTCTTTTATATCCGCCATTAGCTGTTCCTGGGTTTACCGCAATCGGCGCAGAACTTGCCTGTGTTGCCGGTTTTGCCGCATGAACAGTTCCAATCGGCGGATGGCGCTGGTTTACCGCATTCAGCGCAGAATTTGCCTGTGTTACCCGAATGACCGCATGAGCAAGCCCATCCCGCTGCGGGAGCCGGCTGTCCGCAATCAGCGCAGAATTTGCCTGAATTTCCGGCATGACCGCACGCGCATGTCCACCCGGCCTGCTGGGAAGGAGCAGCCTGCTGCTGCGCCTGTTGAGCTGTCTGCTGCTGGGCGCCCATCTGGAAAAGCGCCTGAGGGTTCATACCACCTGACTGAGACGCCATGCCCATACCCATAAAACCGGTCATTGCTCCAGCGGTGTTTCCGGCTGCGGTTCGCATTGCATCGCCCTGCGCGCTCACCAAAGACGCGGCTGCCATCGTAGGATCGCGCATCACCGCTGCGGCCTGAAGTTCCTTTATTTTTTTCTCGTCTTCGGGAGATGCGGTGCATGTAAATCCAAAGTTGACAATTTCAAGCCCGCGGACATCTTTCCATTTATTACTCAGGCGCTGGTTAAGGATATCCGCCATTTTTTCGGTATGGAACGATAGTTCGTGATATTCCACACCTTTGCCAAGCTCTGCAAGAGACGGACCAAGAACGGTAATTATCTCACTTTTTAACTGACTGTCAATTTTATCTCTTGTGTAATTATCTTCAACATTACCGCAGACATTTTCAAAGAATAATATCGGATTAGTCATGCGGTATGAATATTCGCCATTTGCCCGCAGGCTTATTGTAAGGCGAAGGCCGATATTTGGATCGTTTATCAGATACGGGATGGGATTTGGGGTTCCGTATTTATTTCCCATTATTTCCTTTGTATTGAAATAATATATACGCTGATCTTTTCCCGGACTTCCGCCGTGTTTAAAGCGATCTCCTATGCTTTTAAAAATTCCTACAATGCCTTTGTCGAGACCTCCGTAGAAAACACTGGACTCGCTTCCCTGATCGTAGGTGTAGCGTCCTTCTTCAGAGCAAAATTCCATTACGCGGCCGTTATCAACTATAATCGCCGCCTGCCCCTTGTTTACAACAACGCCGGAACCGTTTGAGATGATATTATCTTCTCCCTTGGTATTACTGCTTCTTTTACTTATTCGTTTCTGCCCCTTGGCCGCGAGCACGTCAGCTTCCAGGCTTTCACAAACAAAGAATTCCAGCCACTGATCCGCAAATGTTCCTCCCACAGCTCCTGTTAATGCTTTTATTAACCCCATACAATCCTCCTTTTTTTCCGGATATAGGTAAATAGAATAACATAAAATTTTATAAAGTCAATAGAACAAAACACCTTACATTTATATAACTTTGTTCATTAACCGAATACTTCCGAAAAATCGTTCCAGTATATAATTGATGTTTCACCGGCGATAATAAAAGTATTATAACCCTGCCAATGCGGCAGATTTTTGCTGTTCAGATCATTGATTGATACAAGAACATAGAATATCCCGTCTCTGGTAAACGGCTCCATGGTCTGTGTTGAATTATTATACGCGTATAATACATTAGTAACAGAACCGTTTTGTACCATTTCAGGATAAGACCATGCGAGATAAACATAAATTCCGGTATCGCCGATTATTGTCAATGAGATATTGCAATACAAACCATTTAGACTCTCCGGAATACCGGCAATTGTAATGCTTTTCTGCGAGTGCAGTACATTAGATAAATTGACATCATTTATAGGTACATCTGCCTCTGCCACGCGCGAGGCGCGATGATTCTCCTCCTCCTGATAAAATACATCATCGCTTCTGTAGAAAAGGTCATGCGCGTATACATACATGCGGATTTTTGATGTGTCAGTTTGTACGATCCGCCCGCCTTCAATAATTTGTACGCCCGGTGGAAACAGCACTACAATATAACCGCTATACCATCCATCAGCGTCAGGTTGTGTCGTATTAACCCATTGATAATATGAATCACCTGACTCCTGGCTTATATGTTCAAAACCTTCTGCCATTATTCCATCCCCAAAACCGCCTTCCGGATTTTCCGAGGAGAAGACTCCGTCTGATGTTAGTTGTCTTCTGTCGCCGCGGCCATTAGCATAGGTTCCGGCGAAATTTGATAAATCGCCGCTTAAGATTGTATGATATAACATGAATGTTTCAAAACCAGGGGGGAACGCTTCATAATCTTCCGTGGGGCCGCCTTCGTATTCTTCTGTATATGATGCTGATGTTACGGTAGCGGCATCAGGCGGTTTGCTTTTGTCGCATGACGCGCACAATGATACAATAATCATTAAAAAGACAGGGAAACATTTTATCTTCATTAATCTGCTCCTTTTATAAAATAATGTCATTTTTAGTTAAAAGTAACAAGATGTTATGTGAACGGATACTTTCAGCGCTAAATGATTGTTACTATGAAAAAAACGCCTCATTGTTTACTTCTCATTTTTATTTTATCCTGTAATAAACTTTTTCCAGTCTGACGGAGAGATTCCGGTTTTATTTTTAAATAACCTGGAAAAATAATATTGATCGTCAAATCCCATTCTGTACGCGGCGTCTTTTACGGAAATATTTTCCTGTTCAAGAAGGCTTTCCGCCCTGTGAATTTTAATCTGAATGTAATACTGATACGGAGTCATGGAAGTATATGTTTTAAAAATTTCATTTAACCGCGACGCACTAATTCCCAGCTGATCTGAAATGACAGGAACATTTATAGCGCTGTATACATTGGATTCCATTAAATGCTTTGCTTTCGCGATAATTTCCTCATAATAATTGGGCTGTTCCATCCGGCGCTCGCGCGTCAGTATTTCAGCTAACAAAGATAAAATCAGGGCGGATGTTTTAAACTGATACAGCGGTTTCTGGCTGCGCACTTCATCAAAAATCTGGTTAAAAAAGGAAATTATGGAATTATGAAGCCCTGTCTGAAAGAATATATTAGCCGGTGAAAAGCGGCCTTCTTCCAGCAGACGCAGAAAAAAAACTCCCTTAAAGCCAACCCAGTATTCATTCCAGCCTGTTTCATGGAGAGGTTTATATTTATGTTTCAGTCCCGGAAGCAGAAGCATGACGCTGCCGGGTTTAACCTGGTAGGTGTTATCATCGCAGGTAAAGATGCCTTCTCCCCGGGTAATGTAAACCAGTTGAAATTCAGGCAATACCCGTCCTTCAGCTACAGTTCTGAATGGGGCAGGGTGAGCGTTTTTTTGCGGCGGATATTCAGTTTCCGGCGGGACATTCACGGCTCCTACAGTAGTGCAAAGCATACCCATTTTTTCGTCTTCTTCGCTATAGGGAAGATAATGAAGGAACGAATCCCCGCACCCAATAGAGTTGCTTTCCATAAAATTTATTATAATAATTTTTTCCATCTTTTCAATAGAATTATCCATTTGCCTCCGCGAGGAATCACCTGGATAATTAATAAGATCAAACTGATACAGACGAACTCTAGAATAGATTCCGCTGTTTCTTGTATCAGTTTCCAAAGGATTTAACATGAAAAGAAATGCGTTTGCCATGCGTCTGCGGCCTGGCTGCGAAGCTGAATATAAAAGACGCCATGATGAAATATGGCCTGAGCTAAAGGCGGAACTTCGTAAAGCCGGAGTATCGGATTATTCCATTTATTTGGATTGCAGAACAAACACTTTATTCGCTTTTCAATATCTTGCGGATGACGCAACAGACAGTGAACTGCCGCAAAAGGAAATTGTCAAAAAATGGTGGCGCATGATGAAAGACATAATGGATACAAATCCGGATGAATCGCCTGTATCCGATTCTCTTACAGAAATGTTTCACATGGATTGACGATGTCAATAGAAGTTCTTGCAGAAATTTCAAGGTATTACGGAAACAATCCTGAGTACATCCTCGCAGGAGGCGGGAATACTTCATGGAAAGATGAAGATACGCTTTTTGTAAAAGCTTCCGGTAATTCCCTGGCTCAGGCTTCTTCAGATTCTTTTGTTAAAATGGATCGTAGAGCGCTCTCTGTTATCATGGAAAAAAAATATCCTGAATCAAGCGAACAGAGGGAAAGCGCAGTGTTAGCTGACATGATGTCCGCGAGGAAAGAAGGGGAAGGGCTGAAACGCCCCAGCGTTGAAGCTTTGTTACACGACATAATCCCGTTTCCCTTTGTAGTTCATCTGCATCCGGCGCTTATAAACGGGCTTACCTGTTCGCGGGACGGAAAAAAAAATGCGGAAGAACTATTCGGCGAAGGCATGATATGGATCCCATCTGTCAATCCGGGTTATATACTTTCAGGATTGGTAAAAAATGAAATGGCAAGTTATTATAAAAAGCATAAAAAGGATGCCTCTGTTATCCTATTGCAAAACCACGGAGTATTCGCAGGCGCGCACAGCGCGGACGGCATTAAAAAATTATATAATGAAATGATGTTAAAAATAGGAGAAAAAATAAAAAGAAAGCCTGATTTCTGTAATGAGCAGATAACTGCCAGCGGTGATATAAATAAAAACTCATTACATCCTGGTCTCCATGAAAAAAAGAAAGAAATTATGGAACTACTGACACAGATTGTAGGAGCTTCGGCCTTTATGACGAGTAACGAAATATCGAATCTGATAAAAAATAAAACAGCCTTTTTACCTGTATCATCCGCGTTTACTCCTGATCATATTGTCTATTCAGGAAGCGATCCGCTGTTTACTGAAGCGCAGACAGTGCAGAAAATTATACAGGAATGGGAAAACCACACGCAGAAGACAGGCAGAAAAGCAAAAATAATCGCTGTAAAGGAAATTGGAATTTTCAGCGCCGCCGCAACTGTAAAGGCTGCGGAGCTCGCTCTTCTTCTTTTTAAGGATACGGTTAAAATAGCGGCTTTCACCGAATCTTTCGGTGGCTATCTTTTTATGACTCAGGATAAAATTGACTTTATCAACAATTGGGAAGTTGAACGTTTCCGTTCAGCCGCATCAACTTAAAATAATTTTTGTTAAGGGAGTAAATTATGAACACTTACCAGAATCCCGAATCAATTGAAAGGGCCTATGAACTTGCGAAAGCGTCTTATGCCGCTTTCGGCGTTAATGCAGATAAGGCAATCCGCGCAGCCCTTGATATTCCAATTTCGGTTAACTGCTGGCAGGCGGATGATGTAAAAGGTTTTGAAGGAAGCGACGGTCTTTCTGGAGGCGGGATTCTCGCTACAGGAAATTACCCCGGACGCGCCCGTAACGGAGACGAACTGCGCGCTGACGCTGAATTCGCTTTTTCCCTTATCCCGGGAAAAAAACGCTTTAACCTGCACACATTTTACGCTGAAACAAAAGGTAAAAAAGTTTCGCGTGACGAACTTGAGCCTGAGCATTTTTCTGCGTGGATGTCCTGGTCTAAAAAAAAGAAAATTCCCCTTGATTTTAATCCCAGCTTTTTTTCACATCCATTGGCCGAAAATGCAACCCTGTCAAGCGCGGATCCTGAGATTCGAAAATTCTGGATACGCCACGCAAAAGCGGCAAGAAAAATTGCTGGCGCAATGGGTTTAAATCAGGGAAACCCGTCTGTTAACAATATCTGGATACCTGATGGTTCCAAGGATATGCCCGCAGACCGTTTTTCCCCGCGCCAGCGGCTGAAGGACGCGTTAGATGAAATTCTGGATATAAAATACGACGCAAAAACGATCACGGATGCCGTGGAATCCAAGCTTTTCGGCATAGGCAGCGAAGCTTATGTTGTGGGTTCTCATGAATTTTATATGGGATATTCGGCGGAAAAAAAGATAAACCTTTGCCTTGATACAGGGCATTTTCATCCTACAGAGACAATAGCCGATAAAGTATCCGCGTGTCTGCTCTATGTTCCTGGCCTGTTGATTCATGTCAGCCGCGGCCTTCGCTGGGATTCGGATCATGTCGCGATCTTTTCGGATGAATTACGTTTACTGTGCCAGGAAATTATCAGGCAGAAATTCTTAAACCGCATAGACATCGCGCTTGATTTTTTTGACGCTTCAATTAACCGCATCGCGGCATGGACAATCGGAACAAGGTCTCTTCGCAAAGGCCTATTGGAAGCTCTGCTTGAGCCAACAAAACTTTTAACGGAAGCGGAAAACTCGGGCCGCTTTCACGAACGCCTCGCCCTAATGGAAGAGTTCAAAACGCTGCCGTTCAGCGCGGTATGGGATAAACTCTGCCTGTTAGCTGAAACCCCGGCGGGAACTGACTGGCTTGCAAGGGTGAATGAATATGAAAAAAGCGTTCTGTTAAAACGCAAGTAAATGATAAAAATATCTCTTGCGGAGACGCTCATTAAAACACTAGGTGAAAAAATAATTGATCAAGCAATACAAGAACGCCAAGAACTCCCGTGTATATCGCGAAGCCGAAAAGGGAACGCTCTTTAATTATTTTTAGCATAAATTTAACAGCGAAGAATCCAATAACCGCGGCGGTTAACGTTCCCGCGATAACCGCTTGTGCGCTGATGCTGTATCCGTCAGTTCCTGCGCCTTCAATCAGGTCTTTGGTCTGAAGGACTACAGCGCCCAGGATCGCCGGGATGGACAGCAGAAACGAAAAACGCGCGGCGAATTCGCGGTCCAGTCTGCGGAAAAGAGAACCGGAAATGGTAGCGCCTGATCTCGATATTCCGGGAGGAATGGCGATTGCCTGCATCAGGCCGATAACCAATGCGTCCAGCCAGTTCATGTTTTTCTTCTCTTTGATATTGGAATTGTTTTTCGCGCGCCTGGATAAAATTTCTGATGTTACCAATAAAGCGGCGGTAATTAAAAAACATATACCTAAATACCGCGCAGAGATAAATATTTCCTCAATGACGTCCTTAAATGTAAGAGCCGCGACCACCGCAGGAATTGTCGCTATTATTAAAAAAAATGTCAGCTTTTGAATTGGTTTTTTCAGTATATCAAGAATATCTTTCCACAATACGACAAAGACAGCCAGCAATGTTCCAAGGTGCAGCATTGTATCAAAAAACAAAGAAGGTTCCTGTATACCGAACGCTCTTTGCAAAAGCGTAAGATGTCCCGAACTGCTGACCGGTAAAAATTCGGTCAACCCCTGCACTATGCCAAGTATTATCGCGTTTAATATGCTCATTTAAAATTCCTTAATTTGTAACTCATTACTGCGGCAGAATCATGGTATGAACCTTGATGTCTCTTTCAGAAGAGGCGCTGTAAACCATTGTATTTGTGATCTTCCCCCTCGGAACAGGATGAGGAGGCGCGTCGCCAATGAGCATGATCATTCTTGATTCAGCTTCCCATGAAAATTTTGTTATGCTTTCATAGAGGGCTTCATAGACCGCTTCTGGAATATCGCCACCTCCGCCGACTGTAATTGCATTTATATCGCGCTGAAAACGCGTAAAATCCGAAGTAAAAGGAATTAACCTGGTAAGGTAAACATCGCTGTAATCCCTGAACAATACCATACCGATTCTGAATGATGAAAAACCGCCCAGAATTTCATTTAACATCGGAATTAATTTTTGGCGCAGCGGGTTTAAATATTTTCTCATGCTGTTGGTAGTGTCAAAACAAATAACTATATCAAGGGATTTTCCTGTTTCTTTTTCAAGCACTTCCTTAATAAGATTTACAACATCATCCGGGTCTCTTGAAAATTTTATTTCTCCGCCACCAGTCAGCGCAATTTCAGCAAACGCGTCGAGCGTTTCCCTTAAATAATTGCCTTCGGGCGGTCCCGGCGGAGGTTCCTGTTTCGCTTCAAGCACAAAAGGGTTGTCCTTGAACGGTCCGCGGTAGTCAGCGTAGGGCAGCACAAAGGCGCGGATGTTAAGATATGTTCCGTCTGCCACCATGACTTCGCCGTGCCGGCCTTCTTCATAACCATAATAGAGGACGTATGGAATGTAAATGTGAAATGAAGGTCCAAGAACGGGATGGTTTTCAACAGTCGATGAAATAAGGGAATAGACCCTGCTCTCTGCCGGAATGGGTACGCCGTTAAGCACCCGTATTTCATTGCCGTTTACAGAATTCCATTCTCCCGCCCTGAAAGCGTAGCTGTCGGCCTGCATGGTCGGATCCCTGGTTGATTCAGTTAAAAGCACAGAAGAGATATTCCCCTTCTTCCTGATAAATAAATGAAAACCGCCGTCCGCCCTTGATTCAAGCCTTAAATCAGCGCTCTCAAGATTTAAATCCTGAGCGTTAAGAGAAAATACTAAAATAATGAACAGGACAATAATGAAGCCGTATCTTTTCATGATCTAATTATACAGTAAAATATAATAATGTAAAATATATATTGCGCGTTTTAAAACGTTTATTTCTTTCCGATAATTAAACATGATCCGTTTTTTTTCCCTGCTATCACTTACAATGCTTATTATTGGCGGTCTTTCCGCGCAGAGTGAAACCGGTATTCATCCCCATGTTCTTCGCGGGGAAGTTTATGTGGATTTTGAACCGATCTATTCAGGTCATATTGATGATGAGTACCCGCTTGATGTTCCGGCTGCAGGCAGGCGCGCGCTGGAAGAGTCCGCGATGCTTTATTCCGCAATGATCTACGGCTGGTCATTTTATTATGAACCCGGAGAGAGGGCGAGGCAGATTGATGAAAATATAAATCTTGAACCAGCCGGGATAATTCAATATGGCGATCCGAACCTAATTGTTACAGATACAGAAATTAAAGATATGCGTCTGAGGGTATGGACTGATTATCAACTGAGCCAAACGCAGCAGCGCCGTATGCAAACATGGCGCAGCGGCAGCATAAGAAACGCGCAGGCTGTAGGTTACAGTCCCGTAAGCATTGATGAATATCCTGGCTGGCTTACCCTAAAAAAAGACGCGATTGAAGATGCCGCAAGAGAAGCGATTCGCGTAATGCTTCGCGGCAGTGAACGCAACCGCCCAAAAGAAATTACAGGATTCATCAGCCTTGCGTCTTTTCCGCGCTTCTATATTGAAGCCGGACGATGGGCGGCTTCAACCCGTTTCAGGGTGCAGATTAATGATATAATCCCTTACGCGGCTTATTGATAAAGAGAAATAATATTCTATTTTATTATCTCTTATTTGCCTAATTCCCTGGCGCGTTTCCATGCGGCTTCTACGGCTTTAATAACTGTACCGCGGAATGAACCTGCTTCGAGAGCGGCGATACCGGCTATGGTTGTGCCGCCAGGGGAAGTTACCATGTCTTTTAATTCGCCGGGATGTTTGTTGTTTTCCAAAACCATCGCGGCGGAGCCCAGAACTGTCTGGGCGGCGTAACGCAGAGCCTTGTCTCTTGGAAGACCCGCAAGCACTCCTCCGTCAGCTAACGCTTCTATAAAGAGATATACAAATGCAGGACCAGATCCTGAAAGGCCTGTGACGGCATCCAGGAAGCGTTCATCTGTTATATCAACAGCTCCGGCTCCGCCAAGAAAGTTTTTAATAAAAGCGGTATCTTCTGCCGTTGTCTGCTGTGAAGATGCTAACGCGATTATGCCTTTGCCAATCAACGCGGGCGTGTTTGGCATTATGCGTATTACAGGCAGTTTTTCTGTAATGGTTTCCTGTATCTTTGCGATTGACCACCCTGCGGCCATGGAAACCAGCACGGGAGACGAGTTGTTTTTAAATCTCTGAACCGCGATTGGAACGATTTCAGCTAACACCTGAGGCAGCACTTGAGGTTTTACGGCGAGAAAAATATAGTCTCCGTTTGACACAGCTTCAGAATTGGAATTGTAAACGCTTGCGCTTATCGCATCTGCCGCTTCTCTTGCCTTTGCGCTGTCAATATCTGTAAAATAAACATTTTTATCCGACAGGACGCTGAAGGCGTTTTTCATCAGGGCAAAACCCATTGCGCCTGATCCAATACATGCTATTTTTTTCATATCAATCTATCCCCGCCGCTTTGCGAAAACGTTTAACAGTCGCAGCTGCAATTGGCCGCGCTTTTTGCGCACCCTGCTCCAGAATTTTTTCCAATGACGGAATGTCCGCCATGATTGCGTTATAACGTTCCCTGACGGGCGAAAGGCGCGTGTTTACAACGCGGAACAGTTCTTCCTTTGCCTCTCCCCAGCCCATTCCGCCCGAGCGGTAACGGGACGCGAGAGATGCCTGCTCATCAGTATCCGTAAAAAGTTTATAAAGTTGAAAAATCTGGCAGACTTCAGGATTTTTTGGCTCTTGTACAGACTGGGAATTGGTTACTATGCGCATAATGGTTTTGCGTAACGTTTTTTCAGGAGCGAATAAGGGAATAACATTATTGTAACTCTTGCTCATCTTCCGACCGTCAAGCCCTGGAACGACTGCTACCTCTTCCTGCACAATGGCCTGCGGAACTTTTAGCACCTGTTTGCCGTAATTCGCATTTACAGACTGCGCGATATCCTGGGCTATTTCTATATGCTGCACCTGATCCATGCCGACAGGCACAACATCAGAATCAAAAAGAATAATATCGGCGGCCATCAATACAGGGTAGGTAAAAAGACCCATATTAATGCCTGCGTCCATGTCGCCGTCTTTTTCAGTGTTTATCTGAACTGCGGCTTTATAAGCATGAGCGCGGTTCATCAGTCCTTTGGCAGTAAATGCCATTAACATGGTTGTCAGTTCAAAAACTTCCGGGATGGAACTTTGCCGGTAAAAAATCACTTTCTCAGGATCAAGCCCGGAAGCGAGCCAGCCCGCCGCTACATGCCTTATTGTGGAACCGAGTTCCGCGGGGTTTTTCATTGAATTAAGAGCGTGATAATCGGCGATAAAATAACGCGCGTCGTACTCTTTGGCAAGTTCAAGTGCTGGTTTTATGGCGCCGAAATAGTTGCCGATATGTAAATCGCCTGTTGGTTTTATGCCTGTCAGGGAAATTTTCTTCATAAAAACAATGTAGCGGTTTTACATTTGATTCGCAAGTGGGAGTTGTCAAGCGGAATGCAGAATCCCTTAAAGGCAGCTTATCAAATAAAATCAGTAATTTCACGTTTACCGAACTTTTTTTCCCAGTCAGAACGAAAATCATCCAGGGATTTTTCTGTATACGGGTGAAATAAAAGTTCTTTGCATAATTCACCGCTTATCGTAACCGCGTGCGCGCCATTTGCGACAGTTCCATATACCTGTTGAACATTTTTAAAACTTGCGGCAAGAATTCGCGTTTTTACATCCTGGACAGAGAATAATTTCGAGATATGCGCGACAACATCAACTCCGTCCGAAACAATATTATCAATCCGGTTAATATATGGCGCGACATAATCCGCTCCGCTCTGCGCCGCAAGTAATGCCTGCATGGGCGTGAAAACCGCAGTTGCCGTCACATTAATATCAGCGTTTTTGCACAAGGTTATGGCTTTTAAACCCTGCTCTGTAATTGGAATCTTTACATAAAAGTTAGCGCCAAATACGGCCTTCATTTTTTTCGCCTGTGCAAACATTTCCTGTGCCGTCGCAGCAGTTGTCTGGACATGCAGAAACCTGTCCTCGCCGATTATTTTACTTATAGACATCAATGTGTCCCCGACATTGTCACACTCTTTCGCCAAAACAGAAGGGTTCGTCGTCACCCCATCAATCGGATAAATCCCGGCTATCTCTCTAATAACTTCTACATTTGCCGTATCCAAAAATATTTTTATCAACTTACTCATGCAGGTATAATAATATATTCTATTCTAAAAGGCAAGATCCAAAATAGGTTCGACTATAAGTTAGAACTTTATTTTAGTTTTTCTTATTAATTTTCTTAATGCTGCTATGTACTGGCGTTATGTGAAAAGGTACTACAGGTAAAAAGAGTGAATGATACTGTGCGTGACCAATAAAATAATTAATTAAAATCATAATTGGGACGCGGCACTAAAATTGCGGAAGTAATTTTACCGGTTTCGGATATTTCTATAACATTATAATCTTCTCCCAAATTTATTGCAGGCGGAGCATAATTTGGAGGAAGTGAATTTCTTGAATTACTCATAATTACTTTTTTCGGCAATCCGCTTTCATCATAAAAAACAATACCGTCATGGCTGAATAAAAGAAGTTTTTTACCTTCCAACGGAAAATTTGTCTCCAGCGGAAGAAAATTATAAGGATTTCCAACTCTTGTACCATTTGCAGGACAATTTATAAAAAAACTTTCTATATTGCCGCTTTCATAAAAGAAAAAACCGGCGCAAATATAAAAAGTTTGCCCTTTATGTACATACTTATATTCATTCTGTCCTGTTAGTTTATTATTATATCCAAGATTAATAAAACTGCCATGAAATTTTCCGCTTTTATGTAAAAACATTCTTAAACCGATAGGAATTTCTTTATCCATAAAATGAATAACTGTCGGCTGAATTCTAGTCTTAACTCCCCTGTAGGAAAATATTCAGGATCATTCAATGGAAACACCTGTCCGAAAATTTCTACAGTATCCCTTTTGATTTTAGCATAAAAATTATCTGTGTTAGAGTCTGTCATAATTATCCTTCACTAAATGTAATATTATTAATTCCTTGTATGGTCAATACTTAGGACGGACACCAAAAAATGAGCATATTATGCAATGATATACCATGTTAAAAAATGACCGCTACCGCGGTCTGTCAACATTCACCGCATTACCCACACAGCATATGACATGGGGTTTTTGCTGACTCCGGTAAATGTTAAAGTACGCGTATCTTCATTAAATATTCGAGAAAAATAAAAAGGATTCCAGCCTTTGGTAAATATTAAATCTAAAATATCTTCCCAATTATCGCCAAAACCATATCCGCCAGGCTTGAAATAACTGCCGGATAAGATTACATCCCCTTGCGAAAAGATTAAATCATACATATCTCCTGCAATTATCAGATAAAACCTTTCTTGTGATTTTCTTGAAATAAAAACAATTTTTGGATTAGAATAAAGACGCATATACCCCAGAGGGCTGAATATTTCGATGAAACAAATCCTGACAGAATTTCTGGATTTTATCAGTTCAGAATTATACCAAACATCAACCGCTGCTAAATCATTTTCATCCGGTTTGGGAATTGTGACAGAAAGATATCCATTAGAAATGTTTCCAGCAGCAATTTTATATTATCTCCGCTTAAACTCCAATGACTGATAATAAATACTTCAGCGTCAAAAAATAAATCTTTATTTACGGGTTTTATTTCAGATATGGCCAGAGTTTCATCTATTATAAAAACCAAAGCATTAATAACAAGATTCCCATGAGCATCTACACTAATTCCCGCTGCTCCGTCCGTAATGGTAAAATTAGAGGTAATTGGACTTTACCCCAGCCAGTATACAAAGTTAAGCAACTTTTTTTGAATAATATTCATTAGGTGCAAGATAGTCAAGTACCGAATGAATCCGTTCGCGGTTATAATAACCTTCGACATAGAAAAACGCAGCCTGCCTTACATCAATAGCAGAATGTTTTCCGTTAAGTATTTCCTCCTCTGTTTTTAAAGTTTTAAAGAATGATTCAGCGCACGCATTGTCCCAGCAATTACCCTTTCGGCTTATACTCTGCCTGGCACAAGGGCAATAATATCGCAGAACATCCCTGAATGAAAGAGCGCAATACTGAACGCCGCGGTTAGAATTAAATAATCATATCCGCTTCTGGAGTTATGTTTTTTACAGCCATCTTAAAAGCAGGTATCGTTGTGCTTAATGTATCCAATTCATTGCTTAACGACCAGCCGATCACTTTGCGATCAAATAAATCCAGCACCGCTGTAAAATATATTCAGCCATTTATCGTACGCAGATACGTTATATCGGACACCCATCGTGGAGATAATTATGGAGTAGATTATCTTAATACATTTTTTCAGATCATAGTAAATAAGGATAACATTGAACGTTACAATCTGGGCGGAATTTCTCTGGGTGATAAAGTTATTCAAATCAAAAACCGCCCAAAATCGAATAAAATTTCAGCATACAATTTTAAGACAAAAGAAAAGAAAGAAGAAATTTATAACGGTGAAATTGGTTTTACTTACAAACATAGCTTTGATAGTAAGGGTATATTTGGAGGATTACAAAAGTTTAATGTTAGATATGATTCCAGACCTGGAATTGTGTATAACTATGGTTACCCTGAATTTAACAAGAAAAAAGAATTTTATGAACCGGTAGAAGAGAATCTTGAACTTGCATATGTTCTTACAATTCATAAAGCTCAAGGCAGCGAATTTGACAGCATTTATCTTATCCTCCCAAATAAGGAAAGTCGGTTATTATCTATGGAATTGCTTTATAGAGGTATTACCAGAGCCAGTAAGCATCTTACTATATTTACTCAGGAAGATGTAAGTAGTTTTACCCGTTTATCAGTTATTGAAAAATCAAATTTAAGACGGATAAATTCTTCCATACTTGAATTTAAACCTTTACCTGATGACATTATATACCCATCTGGAAAATGGTACGAAAATAATAAAAAAATATCAACTTTATCAGAGTATTACGTCAGATCTAAATCAGAAATGAATATCGCTAATATTCTGGCAATGAAAGAAATCCCCTTTGAATACGAAACACCGCTTTTTGCACCTGATGGTACAATGTATTTGCCTGATTTTACCGTCTTCTGGAAAGGAAAGAAACATTATTGGGAACATGTTGGACGCTTGGATATTGAAGAGTATAAAAAACATTGGGAAGAAAAAGAAAAATGGTATAATACCCATTTTCCTGGACAATTAATTACTACATATGAGTCCGTAAATCAAAGTAAAGATATTGAAAAGATAATTGATGATCATTTCAAATGATGCTTCTATATAAAGTTCTCTATAAATATAATTTTTTTTATTTTCTATAAAAATAAAATCAGACATATGTATTTTATCATCAGTAAAGTAAATAATTACCTCTATTCTTTCTGATTAGGATACATAATTTTATTACACTGGCCATAGACTGGCAGATAAACCAGTTTAACCGTCAAAAACAATTGGTACGCGCTATGAACGCCGGTTTCGAGAAATCCTGTCTTTTTTCATTTTTAAGAGAACAGACCGCTCTTGTTATTCAGTTTCATTTGAGACTGTTCAAAAACTTCAGTTTTTGGAACAGCTACCTTAGATTTATCAATAATTAAAAAACGATTTTTTTGCTAAACGGAGCGGAATGCGCGTGAAACAGCGTAAAAAGAACAATAGGATGAAAAAAGCGGGGAGAATTATTGTTTAATATGATAAAATGTTGAACATGAATATTCTGATCTGTGACGATATACGGGATGAGGCCCTGAAACTTGAAAACGCGGTTAAAAAAGCGGGCTTTGGGGATTCTTTGGTAATTTTTGAAAAGGCTCAGGATGCTCTCGAATGTATCAAAAACAGCGAGGCAGATAACCCATCCTCCGCGAAAATTGATGTTTGTTTTCTTGATATTATAATGCCTGAAATGGACGGCATTGAGCTTGCCGGAAAAATGCGGGCTGCGGGTTTCAGCGGAAAAATTATTTATCTTAGCACTTCCAGGGATTATGGAGTTGAATCGTATCAGGTAAAGGCTTACAACTATTTATTAAAACCTGTCAATGTGAAAGATGTCGCGCAATTGTTAAATGAAATTAAAAACTCAGCGCCGAATGAAGATACCGCGGGCATAAAGATTGAAACCAGAAATATGACAAGGTTTGTTCATTTTTATGAAATATCCTTTGTGGAAGTAATAAATAAAAATGTTTATTTTCGGCTGCTGGACGGAAGCGAAGTTGTGATATTCGCTTCTTTAAGCGAAGTATTGCCGCAATTAACAGCGGACGGACGTTTTGCGCAATGTCACAGATCTTATGTGGTTAATATGGACGCCATTGCGCAAATTCAAGGCAAAGAAATATTGTTTCAATGCGGCAGAAAAGCGCCTGTCTCAAGAAAATATAATAATTTTAACAGTCAATATTTCACACGAATTTTCGCAGAGGATAAAAATGGATAATATAAACATCATTCATGATATAATGTCATCTGTAATGGCATTAGCGACAATCGCGATTACCATAATGTCGTTTTTAATCTGCATGCCCAGAAAAACTAATGTTTTTGTCATAATTATTTCCTTTATTGTTTTTACTGCGGGGATTCTTTTATTAAATACCGTTACAGGGCATATAAATAACCTGCCTGTTCCGAACGGATGGCCGTTTATTCCTTTGGTTATACTGTTTTTTAAAGGTCATATTTTTGAAAAACTGTTTTTGCTTTTCGCTAATTTTTTTATTTCGTTTTCAATAATTATTTTTTTTAGCATGGCATTTGGTTTTTTTGTTCAATACGGAAGCATGCAGATATTTCTAATGATGATTGCGGCGGTCTTTTTCGCGTTTACCGCATATATTATTTTTGTGCTGAAATTCGGCAAGCGCGTATTGGAAAAAATCTTTGGCAGCGGAAGCAAAAAAGAATGGGCATTGTACATGATAAGCATTTTTATTCTTTATTATTCCCAGTTTTTTCTGCAAAGAATTCATGTTCAGAATAACCTTTTTTATTTTATAGCTCAAATTTTCCTGATATGGAGTTTCATAATTCTCTGTTATGCCATTATAAACACTAATGAAAAAACAAAACAAAAATATGAAGCCGATTTTGCGCGCGGCATAATCGCGACAGGACGCGGGCATTACAAAAAAATGAATGAACTGTACGACGCTTTAAAAGTTATGAGGCATGATTATAAATTTCATCTGAATGCCGCGCTTGAAATGCTTCAAAGGGGAGAAACAGAAAAGGGCAGTGAATATTTAAGCGGGCTTCAAAATCTGTTAAAAGATAATGATCTGCATAATTTCAGCGATAATCCCGTGATAAATTCCCTTGTTGCCGATTACGCGGGAAAATGCGATGAATTAAAAATTGATTTCAATGTTTCCATAAAAATACCGCCTGATTTTTCGTTGTCTAATTATGAAATGTGCATAGTTCTGGGCAATTTGCTGGAAAACGCCGTTGAAGCGTGTTTAAAATTGAAGCCGCCGTCCGAGAATGAACGTCAGATAAAACTAGCAATCAAGCCGCAGGGAGAACAGCTTGCCATTATGGTGCGTAATACTTTTGACGGCAATGTTGTAAAAGACGGAGAGAAATATATCAGCACAAAGGAAAATGAATCCGGAACCGGAATTGGTCTTCATAGCGTTATGGCAGTAGCCGGAAGTTACGGCGAAATGTTTCACATTGAGCATGACAGTAAGTGGTTTAATGTATTTTTTGTATGGAAACAGGGCGAATAGGCGGCGCGTCTCCGATACGCTACCTATAGCGCCTTGTTGCACCTTAACGCCACCAGACAAACCTCGCTGTCAGGCACGCGAACTGCGCCCCGCATTACCCGTTTTTTTACGGTGTTTGCATTTCCCACGTTCCTCCGTATCCATTCCACATATAAGTGCCTGGCGTACCATTTGTCGGATTTGCAGCGTAAAATACTTCACGCAAATTGCCGTGGAAAGTGAACATATCTGAACTAAAATTAACAGAAGCAATCGTACCCAGAAATGTTACGCTTATAAGGTCGTTGCAGTTTATGAACGCACTATCTGCGATAGAAGTAACGCTTGAGGGGATGGTTACGGCTGTAAAGCCTACTATGTAGCTGAACGCGCTATTACCAATGGAAGTAACGCCGCTGGGGATTATTACATGTCCGCTTATCTGTCCCGGCGCCTGTATAAGCATAGTTCCTGTTTTATTATATAACATCCCGTCCACACTTTTATAATTGGGATTTGCAGCATCTACAATAAAACTATCAAACTTGTTGATAGAGAATGCCGGACTAAGATTAAGATTTTGATTGATAAAATTTGGACTGGGTTGAATACCAATTGTTAGAACGCTGGCAGGGATGGATAAATCGCCGGTAAAACCGCAGACACTGAACGCAGCAGCTCCGATAGAAGTGACGCTATTGGGGATGGTTAAACTGCCGGTAAATCCGATGCAGAGAGCGAACGCACTATTTCCGATAGTAATAACGCTATTGGGGATGGTTAAACTGCCGGTAAAGCCTTGGCAGCCATCGAACGCACTATTACCGATATAAGTAACGCTATTGGGGATTATTAAACTGCCGGTAAAGCCGTTGCAGCCATAGAACGCAAAATTGCCTATACCGACGGTATCATCCCTTAGATTTAAAGATCCGATTGCTGTCCCTTTATAACCAACCGCCCATTTATCCGCGTACACAACGCTGTTATCACCTGCGCTGTTCCATATACCGGAACCGGCGAACGTAGTGGAAGAGTACATGGAGTAAGAGGAATCGATAGAAGTAATACTTGAGGGGATGGTTATATTTGTCATATTTGCGGCTTTGGGGTAAGTGCTGGCATTAAAGCCATTGGCCGCTATCTGTGTTACAGGTTTACCTAGATGAGTCTCGGGGATTACTATTTCCGTATCAGTTGATGTGCCCATTGCAACCGAATACGCCGTATTATTGTTAATCAGTGTAAAGAGCAGTGCGCCGGGAGGCATGTCATTTCCGCACACGTCGCATTTATCGTCACTGGTCGTGTCAACATGGGCGGCTTTCTGCGCTATGGCGTTGTCGTCGGCGCACTTTTTCCAGTGGTGAGTCGCGTCTTTTTGCCACGCTCCGCTGAAGTTGTGGACATGGCCGCTGGAGGGGAGCACAACACGGAAACCGAGAGCGTGACCCGTAGTGTTGGGATTGACGATGCCTCTAATACCTGAAGGTACAGGTTGTAGGGAATAAGCCCCGCCGCGCATTATACGTCTATCGCCGCTATCCGACCCCTTGTAATCAGTCTGATCAGTAACGGGATAAGGAGAGGGGGGATTACTCGTCAAGTCCCAACACATTTCCCATACGTTCCCGTACATGTCGTGTAAGCCCCAATCGTTTGCTGTTTTCTTCCCAACCTGATGCGTCATACCGTTTGCGTTTGCGTCGTACCATGCGTAATTTACAAGCTCAGCATCCGTATTGCCAAAATAAAAAGATGTGGTTGAACCTGCCCGGACTGCGTATTCCCACTGCGCTTCTGTCGGTAACCGGTAGCCGTTATTTTCCCAGTTCGCGGTTACTGCCGCATCTGTTATCGGGTAACCGGCTGCAGGCGTTCTTCCTGTTATCGTGTAAACAGGGGTAAGGCCATTTTTTTCACTTAACTTGTTACAGAACTCTATCGCGTCATACCATGTTACCCTTTCTACAGGTCTTTCGCCCTGTGTTTCTCCTGTTGCGGGGTCTGAACTAAAATAACTTGGATTAACTCCCATTACTTCCAGATACTGGTTCTGCGTTACTTCATATATTCCCATTTGGAACGCGCTTAATGTGATTGTCACGCCAAACCAAGATGTCAGATCTCCTGCTTGAATTTCCACCATTTGCATAAATGTGGGTGTCATGTCATGCGTACTGCCTGGTGTCCCGCCAATCCACGGGTTGTCGCAGGCTGCAAAAAACATGGCGGCTGACATAACAATCGCCGCTGTGCATATAATAATCTTTTTTTTCGTATTCATAAGAAACTCCTACCTAAAGAGATAACCTGCTGTAACGCCGCCGCCGGCTAAAAACGGATAGCCAAATCGCGCGTAAGGTTCGATATAAAAATTACCCGGTAATGGTATGCGCAAACCGGCGCTTGCTCCGCCAAGGAACCTGATTCCTTCGCCTTTGTTTCCTGTCCAAAGCCCGATGTCAGCCTGGGCAAATATATTTTTATAGAAATACCAGCGGAAAAAGCCTGCGGCTTCAAAAGCGAAAATGTCAGAAAAGCTTACACTCAGATTTATACCCGCCGAAAACATCGAATTAAAATTGAATTCACCGCCAGCATGAACTCCAAAAGCAATAGCCGGCAGATCGCTCATTTGCGGATGATTTCCTGAGTTCATGTTCATTTCCACGCCGGCGTTTACGCCCCATTTAAATGTTTCATCGTCCTGAGCACCAATGCCAATGGATATATCATTACCTGCGGCAGTTTCTTCCTGTGCAAAAACAGATAATCCAACGGTAAATATTATTAAAACTATCAGGCAGATTTTTTTCATTATTGTACCCCGTAAAATAAATTATATGTTAAAAAAATACGGATTTTCGTCATACAGCGCAAAAAGCGCTTGAAACAGCGTAAAATGCAGAAATGGAAAGGTCTGTCCGCAAAGTAACCGACTTTGTGGACAGACACTATGTAGTCGGGAGATTGGTTAATACATCATCAAATCAAAGGTACGCTATGCTTCTCGCAGGCTCATTCATTTTTCAAGAGTCTGATACGATCAGGATTAAGTTCTATAGAAACTTTCGCGCCTTCGCTGTATATCTTTTTGGAAGCCGGATCGTCAATCTGGATTAAAACTTCGCCGTTTGGAGTATCCACAAAAGTTTCTATGCTGTGGCCAAGGTAGACATTCATTCTGACAATTCCTTCAACCGCGCCCAGACCCGGATCTACAAGACGAAGAGATTCAGGGCGCGCCATTATTATAGCTTCTTTTCCTTTCTCTACATTATCTGAAAAGCGGTGTATTTCAAATGTTTTATTTCCCGCTTGGCAGACCCATAGATTTGAATTTTTTTCCAACAATTGAGCGGGGAAGAACGCGGCCTTGCCGACAAAGCCTGCCACAAATTTGCTGTATGGGTCTTCATAAATTTCATGAGGACTGCCAATTTGTTTTATCTCTCCGTCATACATAACGATTACTTTATCTGATAATGTCATCGCTTCTACCCGGTCATGCGTAACATAAACAGCGGTAATTCCCAGGCTTTTTTGAATCCTGCGAATCTCAACGCGCATCTGTTCGCGTAACAGAGCGTCCAGATTGGAAAGAGGCTCATCAAGAAGCAGAACGGAAGGCTCTACAATCAGGCTTCGCGCAAGGGCTACGCGCTGCTGCTGTCCGCCTGAAAGCTGCCCGGGAGGTCTGTCGCATAACTCCCAGAGGTTAACAAGATCAAGAAATGTTTTAACTTTTTTTTCGATTTCCGCCTTTGGCAGCTTTCGCAGGTTCAGTCCGTATGCGACATTTTCATAAACTGTAAGATGCGGAAAAAGTCCGTAACTCTGGAAAACAGTCGCCGTATCCCTTATATTCGGAGGCAATAATGTAACATCTTCAGCGCCGATATGAATCTTTCCGCTTGAAGGAAGTTCAAAGCCTGCGATCATCCTAAGGGTGGTTGTTTTTCCGCAGCCTGAAGGGCCAAGAAGGGTGACAAGCTCGCCCGCTTCAACTGTAAAGTTCGCTTCATGAACCGCGATAACGTCTGTCTTTCCCTTTGTGTTTTTAAAAATCTTGCTAACCTTGTCAAGGGAAACGGATACGCTTTTTTTCTTTTCCATGATTACCTCTAGCGGGAAAAAGTTTTTTCTGTCATGCCGCGGTCGCGCACAAGAATCTGCATCAAACCAAATACCAAAAGGACAATGATGATAAGCACTGTCGATAAAACACTCGCAAGTCCGAAGCGCAAATTTTCAGAAAAATTATAAATCTGAACCGTTAGGTGATACCACCTTGCGGAGATTAAAAAGATGACAGCGCTTACAGCGGTCATTGAGCGGACAAAGGTGTAGGACATGCTTGTTATAAAACTGGGCCGTATCAGGGGAAGCACAATTGAAGTAAATACTTTTGACATGTCCGCGCCAAGATCCTGTGCAGCCTCTTCAATCGATTTATCAATCTGCCTTAAATTCGCGGCTCCTGTTTCAAGTCCGACAGGAAGTTCCCTTACAATATAATTTATGACTATTATCGCCGCGGTTCCGACAAGGATTAAAGGCGCTTTGTTAAACGCAAGAATATAGGATATACCCATCAATGTTCCCGGTATCGCGAACGGAGTCATTAAAAGAACTTCCAATATACGTTTGCCGAAGAAAGTCTGGCGTACAATTATAAGGGCTGCTGCCATCGCGATTATGCCAGCGATAGGCGTAGCCGCTGCGGCCAATGTGACTGTATTCGAGATTGACTGCCAGCCTCTTGAAAGAGCTTCGCTGAAATTTGACAAGGTAAATGTATAATCAATGCCCCATGCCCTTACAAAGCAGCCGGCGATAATTGTTCCATAAAGTGATAAAATAAAAACAAGACACAAACCTACAAATACTGTCAGTGCTATACGCACTGGTTTTGTGGCAAGTTCCGCAAGCCGGTTAGAAGGTTTGCCCGTAACGGTAACGACGCTCTTTTTATTTACCCAGTAACGCTGGATAAAGAAAGCGGTCAGAGTGGGCATTAACAGGAGAAGGCTTAATGCCGCGCCTCCTCCCAAATTGCTTCTGCCTGTAACTATTATGTATGCTTCTACTGAAAGCACACGGTAGGAGCCTGCCAAAAGAAGAGGGTTTGCGAAATCCGCGAGTGAATTTGTAAAAACCAAAAGCCATGCGGAAAGAATTCCCGGAAGCGACAGGGGCAAGGTTATGCTAAAGAAAGTTTTCAGTCTTGTCGCGCGTAAATCCAGAGCGGCGTCTTCCATTGTTGAATCAATGGATTTAAGTATTGATGAAATCGACATGAATGCAATCGGAAACATTCCGATTGTCTGAACCATGACAAGCCCGCCAAGACCATATATCGAAAAATTTTGAAGCCCCAATAGTCTGTTTGTAATAAGGCCGTTATTTCCAAAAAGTAAAATTACAGAAAGGCTTAATGAAAAAGGAGGAGAAATAACCGGCATTGTCGCGAGTGTTCCAATCAATTTTTTCGCTTTTACTCCTGTACGTTCAATCAGAAACGCAAAAGCAAAACCAATAATTGTTGAAACAGTGGCGGTTAATATTCCAAGCTGTACCGATCCCCATAGAGCCTGGAGGTTGCGCGGCCTGAACGCGTCTTTCCATATATCAAAAGTAAAATTTCCATTTTGAACAAATGTAAGCCTGAAAGATTCAAAAAGAGGGTAGGCTACAAAAGTGATAGCAATCGCGAACAGGAAAATAACTGAGAAACCGGTTATTGGATCACGCGCGAGAGTCGCGACCGCAAAGATAACTGTAAAAAGAATCCATGCAAGAATAAAAAGGTTTCTCAATAACCTTTCAAAGACCAAAGTTCCTTCAACCGGCGTTGTAATTAGCGCGGCTCCTCTTACATCAAAGCCAGAATCATCGGGAATGGGAAGAAGGTACATTTTCATGGAAGAGGGAATATTCCCGGAATCAATGCCGAAGGCCCTGAGAGATGAAGCGCTTATGTTATGTGAAAATGTATAAGGGATTAGGTAATATACGCTTTGCAGGGCATCCTGATATTCTTTTAGGTTCTTGTTAGATTCCCATAACGCACGAAGCAGAGGATCTCCGTTAACAGGGGTAAAATCGAAGTTAACATCACAATGCAGGTAGAGGATGTGGCCGCCTTCGATTACTTCTTCCAGGCTTTGTATCCATAAGTCAATATAGTTGAGATCTGAAGGAGCGGTTTTAGCGAAAAGAGTCACTTCTTTTAGACTATTGTTCGCTGAATATTTTCGATAGGAACCTAAAAGGGAAGTATAAATCCAAACGCCAAAAGCGGCGAAAACTAGAGAAGCCGCTACCAGCTTTATTATCCCCTTTTTTTTGATAATCATTTTATCCTGTTCCTGCCGCATTTGAATGAAAAATACGGCAGGTTTCTTTAATCAGTATTTAGCGTCTAGATTCAATTTCCGCTGTCCAGCGATCAAGCAGTCTTTTTCTGTTCGCAGGATCTCCGTCCCATGCCATATCCTGATTAACTGTTTTTATTTGATCCAATGTCAGGGCAAGCGGATGAGTCGCGGCGCCGTCGCGGACAAGCACGAGATACCATTCGGTAAATATCCTTTGCGCTGATGATGAACTTAAAATCCAGTCATAAAGCCGCCTTGCCTCTACCTGTTCTCTTCCTCCCCTGATAAGAGACATGGATGCGAGCTCATAACCGGCTCCTTCCGACGGAGCGTTAATTTCGATATTGGCGCCGTTTGCTTTAAGCCTTACATGATCGTGGGCATAACCAATGGCGACGGGGATTTCACCTATCGCAAGGCTCTGTCCCGGAGACGATCCTGAACGGGTGTACTGATCAATATTGGCGTCAAGCCTTCTTAAATAATCGAAAGCCTGGTTTTCATTGCCATTGTTTACATATCTGATTGTTGTAAGCACATTGTATGCGGTGCCGGATGTGTTGGGATTAGCCATACGGATATGGCCTCTGTACTCGGGTTTTGTAAGATCCGCCCAGCTTTTTGGCGGAGTAAGGCCGAGGGTTCTTGCACGGTCAAGGTTAGTGGATATTACAAGAGGGCCGACATAAAGACCGACCCAGTAATTCTGGGGATCCCTGAACTCAGCCTTTGTATGAGTTGCTTCCCGTGAATTATATGGAGTGGTCAGATTTTTTCCTTTAGCGGTGATATGATCAAGGCCGACGCCTCCTACCCATATTGAAGCCTGAGGGTTAGCGCTTTCAGCTTCCATGCGGGCTACAGCCTCGCCGCCTGATAGCCGGACAAAATTTACCTTTATGCCTGTCTCTGCCTCAAAACGCTCAAAAAGTTCCTTTGCCAGTGGTTCTTCCAGCGTTGTATAAGCGGAAAGCGTACCTTGAGTGGATGACGGTCCTGATGAAAAATCCGATTGACCCAGAGCGAAAAGCGATCCCGCAATAAGTAAACATAAAATAAGAACGATTCCTTTTTTCATTAATTACCTCCGTATTAAAAAGAAAATTTTACTAATTATGCCATAATTCCAAAAAATATTCAATAAGAAACAGATTTATTTCGGCAAAACAGACGCATGTTTTTTTTATTTATATTTTCTGATTTATGGTTTAAAATTATTAAACAGGGGATGAAAATGATTAAAAGAAATTCTGATATGCAGCGGACTGTCAATCTGGAAACGCTTGATCTGCATTATGAAGATGAAGCGCCCGGATTTGGTTTTCCGCAAGGCGGCATATATTGCATCAACATGGATGATATTACCGCCCGAATTGCCGCTGTAAAAAACACAGTAAAGAAAATTAATTTAAACAATCAGAATGTTTTGACGGAAATACCTGATGTAATAGGGGAGTGCAGAAATCTTGAAGAACTTGATATTTCCAATACTGAAGTCTCTGAAATCCCCGGTTATATTTTTTCACTTCCCGCGCTGCGTTATATAAAAACATCTGTCTGCCCTCCCGCAGACATTGTCAACGCTGTAAATCTTGATGAACTGAATTTCTGGATAAACAGGGATGATAAATTCCCGCAGGAAATATGCGCTTTAAAAAAATTGCAAAAATTGACTGTCTGCATCAATGCTGATATTTCGCTTCCTGAAACTTTGTGTAATTTAAAAAACCTAAAGACGCTCAATGTATCTTTTCTCTCAGATACAATAAATTTTGTAAACTTCCCTGGATCTTTTTCAGGACACAAATCTTTAAAAAAAATTAAGATTAAATCCCTGTTCAGGTATAATGAAGGCAAGGTTTTGGATATGGAAAGGTTAACAAAAATTCTTGCTTCCTGTCCCGCATTTGAATCCCTTTCTCTTGATACTTTGGTAATCGATAATGGATACGATTATCTTTCGCGCCTTGTTAATCTAAAAAAACTCTCCCTTCGTCATCTGCAAACAGCGGATAACGGAAAAAACGCAACAGAGATCAATCCGCTGAAAGCCGTATCCGGGATGCGTAAACTTGAAAAGCTTGAAATATACGGCACAAAATTTAATTTAACAGAAATTCCTGATATATTTGGCAATATGGGCGATTTGCGCAAATTTACCTTTGTAGGGAACTTAGTGCAGAATATTCCGCCTTCGTTTTATAGTCTTGCCAATCTGACAGAAATAAGGATATACGGCACTGGAATTTCAGCGTTAGGTGAAAATATCGGAAATCTGCAAAAACTGGAGAAGATACTTCTGTTTGATAATTTATTCACATCGCTGCCGGAATCTATTTTCAGCCTGCCCTGCCTGAATACTCTTGATATAGGATGTAATAATTTTATTAGAAAAGAAATCTCCAGGATACGCAAAAATTTTAAGAATAAAATCAACTTCATGGCAAGCAATCAGGGGCATCAGAAAGAATATAAAAAATTGATTGCGATGAACAGCAGCTTTGATCAAGCAGGCAGTAACGCGGCGTATTATGATGTTTATATCAGGCAATGCCTTGCGGCGGTAAACGAGTATCCCCACGCGGTAAAACATGTGAAATTAAGTATATCCGACTATCAATACTATAATATTTGCGAAGAGGCTGTTAAAAAAAGCAGTTATGCGATAGAAGACGTCAATCCGGAAAAACTCGGCGCGTATTATTTTAATGTATGCAGGGCAGCCGCGAAATGTTCGGAGAACCGGAAAAAAATAGATAACAGGCTTAAAATAATCCGCGACGATCTGTTATCAGAAAAAGAATACCTTCAGGTTTGCCTTGAAGCGGTACTGCAAAGCGATTACTGGCACTGCGGTTTGGAATTTATAAAACCAGATCGCTTAAGCCGTGAGGATTATGAACTAATCTGCCGTGTCGCCATAAACCGCAGTTATAACGCGATAAGCGCGGTACACGATCCGTCTCCGGAACTCTGCCATTATTCAGTAAAAAAAGGAGCGTTATTACGTGACATTCCAGAGCCTATGCGCAGCTATGATTTATGCCTTCTCACAGTGCAGACAGGCAAAGCCGGAGAAGAACTGAATTTTTCCGCCGGAGCGAAAGAAGGGACAACAGAAGGCATTGACTGCGTCCCGTTAAAATTAAGGGATGAATATATGATAAAAACTCATAAGGAATATATACGGGGAATCGGGAATAATGCTGAATAACTGAGGCTGTTCCATTACCTCAGTTTTTGGAACAGCAGCCTTTGATGTAACTCTATTGAAAAAATCGTTTTGAACATGATAAGTTGTATATAATTATGCCGCATATCAGAGATATACAAATAAGGGATCCTTTCATTCTTTTGGAGAATGACAGTTATTATCTTTTCGGCTCCACTGATAAAGATATTTGGAAATCCGCAGGCGTGGGTTTTGATATGTATATAAGCCGCCCACACGCGGGTTACCTGCAAGCTGGTTTGGAAGAATTTGACGGCCCCTTTCCCTGTTTTCGCCCGCAGGAAAATTTTTGGTCCAAGATAAATTTCTGGGCGCCTGAGGTTTACAGGTACAATAATGAATACTATATGTTCGCAACATTCAAACCTGTACAGGGGCGCAGGGGAACTGCAGTATTAAAGACACAGTCTCTTGATAAATATTTTTTACCATGGAGCGACGGGCCTGTAACTCCGCCTGACTGGGAATGCCTTGACGGCACTTTATATGTCGATGAACAGCAAAAACCCTGGATGATTTTTTGCCATGAATGGCAGCAGGTGACAGACGGGGAAATCTGTATTATGCCTCTTACCGATGATTTAAAAAAAGCATCAGGCAGTCCGCATCTGCTTTTCAAAGCCAGTGAAGCGCCGTGGGCAAGCGAGTTTAAAGGCCGAGTTACTGGTTTTGTGACAGACGGTCCGTTTCTCTATACAGCAAAAAACGGAAACCTGCTTATGCTGTGGTCGTCATTCGGACCTGACGGAAAATACAGAATAGGGCTTGCGGTATCTGAATCATCCCGCATTGAAGGCCCATGGAAACAGCAGAATGAACCATTGTACAGCGCGGACGGAGGACATGGTATGCTGTTTCACTCAATTGAAGGGAAATTATATCTTGCAATTCACAGCCCAAATAACAGTCCCAATGAAAGACCTGTCTTTATAGAAATGATTGAAGAAAACGGTTTAATAAGAGCGAATAACCTGTCACCCAAGACTTGATAGCATCATTATTTTTTTGAAGTGTATATACTAATATTTTCATCCATGCTATTATATTTAAGGACAAATAATGAAAGGTAATACCGCCAAACAGAAAATTTATTTAAAGTCGGGCAGATCCTTAAACAGCGTAATAAAAGATAATCTATCATCCTATGTTTTTATGATTCCCTGGCTTCTTGGTTTCTTTCTCCTGATAATCTACCCGATGATTTATTCGCTTTACCTTTCCTTTACCCAGTTCAATATGATTCAGGATCCTAAATGGATTGGTATGCGAAATTACTTTGTCATGTTCGTTGGAAGCGATGATTTCCCCAGAGATGAACGGTTTATGAATTCTCTCATGGTTACATTAAAGTATGTTTTTATTTCAGTTCCATCCAAATTGATTTTTGCTCTGGCTGTTGCCATGATGATGAGCCAAAAACTGAAGGGTATACCTTTATACAGGACAATTTATTATATTCCGACTCTTCTTGGCGGTTCTGTGGCTATTGCCGTTTTATGGCGGAGGCTTTTTGCGGGTGACGGCGCCATTAATATGATGATTAGGGCTGTTTCCAACGGTTCGATTAATCCTCCGTCGTGGATTTCCAGTCCTGAATACGCCCTCTATACGCTTGTCATTTTATCGGTGTGGCAGTTTGGTTCTCCCATGATAATTTTTCTGGCGGGGCTAAAGCAAATTCCTGCCGAGTATTACGAAGCCGCCAGTGTTGATGGGGCAGGGAAGGTCAGGCAGTTCATTTCAATTACTTTACCCTGTCTTTCTCCGATTATTTTCTTTAATTTCATTATGCAGATGATTGGCGCGTTCCAGGCATTTACCCAGGCGTTTATTATTTCAGGCGGTACAGGCGGACCGATAGATTCTACAATGTTCTACAGCCTTTATCTTTACCTGCGCGGATTTGCCTACGGACACATGGGGTACGCTTCGGCAATGGCCTGGGTACTGCTTGTGATTATCGCCTTTTTTACCTTTATAGCGTTTAAATTTTCTGGCAGACTTGTGAGTTACGGGAGCGGCGAATGAAAAGAGAACGCTCAATTTTATCCGCCATTATTACTCATCTTATAATTATTATTCTTGGCATCAGTATGCTTTATCCGATTATCTGGCTTATTATGGCTTCGTTTAAGGAAGCAAACCAGATATTCAGCAATCCAAAACTGCTGCCTGAAGTCTGGACTTTACAGAATTACATTAATGGCTGGAAGGGCATTCACATTGTTTCATTCGGCACTTTTTTTACCAATTCCTTTTTTATCAGCGTTACATGCACTTTAATAAACGCGGTAGCCTGTTCCGTTACAGCGTATGCCTTCGCAAGATTAAATTTTATCGGAAAGAAATTCTGGTTTGCCATAATGATGGTAACATTGATGCTTCCCGGTCATGTTACAACCCTGCCGCGTTATGTGATTTTCCGCATGTTCGGATGGGTAGATACTTTTTATCCCTTTATCATCCCGTCTTTTTTCGGCGGAGAGGCGTTCTTTATTTTCCTGATGGTGCAGTTTATACGAAGCCTTCCGAAAGATATGGACGAATCGGCTGTTATTGACGGCTGTAATAAATTCGGAATTTATTTCAGAATTATTCTTCCCCTAAGCATTCCAGCCGTTATTACAACATTGCTTTTTAAATTCCTGTGGACATGGGATGACTTTTTCAGCCAGATGATATTTTTAAATTCACCTGAACTATATACAGTTCCGTTAGGATTACGGCTCTTTTTGGATTCAACGGGCGTTTCATCATGGGGTTCCATGTTCGCGATGTCTGTATTATCGCTTATTCCCTGCTTTATTCTGTTTTTCAGTTTGCAGAGATACTTTGTGCAGGGTATTACAACCACGGGTATTAAAGGGTAGTTTACCCTTAATAAAAATTTTTAGGAGGAAATCATGAAAAAGGTAATTATGATTTTAGCGTTGATTATTTTGGCAGGCGGCATGATTTTTGCGGGCGGAAACCGGCAGCAGTCATCATCATCGTCAGCAGCAGCGCCGGCCGCGGCCGCATCGTCTACATCGGTTGTACGCTGGTCGTTCTGGGGAGGTGAAGCTCGGATTAGAAATTATCAGCTAACCAATGACATTTTCCTGGCAGAAACAGGAATTATTATCGCAGGCGAACCCGCGCCGGGAACAGATCAGCATTTTAACAAGTTCCTGACAACATTCCGCGGAGGCGGAGCTGCGGATATTATTCAGCTTGGCGGCTATTTTTCAAATCTGGGAAATATTAATGATGACGGCAGGAATGTGCCGGAATTAAAGGATATGCTCCTTCCTTTGGATCCGTTTGTGGCTAGCGGAGTTCTGAATATATCAAATGTTGATCAGGCGGCCATTAACGCCGGAACAAGAAACGGAACCCTTTACGCAATTTCCGCGGGCACCAATATGCCGGCATTGGTTTATAATAAATCCATGCTGCAAAGGGTCGGCGCTCCGCTTCCAAAAGTTGACATGAACTGGGCGGAATTTGATACATGGCTTAAAGCTGTTCAGGCAAGGCTTCCGGCAGGCACCTATGCCATGACAGATAACGGCTCAACAACAACTGGTTCAGTTTTCTTTGGTTACTGGGCTGGCGATAACCAGACTCCGATGTGGGACGGCTCTAAAACTCATCTGACTGCGGCCATTATTCAAAGATATTTTGATCTGTGGTCAGGCTGGCGTCAGGCCGGAGTAATTCCTCCTGCGGCGACCGCTGCGGATTACGCGGAAACCAATGAATCAACATCATCCCTTATTGCAGGGAAAACCGCTCTTTCCTTTATATGGTCAAATCAGCTTAACGGTTATCAGGGAGCAATAGAAGATGAACTTGATCTTATTATGCTCCCCAACGCTTCTGTAACCAAAGGTCTTTGGGCCCAGATGAGCCAGATGATGGCTATTAACGTCAATTCAAAGAATGCAGAAGCCGCCGCCAAGTATATTAACTTCAGGGTGAATGACCCAAGAGTATGGGAGCAAATGGGCGCAGATCCCGGAGTACCGGTAACACCGGCTACCAGGGCCGCGGTTGCAGCTAAAGCGAATGATATTACAAAGAAGATAGTCGCGTATCTTGATGTCGCTGGAAAGAACGCGTCTCCTCCCAATCCCAATATGCCAGGCGACACGGAATGGAACTCAGGACTCTTCCTTATTTATCAGCAGGCGGCGTACGGACGGATTACCAATGCCGCGGCCTCGCAGCAGGTAATGGATCTGATTACAAGACTGACAAGATAATCAGCTAACGCGCAGGACTTAATCCCGACAACCATGATGGTTACAGGGTAAGTCCAATCTTAAAAAAAAAGCGGTATATTTTCTAAATATACCGCTTTTTTCATGCTCTTTGCATTAATACATACATTTAAATCAATTCAGTGAAAAATAATATTACTCCTATATTATATCTGATTTTTATTTTTTATTGCACATAACTTTCTTTAATATTAAAATAAATTAATGAAAACAATAATTATAATATTGGCGGCAAGTCTCTCCTTATCGCTGATATTCACCCTGATCCTGCATCTGATAAAAAACAATGCGTTAAAAATACATTATAAAAATCAAATGATAGCTTTTTCAGCAATTTACAGGTCCATGCCTGACATGGTTCTATGCAAGGATATAAACGGCAGATACACAAGCTGTAACCCGGGTTTTGAAAAATTCGCAGGATGCAGCGAAGCGCAATTATTAGGAAAGACAACATTGAGTAATAAGGAGCTTTGCAGCAGAATTCCCGATGATGTAGAAGAAACAGACAGGAAAGTGCTGCAGGAAGGCGCTACCATCAAAATAAAGGAATGGATTACATTCCCTGATGGATCAAAAAAATTTGTAGAGACCATAAAGGCCCCATTGGTTCATGATGACAAGATCATCGGCTTAATCGGAATTATACGTGATATGAGCGATTTAAAGCTTCTGCTAAAGGAAGCAAACGAGGCTAACAGGCAGAAAAATGTTTCCATTACTTCCATGCAAAGAATCCTAAACAGTCTTGATTCAATGATCTATGTATCCGATCCTGAAACAGGAGAAATACTTTTCATTAATGATTGCATGAAAAAGCATTATGATATAACAGGCGAGTATGAAGGAAAATTATGCTATAAAATTCTGCAGAAAAACCGTGACGAAAGATGCGAATTCTGTCCGTGTATACAGCTGGACAATAATCCTGAAAAAGTTATTACATGGGAAGAGCACAGCACATTGACAAACAAAATTTACAGAAACAGCGACAGATACATTGACTGGCCAAACGGAAAAATTGTTCACATGCAGCACTGTGTTGACATGACGGAACTGATCGCCGCGAAGGAATTCGCTGAAAAAAGCAACCGTTACAAAAGCGCATTTCTTGCCAACATGAGCCATGAAATACGCACGCCAATGAACGCGATTTTGGGAATTGCAGAAATTCAACTTCAGAATAAAATTCTTTCGCCCAGCAATAAGGAAGCTTTCCTAAAAATTTACGAGTCAGGTGAATTATTGCTGAATATAATAAATGATATTCTTGATTTATCAAAAATTGAAGCGGGAAAGCTGGAGCTGATTCCGGTAAAATACAATATCCCGAGTCTGATAAATGATACCGTACAGTTGAACTGCCTCCGGTTTGAAAGCAAGCCTATAACTTTTTCTCTTAATATTGACGAGAATACTCCCTATAATTTATACGGCGATGAGCTGCGCATTAAACAGGTGTTAAATAACATTCTTTCCAATGCATTTAAATATACCGACGAAGGCAAAGTGGATCTTCAGATTTCCTGCGAAAGGGAATTAAATGATGAAAATGTTACGCTTGTTTTCACTGTAAGCGATACAGGGCAGGGTATGACAGAAGAACAGATAAATAAAATTTTCGATGAGTACACCCGCTTTAACATTGAGGCCAACCGCACGACTGTCGGCGCGGGACTTGGTATGAACATCACAAAACGTTTTATTGATTTATTAAAAGGAAGCATTACTGTTCAAAGCGAACCTGGTAAAGGCTCAGTGATAAATGTTCGCATTCCGCAGAAACAAACGGGAACTGAAGTCTGCGGCAGGGAGCTAACAGGCAGATTGCACGATTTTTGTTTTCAAAGTTCTACAATTACAAAAAAGAACCAGTTTATGCGCGAATATATGCCCTATGGAAGCGTACTGATTGTTGATGATGTGGAAACTAATATTTATGTTACCAAAGGAATGCTCATTCCTTACGGATTGAAAATTGATTCGGCAAACAGCGCGTTTGAAGCGATTGAAAAAATCAGGATGGGCGCTGTATATGATATAATATTTATGGATCACATGATGCCTGTAATGGACGGCATGGAGGCTGTAAAAATACTGCGTGATATGGAATATGGGAATTACATCATCGCGCTAACGGCAAATGCCATTGTAGGACAGGCTGAAATATTCTTAAAAAATGGTTTTGACGGCTTTGTATCAAAACCGGTTGACTCGCGGGAATTAAACCTGGTGTTAAATGAATTTATCAGGAATAAAAAACCGCCTGAAGTTGTGGAAGCGGCGAGGCTTACACAGCGCGAAAAAGCTGTAAGCGGCAGAAACAGCACCTTTAGTTCAGAATTAAAAAAGTTTTTTATTCGTGACGCTGAAAACACCTTAGATATCATGAATAACATATTTTTATATAAAAACGGCTCTTCTGAAATATGCGACATCAAAAACATTGAACTGTTTATTATTACAATTCATGGCATTAAAAGCGCTCTTGCGAATATTGGCGAGATTGAGTTATCTGACACCGCAGGAAAACTTGAACAGGCAGGAAAAGAGCGTAATCTTGAGTTGATTCTAATTGAAACTCCCGCATTGATAAATAATTTAAAATCACTTATTGCGAAATTTAAACCTAAAAGTAAAAACCAAAAAGAGGAAATATCAGACGAAGATTCGGTTTATCTGCGTGACAAACTGCAATATATAAAGACCGCATGCTTTGAACTCAATAAAAAAACAGCAAAAGACGCTATTAATGATTTGAAGCAAAAAATATGGCCTGATTACATAAATAATATTCTTGATGAAATTACAGTTCAATTATTACACAGTGAATTTGACAAAGCCGCCGTTATAGCGGACAGTTTTACCGCGTAAAAACACAAGCGAGACCGGTTATTTTTTATGGGGAATAATTAAGAAGCGTTGTTTTAAATTTTATTTTGAGAAGAAGATTAAATTTAAAAATAAATTTTATACAGATCTATTTTCTTTGTAAAATGCCTTCTACAGCCCAAGCAATAATTACTTCAAGCCGTTTTGCAATGGCGGAACTTATATGAACTCTGGAAGAGACAAAATCTGAAACATCTGCTCCTGCAATACTGTAAATTAAAACGCCTTCCCTGATTGGTTCAAAATATAGCTGAGCTATAAAATTTCCCTCCCTGATTACAGGAATTAAAAAATAGGTCATATTCCTGAAATTGGATAAGCTGTAACACAGACCGCTCTGTATGAGTGACATTTCTCCGCGATAATATGTATTTCCGAAGTTAATGTCTTTCAGCCTGATATAAACTGTTTCAGAACGGGGAAGGCTTTTTGCCGGCGCGGGATCCGCAATCGCGGTGGTTTGCCTTTCGCTTCTTATGCGGGTTGCATCCTCAAAAAGCGGAATTTCCTGGTTTCTTGTAGCGGAGTTGTAAAGTCTTCCCTTTAAACCGCGGACATTTCCGAGAGCGTTATATACATTTAACAGGGTTAAAGACCCTTGTTCAGCGGAAACCACAAGAATTGATTCCACTATATAACCCGGGTTATTTTTAATAACGGTATTAATGATTTGCCCTGATATTCCTGAATCTGTAGCCGGGCTGCTGGATACGAAACTAATTCCGCTGGATTTTTCAATTGTTCTTATATAACCGGCTTCGGTAAACACTTCTTTTCTGATGTTTGAACTCATACCGGAGAATATATCGTCAAAGGAGCGCAGCTGCGCGGACAGATTAATGACGCATAACATATTGAATAATAGAATAATTGCTGTTTTCTTCATTATTTAATACGCTCCCTTTCCCATTATTACAACTCCGAATGTCTTAAAAATAATCCATAGATCAAGCCACACAGACCAGCTTTGCAGATAATACGAGTCGTATGTAACCCTTTCTGTATAATTTGTATCCGATCTTCCCGAAACCTGCCACAGACCTGTTAACCCCGGCCTTATTGAAAAAATGCGCCCGTAATCGTCTCCGTATTTTTCCACTTCTGCGTCGACAATGGGACGCGGACCGACTAAAGACATCTCGCCTTTTAGAATATTTAAAAGCTGAGGAAATTCATCTATACTTGTACGCCGTATAAAATTACCGAATTTGGTTACTCTGGGGTCATTGTGAATTTTATGATTTATTTCCCATTCAGCTTTTATGGCAGGATCTGATTCAAGTAATTTATTTAATTGTACATCGGAATCAATTACCATGGAACGGAACTTATACGCGATAAAATGTTTTCCGTTCATGCCCAATCGTTTGTGTTTATAAAGAACCGGACCCGGCGAAGTTAATTTTATCAACAGCGCAAAAACAAGAAGAAAGGGGAGAATTATTATTCCGCCAAAGAGAACCATTGAAATATCCATAAAACGCTTTATTATGACATTCCATGAAATTCTAAGTTTATTGCTTGTATCAAGACCCAGTACTCCGTTAAAATCACGGACTGACATCCAGATATTTGAAATATTGTAAAAATTTGGAATTATAACATTATACCGGAATGCGGAAACGGATGATCTTGTAAGATGTTTTAATTTGTCAGTGTCTAGCTCAGGCATCGCGATTATCGCCATTTTAATATTATATTTTTTTACAATTTCATAACCGGCTGATGTATCATGAATGACCGGAATGCCTTTATATTCATCTTCGCCGGGATAATCATCGTCAAGGAAAAGAACGGGAGTATAACCGCTTCTGATACTGCCCAAAAGACAATCGGCGACCAGCTTTCCTGTTTCGCCCGATCCGTAAATTACAGCGGGAATGCCTCCCAGTTTTGTTTTATATAAAACCCAGTGAGTAATACTCCTCGCGATAAGAATAAAAAATGTGGAAAAAATACAACTGATAATAAACGCGTTATTAATTTTACTCCAGACCCCGTTTTCAATATAACGTGACATAATAATGCCGCCGAAAGCCAGAACTGAAGCGATAATAAACCGTTTCATTTCTTCGGAAGGAGCAAGTGAAACGCCCGGATACAGACTTGATATTTGAAAAATCAATATGAAAACAGGCAGATACTGCCAGTAAGTAATAAATGACTTAAAATTGATGGGGTCATAATTTGGATCAATTTCTATATAATAAAATCCATAAATTCTGACCCAAAAAAATCCCCATCCGAATGATATCATGACAGCCAGCAAGTCGGATAAGATGAAAGCTGTATAAGTAAGGGCTGAACTGGTACGCCGAAATCTTGTCCTGTACCAGATATCAAATTCATTCAGGGTCATAACTATAGATTATTATAATCTCTTTTTTTTATCAAGAATACAAAACATCCGTTCAATGAAGGCCGACTTTGAAAATTGCCGCACGTGATCAGAAAAAACATTCCTGTTCTGAAATAATTTTTCATTATTTTCAAAATAGTCCATCGCCTCAATCAGTGAATCAGGAGTCTGATTGTTAAAGAAAATTCCGGTAACATTTTCTTTAATGGTTTCAAGAGCGCCTCCGTCCCTGTAAGCGATAACAGGGCAGCCCGCCGCGTTTGCTTCTATCGGAACAAGTCCTAAATCTTCAATTCCGGGAAAGAGAAGCGCGCGTGCTCCTGAAAATAAAGACTTAACTTCATCGTCTGTTACTTTGCCTTTAAATGTTATTAATCCTGTTTTAGTATATTTTATAATATCTTTTTTCTTTGCTCCCGCTCCTGCAATAATTAACTTTCTGCCTGATTTAACGCAAGCTTCAATGGCGATATCAAGGCGTTTATAACCTGTGATTTGACCGAAGAATAAATAGTAATCTGCGGGCTTTCGTTCCAGACTTAAAAATTGTTCTATGGGAGCGGGACCAAATACTACTTCCGCTTCGCGGTTATAAATACGGCGTATCCTTTTGGCGACATATTGCGAATTTGTCACAAACCGATCTACAAGATTAGCGGAAGTTATGTCCCATAATCTGATTGATGGAATAATTTGCTTCATAAAAAAACGTATTAATGGATTACTTCTGGCTGAATAATCATGATATAATTCCCATATATAACGCATGGGACTGTGGCAATAACATAAATGATACGCGTTTGGATTTGGAACTATTCCTTTCGCGGGGCCGGCTTCGCTTGATATAATAAGATCGTAATCCTGCAGGTTAAAGTCCATAAGGGCGTTAGGCATGAGAGGCATGTAAAGCTGGTAAAGTTTTTTCGCAAAAGGCAGACGGTTTATCCGTGATGTGAAAATTCTGTGGTTATTAATTATTGAAGAAACGGCTTTGGAATTGTAGACATGCGTGTAGATATCCGCCTGCGGAAACATTTCAAGCAAAGCCTCAAGCATTTTTTCTCCGCCGCGCATGTTTATTAGCCAATAGTGGACGATTGCGGTTTTCATTTGTATAAAATATTTTCCAGTATTACTGAAGCGGTTTTCTCAAAGGCATATTTATCGCGTAATTCATCAGAAAGGTTTAAAGTTATAATTGGTTTGTTGTAAAGTAATTTTATGATATTTTCTTTTAAATCAAGGATATCGCCTTCTTTAAAATATGTAACTGGGAAATTTGAATATATTTCCTTTAATACAGCAATATCTGAAATAAGCGCATGAGTGCCAAGTACCATTGCTTCCAAAGGAGGAAGGCAGAAACCTTCATAAACTGAAGGCTGAACAAGCAGCGAAGCTTTTGAAAGAAGCTCCATCAATTTATCATCTGAAATAAAACCAGTGAAAGAAACCGAATCGTCCTCAAAAGTTTCTAATTTTTTTATTATCGCATTATCAGTAGTGCGAAATTTTTCCTTTGAACCTATAATAAGGAGTTTATGATGCAGTCCTTCTTCTTTGGCAAGTTTAAAAGCATCAAGAAGGGTATCCAGTCCTTTATGTTTTTTTATATTGCCAAGAAAAACAATTGTTTGTTCTTTTTGAATAATTTTATTATTTTTTCTGTATTCCAGAAACAAAGGGCGAACTGCTGAATGAGTAACAATTATATTTTTACATGCGCCAAGATGATGTTCAATTCTTGCTTTGGAAAAATTAGAAACTGTAAAAATTATTTTTGATTTATTATATGCTCTGCGGAAAAACCATTTTCGAACTGCAACTCCTGCTTTTGATGCAATTTCAGGAATGTCAAGAAAAATAATATCATGAATAGTTATATATACCGGTATTTTTATACCGCGAGGTATATTGAAAAATGGTGAATAAAATATATTTGAATTATTAATATTCTTTAGTATTTTAGCAGGAAAAAACAAAAGTTCTTTTACAGAAAATGGTTTAACATTGCATTCAATTACTTTTACATTTGAATAATGCAGAAATGATGTTAGCTTGTCTGATTCACCTATAAGATTGAAATTATTCCGTGTTAATAAAAAAGACGGAAGACATCCGCGGAGGTATACGCCGATACCGCTTGCGTTAATCATCCTGCAGTCAACAGTAATTGTCATTTCTATTTAAAAAATACGCAAATTCAATAAGTGATGGGAAATTCAGAACATTAGCACTGGTAATATCATTTATATTACCTTCACCGCCGGAGATAAAGACTGGTTTACATCCGGCATTTATAGCAGTTTGCATGTCACGGTTGTGATCTCCTGCCATATATGATTTTGAAAGATCAATATTAAATTTTTCAGACGCTTTTAAAATCATACCGGGTTTTGGCTTTCTGCAATCGCAGTCAATCTTGTATTCCGGCCTCTCTCCTTCAAAACCTTTATCTGGATGATGAGGACAGTAAAAAATATCATCCAGATATGCTCCCTGTTTTCCCAAATCAGTTTCCATTTTCATGTGAATTAAATCCAGGGTTTGAAAATCAATTTCTCCGCGCGCGATAACAGGCTGATTGGTAATTAATATAACAAGATAGCCCAGACGGTTCATAATCTTTATTGCTTCAGCCGCTCCTTCAATAAGTTCAAACTCTTCCGGCTTTCTGATAAAACAATTGTAGATATTTATTGTTCCATCCCTGTCAAGAAATACTGCTTTTTGTTTAACACTTAAATTTTTACTGTGCACAATTCCTTTTTCTATATCGGTCGTTACTTGCGCATAACGTTCGGGAGTTCCCATGTCTTTGATATATTCAGGAGTACAGTAGGCATATATTTCGCTAGTTAAAATATTTGGTTTCAAAATATCACGATCAAGATCGATCTTTACTTTTGGCTGCGTGCATTTTTTCAAAAAATTCAAGGATAAAATATGAACGCCAGCGTTTACAGTGTTTTTATAATATGAGCGCTCATCTTCCCTGTTAATCCAACCTGTAATTTTGTTGTTTGTATCGCTTATAATTAAAGCGCTGTCAAAAGGATGGCTGTTAGGATGAACCGCAAGAGTAACATCCGCTTTCTTTTCTTTATGAAAGGAAATCATTCGTTTAAAGTTCATGTCCAGAATTACATCGCCGTTTAATAAAATAAAATTATCAGACAGGTTATTGATTTTAAATAAAGCGCCTGCGGTGCCCAATGGTTCAGTTTCTGTATAGTATGAAATATTACAATTAAAACGGCTGCCGTCTGTGAAATGTTCTTTTATATGATTGCCAAGGTGACCGACAACAATGATTATATCAGTAAGTTTATTTTTAATTAAACAGTCAATCTGGTATTCCAGAATGGGCTTTCCGCAAACCGGGATCATCGGCTTTGGTATATCGCTGGCTATAGAAGCCGCCCGTGTACCTTTTCCGCCTGCCATTATTACAGTTTTCAATTTATACAACCATTATTAAAAAAAATAATCTTCAAGCATCATGCAAATTATATGATAAACAGGCAAGTGCAGTTCTTGAATCTTATAAGTTTCTGTTTCGGGAACGCGAATACATATATCTGTGTATTCTTTTAACCTGCCGCCGCTCTCTCCTGTAAGGCCGATTATTTTTATTTTTTTTGCTTTTGCTACTGCGGACGCATATAATATATTTTTGGAATTACCGGATGTTGAAATGGCAAGAAGAACATCATCGCTTTTTCCATAACCGTAAACCTGCTGGGCAAAAGTAATGTTGCCGTCAATATCATTAATACACGCGGTATTTAGGGAACCATGTCCAGAAAGCGCTATGGCCGGTAATCCGGGCTGAAGACGGGGAATAAGGTAATTTGAAATTTCATGATCAATTTTACTTATATCAGAAATAAATGAATCGGGGAGCGTTCTTTTTTTGGTAAAAGTTTTCATTAACTCGCCCGCTATGTGTTCTGCGTCAGACGCGCTTCCGCCGTTACCTGCAATAAGAAGTTTTCCGCCGTTAATGAAAGATTGTTTTATAATCTCAAAAGAAGCGTTAATATTTTTTTTAATTGATTCAAGCTGCGGATAACGGACTACAAGCTGATTTATATGTTCCATATTATTTCCTTATGTTATGGCAGCCGCCATCCCTGTGTTCCGGTCTCGGTAAAACCCGGCGTCATCACCATTCCCTGTTTTTCTTTTAACGCGCGGATTAGTGCGACTTTTTTGCAGGGATTGCAGTATATCATCATAAATCCGCCGCCGCCCGCTCCTGATATTTTCGCGGATTCAGCGCCATTATCCAGAACATATTGATATAATTCATCAAGAAAAGAATTGGATATTGAAGACGCCGCGTTTTTTTTTGCAAGCCATCCATGTGACAAACATTTGGAAAAATTATTAAAGTCTCCTTTTAATAACGCTTCTTTCATTAATACAGCCTGTTTTTTCATTTCATGCATGCTTTCTATATTTTTTTTATTACCATCTTTTGCATGTTGTATCTGTTCACTTATAATATTCGCACTTTCTCTGGAAATTCCCGTATAAAATAAAACTAATGACGCTTCAATTTCATTTCTAATCCAGCGTTTTAATCGCAATGGATTTACAATAACCCTGTCATTTTCATAAAACTCCATAAAGTTAAAGCCTCCGAATGTAGCGGCATATTGATCCTGCCTGCCCCCCGCGAAGCCAATATCTTCACGTTCAATTTTATACGATAACGCCGCGATGTCATATTCGCCAAGAGGAATATTTAACCATTCAACAAAAGCTTTTATTATAGTAACAACCATTGTTGAAGATGATCCAAGACCTGAACCCGCTGGCGCGTCTGAATATGTAGTCATTTTAAAAGATAGTGGCCTATTAACAAAATCTTTAATAATTCTGTTATAAATACCGGTATGCAGAGGCAGAGAAGAAGACAATGGTAATGATTCACATGACTGATACTGTTCCTGTTTATCAATATCAGCCGCATAAAATTCTATTCTCTTTGAATCATTTGGCTCGATAGTACAATAAGCGTACATATCAATAGTGGCATTAAGCACATAACCGCCGAAAAGATTGTAATAATCGGCGATATCAGTCCCTCCACCGGCAAGCCCCAGGCGCAATGGAGCTTTTGATCTTATTATCATTTCTCACCTGCTTTTATCCAGTTTTCTTTAATAAAGATGTTGTCATGGACATAATGATCAATATCAGGATTTAACATATATTGTGTGGTATTTACAGAAACATGGTTTGAACCTGAAATAGCAATATATAATGGTAAATTCTTTCTTTCATTGGAAATAGTGTTACCAGTAAATGGATTTACCGGATTTTCAATAACATCTTTTAAAGATAAATACGGCACATCGGCATTGGACATAAAAGAATAATTAGCTTTCATTTCTCCTGATTCATTAAAATCTTTAACCAGTAAGAGCGGATTGAATTGATCAACATTGAATGGCAAATCATTTTTTGTAATAAAATTAGGTTTGGGTCCATGATCTGCAACAAGTATTATTCTTGTATTATCATACGCGTTATGATTTTTTAAATATATAATCCAATCTGCGATACGCTTAATAGCGGCAGCGTTAATATGATAAGCATGTTCTTTTGAAAAAGGAGATGTGCCATAATTTGTTATCGAAAGTGCGGGAGTATAATCTGGAGCCTGTAAGAAAGAACCTTCATGGGTTGTAAGATTTGTCATTATTAATAAATTGTTACGCTCATCAGATGTAATTTTTGTTAATCTGGGGAGAAAATCAAGAACTGAATAACCGTCAAGAGTTAAACGCAATCTCTGGTCAGAAACAGGAGAACACCACGTACCATCCATATAAACTGCATTGCGTAAATTAAGCGGAATACCTTTTAAAATAGAGTACCAGAACATATTACGCTTTATTATTTCACTTGTTGACTGAAACTTCATATTATTTTCATTTAACCAAAAATCAGTATATATGGAATTTGTTACATAAGCTTTAATTTCAGGATATTCATCAAAAATACTTATGTCACATTTTTGAAAATAATTGGCATACGGCGGATCTGTGACAGTAACATTAAATTTATTTTCACTGTATATTCTGGGAAGCATTAATAGAGATTGGTTGTGTTTTTCAACAAGAAATACATTATTTCGTTTATTCATTTCTTCGGGTGTATATTCATAACCGCCAAATATAGGAGGAGAACCCATGGCTGTAAAACCGCTAAATGAAACAGTATTGGGATAGAAAACAAAGCCTGAATAGATATTTTTTAACTCAGGAGATTCTTCCAAAATATATGGCAGAAAACCGCTGATAGCCCGGTCAAGCATTATAATAACAATATTTTTACTTTTTTGTGAAATTGTGAATATTGGCGTAATTTCATTAAGTATAATTTCATTTTTAATATAATTTTTGCTTAATTGTTTATATGAAGCATTTATTATAAAAATATTATATATTGATAATCCAAATAAGGAAATCATACAAAAAGAAATAATAAAGGGGATAATTTTTCTTAATTTTAATATATATATTATTAAAGAAATAGCGAATATAAAAAGAAGAAATACTATATTAATAAGAATATCCTCTCTGGAATGTTTTAAATTGTCATCAAATGTAAAATTAATAGATAATACACCATAATTTCCTGAGAAAGCGAATACATTAATAATCATACATACAGATATAATAAAAAATATTATTGTGAATATTTTTTTTACATTATTAGAAAAAAGAAAATATAAACAAACTGGATAAAAAATAAACAGTCCGAAAATCTGAAATGATGTGTTCAAAATAAAATATAGAGGATTTGTATAATTGTCAATAAATGAAAATTCCTGAGGAGATGAAGCAATTAATTGAGAGGGAATAAAAAGTCCAAAGAGCAGCCAGATTAATGTAATAGAAAGAAAAAAGATTATATTGGATTTCTCAAGATGAAGTTTTATATTAGTTTTTATATAAATAAATTTTACTATTAAAAAAATCCAGGGAAAAAATGCATAAAAAATCAAAATTGATGAAAGTAATCTTGCTTTATCAATATAATAAAAATTAATTGAGCAAAATACCGAAAAAAAAATACATAGGAAAGAAAATAAACCTATTAAAAAGTAATGTTTATATTTACTATTAATTCTGTAATAAATATTTTTTAATAATGAAAATACATTATTCATTGTCCAATACAGGACAAGGGCAGAAGGCGAATTATAAAGCAAAATTAAAAATACCGCTGCCATTCCGTACAACTGGATTTTATCTCTTGTACAAAGGCCTTTTGTATAAATAAAACTGGAAATACATGTAATAAAAGTCATTGCAAGCGGAAGAACATTAATTGTAAAACCACCTATTGAGAATAACGCGTCAGGAGAGCTTAGATCATCAATAAAAGTGAAATTTACGCCATTTAAAAGTTCAAGATGAGAAAGATAGTAATATGCAGCTATAAAAAACGGTATTTGAATAAGGAGACCAAAGCTGCTTCGAAGCGCATAAATTGGATGATAGTTATTCTGTCTGTAATATGTAGACAGTATCATATATCGTTTATCGCCCTTAAATGTTTTTTTAAATAAGTCAACTTTTGGTTTTAATTTTTTTACAGTATCGCGTTCAATTTGCTGCCATCTTTCTGCGACAGCATATAAAGGCAAACATAATACACTTATTACAATACCAATAAAGATAACGGAAATGCCGGTTTCCCTGAATAATTTTTGGGAAAGCGTAAAAGATATTTCAAGTATCTGTATTATTGGAAATATAATAATATTAAATAATATTTCTGTCATTGTATTTTACGTTAAATGTTTTATCTACTTGTTTGAGACTTCAAGAAATTTTAAAGCTTCCATTAATTTATTGTTATCATCTTCGGATCTAATCGCAATACGGACAAATTCTTTGCCTTTAAAAGCTAATTTGGCGCTGCAATCTTTGATTAATATATTAAATTTACTTAATAATAAAATTGATAATTCCTTTGCTGTAAAGGGAGCCATAACTTCACAGAGAAAGTAGTTTGCCATTGACGGAATGACGCGTAAATATTTAATACAGGAAATATCATTGAATAAGCTGGTTCTTACCGCAATAATTTTTTTACAGGCGGAAAAATATTCTTTCTCGTACTTATTGAATATTTGCATAAAATTTTCTGCGAATGAATTAATATTCCAGACAGGAAGTTTCTTTTTTATCTGTTCTGTCAGTTGAGAATTACTTGAAGCCATTATACCGAGCCGCAGACCTGGGACACCGTATGATTTTGAAATGCTTTTAACAATGATCATATTTGGATATTGTTCCAGTACTTCATTTTTTAATAATGAATTAGAAACGGAATCTTCAGAAAAATCCACAAATGATTCGTCTAATATAAACGTAATTTTATTTTTATTGGTCCATAATGCTATATCCAAAACATCATTTACCGGTATAAAATTGCCTGATGGATTGTCGGGATTAATCAGTAAAAGCGTATTAATATTTTTATCAGAAAAGAAAGATAATAGTTCTTTTGCTTTATATTGATACGAATCATCTTCGGAAATATATGTGACAAAATTTTCAGAATCCTTTCTGTTGTAATATTCATCGAATGTAGGAAGAATAATGCCAGTCTTTCCGGACAATAAACACATCAGTTCCCTGATCAACTCCGCCGCGCCGTTTCCAACAGAAAGATAATTTTTCTTGATTCCAAAAAATTTTGACGCGAGAAGGCAATTAATATCAAGACCGGATGGATATTCACAAAGTAATGTATCAAAATTGGATTTTAATTCGTCTTTCATTTTTTGTGCAGGAAAAAAAGGATTTACAAGATAACAGAAATCCAGAAGTCCCGGAAAACGCCAGTAACCGCCGTATCGTTTCTGATAATTATAAAGAATATTCTCATTATTTGCGAATAATGTCTCAGCGATGTCAACATCCTGAATGTCATCGATTTCATACCATTTTTGATTTTGATTTATTACATGCGCCTTTAAAGAAGAGTGGTTTAAAAACGCAATAACCCTTAACACATCTTCATAGTACTCATTATTTCCCATTGTGCGGGAATAAGCTTCCAGAAACGGCAGATATTGATTTGCGGAAAAATACTTACTGAATTTATAAATATTGACAGTTTTATAATAATTATTCGAATTGGAAAAAATAAAATCTTTTTTGGGAATGAAGCTTAAAATATTATTTTCATCATCAATTGTTACAACAGTTCCGTCCATCCAGTTTTCATATTTGGCAACAGACGCGAGGTTTGGATACGGATTGGCGATTAAATCATTTAGAATAGAATTATCAAACATCAGATCGCTTTCAAAAAGTATTGTATCATCATTTAAAAGATAATCTTTTGCAAGAAATAAGGAATAAATATTGTTAGTTGTTTTATAATCATTGTTAATGACATATTTTACAGGTATGTCTTTGTATTTATCTCCGATAAAGTCTTTTAGTTTATTGCCATAATATCCAATAACCAAAACAATTTGGTTAAAATCATGTTCACAGATTTGATCCAGTATTCTTTCTATCAATGTTTTTCCGCAAGCAACAACCTGGCATTTAGTGTTCTCACTTGTTAATTCTCCCAAACGCCTGCCCATGCCTGCGGCTAAAATTATCGCCTGCATTTAATTACTTTTCCTGAATATTTATACAGCACTTTTATACGTTTCCTTTTTCAACAGTTTGAATCATAAAATCCGCCACTCGTTTACTGGATTCTCCGCGATACTGCCACATAATGTTCTTTATTTCTTCACGAATTAGCTGCATACGGGAATCATGGGAAATGTTTGATATTATTTCTTTTATATTACCAAACGTATTGACATCAATTTGCGTTCCGATTTTTTTTATCGCCTGCAAAAAATATGGTTCATGCTGTAAATCCTGCGCGTCAAGACGGTTAAAATCCAAATCCTGAATGTTAACAATTACAGGTTTGTTAAACAGAAATACATAATCAAAAATGATTCCTGAAAAATCAGAAATCATTATATCGGATTTAGAAAGTGAATATATATTTTCATGATTATAATCCCATTCGATGTTTGTGTTTTCTTTGTATTTATCCATTAATGAGTTTATAAGATTTTTTTCTGTTATTAATGACTGCGGATGAGGACGGATAATTATTCGCCATCCTGTTACCAAGAGAGGTTCAATTAATTTTTCTCCAAATACGCTGAGCAATGCGGAATTTCCCCATGAGGGAGATACAAGAACAGTGAAAATATGCGATTCTTCTTTTTGTATCTGATTTATTTTTTTATTGCATCTGTCAAAAAAAGTATTACCGACAACAATTAGCTGTTTTTCTTTTGTATTTCTGACTTGTTCAAGCATGCGGAGTTCAGGAATTTCTTTTTCATTTGGAACAAGTACAGAATCAAAATAATCAAATGAATAAAGACGGTAAAATACAGAACCGCCCGCGCCGTGAATCATGTGACAGTAATGTTTTACATTTTTTGATCGTTTCCATTGAAAAACATCAATATTGGGGGTAGTTGTTAAAAGAAATTCCGCTGAAATAAAATTAAGATAGGCGTAAGCCTTATTTCCCTGACCTATGAATTTCCCTTTAATAAAATTGTATTTCGATAAAAATACAGGATCATCCTCTGATGTTGTAAGGTACAGGATTTCAATCTTTCGTTCTTCAAATTCATCGAGTATATTTTCAAAGAACGGCCAGTATCTTTTATCTTCAGCGTATATTACAAATTTATTCAGAGGTTCAGAATTTTTCCTGTTTTTAAAAACAACTATTCCAAGTTTCAGAAAAAGTCCGCGCGCAAGAAAGTAAACAGTAGCAGTTATGCCGATTGCAATTGAGAAAATCGCGCTCCCGGTACCAGGATCAATGTATAATGGAAATAAAAACATAAAGGTTATTTTAATTAAATTTAATTTAAAAATGACAAGATACGGAAAAAGAATGAATTTACAGCTTTAAAAAATTTTGGCGTTTTTTTTCTTATGCGCAAAATAAGTGAAAAATATTTACTGTTAACCGCGTCAAGCTCGGCCGCTCCCGAAATTATTCTTGATCCCGGCTCAAAAGCGGTTTTAGGATTTTTTAGTAACTCCATTACCTGAGGAGAAATGTATCCGGCGTCTTTTACTGAAGAAAGCACCGCCCTTGATCCCGGAAGATACGGACATTCAATAAAATTAAACGCTGTTGCGTAATAATGAATTATGCGGGCATTGTATAAAAAAGGAAGTCCGTTATGTGTAATTTGGCAATTCCATTCACCGTACAGTTCCTTAATTATTCCGCCCATTTCATGGTTAGCCTGATTTAAAGCCGGCATATCATGATGATTTCCGTTTTTATTGCTATACATCCACAGGGAATGCCATCTTGAGAAAAACTCATTGCATTCCTGCGAGTACCGGCAGAAAATTACACCGCCATTATATCGTTTTCCTGTTTCAAAAGAAGATGTGAATTTTAATTTCTTATCCTCATCTTCAAAATGCAAAGCCAAATGATGTTTTGAAAGAGGGACATGGGTATCCAGAATTGCTCCTATATTTATTTCAGAGGGAAAATCATACTCAATCACGCCTGAAATAACAGTGTCACAATCAATATAGAGAAAATCACCTGAAACATAATTATTAATAGATGTTTTAATCCAGCGTGATACTTCTTTCTGCGATAATTCCCCGGGTGCTGTAATTATAATTGTTTCAGTGACATACTGTTCATATCCTGATCGTTTTCCTTTCAGATTTTCCTTTGTTATAGAATCAATAAGCGCGATAACGTGAGATCCGGGATTATATAAACGAAGAGACACTACTGAAAGGAAAAATTGTTCATAGTAGTGATCGTCTTGTGAACTGGTTAATACATAGACTATTTTCATTGAATAATCTCATTAACAAGCATATCTAAACATGATTTCTGTTTATCACTTATAAGTTTATATCTATTAGCCATCTTTTCCATTTTATCATTTTTAATTTCACTATCAAAACTTTGTAATATTCTTATACTCATTTCTATTTCATCAAAAGGATTAAAATAAAGCACACAGTCGCCGCATACTTCGGTTACTGCGGAATTTGCGGAACAAGCGCATAATGTTCCGTATTTCATGGCTTCAAGCGGCGGATATCCAAAACCTTCATTTAACGTGGGATATATAAAAAGATGCGCGTTCATATACAGGATTTCCAGATCCAAAGAAGAGACATAACTTCCCCATTCAAATCTGCGGCTGTTTCCGGTTAACTTCAGGTAATGCTTTTTATATGACGCACCAAGAACAAGTATCCTGATATTTTCAGGGATTTTATTATTTATTATAAGTTCATACAGTACTTTACATGCTCGGTAAGCGCCTTTTTCACTTCTGTCTGCGGTGATAAGAAGAATGTATTTTTCCGGTTCCAGGGATAAGGATTTCAAAATATTGTTATTTGTTAAGTCTATAGGATCATGCTGCTTTGCTGGTGAATAATAAAATTTTATTTGCGAATTGTTTAATTGCGGAAAAAAATAAAGAAGAGCGTACTTTGAATGATTGGAAACCGTAATAATGGACTGAATCGACGTAAGTGAAAATAATTTATTATAATTATTTATTCTGCTTTTTAAGCGGTTTGATATCCACCATACCGGAAAGAGTAAAAAAAACAAATGTTTAATTGCGATTTTTAAATTTAACTTTTTATATTTTAATTCATATCTGTCTGAAGGATATTCCAAATCGCGCAGTCCGTGAATTGTATATATAAATTTTGTTTTTTTAGGAATAACAATATCAGTGTAAGAGTAGGGCAGTGCTGAATAGAAAACATCATAAATATTGTCACATAACAATTTGCTTAATTCTGTGTTGTTTTTACAATAGTGTACTGTAACAAGGCTTTTATGACAAACTTCGAGAATGGATTTATCAAATTTTCTGTTAGGATCATAAAAGACTTCCAATGTTTTTTCTTCCGGAAGCAGTTCGCAGAGCCTTAAAAAAAGAGTTTTTGCGTATTCTCCTCCTCCGTGAAAATCAGTGCCTGAAGAAGACATGGGTTGTGTTGATGATAAATCAAAAAGTATTTTCATACTGCTAATTCTGAAAGCTGCGCTTTAAGTAACATGTTAAATGACAAGATCATGATAAAAACGAAAAACAAAATTATATAGTTTAAATATAAACCATTTTGTTTTATTATGATGTTTTAATTCAGGATACTTATCAATAATCTCACTTCGGTATTCTTTGTTTATCATAATGAACTTGGCATAAAGCACCTCATTATGGAAAAAAGAATAATACCTATTGACAGAATTTACAGGCTGCGCTGATTTAAAAAATACATAAAGATGCTCAAACCCTGTATACTGTACCGTTTTATTTTGGGATAGATTATCAAACCAGCGATAACATGCTAGTTTTTTTCGCAGTATATAAACAGGATTATCTTTATTAAATTTCAGAAAAAAATAGTAATCGCTTACAGGCCAAAAATTTTGATTAAATCCTCCTGAGGCTAAAAAAGCCTTTTTATCAAATAAAGTCCCGCAGGAAGGAGCTTTGTAAAGATTGCTTAAAATATACGTTAAACCTTCCTTAAGGGTTATTTTTTTATAAAATTTTTTGAAAAAAACACGGAGAAGAAAAAATGGAAAAAGAAAAAATTTTAAAATAAATTTTATTAATATTTTTACGGGTTTCTTTGTAGAAAGGCTTAAAACATCACGATTTATTAAAACGCATTTTGCATTTTGTTTTTTTTTATTCAGGAATTTATAAACTTCAGATAAATATTGCGGATACAAAATGTCATCATCATGCAGGAATGCGACATATTTTCCTTGCGCAACTTTTACTCCAAGATTTGTACTGTTATATAAACCTAAATTACGGCGATTACGGTAAATCAAAATATTTTTAATATTATTATATTTATTAAATTCTGATATATCCGTTTGCGGATCGTCGCAAAAGATTAAAATCTCATAATTAAAATCAATGTTTTTTTGATCTAAAGCGCTATTGATCGCTTCATGAATATATTCTTTTCGTTTGTATACGGTTATAATTATTGAAACAAGCGGATTTGAGATACTGTCTAAACTGCCTCTTATCAGTTCAGTATCATTTTCTTCTAATGCGGAAAAATTATTTATGTCCTGATATATATTTTGGCAGGAAACGCACATATTTTTATATATTGATTAGTTTATTATAAGAAACATATTGAACAGGCGCTTCCAATGCTTCTCTGAGATTATTTACGGAAGTTTCATATAACTTTCTTTCTGAAATTTCAAGTGAGGAAACCAATGATAAATAATCATCGTTTGACATATTAATACATTTTTCCATCGCATCTGATAATTCATCGTTATCATTATACAATATACTGTTTTCATCGTTAAAACTTGGCGCGTAGGAAAATTTACGGTGTAATATTATTGGTTTTTTAAGACCATAACTTAAGCCATAAGATCCGCTTGCTCTATTTGTATATTCAACACTTGCCTGATCTATAAGAGCCAAAAAGAAATTGGAATCGGATATTTCCTTGAACATATTTAGATATTCCAGAAATCCAAAAACTTCAAAGTTATTATGAAAGCGTTCAGGTACCGGAAGACCATCACCCAAAACCTTTACTGTAAAATTTGTTATACCCTTTTTATATAATTTGTCACATGCGAAGAAAAGTAAATATAAATTCCGTCTTGGCAGATCAATTGCATTGAGTGTTACAAAAGTTGTAGTTTTAAATTTATCTTTTTTTAGGAAATTACCGAAATAATGCATACTAACCATAAATGGCGGCTTTCTGTCATAACAGTCCATTTTTACAGGAGATATTATTTTATTTGTTTTAAAATAGTCATTGCTAATATCGGGATAGTGCATCATGCAAACAGGGTTTAATTTAGTGAAATCAACTCCGTAAAAATGACTGTTTTTCATATAATCGGAATAAGTAACAATTAAAATATGCTTATAAAGGACCGCTGCCGAAGATCGTAACAACAAATTCATATCCATGCTTGAAAGTGTATAAATTCTAACCTTTATATTACCTGAAAAACATGAAAACAGGCTCAAATCATTTCTGTTTGAATGCGATTTTTTCTTTAATGGTTTTCTATAGACGACATCAACATTATAACCTAAATCCAAAAGATATTTTGTAAGACTGGGGAAATTTTCACCATGAAAAGGGGTAAACTCTATTATACAACAGGAATTTTCGCGAGTAATAATTTTTTTGAAGAATTTTATACGAAAAGCATTAAATATATTTTTTGTTAAATGTTTCCTTGATAGTTCATGCAAGCCGTGAGGAATAAAAGATTCTAGTAATAATTTAATACCCATTATTAATGATATTTATAGAAACATTTCAATCTTGATTTTAAAAAACGAAAAAAACAGTAAAAACCAACAGTAAAATAAACAAACAAATTATGAAAATAATTAATTTGTTTATATACTAAATGAATATATTTTTTCTGGTTATTGACAATGTATTGCGGAAAAGATTTATTAGTAATTTTTACAGGAATAAAACGATAATTTTTTCTGTTAAAAATATCATAGCCTTTATTTATTTTAGTAATAATTTTATTGTTTAAAAATGTATCATTGTTATATTCTTGATGGGCAAAAGATTTTACTTTATATAGTATCATTTCATATCCGCCAAGAAATGAAAAATGCCAGCCTCCATCCTTGATTATTCCGGTTTTTTTTACATCACGAATTTCTTGCGGTGTACAATTTCTGCTCTTGTATTCAGTAAATGTCAGTATTTTAGCCATACAAAAATATTTTTCTATAATATTTTGATAATTTAAAAAGTAATAAAAGAATTTTTGTCTAAAGCAAAAGAGTCCTGGTCCATATTCCATATTTTTATATTTTAAAATCTCATTTGTATTTGGTATTTCATCTACATCAGAAATAATTATAACATCTTCATTACGACATTGTTGGATACCATCATGAATCTTATTTCTTTGATAAAATTCCATATCCCAGGCGGATTTATATTCAAAATCATATTCAGTAATTTTTATATGTATGATTTTTTCCAGAAATGTTTTGTATCTTGATATATTTTTCTCAAAAAAAAATATTTTTTTTTCATTTGAAAATGTCCTGTCTGCTTCTATTAACACAAATTTATCGACTACTGGTGATAATATATTCAAGCGAATTTCCAATAAATCTAATTCATTAAAAAATGGAAAACAGTCGTAAACCATTATTTATCCTTTAAATTATGAAAATTTATACAGTGATGTTTTAATTATATAACATCCCAGTTAATAATCGGCGCTATGGATGCAAGTTCAGTATGTGTTGAAAAGGAAGGTATTGCGGAAATAATATTTTTCATTTTATTTTTTTTAAATTGATTACGAAGAAGAATTAAAAATCTTGTTTTTTGCATTTTAATGAAAAACATAAACAAATCGGAAATGGAACTCTGGCTTATTTCACAAAATACCAGATTATCTTTTGGAATAAATGTTTTAGTATATTTTTTCCATATATGATAATTATCAATTAATGTTTGTACTTTGCAGGAAAAAGTCATAGTCGTGGAATTACATTCCCGCCAATGTGTGCTTTTTGTAAGATATATTCTGGTTTTTTGCAAATTTTTTATATTAAAATAATTTCCACCGTCTATTGTAAGTTTATATTTATCAGGGTGATCATAAAGAGTAACATAATCGGCAATTTCAAGCCCTTCAAGAATAACTTTCTTTGAACCAGACTTATGTAAATAATCGTCTTCAAGAAGATATACATAATCATCCGGTTTACGAGTTTTTATTATTTTATCCAGCATAAAAACAAAAGAACCAGAATTTCCCAGCGTAATTTCTTCATGGGTAAGACCGTCTTTTTCAAAGGATCTGATAAAATCAACAGTTTGCTTTTCACAGTTGTCGGCAATAACATGAATATTTTCCGCGCCAAATTCTTTAATTGCGTTTCTTAAGCAGGAAAATCTGTCTCCGTTTAACAGTTTTTCTTTTGGTCTGCTTTTGTCAGATATTCGATAATATATATAAAGTTTCATATATTTTTTTTTATTATTTATATAAAGAATATTTAATTTTTATTACTATATCTCGAAGATTTAAAATTTCCAATATATCAAGTAAAAAATATTTATACTTTAAATAAAAAAGATATATCTTAATGTACTTAACTAAATAAAAAATATTCAATAAATTAAAATTTTTCATTGAGTTTAAAATAAAATTATTGTAAGCAATTGAATGAAGAAAACATTTATATTCATACTTATCTATTATGTCAGAATTTATTTTTTTAACACCATTGTAGAGATTATTAAAACCATTTGATTTTTCCTCTAATCGTTGTATTCTTTCTTTCTTCCTTGTAATCATTTTAATTGTAGTTTTCGCTGTAGCGTTATTCTCATGTATTCTATATTTTATAACTGGATAATTTATTTTATAACAACCATTAAGTAATGCGCCAATGTTATTTGACCAAATATCATGTGCAAACCATTCATTGCATTCAAAATATTTTAGCTGCTCTTTAATAGTTTTATGTATGGCCATAGCGCAAGCAATCTTCCCCCTCCAATTATACACAGTATCATATAAATTCAATTTAATTGTTTTTTTATCATAAAATGTCTTGGTATGATTGAAGTAATTAACAGGATTTCCATTGGCATCGATTGTTTCAACCAATCCATTTAATACGAGGATGTCCTTATTTTTTTTCATTGTATCAATCATTATTGATAGTTTGTCTAAATTCCATATATCATCCTGATCACAAAAAAATATATAATCACTGTTACATTCTATAATTGCATCAAAAAAATTCTTTTTCCAGCCTTTTCTGGATTGATTAATAATTAACTTCCATGTTAATTCAAGATTATATTTTATAATATAAGTTCTTATAATTTTTACTGAAGAATCTGAGGAACAGTCATCATAAATAATAACTTCGTTTGGCTGATATGTCTGATTACGAATACTTTCTAACTGTTCAATAAGATATCGCTCGCCATTATAGACACACATTAGTACTGAAATTGTTTCATTCATATCTAATAATTCTTTTTATTATTTTTTTTATAAGATTAATGACATATCGACACTTTAAGGATAAATAACAATAATAAAAATATAAATTGCTGTTTAATATTAAAATAAAAAAAACATTTTTATTTTTTTTTGGAAAATTATAATGAATATAGCTTGTTTTTGATGATGTAATTCTATACAGATCTTTCACCATCATAAAAGAATCTACCCTCTTTTCAAATAATTCTCCGGCATAAACAGGATAACGATCTGAAGCAGGATGTTTGTAATTGTAAATTTTTTGTTTAAATGTATCTGTTTTCACCAAATAACATTGGTCAGAAAAACCACGGCAAATATAAAAATCATTTATTTCTCCTGTAGATTCTTTTTTTACAACTTTATAATCAAAATTCCATGTTGGATTTGCTACTGCAAAGATAGAATTATTTTCAAGAATGTTACAGGCATTTTCAATCCAGTTGCCTTTTTGGGGCAGAAATGTATCGCTCGAAAAATGAAGATGATATTTTGTTTTAGACAGATACAAACCTACCAATTCAGCAGATGAGTAATAATAGCCTTTTCCAAAAGAATCTTTATTAATGTCAAAATATATTAATGCGTCAGAAATAAAATCATCAACATAATAATAGGAATCAATTATATTTTCTTCTATTTTTAATTTAGCATATCTTTCAACCATTTTAAAATCGTTTACATTATTTATTATCAACTGTTTACATTGAAAATTAACATTGCAATTATTAATCATTTTATTTAAGTGTTGTGTTTTCAACAAGTATTCCCAGTCATTTTCGTAACATTTTGTCTCAAATGTTATATCCAGTTTGTTATTTGCCATGTTATATAAAAAATATTTCTCTTATGTAGTTAATTGTTTATTTGTAAAAATACTTATAAACCCTGAATAAACAAAATTAATGATGCGCAGGAAAATGTTTTGCTTTTTTATTAAATTGTCGATATAAAAAAGATTTATTCCCTGTCTTTTCAGCGCTTCTGCTATAAAGTATACCAATCCAGACCAGCTATTCAAATCTTTAGCATTGTCTCTGGAAACATAGGCAATAGTTAAAGGTTTATTATTGTAAGCTTTCATTTACTATAAATGTTTTCAAAAATACGCATTATTTTTTCTTCGCAGAAAGGCTCGGAATAACAATCGTAATTTATATCTTGCAGGTATTTTTCCCTAAAATTAAGAAAAATATCAGTAAGGTCTTTTTCCGATGTATAACGAATTGCCTTTTTTCCCAAAAAATCAAGGTGCGCAGTTGCATAAGTATAACCCCGATTAAGGATAAACAGACAAATAGTTTTCAAACAAAATTTCGTATTATGCAATAATTTTGGCGCCCATGTAATAACCGGTTTATTTTTAATTGAAAATTCAGCAATAGAAAGTCCAAATGTTTCACCGTCACTACGAGCATGTATCATGGCGTCACAAGTATTAATAAATATTTCTTTGAAATTAACATCGGTATTTCTGGGAAGGAAAATAATATTTTTTCCCATGTCAGAGATTTCAATAAATGGTTTAAAATTCATAAAAAGAAAATAAATATCTTTTCTTTTATACAAGACATTGATAATTGTTTTTTGAACAAACGGAATATTAAAACAGCCTTCACCGCCGTATCCGCCAAAAACTACTGCGCCAGGAGGAATATTTAAGCTTTCACGGAGAGTAACAGTGTTTCCTGGAAATTTTCTTACTATATGCGGTAAAACAGGATATGATGTTCTGAACCATTTGTTAAGAAAAGGCGATATTGGACAGTAAAATGTTCCGTGTTTTGCTTTGGTTGAAAAAACACAATGTATAAAATGCGGTATTTTTTCATGAAATATTTCTGTTTCTCTTCCGCCGCCATCAATTTTATATATTAAATCTATTTTATTTTTATCTGCAAAATCATGTAATTCCTTTTGTGATACATAAAAAAAAACAGGGAAATTCTGCGTAAATTTTTTCAGTACATTATTATCAAATATCCTGTTCCTGGGAGATGCAATAAAGGAATTATTTTTTAATATATTCTGATTGCCAAGTGCATAATCAATGAGCGCGACTTCTGTACCCCGCTCGCTAATTTGATTACTGTGAAATAAAATATTCATTTTTTGGTTTTTTTTCGGGAAAGCCAGGCCTTAATGCAATCAAATAAAATAAATCGTATTCCAATACCATTTCTTTTTATGATATTAGAGATAACCATGTCTTTTAACGATTTATCAGATGTAAATCCTTTTAACTTCATGCGATCAATAACAGCGCCAGAGAAAGGTGTTCGTGTCGCATGCTTCCAGAACAATTCAAAGTTTGTAATATATGTATAACAATTCCACGGTTTAACGGCATTAAAATGAATTATTTTAGGATTATTTTTAGCATCACAATAATTATCAAATAAATGTTTCGGCAGATATTCTGCTAGAGGCATTGTCATACAATTCCAATGATACGGTAAAAGAAGGACTTTGCTGTCTGCCAGATAATTGAGTACATCCTGATCATGAACCGGCCATTGTCGTGATGCCGCAAGTTCAATAAGTTCTTTCGTAGATATTGTATTGCGGAATAACTCGATATTAAAAAGACACATACCGCCATTAAAATATTCATCAGGATTTTTTAGTTTTAATAATATCTGATGCCTGCTTTTTAAATAATTCTCCTCTTTTTTACTGTAATATAAAGCAACCGCCGTATCACGAACAGAAGCAAGTAAATATTTTTCAATATTAATATTAAATAATTCGGCAATATCCGTACAGCAGATCATATCCCCGTCAAGATAGACAGCTTTTTTATATTCAGGCAATAATTCAGGAATCAATAATCTGAAATATGACTCAACTGTGATATGTCTTGAAACATATAAATTATATTTACTGATGTACGAACTTACATTTATAAACTTTATTGAAAATTGATGGAAATTAGAAATTTGTTTTTTTAGTAATTCCATGTTATTATCATCTATTTCTTGATGTAGTATATAAAAAACATATTGTTTTTCATGACCTGCGGTTTCCATAACAGACTGAATCATTGTAGCCATATAGGGTACATAATAATTATTAGCTGCAAAAACTATGGGAATATCTGATTTTTCCATGATATTATCCATCAACACCTAAAAACTGTAATAATGCTATTTTCTTCAGGACTTGTTTCCTTTTGCCATATACCCTTCATAGAAATATATAACTAATTTATATACTCTTTTAACACATCATACAACATAGTAGCAGCTTTATCACTGGAATATTTGGATAGAATTTCATCCGGATTATCAACCGGTTCCTTCAGAAGTTGATTAAGGTCAACATCTGTGTTGAATGGATCGATATAATGCGCTGTATTTCCGTAAATTTCAGGCAGGCTTGACGCGTTTGAAATTATTATTGGTACGCCGCAGGATAACGCTTCAAGAGGAGTAAGTCCGAATCCTTCATAATAAGACGGCAGAATAAAAGCTTTGCATTTTTCCATCAACGCTTTTACTTTTGAATCATTAAGATACCCCAGAAGAATTATATTCTTTGGTATTTCAGCGTCAAGCTCTTTTATTTTTACAGTTAATAGACTTGTTCCTGATATGGCGAAATAGTCTTCAGGATTTTTTTTTGCGTATTTAATTATCCATTGCAGATTTTTTCTTTTTGACAGACTGCCAAGGAAATAGTAATATTGTTTATTATTTAGAATCGGAAAATCAGTAAACACAGAAGTATCTGATTTAATTTTTTTCATGTGATCCGCATTGCTGTAGATAACATCAATCTTGTCCTGATTAATTCTGAATTTATTAATAATTTCTTTTTTGCTGCTTTCAGATACTGTAATTATTCTTTTTGCCAAATAGGAAATAAAGCGGTATTGTATTCTGCTGTAAAGCATTGTGAATTTGTCTCTTATGCTGGTAAAATCCTTTGGGAATAATTCACAGTAAATATCATGTAAAAAAACAATTCCTGGAGTAAATGGCAGACAATTATTACCGAATTCAAGAACTGTGTATTTTTTATGTATTAATAAAAAATATTGTAATGTCATCATTTGCCATATTATATTTTTCCCTTTTTTCTTTAATCTGATTACTTTTAAATTTTTATATTCAGGAAGGTTTTTAATATAAGAAGGAATAACAATAGCAATTTCTCCCGGTTTACATAATTTATCCAGGCGGATTGTAATTTCATACGCATATCGTTCAATTCCTGTAAGTCTTCTGCAGAAGAAATCGCCATTAATTAATATCATTTTTATTTACCTAGTTTGTTTTTTATTAATTTTAAAAGATATATCGAATATTTTAATGGATAAAATAAAAAAGATTCTGCGGTTAACAGCAGAAAGTATCTATAAAAACCATAACAATAACGATAATATGAAGTTAATGAAATTTTATAAAGAAATTGATATTCTCTTTTTGTTAATGTAAAACTATTAAAAATTTCAAATTTATCGTTTAATGGAAAAAAATTAATTTCTAAGAGTTCCGGGCGGTTGTATTTTGTTAAAAGACATGGAAGCTCATTTAGAAAATTAACCCTTTCTATATATTTTTGTTTTTTGTCTGTTCTTGTATAAGAATTATTATTAATGGAATGATGATAAAAACCACCTTGTAAATATTTAATTCTCGGATTATTTAAAAGTAACTCAATAATATAAAGTGAATCTTCACCATAGTTTATATTTTCATAGAAAAATATATTATTTTTATTATAGAAATCTTTTTTAATAATAACATTCCATAAACAGCTGTATAATTTTCCTTCTAAAATTTTACGAAGCACTTTTTCTGTATTATAAACAGTAATTTTTTGGGAATGATATTCTTCTTTACACTTTTTATTTTCTTCAAAAAAATCCAGAAAAGTTATGTCTGTATTATTTTTTATATCATTTTTAAATTTTTCAAGGAGAAATGGCTCTATCCAGTCATCACTGTCTACAAAATATATATATTCTCCAAAAGCATTATTCAATCCAAATTGGCGGGTTTTACTGATTCCTTCGTTTTCTTTATGAAAGACACGTACCCTTGAATCATTCTTATTATAAGAATAACATATAGATAAAGAGTTGTCTGTTGAACCATCATCTATAACAATACATTCGAAATCCGATAAAGTTTGTTTAAGAATACTGTCAAGACAGCGTGAAATATTAGTTTCATCATTATAAACCGGAATAATGAATGAAAATGATGTATCAGACATGTAAATATTTTCTTTTTAATTTTCTAAGTAAAAATGTATTTTTTAATCCAAATAATATTATTGAAAAATAATATATAAAATATATTATTTTTTGCCCATGTATTAGAACTGTTTTTTGTTTGATAAGATTTTTTATTATTAATTCTTTTTCTTCATTATATTGATTATCAAGATAAAATACAACATCAAAGATTGTGTTCCATAACATAATGCAACGAGCATTTAAAATGAAATGTTTACTTTTGGAAATAATATTTTTTTTTAATTGAATTTCGTTAATTATTAATTGCTTATCAAGTAGCATTTTAGGCTTTATAACTGACATTATAGAATTTTCTCTGTTAATTCTATATGAATAAAATGGATTATGATTTATTGCTATTATATTAGAATTGCAGATAATAAATGGCATCCAAAGTTCGTCTTCATGTAATATGCCATGTTTGAAAAGTAAATTATTTTCTATTAAATATTCTCGTTGTACTGTAAAAAGCCAGCCGGCTAATATAATATTTTTATTTTTCATTATAATTCTAAAAAAAATAATTGAATCATAACTTACATTGTATCCATTAAATTGTTCATTAGATAAATAGTCATTTGTTTTTTTATTAATAAAAATTAAATTACTGTTAAAAACAACAGGGGCGTTTGTATTTATAATAATATTATTTAAATGAAATAATGCTTCATTATTGGAAAACATATCATCACTATCTAGAAAAATAATGTATACCCCACTGGAATTCAAAATACCAATATTTCTTGTTTCTGATAAACCGCTATTATTCTTATGAATAACTTTTAATTTGTTATTTTTTAAAGCAAAGAAATCACATATTATGGAACTTTTATCAGTTGAACCATCATCTATTAAAATACATTCATAATTATTAAATGTTTGATTAATTACACTTTCTATACATTCAGAAAGATAATCTTCAACGTTATAAACTGGAATAATAATTGAAAATATTGGACTTATTGAACACATATTATATATATTAATATTTATCAGTAATTAATTATCTTATTTTTATATAAGTTATTTCTTTAACAATTTTTTACATTTTTCTGTAATTCTAGTAAAAGTTCTTTTTATGGCAATTTTATACAGAGATTTTATTGGAATTTTATAGACATCTTTTTCTTCATAATCAACTAACTTCTTATATAAGTTTACAAGATATGAATCATTACCATATTTACTATAAAAATTCCATCTTTCCTTAACAAAATTTTGTTCAACATCAGATAACCAACTTCCTGAAAAATGATGAATTGAATATGTATTTTTATCTATAGATATCAATCCTGTTGAGAAATCTTTTGGAGAAAAAAAAGTTGATGGAAGAAAAGAAATGCTTGAATTTTTACTGTAATTATTATAAATATATTTTAGAATATATGGTAAAGGCGTTGTTTCATAATCACCATTAGATTTAATGAATAAGCGATTATTATAATAATTTAAACATTGTAATATAAATGGATGATTTTTCTCAGCACCAAAACAGGCAGATGCAATTTCCTTTTTTTCATTTTCATATCCCATCATTATATTATTATTTAATAAATCATTAAATGATTTTAATATCTCAACATCTAAATCAAGATAAATTCCTCCATAATGATATATAGCAAATAATCTAATATAATCAGATGCAAAAGCGTATTTTTTCGAATAAGATGCCTGTTTTACCCATAATGAATTATCTATATTAAAGCGATTAAAGTTCCATAAAATAAATTCATAATCGAATAAATATTTTTTCCAGGAAACAATATTCTTATCAAAATTATTGGGAATCGGATCATTAGATAACCAACAATAATGAATTATTTTAGGTATTGGCATAAATAAAAATTAATAATATAAAAATATGTATATTAAATACAAAAACATTCAAAATATACATTTAATTGTAAATGAAAAATGGTAATTATTATACAATACATCATTTGAATACGGAGATATTCTGTCATGAAAATAAATTGGATTAATAATTAAATTATAGACAAATGTGCTTCCAATATCAAGATTATCTGTAAGTTTATAATAAGTAGAAATACCAATTATTAAATTCGCTTTCATACCCATTATATATTTACTGCCATCATAATCATCAGGATCCTGAGTCCCCCATATTGCAAACTGATAGATATAGTTATTATCAGGATTATAACGGTGAATATAGAAAGATGACGTTCCTTTAGGATAAAATAGTTTAAACTCAAAATATTGAGCGTTACCGCCAGGAATGAATCCATTTCCTAACCATTGACCTTTATTAGTGTATCCATGATTTATTTGATGATGAAAATAAAATGAATATGGCCATTGAAATTGAAATGTTTGTGACATTTCCATATGACTCCACTCAAATATTAATTGACAAAATAAATTATTTTTCTCAGAAATTAATAGTGTTTTCTTTGTGCCAAGAGTAAAGACCATTGTATGATATGTATTACGCAATAATGTAGCCCATCTTGGCAATATCTGGTCAAGAGACCACATAGTATAATCATCAACACCTAATTCCCCATATACTTCAAATCCAATCTGGGGGAAAATCCATGAAAAACCAAAAGACGCTTTCTGATCTTCTATGGTATTTTCTTTGGAAGGGAAAATATATTTTAAATTTTCCCAGTCCCATGGAACAAGGCATATCCGATTTGCAAATAACGTTAGCCCCGGTAAAAAAGACGGAGAATATGCAAATGCAAGACCATGAATCATTGTATGATTGTTGTCAGGATCACTGTCAAAATAATCTGATTCTGAAAGCCGGCCTACCCATAATCTTGCTTCAAAGTCTCCTATATACCAGTTAAGCCACGGGATTATAATTTCCTGACGCCGTAATCCAATATCAAATTTTGGATATGCCGGAGCGTTATTTGAATGAAGGATAGAATTAAGGTATGAAGGCCCCAGCCAGATTGCTTGTGTGCCAAAACCAACGGTTAGTGTTCTCCATGAATAGCGAATTTCAGAATCACCGAAATCCCAGTCAAAGAACGGTTCATTTCCAAAACGCTGCGGTGAATCGGCTCCTGCATTATTCCCATATCCCCAAAAATAACCATATTCGCTTTCATAGGCTGAGGGCATTATTTCAAACTCTGCATTTTGTGAAAACGCGAAGTGGGGCAGCAGTGTCAATTCAATGCCGTATCCTTCAAAACGGACGCCGGCTTTTAAAGATGCGTTAAATCCGCGTCCCTGCCACAGAACGCCGTCATTCTGTCCGTAAGGAGCCGCTGTGTTACCTGACATGAACAATTCAGGACCGTAAATGCGCATTTTAAAATCGCCGAATAAATTGCGCCATGTTCCAAGATTTTGATTCTGCCATGGATGCGAAGACTCTTCATTTACAAACCACTTTGAATCAGAAAAGGTCCGATAATTTAACGTGGGGCGTTCTGTCAATCCCTGAAGAGCGAGAAAATCATAATATTCTTCCTCAATTGACTTTAGGGCTTCCTGGGCGGAGAGACTGACAGAAAATATTATAAAGATAAATATTAATAAATTTCTTTTCTTTAAAGATAAGTTGTAAGTATTCATTAATTTTCGTTAATAATCCTGTCCAGTTTTTTGTTTTCTTCTTCCAGTAATTTAATCTGGCTGTTTTGCTTTTTTATTTCAAGCTCCAATATTTCTTTTTGCAATTCCATTTCCCTGATTTTATTTTTCTGGCCGCTTTGTTTATGTGAAAGTACAATTGCCACAATCGGAATGGACAATGCCATCATCGGTATAAATAATCCTAAATATCCTGGTCCCATAAAACCTTTTCCTTACACATTATTTTTCTAGAATTCTGCCTTTCTCAATAATTATTCTTCTGTCGCAGCGTTCTACAGTACTTAAACGATGCGCTATAACTATCAATGTTTTATTGGCGCTTACACTGTATATTTCATCCATTATTTTTTGTTCGGTGTCATTGTCAAGCGCGGATGTAGCTTCGTCAAGAACAAGTATTTCAGGATCATCGTAAATGGCGCGGGCTATACATATACGCTGCTGCTGACCGCCGCTCAATTGAATGCCGCCGTCTCCGACTTTTGTATTAATTCCTTCCTTTTGCGCAAGGAAATCCCATATATTGGCTTTAACAAGAGCGGTTTTAAGTTTTTCCTCATTGTATTCAGATCCAAATGATACATTTTCTGCTACCGTACCGTCAAAAAGATATATACTCTGCGGAATGTAACCGATTTTTTTTCTCCAGCATCTTATATTATCATTACTAAGAGAAACATCATCTATATAGACAGTTCCAGAATCAGGCTTGTGGATGCCTGTAATGATATCAATTAAAGTGGATTTCCCGCCTCCGCTTTCTCCGGTAAAAGCTATTTTTTCACCCCTGTTTATTTCCAAAGAAATATTATTGATAACATCTCCGCCTGTTATATACCTGAAACTGATATTTTCAAGACGAATATTTTTATTGAAATTTACAAGTTCTGATCCTTCAATATCATAGGATTGATTCATGTTTTCATATACTTTTTTAATTGTTTCCTCAACATAAATTATTTTATTTATTTCCTGAAGCATCCTGTGTATGGAAGGCAAAATACGGTATAAAGCAAGAGCGTACATTGAAATTATGGGAATAACCATGCTGGCGTCGTTAAATAAAAATACAATAAATACAACAACGCCTACCAGAAAGGAAAATCCAAGGCTTTCAAGAATGCTTTTTGGCATTGCTCCCAGAACATTGGTAATAAGCTCCGATTTGGTATTTAATTCAAGAACATTATTATAAGTTTTAATAATATCATCTTCATTGCCCTTTAGTTTTACAAATTTTATGTTGCCAAGGGATTCTTTTAATATGCGGTGCATTTTCCTGCTTGTGGTAAATTTTATTTTTCCCTGTATTGAATTTATTCTTGTTAAATATGAAAGAATTATTATAATAATTACCAATAAAATTACTGTTATTACCAATGTCATTTTCCAGTTTAAAACGACAATTAATATATAAACCATCAGTATTGTGAATAATTCCGTGCAGATATGAAGAAAACTGAAAACTGTATTGCCTATGTCGCTGGTTTCATTAAAAATTGAATGCATCAGTTCTGCGGAATTTTTTTGAGCGTATACTCTATATGGAATTGATAAATTTATTTTAAACGCCTTCTTTGAATAATATTTATATATAGAGTTGGAATAACGCTTTGTGGAATAAGTAAGAAAAATGGAATAAATGCCGCGGAATATATAAAATATCAGAATACAGATTCCAAATAAAATAATAAAACTTTCAGGAGATTTAAAATTAAAAAGATCAAAAGCTTTTTTATATAAACCGTCTTCCAGCAGACTTGTATCGGACACAACGGAAATAAACGGCATTATCGCCGAAATTCCGATTGTTTCAACAAGAGAAAAGCTCAGAATAAAAAACAGCATAAATAACATTAAAATCTTCTGCCTGCGGTTTAACAAACGCGAAAGCCTGCTGAGAACTGGTTTTAAAAATAATAATTTATTCAGCAGAGTCATTATGTTTCCCGTATTGCGTAAACCAGTCAACAAACAATTTTAACCCGTCTTTTATGACAGTTTTCGGTTCCCAGTTCAAATCATGCCGCGTAATATCAATATCTGCCATTGTTACAGGCACGTCGCCTGCCTGCATTTCAAGATGGATTTTTTCCGCTTTCCGCCCCATTGTATTTTCCAGAATTTCAATGAAATCAGATAATTTTTCCGGTTTGTTGTTGCCAAGATTGTAAATTGCAAATGGCGCGCTTGATAGACATGGAACAGGCTCTTTTGCGTTAAAGTCAGGATTTACGGCAGGTATATGATTGATGGCGGCGATAATACCGTCAACTATATCGTCAATATATGTGAAATCGCGTAACATATTGCCTTTATTGTAAATTTCAATTGGTTTACTGTTAATTATCGCGCTCGCGAATTTATAATATGCCATATCAGGTCTTCCCCATGGACCGTATACGGTAAAGAAACGCAAACCTGTGGATGGTATGTTAAATATACTGGAATATGTGTGCGCCATTACTTCATTGGCTTTTTTTGTCGCCGCGTAAAGGCTGACAGGATGATCCGTTGTATCTGTAACTGAAAACGGCGTTTTTCCATTCAATCCGTATACAGAAGAACTGGAAGCGAATACAAGATGTTTAACAGAAAATTGTCTGCATGCTTCAAGAATATTAATAAAACCGCTTATATTGCTTTCTGTATACGCGTATGGATTTTCCAGGCTATAGCGGACTCCGGCCTGAGCCGCAAGATTACATACACAGTCAAAGCATTCATCCCTGAAAGCCGAAAAAAGTTTTTCCCGGTCGGTTAAATCAAGTTTTATGAAACTGTAACAGGGCAGGGTAGTGCTCTGAGCTTTGCTCTGAGCTTTGCTCTGAGCTTTGCTCTGAGCTTTGCTCTGAGCTTTGCTCTGAGCTTTTTTGCCATATTCAATTTCTTTCTGATTTATTCCTGAATGCGCAAGTCGCGCGTATTTTAAATTAACATCGTAATAATCATTTATATTGTCAATGCCTGTAACATTATGTCCAAGCGCAGCAAGTTTTTCCGCGAGAAAAAAACCAATAAACCCGGCGGCGCCTGTTACTAAAATGTTCAATTTTTTTCCGCCATTATTTGCTTCCAATTCCAAAGTACTGTAATCCCGCGGATGTAACTTCCTGAGGTTTATAAATATTGCGCAGATCAAAGAACATAGGCGATGTGATTAATTGTTTTACCTTAATCAGATCAATGTTTCTGAACTGATTCCATTCTGTGGCGATTATCAGGGCATCAGCTCCTTTCATTGCGTCATACTCATCCGCTGCAAAATAAACAGAATCTTTCATTGATGTTAAACGCCACAGGGCTTCTTTCATCGCGGCAGGATCATACAGCCGCATTTTCGCGCCGCGCGAGATCAAGTATTCACAAATAGAGATTGCAGGTGATTCCCGCATATCGTCCGTATTCGGTTTAAACGCGAGTCCCAGCATTGCGAGTGTTTTTCCGTCCAGCTTCTCCATGACATTTTCGATGTTTTTCGCCGCGCGAATCTTTTGTTTTTCATTTGTTTCTATAGTTGTCTCTACAATATTCAGTATCTCATTATTATCCCTTCCGGTTTTCGCAAGCGCTCTTGTGTCCTTGGGAAAACATGAACCTCCGTAACCAGGTCCGGGATGTAAAAATTTAGATCCAATTCTTCCGTCCTTTCCCATAGCCTTGGCGACATCACGTACATCCGCGCCGGTTTTTTCGCATAAATTTGCGATTTCATTTATAAAAGTTATTTTTACAGCGAGAAAAGCGTTTGAAGCGTACTTGATCATTTCTGCGGATTCAAGATTGGTTTCGATATATGGTGTATCATTGAGGTAAAGAGAGCGGTAAACATCTTTCATGATTTCCCTTGCGCGTTTACTGCCGCTTCCGATTACAACACGATCAGGATGCGTGAAATCATATACAGCGGAGCCTTCCCTCAGGAATTCAGGATTGGATACAACATCAAATTCAATTTGTTTTCCGCGTTTTGCAAGTTCTTCGGAAATCCATAATGTTACCTTTTTTCCTGTTCCGATTGGAACAGTACTCTTGTCCACAACAACCGTATATTTATCAATAAGCGCGCCTATCTGCCGGGCTGCGGTTTCTACATACACAAGGTCTGCGCCGCCGTCATCCGCCGGCGGAGTGCCGACAGCGATAAAAACCACATTGCTTTCATTTAACGCGAAAGCGAGATCGCCTGTAAACGAAAGCCTTCCGCAGCGGCTGTTTCTTTCTACTACCGTATCAAGACCGGGTTCAAATATCGGGATTATTCCTTTTTTAAGGGATTCAATTTTCTCCGGATTGTTATCCACACAGATAACATTATGGCCAAAATCGGCGAGGCATGCGCCTGAGACTGAACCTACATAACCTGTTCCAATTACTGCTATTTTAGCCATTATTATTTCCCCTAATAATGAAGATCGGTTCCTATAAATAATTCATATCTGCTGTTTGTAATAAACGCAGATAAATTAAAACCCAAAGAAATGCGCAAAAATAAACTGCGGAAAAATTCAGGAAAAATTATGGCTTCGATACCGCCTGAAACAAGCATGTTTTTATAGGTGAAATCAGCGCCGCTGTAAAGAGCTTCATTTTCAGGACTTCTGTAAAAAGCGATATCCAATATTGGAACCAAATGAAGATCAAAATTGAAGAATCTGTATTTATCATTGTTCAGCCATTCAGACAGCCTGAATTTTAAAATGCTTACAGGCAAATCAAAGTTGGCTGAAATCATGAATTCCGCGCTTACATCCCTGTCAAGGATTCCGCGCATAACATCCCCCGCTCCGCTTGCGCCCTTTTCAGTAAAAAACCAGTGGCGGTACATAAAACGCGATGAAATTCCAAATATATCATCAAAAACTAAATGCGCAATGCCTGTGACATTTAAGTGACTATCCCATGGTTCAATGTCATTCCTGTAATTATAAAAATTATAACTAAAGGAATTGGATACGCTGACATCATAACCCCTTAGAAAATTGCCAATCCAGTCAATACGGTTAAAACCCAGATTGTGGCTGAAGGACAAAAAAGGCCCTTTTCTTATTTCATCAAGAGGCCACTGCGGAAGTTCATGATTAAAAAGCGCGGATACTCCCGCTGTGTATACAAGTTCACCCCAGAGGCCGGCCTCAATACCTGTCGGAATTCTCCATGATATAAACGGACTTGATGATATATAGAATCCGTCCTGAAAATTACCGAATGGAATTTTATCATCATCATTATTTTCTTCGTTAATGATAAATGATTCATTAAAACCCAATGTAACAGTTGTGGATTTTACAGGCAGCTCTACGGATAATCCTGTAACATTTTTATAATAAAAAAGCTGCTCCATATCGGGACGGTAATCAAAAAAGTTATCAAAATTCAAATTCCAGTTCAGGTTAAAAATCCGAAGCGGAATGTCGGAATCAAGCATAAACATAATAAAATGTTCCTTGTTTTCGTCATACATGTATCCCAAATCCAGCCTGAGAGGACTCATTGTGCCCAGGAAATTATAATCTCTGGCTTTCAAAGTAATATCAAAACCGGAATTGGAACTGTACCTGGGTCTTGGTATAGCCACAATATTCCATGTATCTTTTGTATTAATAATCAGTTCAACGGGAATCTTTCCGTCTTCCTGCGGCGGAAATGTAATGTATTCTATACTGGCGCTGTCTAAAACCCTTTGATTAATAAGAATTTGGGTTTTATCACTGATATATTTTTCCAGGTTAATAAAACCTGTTATTTCCTCTCCTTTAATAAACTTAGCGTGATTAATCAGCGCATTAGGACGGGTAAAACCTTCTATGTTAAAAATAAAAGAGTTTATTATATATACAGAATCGCTTTTGACGGATTTTTCTGAATGCTGATTATTGTCTGTATAATTGTTTTCCTCCTGTGAATAGACTGGATAAAATATAAAACATAATAAAATGGGTAAAAAAAAATTATAGTATCTATTCATTAATATTTGTTTTTTGAAATTTTGAGCAAAACAACCCATTTCCGCCTGTAAAGCGGAAAAAAAGAGAATGGAAATAACCTGCCAGGATGGCGGCCGCGGGCAGCACCAGCGGCCGAAACACGCTCAATGAAACCGGCGATTTTATGCAGAAAAGAACTCTGTTCTTTACCTGTCTGATTAATAATATACCACACAACAGCGGTTTTTTCAAGTGATGATTATTCCAGTAAGTTATGTACGTTTATTCTGATATAGTCAATAATCTCATTTTTTGAAAATTCATCAATTTCATTGTTATTATTCAGGAATTCATTCCAATTTTCAATAAAATCAGTGGCGGATTTACGGTTTAAGGGCAAAGTTTTACCGGCTAAAAGGCTTTCTCCATTCTTATTGCGTAAAATTGATCTGTCTTTATAAATTATTCTGATGTCAGAAAGGGTATTTTTCTGGGTTTTTGCCAAAAATACAAGTGTTTTGGAGTTATAAATATTATTTGAGTTAAACTTTTTGAACATCGAATAATCCCACTGGTGCAGGGGCAGCCTAATCCGGGTAATAAATTCATGGTAATCCATAACAGGATACTTTTCGATTGCATGAAAACGGGCTGCGGCTACCCATCTGGAATTATAGGCATTACGAAGTTCATACTGCGCGTCAAGAGCCACAAGCGGAGCCGAAGCGTCAAGCATACGCCCGGAACAGCAGATATTTCCGCCAATGGTCGCAATATTTCTGAGCTGTACGCCGCCAACGGTTTCCAGACACCTGCATAAAACATCCGGGACTATTTTTCCAAGCCAGATTATTTTATTCAGCTTTACCATTGAACCGATTTCCAGATAATGTTCTGTCCTTGTAATGCGGTGAAGTTCTTTAAGTTTATCAAGACAGATGATAACGGGCGGCAGATTTAAAATATTCTTACCCTGCCTCCATATAAAATCAGTGCCGCCTGCAAAAAGAACCGCTTCCGGAAAATGATTCCAATCAGAAAAAAGATCGCTTAACGTGTCCGGAAAAAAAATATGATTATGAGGAGCGTCCATAAAGCCTCCTCTGGCGTTCGCCTGCGATAAGATTGACAGCTTCAATCATTCTTTCAGGGCTTGTACAGCGGCACTTTATGCCTGAAAATCCTATCAGTATTTCCTCTCTGGACGGGATTGGGATTCTGTCAAGAAGGGTTTCTGTACAGAGAATTTTTCCGGATTCACAATAACCGCAATTTCCCAAATGCACCTGCTTATACCCTGTTAAAATTTCCTGATATTCAATGGTCTGGGAAAATCCCTCTATTGTGATAATTTCACTGCCGGTTAATTTAAACGCGGGAACCAGGCAGGCATTACTTACCTGACCGTTTAAAATTACCGTACATGCGCCGCATTGTCCTGTAAGGCATCCTGATTTGGATCCCAATAAACCAAAATTCCCACGCAGGATATCGATCAGCCTTTCACATGGCTCGCAGCGTACAACAACATCATCGCCGTTTAAAATAAAATTGATTGTCATTTTGCCCCCTGCGCGGGCGTTTCATTTTTTTTATTATGAATAATGTTCCAGATTTCTTTTCTGTTCAGGGGAATGGATTTAAAATTATAATCAAGCGCCTGCGAGACTGCCTGTATAAAAGCCGCCGGTATACAGGTAAACGGAAGCTCTCCTATTCCTCTTGATTCGCCTGTATCATTGGGTACAAAATCAGGATAAATCGGAGGAATATCCTCCGCTGTCGGTATTGTGTAATTTTCATAACAGCTTTTGGACAGAATCCCGTTTACATATTCAATATTTTCTGTATAAGCCCAGCCAAGCGCCTGAGTGGCTCCTCGGACAAGGCTTCTTTTCGATCTGTTAATTGAAATAATCTTTCCGCCGTCAATTCCAAGCCAGATACCGCGGATTTTTGGAATGCACTCAATCATGTCTATTGTTACTTCTACAACCGCGCAGGCTAACCCAAATTTAGAAAAGCTTGCAGCGTTTATAACTTTTCCGGCTGGCGGCGTGATAAGCCCGTTCCATAATAATCCGCTCTGGGATTTCATGGCGCGGCGTACCGTTATTGGCAGAGGATCGTGAAAACGCTGTTTGCGTATTACCTGGCAGCATTTTTCTATCAATCTGGTAACAGATGTTATATTTCTTGAAGCGCATGAAGGGCCGCAGTCAGGCGCATTGTTTGAGATAACCCGTACATTTTCAGGCTCTATGGAAATTATCTGCGACGCGACTTTCGCCCATATTTTTTCATAGTTTCCGTCATTGCTTGTAATGCTTGCCCTAATTTCCAGAATGCTTTCCTTGGTCAGCGTAATTTCAACGCTGTAGTTTCCTTTATCATCACCATTGTACAACAGGCCGCTGCCCTGAAAACCAAGCGCAATTCCGATGCCTCTGGGATTTTCTCCTTTTTCAATCACTAATGAATTGTCTTTCCTGTATTTCCGCAATAGTTCATTTGAAGCCCATTTTCTGTTATAGTCGCTCATTAAAGCGGTTCTGTCGATTAGATCTTCAATCGGTCCCTGGTTTTTTTGCGATCCTTGAGAGGACTTCCTGTCATTGTCGCCTTCACGTTTTGTGTTCCAGTACAAGTGCGTAAAACGCGAATAATCCAGATGAGGTTTTCGCCATTGAGCAGGATCAAGATGCAATGAATCTGCGATATGCGAAACATGGCATTCCATGGCAAATAGCCCCTGAGCCAATCCGAAACCGGAAAACGGCCCTTGCGGCGGAATATTTGTCCTGAATGCCTTTGCTGTCAATTTTATATTTTTTATATTGTAATACCCAAGAACGCCAATACAAACCTGGTCAAGTATCTCATCGCTGTTAATCCCGAATGCGCCAAGGTTAACACAAATGACTATATCGGCGGCCAAAATTTTTCCGTTTTCATCAATGGCAGTTTTAATATCAATATTTGATTTGAAACGTTTGGGGGAATAAAGAAAATCCTCTTCCCTGTCAAGGATTAATCGAACAGGTTTTTTAGCAATATATGTTCCCAGCGCCGCGCGGCAGGCAATCAGTGATGAAAAGACCAGTTTACCGTCCATGTGTAAACTTAGGGAAGTCGGCTCGACAGAAACTAATGATGGATCAATTCCCAATGTGCGGGAAACAGAACGTTTTACATGATAAGGCCATTGAGTCGCGGTTTTAACAATTAATTTATTCGCCTGCGGCGTGTCAGATGTTTTTTTGTTTTTTAAATCCTTATCTGTGCTTTTTTTAATGTTTTTTATATTCTCTTCCGGTTTATTATTACTGACATTTTCATACCATGTTACAGCTCCTCCCGGTTCAGCGTACCAGTGATCCTGAATTCCTGTAACATAATTGCCGCTTATTATTTTTGCCGCGCTTTCTGCAGCCTCCTGCGGAGCCTCTCCGGTTTGCGAAGTTTCAGGCCGAAGATGCGAAAAATATTTTTCAGGCTCTCCTGATTTTATTTCCCTTACCGCGGTTATGTTTGATAAATCATCACTACTGTTTTGCTCGTATGAAAAGACCGGTTTTTCTTCGTCTGTTTCAATTTTACAGAGGCTGATAAATTCTTCCAGTACCGTTTTATCCTGTCCCACCAGCAGAGCAATTGGCTCTCCGATATATGAAAGTATTCTGTCTGCGAGAATTGGGATGTTTGTATCTTCCAGTCTGTTTTCACCGGGGATATTCGCGGCTGTAATAAAAAAATAATTTTCAGGTAATACGGGCAATAAAATTGATTTCAGGGAGCCTTTAGCGATGGGAGATCTTATAATGGCCGCGTATAATGAATTGGGCGGATAAATATCTTCCAGATAAACGAATTCTTCCATGTAGAGAGTATTTTATTTGATTTTATAAATGTTATCAATTGAGGTTTTCTTCAGTACTGGTTTCTATTCCGCGTGGCATATACCTTTGTCTTTCAGGACACTCAATAACATTTTGGAATTGCGGTACGCTTGCGGTTTTTCAGGATCAAGGCGGCAAACTGGACGGAGTTCCTCAATTAGTGATTTAATGTCAACGGGCAGCGGCTTTTTGCGGTTGACCCTGAGTATACGATTGTGTTCAGTTTCAACAGGATCTTCGTCTGATGACCAGAGAAGTTCATCCATACGCTCACCAGGCCGCATCCCTGTGTATACGATTTTAATGTCTGTTTCAGGTTCAAAGCCGTGGAAACGTATTAACTGTTCCGCCAGGTCGCGGATACGTACAGGCTCTCCCATATCAAGAAGATACAGACATCCGTTTTCGCCAACGCCTCCTGCCTTGAGTACCAAAGAACATGCTTCGCTGATTGTCATAAACCAGCGGCGTATATCAGGATGAGTTACTGTAACAGGGCCGCCTTTTTCGATCTGCTGCTGAAAAAGAGGCACAATTGAGCCTCGGGAACCCAGCACATTGCCAAAGCGGACTACCATAAAATTAGGACCGTTTCTGCTGGCGGCTTCCAGCACCATCTGTTCACAGATGAATTTTGACGCTCCGTACACTGAAACAGGTTCGACAGCCTTGTCGGTAGTGATGTGAACGAATCTTTTAATATTATTTTTAACAGCGGCATTAATCAGATTTTCAGTGCCAAGGACATTATTTTCTATTGCCGCAACAGGATTTTCCTCCATCATGGGAACATGTTTATATGCCGCTGTATGAAAGATAATATCTGCCTTTAAATTGCTTAAAATATAGTTTACATAATCCGCATCTTTAAGATCGCCAATAACCGGAACAAGAGCGGCTTTTTCGCCAACGCCTTCTTCCTGGAGCAGTCTTAATTCCCTGTCAATCTGGTAAATGGAATTTTCACCATGACCGAAAAGGTAAAGGCGGGAAGCTCCGCCTGATAGCAGTTGACGGCATAACTCACTGCCGATAGAACCGCCCGCGCCTGTAACAAGAACGCGCTTGCCGCGAAGATAGGAAAGGCTTTGTTTTAATTTGATTACAACCGGGTTTCTGCCCAAAAGATCCTGGAGATCGATAGAGCGGGTTTGAATAAAACGAGCGTCTTCTTCGATAATTTGCGATATTCCCGGCAGAATGCGGATTTGCTGGAATTGAGCTTTTTTTAGAATGGCATAGAGTTCTTTCAGGTACTCCCTGCTGGCGCCGGGAATTGCGATGATTGCCTCATCCGCCGGATTCATCCTGAGCAGAATCGCTACATCCTTGATGGGGCCAAGAACAGGTATCCCGTCGATTTTATGGCCAATCTTTTGCGGATCATCATCGAGAAAAGCTACAACTTCGCCGAATACGGCTTTTGCCTTTATTTCACCGGCTAACGCGCGTCCTGCGAAACCTGCGCCAATAATATATATACGTTTAAGCTTTTGCGTTATCTTGCCCCTTTATTGACAGGTTCCAATGATCCGATTACTTCAAAACCCAGATCAATGGCGAAAGAGTCGTTATACAAATCAAGTAAAACTTTTACCCTTTCCTTTCTTTTATCGACCTTGACAATCCTTCCCTCAAGACCTAAAAGAGGACCTTCGACAACAACAATGCGCGAATTCTCGTTAAAGTAAACTTTAGACCTTCCCGCGACGGGTCCTGCGTTATTAATAAAGTGAAGCACAAGTTCCAAATCGCGGTCAGTAAGCGGGGTTATCTGTTGATTGGATCTCAGGAAGCGGTAGAAACCATCAGTGCGCCTGAACTCCCATTGATACGCAATAATTACATCATCAGATTCCGCTTCTATAAAAATATAACCCGGAAAAATCGCGGATGTTGAAGGTTTAATTTTTCCGCTCCTTCTGATGTTCAGAGTTCTCTGAAGGAAATGCATGGGAAGAGTAATTTCCGGATTTAAAGATTTAAAACGTTTTATAAATTGTTTTTCACCCTTGCTTTTTACCTGTATTGCATAATAATTCATTGTAATTATGCATTATAGACATTTTGGATAGTGTCTGTCCACAAAGCTCTTAATTCTCAAGGCTCCAGATATTTACAGATAGTGCCGATAATGGAGACGGAGGAGTGTATGATAAGAAAAACCGCCATTACAATGTGTTTGGGTCTGTTTATTTGCCTAAACATCGAGGCAACAATGGTTTCGTTTTTTATTATTGAAACCGGTGTGCCTGCGGAAGGAACAAGAAGGCAGCATTCAATGCAATGGGAAAATACACTTTTGGATGTTTTTTTTGATGAAGGGTATATTGTCAGCAACGCGGTTACCTTGCGTCTTGATTCAAAGCCGTCAGGCGAAATACAAAAAATATTTGAAGCGGATATCACAGAAGCAGGGAACACCGGAGCGAATTATTTTATTATAGCTCAGCTGGATTATTCTACCGGTTCTCAAATGCCGCTTGAAATTACGCTTGTCCTGTTCAGTACAAATCCGAATAAAAAAATTTTTGAAAATCAAATGTCCGGAAGAACATACAGGACAACAAGAGAAGAAGTTGACGCGCTTAAAATAATCGCGAGGGGATTGATTCCCCATATTAACGCACAGTAGAGGTTAAAATGAGATTAAAAATAATTATTATAATTGGTCTGGCTCTTATTGCAGTTTCAGGCTTAATCGCCTGGGAAGGAGCCGCGGCAACCGCGCCTGACGGTGAATTACCGTCAACAGGACGCTATATAGCGACAAATTCTTTTCCCAGAAATACAGTGGTAGACATTACCAATATTGAAACAAACAGGAGCACCCGCGTAATTGTCGCAAACAGCCTCGACAGTCCGGGCCTTCTCGCGATTGTTTCCCGTGAAGCAGCGGAGTTAATAGGAATGCGTTCCGGTTCCATAAGCAGAATAAGAATGTCTCAGCCATCAGATCCAATTGCCTATTTGCGGTTTACAGAAAGTCTGGCCGCAGGAATTCATGATTTTGATTCCGGAAATATAATTACAGAAGAAAATTATCAGGAAGAGATTGAAAGAATGGAAACCGCCGTGGCTGCATCTCCTCCTGTAAGGCAGGAAACGCCTCCTGAAATTACAACAGGCTCAGGAGCGCCGGGTTATCTTTTAGAAACTGAATGGGGCGGAAGAAGGATGGGTATCGTGGATCTTCCTGAATATATTGTATCAGGAGATCCTCCGCATTCAGCATTATTTGATGCATCGGAGATCGTGGATAACATTCCCGAAGAAACAACAGTCGAAGAAATAGCCGAATTAATTCCTGAAGAACAAACTGTTGTGGAAGTGGCGGAACACATTCCCGAAGAGGAAGTTGTCGAAGAAATTGCTGAATTAGTTCCTGAAGAACAAACTGTTGTGGAAGTAGCGGAAATAATTCCCGAAGAGGAAGTTGTCGAAGAAATTGCCGAATTAATTCCTGAAGAACAAACTATTGTGGAAGTAGCGGAACACATTCCCGAAGAGGAAGCTGTCGAAGAAATTGCTGAATTGGTTCCTGAAGAAGAAGCCGTTATAGAAATAGCAGAATTAATTCCTGAAGAGAAAACTACAGATACTCCTGTAACAATTGAATCCGCCGGTGAAGCGGCGCAGTACAATATAGTGCCTGCACAGGAACGTCCTCCGTCGCCGCCTGGAACAATTTACGGAATTGATCCATCTGATATAATTCCCGGGATTACCCGCATTAGCGCTGTACCTGCAAGAGAAAATGCTCAGCCTGATGCTGCTCTGAGTATATTAATGAATGAGATTGAACCAATAAGACATCAGCCTGCAACTCAGGTAAATGATACAGCTGCGGTTGTACTAATGCCCGAAGTTGAGCCAATAAGACAGCCGTCTGCTGCGGCAGCTGCTGCATCACAAATAGTACTAATGCCTGAAGTTGAATCTGTAAAACAGACGCAGATACAAAATACAATACCGGCTGTTACCTCTGCGCCTGAGGAGAAAAAAGTTGTTTCATACCCAAGCATGTCAGAACTTAACCGCGGATCGTATTATGTGCAAATCGCTGCGGTTGATTCTCCTGAAACCGCCGAGAAAACCAAAGGCATGATCGATTACCATTACGGGCCTGTTATATACAATGACAGCGGTAACCTGTACCGTATTCTTTTGGGACCGCTTAATCAGGGTGAAAGCGCGGCGGTATTGCAGCGTTTTAAAAGCATTGGATACATGGACGCATTTGTCAGACATGTCAGATAATGTAATATAAATCAGGCAGAGAAGCGGATAAGTATGGAATTTTTTAGTCAGTGGGATAATCTCGGCGGTAATTTACTGGATTTAAGCAAGGATATAATTGTATCAATTATCATTGCGATAACCGGCATGATGATTGTCAAGGGATTTAATAAACTGATAAAAAAAATAACTACAGGTAAAAAAAACGTAGATGAGCATGTCAATATTATTTTATGCCGCATTATCCGGTATTTGGTATTGATTGTTTGCATAATAATGATCCTTAACATCTTCGGAATTAACACAACAAGCTTTATCGCTATCCTTGGAGCGGCAGGCGTTGCGATCGGTCTTGCGCTGAAAGACACTCTTGGAAATATCGCTGCGGGTTTTGTAATGATTTTTTTGGGAAGCTACCGCCGTGGAGAATTTATTGAGTTCGGATCTTTCAGCGGAACCGTAAAGGAAATCAGTCTTTTTACAACAATACTTGAAACACCTGACGGCATCTTTATTTCAGCTCCAAATTCAAGCATCTGGGGCAGCCCGTTAAGAAATTATTCAAGGAATTTAAAAAGGCGAATGGAACTTTCCGTCAGGATTTCCTATTCTGATTCGCTTGAAACAGCCTTTAAAGTGTTAAAAAATATAGCGGAATCTGAGCCTAACTTTTTACCGGAACCCGCTCCCCAGGTGCTCCTCCAATCCATGCAGGACAGTTCAGTAAACCTTGTTATCCGGGCATGGGCTTATAATCAAAATTACTGGGATGTATATTGGCGTCAAATGAGGAACTTAAAAGAGAAAATAGAAGAAGCCGGACTTCACATCCCGTATCCGCAAAGGGATGTAAATATAATTTCAGCAATTGCTTCTGACGGACAAAAAGCCCTGTCTGAATTATAATATTAACTGAATTTGTACTTATAATAAATCATGTCTTTTAGCTGTATGCCATTATCAAAAATTTTATGATCATAATTTTTAATAAAAAAATCTTCGACAGTATGCGAAAAAGTAAATCCGCATTTTTCATAAAAAAGCAACGCTTTTTCAATTTCTCCTGTGCCTACAATTAAAGATTTACATTTTTTTTCACAGTACTGGATAATATGTTTGATCATTTTTCTGCCATATCCCTTGCTTTGATATATCTTAAGCGTCGCAATGTTTTTAATTTCGTATGTATCTTCATTCTCTTTTGTAACAACAGCTACGGTTTTTAAATCATAATCATCATATAAAGCAAACAGAACACCCCTGTTCAGGTATTTCATGATCATACTTTCCTGTTCATCGGCCAGTAACAGTAAGTCCATGTATTGTTCTTTATTTTCAATTACCTCTAAAATTTCCATAATTAATAATAACAAATAAAATCAAAAATGGAAACCTTCCCCGGCTAATATTATGACTGCTTTGGAAAAAAACCTGATTTTTATGCTTTTACACCTTAATTCTGTTGTATTTTATCAAATAAATCCTTATAGCGTAAGGATTTACAATATTTTCCCCGGCATGGCTCTCTCCTGGTAAAAACCGCTCCCTTGACAAAAAAAACCAATTTATCCATTATAATGCAGTATCATGGTGGATGTAGCTCAGGGGTAGAGTACAAGATTGTGGATCTTGTTGTCGCGGGTTCGAGACCCGTCATCCACCTGAACTTAGCTGAATATATTGGTTTTAAGCGTTCGTAGCTCACCTGGATAGAGTACCAGACTTCGAATCTGGTGGTAGCAGGTTCGAGTCCTGCCGGACGCAATGGTTTAAATCCTTACGTAGTAAGGACTTAGCTAATAGTCTTTACCATCGGAAGAACCGGCGTAAAGGCTCCTTATTAAAAGAATGAGAAAATATCTATGAGAATTTTCTCAGAAGAAGCTATTATGCGGCGGGAATTTTATCTACACAAGCGAAAAAACGGAATTTTCTATGTTGAATTTATCAACCCTGAAAATGGTATAAAATTGTTTGCTAGATCTACCGGGGAATCTGATAAGATAAAAGCGCAAGTTAAAGCTGAATTATGGAAAAAAAGCGGCATACCAACAGGTAGATTTAAAAAGCCCAGACCGCTTTTTGAAGCGGCTGGAATTGAAAGTATAATAGACTTGTTTAATAACCACTTAACCCGCCAGCCTATCATAGTTAATGAGTCCGCAGACTAGAATACGCGCTCGATTCAACCTCAATAAAAGTACACCCGGATGCTTTGCGGAACCTGTCTTTCCTTGAACAGGCAGGAGACAGGGATGTAGCGCTTTTGTCTCTGGCAAGGCACTGTGTCAGCGCTCAGGATAATAAATTCTTCTTTTTACCAAAGCATGATACACGCCATGATGGAGACAAACGTCTTTGTATTCGCGGCAAGCAAGGGTAATGAATTATCTTATGAAAGCGAAAGATGGGGAGGAGGCCACGGAGCGTTTACCTGCAATATTTTAAACGCGCTTAGCGGCGGTTAGGTGATGAGGGGTTAAAATTTAGAAATATATTAAATCACAACAGCCATTTTTTCTCTTATCATTTCGCTGACAAGATCAGACGGCGTTTTATGAGAAGATTCAGAAGTTACACGGAGCCATGTTGCAGATATGTCATTTAAAATAATAACATTGCTTTTATGCTTCATAAAAAATCCATTTTTACCGTTTCCGGAAACTTTAGGCAGGTTTTTAATTACCAGTTCAGACAGGGCTTCAGCTTCATCATCAGTCATTCTTGGCATAATTTTCCTCTCAACTTCTTGTATTAAGCAGGTGATAATAAATATTCCTGCACTTCATTGCATGAAGTACGTTAATACTATGTTCATCAATAATGTTGTAAATAATTTCAAGCAGATTTCAAGTGTTATCAGCGGACATTTACTCTTCAGCTTCCGCAAGAGTGACGATGGCGCCGGCTATATTAACATATCTGGACAGTTCTCTTTTATTAAAAGCTTTCCTGAATAAAATCGCGTCGTTATAGTTTACGCCCGAGAGCGCTTCAAAAGGAATCGTTTTAAGCTGCTCGAAAGACAAGTTTTCATATTCTTTGTCTATAATTTTATTGATGTTCATATAATGTCCGATAGATCTGTCTTCGCCATCGGCGAGCAGACAAATTGCCTTGGCCCATTTAACATATTTTAGTTTAGCCAGATCGCTTATGGTTTTTACTTTAAAGGCGTCATGGAGCAGTTTGGCGTCTTTTTCGCTGAGGCCCTGTAACGCGTCAACAGGAGAGCCTGCGAGCTGCTTTAGTGACATTTTCTCGTATTTTTTATCAACATATTTATTGATATTCATGATACATCCCCGCTATCAAGAATTATTGTTACAGGTCCATCATTGGTATAGGTAACTGACATGTGCGCCTGAAATTCGCCGCTTTCGCATACAATATTGTGTTCTTTAACAGCCCTTAAAAAATATTCGTAAAGCTGTTTCGCTTTATCAGGAGGAGCAGCGCCGTTCCAGGATGGTCTGCGTCCTTTACGCGCATCGGCAAGAAGTGTAAACTGAGAGATAACAAGAACGCCTGATGGCTTACCATTTAAAATAATATCTTTTAATGACAGATTCATCTTTCCTTCAGCGTCATTGAATATGCGAAGATTTACGGTTTTCTCCGCAAGCCAGTTCGCTTCCGCTTCGCTGTCATTATGCGCAACGCCAAGGTATACCAGAAGCCCGCTGTCAATATGGCCTGTAATAAGACCGTCTACAGACACAGAGGCGTCAATAACCCTCTGAATAACAGATCGCATATATTAAACATCCCTTATGATACGTTTAATTTTCATTTGACAGATATACGCTGGCGTTAAATGGCCTGAGTAATTTACTCATCGATTCATTGTTAATAATCGCTTTAATGATTTTAGCGGCAAGTTCCGCGGAATGAACAACTTCAAGATTGGGAATGCGCTGTTGGATGAAATTTGAACAGCATACAGTATCGGTTACTATCATGCGGTTCAGAAGATTATTGCGGAACAGAACATCCAGACGCTCCGGCGCCGGAGAGGAAAAAAGCGCATGTACCGCGATTACATTTATCTCTTTTGGTTTAAGGGGTGAAAGCGCGTTGATAAGAGTCTCAATGGAGCCTGCGGTGTCAATCATATCATCTACAATCCACAGATTTTTGCCTTCAACAGGATCGGCGGAAAGGATGTTAGTAGATTCTATTTTATTAATTTTTGAGTAATCGCGCTGTTTATGCGCGACTACAAGAGGGGCGCTGAATGAATTGGCGAAAACGCGCGCGAGTTTTTCTCCGCCGGCGTCTACTGAACAAAAAGCCCAGTTGCGCATGACTTCCTGTTCAAGAAATTCTGCGCTTTTTATATAGGTATCGCAGAGATATTTATTTAAAAGGGTCAGGGCGGGAATATCGTCAATTGCGCATAATGACGGGTCCAGCATTGTCTTTGACTTGTCTGAATGAAGCTGAAAAGTGACAATATGGTTTGCGCCGAGACTGCGGAGGGTTTTTAAATGAACCCATAAACCTACAGAACTGCGGCGGGTAGTGCGGTCTGAACGCGAGCATGAAATGAAAGGCTCAAAGACAATTATCCTGTTAGCCTGACAGCGTTTGAGAGCGTCAACAGCGTGATACAGTTCAATCTTGGCTTCATCAACATTAACTCCTGCTTCATTACGTGCGCTCGAAGAGAAGAGGACAACATCTTTACCGCGAATGGATGAATTTACACTAACCTCTATTTCTCCGTCAGCAAAGCAATCGGTATTAAGCAAATCAAGACCGTTAATATGTTCAATAATCCTGCTGAAGCTAAGGTATTTTGACAGACATGTTATAACCTGTGAAGCGTAACTGTGCATGGAACGTGTCGCGCAAACAATAAAATCATTCATATATTTATTATTGTAAATTTTCTGTGTAATTTCAACCTCAATTAATAAGGATAAAACATTGATTAATATTCCGCCTTATACTATTATCATAATCAAATGACGTCAGATAAAACGTATCAAAAAATTATCCAATCGCTCAAAAAACGAAAGAATGGCGCTACAGTCGCGGATATCAGTTCGGTTACAGCATTGCCTCTGTCTGATGTTCGTGAATTACTGCCAAGAGCCGCAGACGAATTTTCAGGCCATTTAAAAGTAACACAATCAGGTGAAATTCTGTATACATTCCCGAACGGATTTACGAGCCGTTACCGGGGATTGGGAGCCGCAGTAAAAAGAATCGCAGAAAAAAGTAAGAAAATAATTAAGGCTGTTTCTGTAACATTTTTCAAAGTATGGATCATGGTCATGCTGATAGGTTATTTTGTTTTATTTCTGGCTCTCGCTGTAGCGAGCGTTGTAATTTCAGTAGCGGGAAAATCATCGGACAGAGGCGGCAGGGACGGCGGTTTTGGCGGATTCAATTTATTCGGCATGTTATGGCGTATATGGTTTTTAAATGAAATAACAAGGCCTCAGTATGAATACGGCCGTGTTGTTAAAAGATCAAAAGAAAAACGTCCGATGCATAAAGCCATTTTCTCATTTATATTCGGTGAGGAAGATCCCAACAGGGACTGGGAAGGGCAGGAGAGTAAGGCTATTATCGCCTACATTCAGGCGAACAGGGGAGTTATCTCACTTGCCGAGTACATGGCTTTTACAGGGCTTTCAGGCATTGAAGCGGAAGAATCAATTTTAACATTCTGCTCACGCTTCGCGGGAAGCCCGGAAGTTACCGCAGAGGGAACAATTGTTTATCGATTTGAAGATTTGTTATTACGCGCGGATTCCGCCAGGTTTCCGGAGCTTTCTCCTCCTCTGAAACGGCTTAAAACATTTTCTGTTAATTCCAGAAAAATGAACGGCTGGTTTATTGTGATTAACGCTGTAAACCTTATCTTTGGTTCGTATTTTTTATACAATTCATTCGCCACAGGTCTTTTGGTTACGGAAATACAATATCAGACGTCATCATATCTTTACGCTTTCACACATTTATTGCTTAATACCTTTACATCAGATCCTGTCGGAATTATAAGAACTGCGTTAGGTATTATACCGCTTGTATTTTCAGTTTTTTTCTGGCTGATTCCGGCAGTACGCGGAATTTTGGAGAAAAAAGAAAATGAAAACACAAAGCTCTCTAATTTTAAACGTTTTGGTTTTAGTAAAATATGGTCATCGCCTTTCAATGTTGACGCGGGCGGCATTGCTCCCTTGCTTGACTTATGCCGTCCCGGGGATTTGGACGCGGCGGCGGACAGGGTAATAAAGGACATCGGCGCGATTTCCAGTCCAGAGGTAATAACCGGCGAAAACGGAAAGACATTATACTCATTCAATAAGCTTGACAGCGAAAAACGCGCGCTGAATAATTACAGGCAGACAATCGATTTATCCCGTTCACAACTTGGAGAAACAGTATTTGACACTGAAAAGAGAATTGAGAATTGACATTTAAGTAAATAATAATATAGATTGATATAGGGTCTGGAAACTTTGACGCAAATGCGACTACTTTAAAAAACTGAAGTTTCTGATAGTTCCCAAACAGGCATACTAGCTCATGTGGATAGAGCGTCAGCCTCCGGAGCTGAAGGTGGTGGGTTCGAGTCCCGCGTATGTCATTTTCCAACGGAGGATAATTATGCATTGTGTTAAAAAAATAAAAGATGATCTTGTATGGGTAGGGGTTAATGACAGGCGGTTAGCCATGTTTGAAGGCGTCTATTCTGTCGCGGGAGGTGTGTCATACAACTCATACCTTTTGACTGATGAAAAAACCGTATTGTTTGATACTGCGGACAAGGCAGTGCAGCATAGATTTTTGGAAAATGTTAAATACGCGCTTAACGGCAGAAAACTTGATTACCTTGTTGTGCAGCACATGGAGCCGGATCACTGCGCCGCGCTCGAAGATGTAATAAGCAAGTATCCCGGCGTAAAGATTGTGTGCAATGCCAAAACTTTAACTTTTATAAAACAATTTTTTAATCTTGATTTTAACTTTGAAAAGGACTCGGTTATTGTAAATGAAAATGACACGTTGAATACGGGAAAACATACTTTGCATTTTATCATGGCGCCGATGGTTCACTGGCCGGAAGTCATGGTCAGCTATGATTCTGCCGACAAAATACTTTTTTCTGCGGATGCATTCGGGACATTTGGCGCATTGAACGGCGCGCTTTTCGCTGATGAGGTTGATATTGAAAAAGATTATTTAAATGAATACAGGCGTTATTACGCAAATATTGTCGGCAAGTACGGAGATCAGGTTCAGTCGCTTTTGCAAAAGGCGTCCAATGTTGATATTGAAATTATATGTCCGCTGCACGGTTTTGTATGGCGTAATAATTTTTCCGCCATTCTTTCAAAATACGCGCTTTGGAGCGGATACCAGTACGAAGAAAAGGGAGTGATGATTGCCTATGCTTCAGTATACGGCAATACGGAAAATGCGGCGGAAATACTCGCCTGCCGACTTCGTGATTACGGCATAAAAACTGTTATGTTCGATGTGTCTGTAACTCCGGCATCTGAAATAATTGCTTCTGTTTTCAGGTGGAGTCATCTTGTTTTCGCTTCCACGACATATAATGCAGGGATTTTTATTTCCATGGAAGATCTGATAAACGATCTGGTTGCGCATAACATTCAGAACCGCACTGTCGCAGTCATTGAAAACGGCTCATGGGCTCCCGCGAGCGGCTCCTTAATCCGGATGAAACTCAAAGAATGCCAAAAAATAAAAATCCTGGAACAGACCCTCAACCTGAAATCCAGCCTGAAAAATGATCAGTTATCAGAAATTGATGCGATAGCGGGCGCGATTGCATCTGATTTTCCGCAGCCCGGTATTGCATCTTCCGGTGAAATTAAACCCGCTTCAATTGATGCAAATGCCATGAGTAAAATATCATACGGTCTTTTTGTATTAACCGCCAAAGACGGCGCCAAAGACAATGGCTGTATAATAAATACAGCCATTCAGATAACATCATCTCCTCTCCGTATCTCCATCACTGTTAACAAGGCCAATTATACCCATGACATGATTGTTAAAACAGGAGCGTTTAATATCTCTGTTTTATCGGAAAGCGCGCCCTTCCGCATTTTCAAGCAGTTTGGTTTTTCCAGCGGAAAAGATATGGATAAGTTTGCGGACTCAGGGTATGAAGACCGTGCATCTAACGGGATACTTTATGTAAAAGAACATGCAAACTGCATGATAGCGGGGAAAGTCGCAGATTCGCATGATTACGGTTCTCATACCATGTTTATCGCTGATGTCACCCAATCAATTGTTTTATCGGATGAAAGAAGCGTAACATACCAGTACTATTTTGATAATATCAAACCAAAGCCACAGATACATTCAGGGAATAAAAAAGGTTATGTCTGTAAAATTTGCGGATATGTTCACGAAGGCGATCTGCCGCAGGGATTTATATGTCCGTTATGTAAACACGGCGCTGAAGATTTTGAACCAATTTAATATAAACCTTAAAGGCAGACAGCGAATCCATTATTTGTCAGGGTAAGGAGTTTTTTTGGCATTAAAAATAAAATTAAAATATTTACTGTTAACTGTGTTATTGATAATTACCGCCTTTTCATCCTGTAAAAATAATACCGGAAACAAAACTGTCCCAATAGTCATATTCTCATCATATAAAGACATCCCCGGTGTTACAGAAGCTGATATATCGGCAATTGAAGCCATTAAGAAAAATTATAATTATTTTATTTATGGTATGCCTTTAAGCACTGAAGCGTTTGAAAATGACGACGGCGAAATTAGAGGGTACTCAGCATTACTCTGCGAATGGCTCTCAGGGCTTTTTGGAATTCCGTTCAGGCCTAAACTGTATGAATGGCTGGATTTACTGAATGGACTTAAGACATGCGAGGTTTCTTTTACAGGCGAGTTAACATGGACACAAGAGCGGAATAATATTTATCACATGACATCTGATATCGCTTTGCGCCAGTTAAAATATTTCAATCTTGCCGGAAGCGATTCCCATTCAGAGATAATAAACGAACGTAAGCTGAAATGCGGCTTCATTGAAGGCACATCTACAATCAACACGGTAACTGCCGAACTTATTCCAGGCACTTTTGAAACAATAATGTTAAGCGATGTCAGCCTCGTATACAACGCGCTCAAAAGCGGGGAGATAGACTCATTTTTTTACAGTAACACAACCGGGATAAATTTTATAGAAAACGCCGATGTAATGAGTAATGATTTTTATCCTTTAATATACCGTCCTGTTTCATTAACAACGCAGGATGACGCGTTAAAGCCAATTATTGATGTAATGGAAAAACTTCTGGAAAACGGCGGCCTGCGTTATCTGGTTTCCATGTACAATCAGGGAGAACATGAATATCTCAGGTATAAATTGTACAGGCAGCTTACTGAAAAAGAGCGCAGATATTTATTTGAAAATCCTGTTATACCAATTGGCGTTGATCCGGGTGGTTATCCCAGCGCTTTTTATGACAGGCACGATAAAGAATGGAAAGGCATTTTTATTGACCTGCTTGATGAAATATCAATTCTTACAGGATTAACTTTTAACATAATTAATAATGAAAATAATGACTGGTTTGAAGTTTTAAATATGCTTGAAAACAGGGAAATTGCGGTGCTCCCCGATATGATTCAATTGCCGGAACGCGCGGACCGGTTTCTATGGCCGGACGCAGCGCCAATAGCGGATAATTACGCGCTAATTTCTAAAAACGAATATCCCAATATAAAAGTTAATGAAGTGCTGTATGCGAAAGTAGGTCTCGTTAAAAATACAGGATACGAGATGATTTTCAGGAAATGGTATCCAAATCATTTGAATACTGTTGAGTATGATAGCCTTGAAAACGCTTTCAGCGCTCTGCAGCGAGGCGAGATTGATATGGTAATGGCGCATCAGAAATCGCTTTTATATCTGACTCATTATCTGGAACTTCCTGACTATAAAGCCAATCTGGTTTTCAATTACGCGTTAAATTCCCACTTTGGATTTAGCAAGGATAAGGAGACTCTCTGTTCAATTTTCAGTAAAACTTTAAGCAATATCGATTCAAAAAGCATCTCTGATTACTGGATGAAAAAAACTTATGACTACCGAAGGAATGTCACACAGGCGCGGACGCCATGGATGATAGGAGCCGCGGTATTATTCCTGTGCGTTCTTGTTCTTGCAGTGATTTTTCTTGTCCGCAGCCGCCGCTCAGGTAAAATTCTTGAAGCGTTAGTTGAAAAACGTACAAGCGAACTAAAGCTGATGGAAGAACGGGCGCTTGCCGCTTCAAAATCAAAATCGGAATTTCTTGCAAACATGAGCCACGAAATTAGAACGCCAATGAACGCCATTCTGGGAATCACAGAAATTTTATTAATAAATGAATCGCTGTCAGGTGAAAACAGGGAAGGATTAAATAAAATTTACAGTTCATGCAATTTGCTTTTGGGCATTATCAATGACATACTGGATTTCTCAAAGATTGAAGCGGGCAAGCTTGATATAATGCCCGCGGAATATAAAGTCGCAAGCATGATAAATGACTCTGTGCACCTGAATATGATGAAGATAGGCAGTAAGCAGATTGTCTTTGACATTCAGATAGATGAAAACCTTCCCGCGAAATTAATAGGCGATGAGCTTCGCATTAAACAGATATTAAACAATTTGCTTTCAAACGCATTTAAATATACAGAAGCAGGCAAGATTACTCTGACTGTTGAAAAAGAACAGGATATAAACGATAAAGATCGTATAACGCTTGTTTTTAAAGTGCGTGATACCGGCTGCGGAATGAATGAAGAACAATTAGATAAATTGTTTGAAGAGTATCTGCGTTTTGATAAGGAAAAGCATAAAACCATTGAAGGCACAGGGCTGGGTTTAACCATTACCCAAAAACTCATTAACCTGATGGAAGGGAAAATACATGTAGAAAGCAAACCGCAGGAAGGCACATTGTTTTCTGTCAGTCTGAAGCAGGGAATTGTAGATTCTGAAATTTTGGGCAGCGAAGTAGCGCAGAACCTCAAAAAGTTCCGCCTGAACTTTATGTCGCAGATAAAATTGGGACAAATTTCAAGGGAGCCGATGCCTTACGGAAACATACTGATAGTTGACGATGTGGAAACGAATATTTATGTCGCGTCAGGACTGATGAAACTTTACAGATTACAGATTGATTCCGCCATGAGCGGACCTGAGGCAATAAAGAAGGTAAAAGAAGGCAGGGAATACGATATTATTTTTATGGATCACATGATGCCTGAAATGGACGGAATGGAAGCGGTAAAACAAATACGCGCTATGGGATACAAAGCGCCCATTGTTGCGTTGACAGCTAACGCAGTGGCGGGGCAGGCGGATATATTCCTGCACAATGGTTTTGATGATTTTATATCCAAACCAATTGATATACGCCAGTTAAATTCTATTCTTAACAGACTTGTCCGTGACAAACAGCCAAATGATGTAATTGAAGCCGCCAGAATGAAGTATACAAATTCAGTCATAAATGATTCTGGTAAAAATAAAGAGGACGCACAAGCGCAATCAAAATCATTGTTTTTAAATAAAGAAATTTCCGGAATAAATATTCAGGGAGGAATTCAGCATTATGAAGGCGATGAAAAAGTATTCTTGAAAATTCTTCGCTCCTATGCCGCAAGCGTAAGTTCAATGCTGGATGATATGAATAATATCAGCATGGATAATATAATGAATGATGACTCTTCCTTAAATAATTATAAAATCAAGGTGCATGGCATTAAAGGGACAAGCTATGATGTTTTCGCTGAACAAACGGGAAAAGAAGCGAAAGATTTGGAAGATGCCGCGAAATCGCATAATATTGATTTTATCCGCGAAAAAAATGAATCATTTATGGTAAATACCCGTAAACTGATGGATGATATTAAAAATTTAATTGCCTGCATTGAAGCCGAACATCCCAAACCAAAAAAAGAAAAACCGGACGCGGATATACTTGCAAAACTTATTACAGCCTGTAACGATTATAGTATAGATATAATTGATGAAGCGATTGAAGAGATAGAAAAATATCAGTATGAAGCTGATGACGGTCTTGCGGAATGGCTTAGGGACAATATTGACAGAATGGATATTGAGAAAATAACAGAAAAAATAAATAACCTTTTAAATAAATAACAGGATAGTGATAAATTATTATCTGTCCATAAAACTGGCTGCTTTATGGACAGATTGGATTTAAACTTTAACTTATGCGCCTGTCCGCAGCAACTGTGCGTTTTCAGTGCGGTTCCACCTGACAGCAATATCATAAGGAATTTCGGAAGATATATTTCTTAAGGTTTTGTTTGCGCCTAACTCAAGCAATGTTTCAATTATTCTTGGAGAAGCGTACCTTGCCGCGTAATGAAGAATTGTATTGTTGGAGTTGTCCCTCGCGTTAACTGCCCTGCCTGAAAAAACAGCTCTTACGCAGTCTTCGCCTTTTACAAAAGCCACATCGGAAGGAGTTTTATTGTCAACCGCTAAAA